>Ga0302326_10020280_pt1 | contig 13694 bp, 16 predicted proteins | sample Palsa_T0_3_FD_202264 | JGI IMG/M metagenome (GOLD analysis project Ga0302326, IMG submission 202264) | Peat permafrost microbial communities from Stordalen Mire near Abisko, Sweden - Palsa_T0_3 | ecosystem: Environmental > Terrestrial > Soil > Palsa > Peat permafrost | place: Sweden: Abisko... | reverse complement strand
TCGCAGTGCCGTATGCGACAGCAGGGAGAGAAACCCAGGTCTTTACTGTATTGGTTGTCGTGTCGATGGCGGCGAGCCTGGGCGTGGTTTGGTCGGCCGTGAAGACCGCGCGGTCATCCGGTGTGATGGAGATACGTTGAATGTCCCCAGATACTTTGATAACTCGCAGCAGCTTGCGCGCTTTCAGGTCCAGGACTGAGATGGTGCCCGGTCCTACGTTCGCGGTGTAGCCGAAACGACCATCGTGTGAAAGCACAAGCATGTGGGATTGCTCTTGGCCGGTTGGAATGGAGCCAACGATCTTGAAGGTTTTCGGGTCGACGATGGTGACCGTGCGATCAATCTCAGTTGTCACATAAAGCAAACCATCGCGTGGATTCATGACGATGCAGTGCGGACGGACACCGTGGCCAAAATCAAGACGCCCCACGATCGTATGGGAGGCCGGATCGATAGCGAGCAGTTCCCTCCCATCCGTTCCCGGAATGGCCCCACTACCGGTCCTACTGGAAGCGCGTCGCAACGAGCGGGACGAGGGATGGGGAGAAATTGAAGCTGTTTTCTCCGGCGCGGCGGATTAGCCGTTTGCGCGTGCATCGGTAAGGTTACCCCATGGACGAAAGAATGGCTTTCGTTATGGTTCTGCGGACGTAGGTTGCTTACCTTGAATGGCTGAGATCGAGTGAGAGGTATTCGGATACGAGAGCAACCGCAACCTGGCTCTCCGACCATCCATTCGCAAGGGCCGCAATCGCGAAGGCCCTGTCTGCGGGAGCCGGGCGGCCTTGGTATTTCGGTGAAGTGTGGAACCGAAATAGGCAAAGGAGCGAACGCCTCGGCCTTGGTGAACTGCTGTGCGGTATGCTCTGAAGCCTCGGTTGGTGATATCAGGGCTTATCGCGGATCGACACCTCAGGCAGCCGAACCGATCATTCACCGGTTCTTCCAGATTCTGCTTGCAACCTAGGTAGCGCTCAGTGGTCAGGACCGACGCATGGCCGAGAAGGAATTGGATTTGCTCCAGTTCGCCTCCATTTACGTGACAGAGCTTTGCGCAGGTCCGGCGAAGATCATGGGGTGCGAGATGATCAAGCACTAGAAGCTGGGCGCAGTTCCGGACCACTTACCAGACGACGTTCTCGGTAATCCCGGTTCCCCAGGGTGTCCCATGACGACTGACGGCCCTGAAGACAGGTCCGGCCGTCACCGTTGCAGCGGTCAACCATCTGTCCACAGCACATTTCACCCAGACGGGCATTGGCACTGTGCGAACGTGGTTGCCCTTGCCAACGAGGTCCACGATAGCCCAGTGTCCCTGTCGGATCTGAATATCCTCCTTTCTCAGAGCTGCGAGCGCTGCTCGGCGTAAACCACAGCCGAGCAGGATCGATATCATGGCGACATCTCGGATGTGGCGAAGGTCTTTGCCGTCCGCCGTCTCAAGGAGCAACTGGGCTTGGTCGCGGTTCAGCCAGTTTCCCCACCGGGATCCAAGCTGCTTCACACCTTTTACTCGCCTGATCCCAGCAGCAAGATCCAGACTCAGAAGGCCTGAATCAGACGCTTCATAAGCGAGTCGCCTGACTGCCGCAAGCCTCTGATTGATCGTTCCTGCGGCCAGCCCTAGCGATTCCAGATGGAGTCCGAACCGCAGAACAACTGTTCGGTTCAGAGCTAGTCTCGGTTCTGAACAGCACCACGTGATGAATTGCTCCATCGCGAACTTATAGTTGCGCCTCGAACGTGGGGAACTCAAGCTGTTTAATACGAAGGATTTTGCATGATCGAGATCCGGCAGGCGGAGGACGATCTTACGAGGAACCGGCTTCTTGATTTTTCTGGGTATACGAGCGGCCTCCTCTGCCGCAGACATGCCCAACACTCTATGCGCCTACAAGCCTGGAACCCCAAAACGAGCGGGCTCGACGAGCGCACAGGCGATTTTGCGTCACGATGTAGCATGGAGCATCTAAATGTGGATCGCCAGAATCACCGACGCTGGCAAGAAAAACGCCTTCGAGGTTCGGCAACCAGCGAGTAAGGTGTATGGTTTTGCCCTTTTCAACTACGATCGGTAAATTTCGAATTATGGGCCTACCGATCATTGTGGCGGCTCTGACCGCTATTCTCCCTGCAGCTCCCGGAGGCTCTTCAAGGGTGAATCCCCGGGATGGTCTGACTTATGAATGGATACCGCCCGGCAGCTACTTTACGGGTTGCCTACCGGGAGACACGGAATGCTATGGACTCGAACGGCACCGGGAGAAAATCGTCGTTGCAGAGGGGTTTTGGATCGGCCGCTCCGAGGTGACCCAGGCGGCATACACGCGGATCATGATTGCCGATCCCTCGTACTACAAAGGCGCGGATCTTCCGGCGGACCGGGTCGGCTGGACGGACGCGATGACCTATTGCAGCCGGATCGGCATGCGGCTGCCCACGGAGTCGGAGTGGGAATATGCCGCTTACGGAGGAACTGCAGAACTGCCGAAGGAACCGCTGGCATCCTTAGCGTGGTACGACCCAAACAGCAAGGACACTACTCATCCGGTGGCCACGAAGCTGCCCAACGGCTATGGACTGTGGGACATGCTGGGAAATGTCTGGGAATGGGTTCAGGACGTCGGTAAAGAGCCCGGCGAGCACATCCTGAAGGGCGGTTCGTTCTATAACATTGCGCGAGATGTACGAGTCTCCGGTCGGCTCAGCGCGCCACCCGATCTTCGCCACCGGGATATCGGCTTCCGTTGCGCCTCATCCGCGTTGCTGGAGGAGAAATCTTCAGAGGGCAGCGCGACGCACCAATGAGGACATTTTTTTGTTGCGAAGCTGAACCAGGCGGCCGTGCGTTAGCCTCAGCTACGCGACCGCGGGATGCGAGAGGGAGTAACCCGACGAGGGCCAGATACAACGGCTTTGCTCAGCGGGCTCCTCCGGGTTGTTCGCGCTAAAGTCGCGCCCAAGGATACTTGCTACGCCAAGTCATGCGTCATTTCTAATTGCCGCCACTGGATCGAGCTTTCCGGCTCGTCGCGCGGGCAGCCAGGCCGCGAGCAAAGCGACACCGGAGAGCAAGATCATTACTGCCGCGAAAGAGACACCGTCGAATTTTGCCGTTCCAAACACGTTGAACCGCACGAGCTTTTCGAGCGCGATACTCCCGCAGAGACCGATGAAGAGACCGACAGCTGCCACTCTTGCGGCCGCCCGGAGCACCCATCTCAAGATATCGGCACGAGATGCGCCCAGGGCCAGGCGCACACCGATCTCGTGCACGCGCTGGGTTACGTTATACGAAATGACGCAGTAGGTGCCAATGGCGGCGAGGGCGAGACCCAAAGCTGCGAATCCGCTGAAAAGCGCCATATTGAAACGCGGCTGCTCGACCTCCTGGCTCAGCATCTCATCGATCGTCATCGGCCACCCCAGCGCCAGGCCCTTGTCCATCGCGTGAATTTTCTGCCGCACCGCGTTCAGAATGCCCAGAGGCTCGCCAAATGTCCGTATCGCCAGCTGCCGTTCCGGTGGCGCGACTAACGTGTACGGCACGTAGACTGCCGGCAATGTGACATTCCGCAATCCGTAATTTTTTGTATCCCCGACCACACCGATAATGGTCACTTCGGGCCCAATTCCCGGGGCCACCAGCACCGGCGGCTTGAGGGGTTGCCCCAGGGCGTCGACCTGAATGCGTTTTCCGGTGGGGTCAGTGCCCGCCGGCCATAGTCTCGCGGCGCTCTCGTTGATCAGTGCCACGTGCATACCGTTCTCCACCTCCGCCGGGGTAAGGTTCCGCCCGCGCTTCAGGGGTATTCCGAGCGAGCGAAGATAATTGCTGCTGATGAGTGAGATCACAATCTTCCGCCCGTCGACACGCGGCTGCCCTTCGAGCGCATAGGAGGATTCCCATCCGCTATAGGGCATCCCACCATTGCCGATGGCGGTGGCTTGAACGCCCGGCAGGTTCGAGATGTTCTCGAGCAAATCCCGATCAAAGTCGTTGCGCTGTTCCAGGGTCGGGTATCTCTCGGGCTGCAAGGTCACACGCAGGGCCAGTGTCTTTTCTGGTTGGAAGCCGGGATCGGTGCGGAGTTGGCCGATGAAGCTACGAATCGCTAGGCTGGCGCCGGTGAGCAGAATGACCGACAACCCAATTTCAATCACCACCAGCCCGCTGCGAGTGGCCTGACCGCGAATGCTTCCACCCGCGCCAGTGCCGCCATCCTTAAGCGTGTCGGCCAGATCGGGATGCGAGGAGCGAAGCGCCGGCAAAAGACCGAAAAAGATTCCGGTCAACATGGAAACGGCCAGCGAAAACAGCAAAACATATCCATTGATGGTGATGCGCGCTTCGTTGGGCACATTGTCGGGAGGAATTAAGGCAACAATGGCCCGCACGACGGCAAAGGAGAACAACACACCCAGCGCGCCGCCAAGCAGCGACAGCAGAACGCTTTCGGTGAGCAATTGCCGCACCAGCCGTCCACGGCCCGCGCCGATTGCCATCCGCATCGCCATCTCGCGGGACCTTGCGGTCATGCGTGCCAACTGCAGATTGGCGACATTCACGCAAGCGATCAGCAGCAAAAGTCCGACCGCGGCGAGCAGCAGGTCAAGGCTCGATCTCATCGGGCCGGTCGCTTGCGTGATGTCCATGTAATTGTTGAGTATGGTGCGCATCTGGCCCTTGGGAAAGTTTGCTGGGTTCACCTGGGCCAGGTGTAAATTCAATTTGTTGAGCTGCTGCTCGGCCACTTCCTTGGTGGTTCCCGGCGCCAGGCGCATGACCATATTGATCGGAGTCTCATCCGAAAGATCCATCGGCATCGGCAGCCAAAACGCCTCACTGGTCCATCAGCCAAACCTGGGCGGCATGACGCCGATCACAGCGTGTGGAACGCCATCCAGAACTATCGTTTTGCCGAGGACGTGGGGTCGCCGTCGAACATGCGGTGCCACAAGCCGTAGGTAAGCACCACGACGGCATCGGGTTTGCCCCCGGTAGGGATGTCATAGGGTTGAATGGTGCATCCGAGGAGCGGTTTGACTCCAATGAAGTTGAAGGCTCCGCCGGTAAGGAACACTCCGTAGAAACTCTCGGTCCTGGTGTCGCCGGTCATCAGCACTTGGTGTACATCGGTGGCCATGACATCAGAGAATGCGGGAAGCTTTTGAATCTCCTCAAACTCACGGCGCGTATACCGGTGCCAGGCGTGCCGGGGGTAGTTGGGGGCAAGCACTGCCGGAGCCCATATTTCGTTGGGTTTGGAGTAAGGATACGGCGCAATGAGAACACCATAGACCACGCTGAAAGCGCAACACTGGCGCCGATGCCTAGCATGAGCGAGAGCAGGGCCACGACTGCAAAGCCGGGATTTCTTCCAAACCCTCGCAAAGCGTAATGGATGACCTGCCAGAGTTGCTCTGCCCACAACCATCCCCAGATCTCGCGCGACCTTTCGCGTGCCAGCAGAACATTGCCAAACTTCCTCATCGCCGCCAGTTGCGCTTCTTCGGGCAGCATGCCCGCCTCGATGTTCTCCTGAATTTCGAAGTCGATGTGGGCCTCGATTTCGTCTTTTAACACTTCGCCGCGTTTTTTCGACCAGGTCATGTCGGGAACCCTTTCCGCTTACCGCTGAGTTACTTGCTTTCCTCCGTGAGCGGGGTGAGGACCCACCTGACCGCTTCAGAGAACCGATGCCACCGCGAAGTCTCCGCAAAGAGCTTTCTGTGGCCCTTCTTGGTGAGTCGATAAAACCGGGCCTTGCGATTGTTCTCCGATGTGCCGTCTTCGGCAACGATAAGGCCGTCTTTAATGAGCCTTTGCAGTGCGGGATATAGGGAGCCGTGTCCCACTTGCAGCACCTCGCGCGAGCGGTTTTCGATGGACCGGGCAATGGCGTGACCGTGCACCGGGCCCAGGGCCACCGTTTGCAAAATCAGCAGGTCCAGCGTGCCCTGCAAGAGCCCGGATTGGTTGTCAGGCTTTCTAGTCGACATTCGACCTGAGGCTAATCCCCGTTCCGGTCGAATGTCAAGGGGAGCGCCGAATCAATTGCCGTGCACCGGCTAATTCGGACTTCGCACATGCGCTGGTTCGGGCCCGCGCTTCAATTGGCGGGAACAGGCCGAGTCACTCATCCAGTTTGACGTTCGTGGTTGGTACCTAAAAAGCTGCCATGGCAACGCCGATTTACCCGGGGTCGTTCAATCTCATCTCTTGGCTCCGGTCCGCCATCAATTCGAAAGCTGCGCCAGCTAGGATTTCGCCCGATAAGGAGTTTCGTAACAGCCTCGTCGACCAGCCATGTCCCGCCCAACACTTTCGCATGTCCTATGTGCCCGTCGAAAGCGGTGCGACACGAGGCGCCTGGCGTGGCGTCGAAATCTCCTTCAATGTCTTTTCAATCGAGTGCTTCATCGACGAGATCGCTCACCTCGTCAAAGAGGACCCCCAACCTCTTCCGCCGCCGTCTGTTCGAGAACGCCGCCGCGCACCCTGTCGCGCCAAGGTCCAACCTGGATGGCTCGCTCGCAGATCCCGCGCGGATGATCCAACTGCTCGACCTCGTCACGGAGAAGGCCGGCTGGGGTAAGCCCCTCGGCTCCCATCGCGGTCGCGGTATTGCTTGCTTTTTCTCCAAGACCGCCTATCTCGCCCAAGTCACCGAAGTCACGGTCAAGAATGGCAACATTCCTGTCGACCGCGTGGTCACGGTCGTCGACCCCGGCCGGGTGATTAACATGAACCGCATCCGAGCGCAGATCGAGGGCGCCATTCTTATGGGATTGAGCGCCACCCTCAAAGAGCGCATTACCATCAAGAACGGCATGATTCAGCAACGAAACTTCAACGACTATGACCTGCCACGGTTGCCTGATGCCCCGCACCTCGAGACCCACTTGGTTGAAGGCGGCCGTCCTCCCGGCGGCATTGGCGAGCCGCCACTCGCGCTGATTGGTCCCAGCGTTGGCAATGCAATCTTCGCGGCTACCGGCATACGGCTGCGCAAGCTCCCCCTTCGGTTCGACGAGGTCTCGTAAGTCTGCTGACCGTACACGTCGCGGTTGTGTCCTATGAATCGACATCCTGTGACGCCGTGCCAGGCGCTAGCCGATAACCCTGTTGATGAGGGAGGTTAGTCGCCTCCGAGCATGGTGTAATCGCTCGGTGAATGGGTCTATTCCTCATCCTTCCGTCGCGACTTCGTTAGACCAGTCACCAGGCAATCGCAGAAGGTAAATCAATGGGAACACTTACCATCAAGGCCGTCGCATTGATGATAGCAAGCAGTGGCCTATACCTTAGATCTACCGCACAAATGATCACTCCAGTTTCGGTGGTTCAGTACGGCGCGAAGTGCGACGGCCGCACGGACGACTCAGTGGCCTTGCAATCGGCAATCAAGGCGGTCGCGATCAATGGCGGCGTTTTGCAAATACCAGCCGCTCGATGCAACCACGCTTCCACACTGACGCGTCCCAAAAATGTCCGTATCCAGGGCCAGGGTGCGAGCGTCAGTACTCTCAGCTATACGGGATCAGCCCATGCCTGGGTCATAGGCGACTCGGGTAGCCCACAAAACGGAATGCAAGGTGGGTTTAGCAGTCTCACATTGAACGGACCGGGTTACACGGGGGCCACGGTAGGTGTATATCTCGGTGCAGACCCGGCGGGTGTGGTGTCCCCTGCCGGAAATTATGCGAACAACGAATACTGGCAAAACGTAAACATCGACAATTTCGGCTTGGGTGTTCAGGTCGGGAACAATGCGTATCTCTTTTCCTGCGACGGATGCATTATCTTCAACAATGGGCAGCACTGGAAGGATGGTGGAACCGCGTCGAACTCGGGCGAACGCATGGTCTTCACAAAATCCGTGCTGGGACAATCCAAATCCGTTACCCTGCCTGCAGTGGAGTTGGATAACAATGTCGGCGATTATTACTTTGACCACACCAGCTTCGACTACAACAATACCTCTCAAGCTGATATTCAGTGCCTTGCGGGAGGAATGCATGCGACGTTCACAAGCGATCACTTCGAGAAGCTGCATGGCGAATACATCCACATCAACAATACGGTCTGTAACGGTGAAATTCATGTATTTGGGGGAGAGTTTTCGACGACCGGTACGGGCACAACCGACAATGACATGATCGGCCTGAGTGGCATCTACAGGTCTCTGAACGTGGTTTCAGTTTTCGGTGCGGCCGTGAATTCAAACGAGGCTCTATCGGCATTTGTCGATGCCGACAATCCTTCACGCCAAGTAACACTGGATTCCCTGGATTACGAAAATTACGGCACGCTTCCGAGCGTACCAGTGAACGCCCGTGGTAATCCTTTGGGCATCACAGTTCGCAATACGCAAAATGTGGCCTCTATCATCGGGGACGCAACGACCACCTTCAGTGAACCGGTTTCACTTGGAAGCTCTCCTGCGCCCAACAACAATTCGGCACTACTGTCCGCCCCTTCCACCGGAGTCGGGACCACAACGATGACCACGGGGCCCGAAGGGAACGCCACCATCGGTGACTCTGCCCTTGTATCCTGTGCGACCTGTTCCTCGGCGACCAGCGTCGGTCAGGGTTCACTTTCTTTGATGACGAACGGGACAGGCGTATCAGCGCTTGGATACAATGCGGGTGCCTACATAAGCGGTGGATTGATCGCGAATGTCGCCGCCACGGACAGCTTGTATCTCGGAGCATATTCCTACCCACTCGCGAGCGGAGACAACAACGAAAACGTTGTCGGTAATAGAGCGGTGGGCCATGGCAGCAACACGACAACAATCGGCGACAGCGGGATTGTCGAAACTTACCTGCAGGGCGTTACCATGCCCGCAACCATCTACAGTGCGACTGGCACAGCTTTGCCTCCCTGCGCCGAATCTCGCAAGGGCGCATTGGCAGTCGTGAGCGACGCCGCCAGACCAGCCTACATGGAACCATATACCGGCGGCGGCGCCATCACTGCTGTGGTAATTTGCAGCTTCGACGGAACGAATTACTCGTGGTTGTCGCATTAGGGCTTCTTGAAGCTGTATGCCGCAAATGCCAGTTGCGTCGCTATCAATCTGCCACTCAGTTCCTGAGATCCTCAAACTTGGCTTGGATCAACCGCACAATGACAGCAAAAATCATTGCGGTCGAAACCCCAAACATGAGCGTTCCATCTGCTGCTTCCAGCGGTCCCAGCAATTTCCACGATGGGCTCATAATCAAATCCCCGTAGCCCAGGGTCGTGTAGTTAACCGCCGAGTGGTAGTAGGCAATTCCAAATTCTTGAAATTCTCCGCAGATTATGAACAGGACCGCCCACAAAGCGATCTCAATCAGGTGCGCCGCGAAGGCGAATGACAACGCCAGGATAACGATGGCAAGGTCGGTCCCGAGGGCAGTGCCCTCGCGGCCGAGCCTTTTCTCACGGCGAATGAAGTTTACCCTCGCCTCCACGGCCAGCGCGTGGATGAAGAGGGTGCATAGGACGGCGATTGCGCCAACCGCCAGGGGAATCAAGAGCGCGACTCGATGAGTTTGCGTCATTCCTTCTGCCACAGCATCCGGTCATGCACTCACCCTACTCCCATTGGAATGCACTGAGAAAGATTTGCACAGAGGCGCCGAACCATCACGCAAAACAGCGTTAAGAACGAAAATAAGAACGCTGCGATGTGGGGAAACCTCGGATTGAATGCAAGCCACCGGCGAGAGTAGAGCGTTGTTTCGTCGGAGGAGCCTAATTGGTTTCGCGTCGAACCAACTGTGGCTCAGGCAAAGGAGTCAAAGGCGCGGAGTCGATCCTCTTACGATCCACATCAGCCGCCCCGATCCGACCTCCATCGTCTGTTGCTATCACCACTCGCACCCGATGGGTTTCGCGCCGGATTCGGATCGTGAGGGTCAACCTTGTCTCGTCTTCGGCAAGTCGAGCCGGATCTTGAGTACCTGCTGTCCAGGCCAGCTTTTCCACCTTCGAAGAGAGAATGTCGCCATCCGCTTTTAGGCTGGCTGTCGCCAGATGAAGCTGAGTTGTGCTCTTGCCGTCCTCTGTAGACTGCCAAAAGAGGTTCTTTCCCTTTAGGAGTAACGTCAAACCTGCCGTTTGGGAGTCGGGGTTCCGCACAACGCTGGATACTTCTACGTCTAATGCCGGGAAAGGAATTACCGATCGAGCCGCTTCCGCCATGTTGGTAATCGTCTTCAGTCGAGGATCGCTGCGCACACTTTCATCCGGTGCGAAGTAGCCGGCTTTCGTTACCACCCGGTAGTTCGGGTTCGCAAGAGTTACTCGAACCCGCCGGAACTTACCATTCATTTCGCCACCCTGGGGCTGGTAAGTCAAGGTGTAGTATTTCGACCCCAATTGCAGAGAACGCTCGATCTCACTATCAACGTCTCCGCCGGTCTCATTGGCAAACACCCCGAAGCTGACGTCCCCGGCGAAGGGATCATCGGTGCCAATCTCTGCACTCGCGTCTATGGTGCTTATCTTGTTCAAGCCTTGAGCCTTCAGTCCCTGATAAATCACAAAGAGGCTGATCCTCGCATCTACGAGCATGTTGGTGGTTACGTGGACATACCGATCGATCTGGTCCCTGACAGAAACCGGCAAGAGGCTTGTTTAGAGGCTGGGGCCTCCACTGCCTACCCAAACGATATTCTTTCGGCCTGGCACTCCCTTATTTTGCAGAGCGATCTGCAGCAGTGCATCGAGCGATTGGCCAAACCGTTCCCCGAGGGAGGAGCCATTCATCTCTTTGTAGGGCAAGACCGAAGACACTTGCTTCAAAGCGAACAAAAGATCTTCTCTGTTTTGTGTATAGCTCTGAACCAGTTCTAGTGAGTCATTGCCGATCACGACCATTTCCGCTGGAGATTTCAACCGCGCGGGCTGTGTCTCCAGGTACTTCTCTACGGAGTATCGAATAAACGCAAATTCCTGAAAGTTCGAGTTCAGTAGATCAAGCACGAAGATCGTCAGAGGCGGCGCGCCTTGGTCAGCGCTTCCGGGATTGCCAACCGTGTGCGCTTCTGGAGGTTCGAAGGAGAAGATACGCTGTGGCTGTTTGTCTTCGGTAATGGTGAAGTCACGCCTGGTAAGTCCGCTCACAACCGGGCGGCCATTCTCGTCCAACACCGTGACATCGAGAAAGGCTCGACGTCACCCGAAGCGTCGGGACATCGGATGTGGGAACTTCGGATGCCCGAGCATTCGATGTGGGAACCGCGGATGCCGGAACATCGGAAGGCTCCGCATGTCTCTGGGCGATCGGTAGTTGAGCCGGGGCAGCCGCTTTCTTGTTCTCTGCGCGCGGCATCCTATAGCCGTGACGCGCCTGCACTTCGAGACCCTGGCAAGCCACTCTAACCTTCAGTCGATGCCAGGAGCCATCCGGCTTCACATCGTCGACCGGCAGCTCCGGCACATAAACATATCCGGGCGCACCGGTTAGAAGCCTGAAGCCCGCGTCCAGATCGTTGTTGTTGTGAAAGAACGTACCCCCGGTGCCGTTGGCGAGTTCCGCCATTGGATCCGCCGCCAGCCTCTTCTCGGTTCGACGGTATTCCGGATTGAGGCCACCCTCGCCTCGGCTGAGCTCACTGGCGGTTGTTTGGTCGGAGAACAATCCACGCGCATCGATGGCGCTCACGACCACCTTCGATTGCGCTGCGAGTTCCACAATTTGCGATCCCGCCGTTAACGAGTCCGGCTCTATATTCAGAAATCCAGGCGAAACGAGGATCAGTGTCCGCTCCCCAGGGAGCCTGGCCATTCTACGTACAAACTCGGCAATGACAGCATAGGTCTCCCGCGAATCCCGATGACCAAGAGCGTTAGCCCGCCCGACCGCCAATTCCACCTGTCCCTGCGCAATGGTGGAACCGCTGCCCCCTGCCATCTGAATGGCTGGGTTACAGAGAGACATCCGCCGCATAGCGTCCTGCAGGGCCGCGCTGTCATGCTTGTTTTCGATCAGGTCGGCCTGATAGTAATCGATGTCGCCACAAGCTTTGCTGTCGTTTTGAATCCGGCAGCTTCCCCGGCTGCAGAACCGGGACCTGGCAAGTTAGCGCGAACCCCGTTTTGAGGAAGTCGTGACCGGAGTGTGCTGGGCGCATCATGCCTACGCGCGATGAACTGAAAGCTCAGATTCTTGGGGCAGCGTTGAGGAGTGCCTTCCGGAGCGCATCATCAAAGGTTGAGTCTCAGGAGTCTTGCATTCATCTTATGCTCAGCCATACGACGCGCGCGCGCCCTGTCCTGCGCTGATCTCCATTGCTTTCCCGACATAAAAATGGAAGGAAAATGGCTACAAATAACGCAACGAAAATGGCTACAGCCGCTCCCATGTGCAGTCTCCCACAAACCGTTTATACCTCCACGATCACGACTCGCGGTGCAGGGGCCCTACTTGAGGCACTCATGATGAGTAATACCCATAGTACGCCACCTCATGATAGCGCGATCGCTTTCATGGAGGGGCTGGGACAGGCGGTGTCTTGCCCCTTTGCCTTCAACTTCAGAGGATCACTCGGGATGCGCGGCAAGGAACCTCTTGTATTCGGCCTCCAGGCTTGTGACGAGCGATTCAATCAGCAGGAGCTGTCCCTGGACAACCTCAATACGCTGTTTTCTGGTCTGGTTCTGTACGGCAGCCCTGGCTGGATCGGTGTCGTCTGCGTTGAGAAAGAGACCGATGCCGAGGATCGCGTCGCGAACGCCTTGCTTCTGGCCGTGTCGAGTTCGTCCTGCAGGCTGTAAATGCCCGCGTACTCCTGGGCGCGAGTGTAGGGCATGTAGGCCAGAGCGCCGGTGTTCTGCGCGGTCTTCCAGCTTACGTCATCGAATCCAACGAGGCGGTAGCTGAGCGACATTTGCTGGTGGATCTGCGCCTTTGGATCCTTGATCATCTGATCCAGAAGAATTACGTCCTGCTTGAGGGTCTTCTGTTGCTTGTGAACGTCGGCCAGGACACTCTGAAGTGTGCTTTCGTTGGATGTGATTTCAGCGCGGAGGCTGGCTTCAGCCTCATGGACGAGGTGACGATGGTGCTGCCATTCAACACATCCCTCGAGACCGAGTGCAATGAGCAGACCGATGGTGATGGTCGCGAGGTGGAGAAGAAAGTCGCGCCAACCATGAATAGGTTCGTGAGGGGGATGCACATCGATCACGGGAGGAACCTCTTCCAGATTCATTGGCCTTTAGCTTAGCAAATTGGCCTGGCACGCAGCGGTCGCGTCCCGCGTGACACTCACTCCGTTCTTAATGCTTGCATCGGGTCAACCGACGCCGCTCGAACAGCGGGAACAGGCGCTGCGACGGCGATGCAGGCGCAAAGCACTGCAATCGCGCCGAGAAAGGTCAGAGGATCCTGGCTGCTCCCCTGATACAGCAGGTGCTGCATCATCCGGCAGACAAACACGGCGGCGGGCACTCCGATCAACATGCCGGCGAGGACCTGCAGAGATGCACTTCGCAGCATGAGAGAGATGATTCCTGACCGAGAAGCTCCCAATGCCATACGAATACCGATCCCGGTCGTGCGCCGCACGGCCAGGTAGGACATGCCCCCGTAAAGGCCAACTGAAGCAAGGATCAGTGCGAAGATTCCGAATGCCTCTGTGAGACGGGCCAGCAGCCCTGTCATGGTTGAAGTTGCCTGCCACCGTCTCTG
>Ga0302326_10020279_pt1 | contig 13694 bp, 12 predicted proteins | sample Palsa_T0_3_FD_202264 | JGI IMG/M metagenome (GOLD analysis project Ga0302326, IMG submission 202264) | Peat permafrost microbial communities from Stordalen Mire near Abisko, Sweden - Palsa_T0_3 | ecosystem: Environmental > Terrestrial > Soil > Palsa > Peat permafrost | place: Sweden: Abisko... | reverse complement strand
TCGGCCCGCACAGCGTTTGGATCGGATGGTTTCCCGCGCCCAAGAGCGGAGCGGTGCGCATCGTGCGCCGGGGCGGCGCGACATCGTTATGGATCGCGACGGTCTCGTCACCCGGCAACCGTTTTCGCGATGAATCGGTGGTGCCCGGCACGACCTATCGGTACGACCTGGTTTTCCCGAGCGGAGAGCGCACCACGCTCGGCGTGCCGGTACCGGCGGAAGCGCGCCACGGGACGCTCGGCGCATTCGCGGGGAAAGGTGCGTGGCTTTCGTTCTCGCCGTCGACGTTCGACGATGATGGCTACGACAAGCTCCGTCCGGCCGCGATCGTAGCGCGCGCCCGAGCGGCCGGTCTGCACTCGATCGATCTCCGAACGACCTATGGTCCGTTTCGCGAAATAACGAGCGACGACGCCCCCGCGATCGACGCGCTGATCGACACGGCGGTCGCGCGTGGTGTGACGCTCGTTGCTTGGACCGTGCCCCGAAGCACGAGCTTCGAAGACCTCGAGGCCGAGGTTGCCGCGGCCGGCTATCGGACGGCGAATGGAAACGGTTTCGCGGCGCTCGCCGTGGACCTCGAGCGCGGTGCATATTTCATGGGCTCGGGCGCACGTGGTTACGCGGCGCTCGCCGCGTATTTACGCGACCTACGCGCCGCACTCGGGCCACGGTATCCGATCCTCGCGACGGTCGAAGACCCGTTCCTCGAACATCTGACCGATGCGAGCTACCCGTACGAGCAGATCGCCGAGCACGCCGACGCGCTGCAGCCGATGGCGTACTGGCGCATGATGTCACGTCGCGCAACGACGCCGCGAGATGCGCGAGCGGCGGTCGCGGGATCGTACGCGGCCACGCTGCACCTGGCGAAACGGACGCTTCCGGTCGACGTTGGGCTACAGAGCACATCCGAAGGCCCGCACGGTGCTCCGTCGGCGAGCGAAATTGCGGCGGCGGTCTCCCAATCGCAAAAACTCGGTGCGATCGGCGTAACGTTCTTCGATTGGAACGGCACCCCCGAGCGCGTCTGGCGAGCCGTCGGCAACGCCCGCTGGTGAGCGCCTACGCGACCCGCGATGCGGCAAGCTCATCGAACGTAGCGAGGGCCGAAGCGACGACCTGATCCATGTTGTAGTACCGATACTCCGCCAGCCGCCCGACGAACGTGACGTGTCGCTCGAGCGCCGCGCGCGCCGCGTATTTCGCGTAGGCTTCCCGGTTTTCAGGGCGAGGAATCGGATAGTACGGTTCGCCCGTCGTGCTCGGATATTCGCGCGCGATCGTGGTCCACGGATGGCGTTGTCCGGTTAGGTGCTTGAACTCCGTGACGCGCGTGAACGGCTCCTCACCGGGATAGTTCACGACCGCAGCGTCTTGATAGCGGTCCACGTTGAGCGATTCGAATTCGAAGCGCAGCGAGCGATAGGGGAGGTGCCCGTAACAATGCTCGAAATACGCATCGATCGGGCCCGTGTAGACCAAGCGGTCGTAACGCACCGTTTTTCCGAGATCTTCGAACCTTTGCCCGAGCGCGAGTTCGATGTTCGGGTGATCGAGCATGCGCGCGAAGAGCGCTTCGTAGCCGTCGCGGGGCATGGCCTGAAAGTCGTCGCCGAAATAGCGATCGTCGCCGCTCGTCCGAACCGGGACGCGGCCGCACACGCTTGCGTCGAGCTCGCGGGCGTCGATGCCCCAATGTTTGCGCGTGTATCCGGCAAATAACGTCTCGTAAAGCTCGCGCCCCACTCGAGAGACGATGGCGTCCTCCGAATTCCGAACGGCGGTCATGGGGACGCGGCGGGCCTCGAAGAAAGCGCGCAACGCCGTGGGATCGAGATCCAATCCATACAGCGCGGAGATCGTCCCGGCGCAGATCGGCAGCGGGACGTTTTTTCCGTCGACCCGGGCAACGACCCGATGCTCGTAGGGCCTCCAGCGAGTGAAACGCGACAAATAATCGATGACGCGCCGGCTCGATGTATGAAAGATGTGGGGTCCGTAGCGGTGAACGCGGATACCGTGGGCATCGACGGGGTCGTAGGCGTTCCCGCCGACGTGATTCCGTGCGTCGATGACGAGGACGCGCGCGTCGCACGCGGCGGCGAGGCGCTCGGCCAGCGTGCTCCCCGCAAACCCCGCCCCGACGACAAGATAGTCGTAGCTCATTTCGGAAACTCTAGACCCGCGGGGGCAACGTTTGGTGGCCTCATCTAAAAAGGGCATTCCTTGGTAAAGAAGACAGCGCTCATCACGGGCATCACGGGTCAAGACGGCTCCTACCTCGCGGAGCTCCTGCTCGATGAGGGCTATCGTGTCGTCGGCATGACCCGGCGCACGAGCACCGAGGTCCACGAGCGGATCGAGCACCTCGTCGACCGGGTCGAAATCGTCTCGGGGGACCTGCTCGACCAGAGTTCGATGACGCAACTCATCGGGGACGTGCGACCGAGCGAGGTGTATAACCTTGCCGCCCAGTCCTTCGTGCCGACCTCCTGGACGCAGCCGGTCTTAACCGGCGAGTTTACCGCCCTCGGCGTGACCCGACTCCTGGAGGCGATCCGCCACGTCGACACCTCCATTCGTTTCTATCAGGCCTCGAGCTCGGAGATGTTCGGAAAGGTCCAGGAAACGCCGCAGCGCGAGTCAACGTCGTTTTACCCGCGCAGCCCCTACGGTGTGGCCAAGGTATACGCTCACTGGATCACGGTGAACTATCGCGAGTCCTATAACCTCTACGCCGTGAGCGGCATCCTCTTCAATCACGAGAGCGAGCGGCGCGGGAAAGAATTCGTCACCCGGAAGATTTCCGACGCCGCGGCCCGCATCAAGCTCGGAATGCAAGAGAAATTGCACCTTGGTAATCTCGAGGCGCGCCGCGACTGGGGCTACGCCGGAGACTACGTCCGTGCGATGTGGCTGATGCTGCAGCAGCCGCTGGCCGACGACTACGTGATCTCGACCGGCCGCACGCACACGGTTCGTGAGTTTTGCCGGCTGGCGTTCGAGGCGGTCGGGCTCGACTATCGTAGGCACGTGGTCGAGGACGAGCGATTCATGCGCCCGGCGGAAGTCGATATGCTCATCGGCGATCCTTCGAAAGCGAAGGCGGTGCTCGGCTGGAGGCCCACCGTCACGTTCGAAGATCTCGTGACGCGCATGGTCGAAGCCGATCTGAGTCGCCTGCGGCCGCTCGCGAACGTTTGACGTGCGAGCGCTGGTCACGGGGGGAAACGGGTTCGTCGGTCGTCACCTGATCGAGGAACTCCGGAACAGAGGCTACGAGACCGTCGTCGCCGGACACGGCGCTGCGTTCGGTGACGGCTCCTGCGACGTTGCGATCGATCTGCGCGAATCCGGAAAGCTTCTGCCGCTCCTCGAGAGCGCCCGGCCTCGGGTCGTCTTCCACCTCGCGGCCCAAGCCTTCGTGCCGCGCGCGACCGAAGATCCGCTCGAAACCTACGACGTCAACGTGATGGGGACGGCTCGGCTCGTCGATGCGATCCGCGCTTTGCCGGAAGGTGCGAAGCCGCGCCTGCTGTTCGCGAGTTCGGCCGAAGTCTACGGTCCGCACGAGTTTTCCGAGCTTCCACTGCGCGAGACGACGCTTGCGAAACCGGCGACTCCGTACGCCGCGAGCAAGCTCGCGGGAGAGGCGATCGTGCTTTCGTCCGCGCGCACGTATGGATTCGAAGCGATCGTCACGCGCGCGTTCAATCATATCGGTCCTGGGCAGAGCGAGCGATTCTCGGTGCCTCGCTTCGCTCGCCATCTCGCCGCCATCGCGCTCGGCGGCTCGCCGATCCTCCCCGTCGGGAACCTCGAGACCAAGCGCGACTTTCTCGACGTGCGCGATGTCGTTCGGGCTTACATCGATCTCTCCGAGCGCGGTACGCCCGGCGAGATCTACAACGTCTGCAGCGGCGTCGGGACGCGTATGGCCGAGGTTTTGCGTCAGTTGGTCATGACGGCGCATGTGCCCGTTGAAATCCGCGAAGACCCGGCGCTGATGCGCCCGGCAGACGTCTCCAACGTGTACGGCGATAATGCAAAGCTCAAGGCGGCAACCTCTTGGGAACCGACATATTCGCTGGCACGATCGCTGCGCGATATTTATGAGGATGCGCGGTCGGGTATCGGCGTCGCTTGAGCGAGTGAAGGTCGCCTATTTCGAGATGATCGGCGGTGCGAGCGGCAACATGTTGCTAGGCGCCCTCATCGATGCCGGAGCCGATGTCGCCGCGATTGAGCGCGCGCTGCGCACGATTCCGCTGCAGCCCTGGACCGTGGAACACCGTCGCGTCGAGAAGCTCGGCATCGCGGCGACGTATTTCGACTTCGTCATCTCGGCGGAACCCGTGGAGCATCGCAGCCGGAACCTGTCCGATATTCTCGCCTTGCTCGACGAAAGCGGCCTCGCTCCCAAAACAAAAGCCGACGCAGCGGCGATCTACACGCGCCTTGGAGAGGCGGAAGCGAAGGTTCACGGCAGCACGATCGAGCGCATCCATTTTCACGAAGTGGGCGCCGCCGATGCGATCCTCGATGTCGCGGGCATCTGTGTTGCGTTGGATTTGCTCGAGGTCGAACGCTCGTACTGCTCGCCTTTTCCGCTCGGGCGCGGTACGGTCTCGATCCATCACGGCGTGTATCCGAACCCGCCGCCGGCAACTGCGGAGCTCTTGCGCGGAATGCCTACGTACGATGCCGGCATCGAAGGTGAAACGGTTACGCCGACGGGCGCCGCGGTGCTAGCGACGCTCGTGCCTGAAGCGGAGGCGGGCCTTCGGCCCGCGCTGCGAGCGGAACGCGTCGGGTACGGCGCCGGCCGTAGCGATTTCAAGATTCCCAACGTGTTGCGCGTTTCCATCGGCCCGAGCGGCGCGATCGGCGATGCCGCGCCGCCCACAACGAGCCTTTCGAGCGATGTCGTCGTGCTCGAAACGAACATCGACGATATGTCGCCGCAGCACTTCGAGCTGGCGATCGAGCGGGTACTCGAAGCCGGCGCCTTCGACGTGTGGCTGGCGCCGGTGACGATGAAGAAGATGCGGCCGGCCGTTCTGTTCGGCGCAGTCGCGCCGCTCGAGCGGGAGGCGGAGGTCGCCCATGCGATGCTCGCGCAGACGTCGACCCTCGGCGTGCGCGTGCGGCGCGAACGGCGTCATACCCTAGCGCGCGAGATCGAAACGATTGCAACCCCACTCGGCTCCGTCCGGGTTAAGACGGTTGCGGTCGACGGACTGGCGCGCCGAACGCTCGAATACGACGACGTCGCCCGCATCGCTCGCGAACTCGGGCGGCCGATTGCCGAAGTCGTCGCGCGCCTCGAGGAGCATATTTCCCACTTATGATCGCCACGCCCGAAACGCTCCTCGTCAAGGAGTCGCGCCTGCGCGAACTCATCCGATCCCTCGGCAGCGTGGTCGTGGCGTTCTCCGGCGGGGTCGATTCGGCGCTCGTGCTTGCCATCGCGACCGAGGAACTGGGCGCGGCGGCGCACGGCGTGACGGGAAGCTCCGCAAGTCTCGCAGGCTCCGAACGCGACGGCGCGATCGCCACCGCGGAAGCCCTCGGCGCGGTGCACGATGTCGTCGAAACGCACGAGGTCGAGGATCCCGAGTACGCGGCGAATCCCGCGAACCGCTGTTATTTTTGCAAGAAAGAGTTGTACGGGACGCTCGCCGCCATCGCGCGCCAGCGCGAGGCGTCCGCGGTTCTCGACGGTTTCAACCTCGACGACGCCGCCGACTACCGCCCGGGCCGCAAGGCCGCCGCCGAGTTCGGCGTGCGTAGCCCGCTCGCGGAGTGCGGCTTCACCAAGAGCGACGTGCGCGAGCTTGCGAAGCGCCTCGGGCTCGACGTGTGGGAGAAGCCCGCGCTCGCGTGCCTCTCCTCGCGGTTTCCCTATGGGACGCCGATCACGCTCGCGCTCTTGCGGCAGGTCGAGGCAGCTGAGAGCGCCGTCCTCGCGGAGGGCATCGCGAGTTGCCGGGTGCGCCATCACGGGGAGGTCGCGCGCATCGAGGTTCCGCAGAACGATATCGCGCGATTGCTCGCGCCCGGCGTGCGCGAACGCATTGTTGCGGGCGTGCGCGCCGCGGGGTATCGATACGTGTCGCTCGATCTCGGCGGGTACGTCTCAGGGAACCTGAACGGAGCCCTGCGTGGCGCGTGATCGCGGGCGCTCGTGGCGCGACGACGTCTTCAAGGGGCGCGGCACGTTGCTCGCGTTGCCGGCCGTTTCGCTCGCTCTCCTTGGAAAACCGAGTTCGCAATCGATCGCCCTCGGTTTGCCGATCGCGTTCGCGGGCGAAGCGCTGCGTTGCTGGGCCGTCGGGTATTCGGGCGCCACGACGCGTTCGGACCGGGTCGAGGCGCCGCAACTGACCACGGCGGGGCCATATGCGTACGTCCGTAATCCCCTCTATGTCGGAAACTTCCTGACGGCGCTCGGCTTCACGATCGCCTTCACGGGCGGCGTCGATCCGGTGAAGCGCGCCGCGCTCGCCGTCGCCGGCCTCGGGACGATGCTCGCCGTGTACGCGGCCATCATTCCGCTCGAAGAAGCGTACTTGCGCCAAACCTTCGGTGACGATTTCGACGGCTACCTCGCGCGAGTTCCGCCCATCGTGCCGCGACTTTCGCCGGCACGGCCGGAGCGCGGCACCTACGACGCGGGCGTGATCGTGAAGGCCGAAACGCGTACGTTCGTCACCTTCGGCGCGATGCTCGGGGCGCTCGCGTTGAAGGCACTGCGGGCCGGCTAAGCGCGTGGCACAGACAGGCGCCCACGCGCAAACGGTTGCCGCAACTCGGGACGGCGCGAAGGGGCCGCCGCTTGGGATCGCGCTCGCGCTGACGGCCGGCGTCGCCGTTCTCGAACTCGTGGGCGCGGCGCTCGCACATAGTCTCGCCTTGCTCGCGGATTCGGCGCACGTCTTCATGGATGTCGTCGCGCTCGGCATTGCGGTCACGGCGGCGATCGCGGCACGACGACCCGCAAACGACCGCCAGAGCTACGGTTTCGCCCGTTTCGAAATTCTCGCTGCGCTGGCGAACGGAGTGCTCCTGTTCGCGATCGCCGTACTGATTGCGGTCGCCGCGGCGACGCGCTTGCACGCGACCGCGGTTCCCGAGGGCGGCCTCATGGCGGCGTTCGCGGCTGTCGGACTCTTGGTAAACGGCGGCATAGGCTGGTCGCTGGCGAGCGCCGCGCATCACGATCTCAACGTCAAGGCGGCGTTCTTCCACGTCGCGGGCGACGTCGTGGGCGCCCTCGCCGTGCTCGGCGGCGGCATCGCGATCGTGCTGACGAGGGCCGCGTGGATCGACCCGGCCCTATCGCTCTTCGTCGCGACGATCATCACGATCGGCGTTGTGCGGATCGTGCGGGAGTCGGCCGACGTGCTGCTGCAAAGCGTGCCGGCTCACGCCTCCCTTTCGGAAGTGCGCGCACGCATGCGCGCCGTTCCGGGTGTCGTCGACGTGCACGACCTGCACATCTGGTCGATCGGCAGCGGGTCGTACGTCCTCTCCGCGCACGTTTTACTGACCGACGCTCGGATCAGCGACGCGACCGCCATCCTGCGGGCCATCGAGGAGCGTCTGCGCGAGGATTTCGCGATCGACCACGTGACGATTCAAATCGAATGCGAATCGTGCGGTGAGGACGACCGGATCGTTTGCACCCGGACGGGCCGATAAATGTCGCCCAGGGGCGGCCATCCGGCTTCATCGAACGTTCACGGGCTGTGCCTACCATGGCACCTGGTTACGATCGGGGCGGCGTGCCCCCGGATGGCCCCAAGCGCGCATTCGCGCGCTGTTGAAATAGGAGTCCAGCATGAAATCGAAGACCGTCGTTCTGTCCACCGCCCGCACCCCGTTCGGAAAGCTCGGGGGTGCGCTCGTTTCGCTTTCCGCGACGACGCTCGGAGGCGAAGCGATTCGCGCGGCCGTGGAGCGAAGTGGGATCGATCCGGCGGAGATCGAGCACGCGATCATGGGCAACGTGGTGCAGGCCGGCAACGGACAGGCTCCCGTTCGCCAAGCGATGTTCAAGGCCGGGCTCGCCAAGGATACGACGTTCGAGACGATCAACAAAGTTTGCGCGTCGGGACTCATCGCGATCGTGCAGGCCGCGCGCATGATCAACGACGATTCGCGTAGCGTCGCGGTTGCAGGCGGGATGGAATCGATGAGCAACGGTCCGTACGCGTTACCCGCAGCGCGATTTGGGTATCGCTTCGGTGACGGCACGCTCGTCGACCTGACGAATTTCGACGCGCTCGTCGACCCGTTCTCCGGCTGGACCATGGCGCAGGCGCAGAACCGCGTGAACGCCGATCTCGGCATCACCCGCGAAGTTCAGGACGAGCTCGCGGCCTGCTCGCATCAACGCGCGGCGAAGGCGACGGCCGACGGGTTGCTCGCGCAGGAAATCGTCGCGCTGCGCGTTGCGACCAAAGCGAAGGGAAAACTCGTCCTCGACAAGCTTCCGGAGCCCGCGCGGGCGCGCGTTCCGGCCTTCTCGGGCGGCAACGGCAAGTCGGACCAACTCTTCCACTCGCCGCCCGAAAATATGCAGGCGCAAGTGGCGCGCTACAACGCGTACGTCACGGGTGATGTGCCCTTTACGCTCGTCGACAAGGACGAACCGATCCGCGCCGACACGACGGTCGAAAGCCTGGCGAAGCTGCCGCCGCTCGACAAGGACGGCACCGTGACGGCCGGGAACGCACCGGGCGTCAACGACGGGGCCGCCGCGGTCGTACTTTCGAGCGAAGATTACGCGCGCGCCCACGGCCTGACGCCGCTGGCACACATCGTCGACCACGCCGATGCCGCATGGGATCCGGCCTACCTCGCGCTGACGCCGGCGATGGCCGCGCGCAAGGTCCTGGAAAAGAACAACCTGCGGCCGAGCGACATCGCGATCTGGGAAGTCAATGAAGCCTTCGCGGCCGTTGCGTGGAGTACCGCGAATCTGCTCGGCATCGATCCGCGCGCGATCAACTTGCTCGGGGGTGCGGTCGCGCTCGGCCACCCCGTCGGGGCTTCCGGCGCACGCATCGTCGGCTCCGTGATCCATCAGTTGCGGCGCCGCGGCGGCGGGTATGGCATCGCGGCGATCTGCAGCGGCGGCGGCCAGGGAGACGCGATTCTCATAAAAGTCGAATAAGCGGCTAGGTCGAATCCGGCCGCATGATCGAAACGTACGCGTCGAATCCGTTCGAGGTATCGCCCGAGCAGCGCGCCATCGGCGATCTGGCGCGAGCGTGCGCGCTCGGTGAAATCGCGCCGCACATCGCGCGCTGGGATCGCGAGCATCATTTTCCGCGCGAGCTGTTCACGAAACTGAACGCCCTCGGGCTCATGGGCATCGTCGTACCCGAAGAATACGGGGGTGCCGGTGCCGATTACGTGTCGTACGCGCTTGCGATCGAAGAGCTTGCCCGCGTGGACGCGGGCTCGGCCGTGACGCTATCGGTTCACTCGATGATCGCCTCCGCGATTCTGCGGCTCGGCAACGAGGCTCAGAAGCGCAAGTACCTGCCGCAGCTTTCGCAGGGCGACGTCATCGCGGGTTTCGCGCTGACGGAACCCGCCGCCGGCTCCGACGCCGCTGCCGTCGCGAGCACGGCGCGTCGCGACGGTGACGAATACGTTTTGCGCGGACGCAAGCAATGGTGCACGAACGGAAGCTACGCCGGGGTCACGATGGCCATGTTCCGCACCGGCGGCACGGGCGCTCGCGGTATAACGGCGTTCTTGGTCGAGAACTCGTTACCGGGAGTCGTCGTCGAGAAGGTTACCGAGAAGCTCGGCATCCACACGAGCAACACGTGCGACGTGCGCTTCGACGACGTGCGCGCCCCGCTCGACGCCGTTCTCGGCGACGAGGGCACGGGCATGACGATGGCGCTCGGGGCGCTTGCGGGCGGGCGCATCGGCATCGCGGCTCAAGCCGCCGGAATCCTCGCCGCGTGTCTGGACGCATCGGTGAAATTCGCCAAGGAACGCGAAGCGTTCGGCAAGCCGATCGGCGCGTTCGAAGGCATCTCGTTCAAGATCGCGCAGATGGCGACCGATCTCGACGCGGCGCGGCTGCTGGTCTATCGCGCCGCTGCACTCTGCGACCGTGGCGAACCGTTCGCGATCGAAGCGAGCAAAGCGAAGCTCTTCGCGTCGACGGCGGCCCGCAAGCACGCCGCCGAGGCGGTTCAAATCCACGGCGGCTACGGCTACACGACGGAATTTCCCGTCGAGCGCTACTACCGCGATGCGAAGATCACGGAAATTTACGAGGGAACGAGCGAGATCCAACAGATCATCATCGGCCGGTCGCTGCTGGGGCGGCTCGAGTGAGGGGTAGCGTCGCTCCGGCACGCTTCGATACATGTGAATTTCACTAAGGGGTCCGCACGACGGTCTGCGAAAAACGACACCTGATTTTGGAGGTCTGAGAATCCTATGGAAACGCAACGTCACACAGGCAGCGCTCCCGACCCGACCGTTCCGAAGCCGTTGCTTGGCCGGATCGCCGTGGTCACGGGGGGATCGCGCGGGATCGGATCGCATATCGCGCGCGAACTCGCGTCGAGCGGCGCGACCGTCGTGGTCAACTACGTGCGCGGCGCCGAAGCGGCCGCGGGCATCGTCGCGCAGATCGAAGCAGCCGGTGGAACAGCGACTGCTGAGGCCGCCGACGTCGCAAACTATGAGGACGTCTGCGCGATGTTCGGGCGCATCAAAGAACGCTACGGCCGCCTCGACGTGCTCGTGAACAACGCCGGCATCCTACGCGACCGGACGTTCAAGAAGATGTCGATCAAGGACTGGCACGAGGTGATCGATACCAACCTTTCGAGCGTCATGTATTGCTGCAACGCCGCCGTGCCCATGCTACTCGAGAACGGCTGGGGGCGCATCATCAACATCTCGTCGTTCGTCGGACAGATGGGGAACTTCGGGCAGGCGAACTATTCCGCTGCGAAAGCCGGCATCCTCGGGTTCACGAAGTCGCTCGCGATCGAACTCGCGCGCTACCAAATCACCGTGAATGCCGTTTGCCCGGGTTTTGTCGAGACGGAGATGTGGGATTCGGTTCCGGCCAACATCCAGGAGAAGATCCTCGACCGGATTCCGATGCACCGCGTCGCCAAAGCCGAAGAGATCGCCCGCGGCGTGCGCTTTCTCGCCGTCGAAGGCGACTACATGACGGGCCAGTCGTTGAACATCAATGGCGGCGTGTACATGGGCTGGTAAAAGCGAGGGATTCGCCCCGTAACGGACAACCAAAGCTCGTGAAACTGATGGAGTACCAGGGCAAAGAGCTGTTTCGCCGCGCCGGCATACCGACGCCGCGCGGCGTCTTCGCCCGGACGGCGGCCGACGTAACCGGGTTTATCGAGAAGAACCCCGGTTCGTGGGTCATCAAGAGCCAGGTCATGATGGGCGGCCGCGGCAAGGCCGGTGGTATCAAATTCGCCGATACCGCGGCCGAGGCGACGGCGTGCGCGACCGAGCTGATCGGTAAGGTCCTCAAGAACAATCAGAATCCCGACGGCGAAGAAGTGAAGTCGCTTCTGGTCGAGGAGAAGGTGCAGATCGAGAGCGAGGCTTACGCCTCGATCACGATCGATCGCGCGACGAAAAAACCGGTCGTGATCGTCAGCTCGCAGGGCGGAATGGACGTCGAGGAAGTCGCCGAGCATCATCCCGAGGCGATCAGCAAGTATTGGATCGATCCGGCGATGGGGTTCCAGCCCTTCGAGGCGCGTCAGCTCGCGTTTGCGGCGCAGTTGCCCGCGGGCTACCACAAAGCGTTCCCAAAGATTCTCGCGGGCTTGTACGACGTGTTCATGAACTACGGCGCCAACCTCGTCGAGATCAATCCCCTCGTTCTCACCAAAGACGGCCAAGTGATCGCGAGCGACGCGAAAGTCGAACTCGACGATAACGGCCTCTACAAGCACCCCGAACTCGCGGAGTGGCGCAACGACGGACCGGCTGATGAAGATCAAGCGGCTGCCGTTGCGATCGGGCTCGGCATGTCGAACTACGCGAAGCTCGACGGCGACATCGGCGTGATCGCCAACGGCGCCGGGCTCGGCATGGGAACGATGGACGCGATTCGCAGCGCGGGCGGCTCGGCGGCGAACTTCCTAGATATCGGCGGCGGCGCGCAGGCCGAACTCGTGAAGAAGAGCTACAACCTCGTGACGAGCGATCCCAAAGTCAAAGCGATGTTCATCAACATCTTCGGCGGCATCACGCGGGGCGATCAGGTCGCGCTCGGCATCGTTGAGGCGCTCAAGGGCGACGACGTCCGAAAGGTTCCGCTCGTCGTACGGTTGACGGGCACGAACGAGAAAGAAGGGCGCGAAATCCTCGCCGCAGCCGGAATGAATCCGGTCGAGACGATGGACGAAGGGGCAAAGCGCGCGGTCGAATTCGCGCGTGGGTGATGGCCGCCGCGGTGCTCCCCTAAAGCAACATTCGTTGGGAGCTTTTTGTGCGGTGGATTTTTCGACTATCGTGAAAGAGAAGTTCAGTGGCTATTTATCTTGATAAGAATTCGAAAGTCATCGTGCAAGGGATCACGGGGCGCGAGGGGCTCTTTCATACGCAGCGCATGCTTGCCTATGGGACGAATATCGTCGGAGGGGTGACGCCCGGCAAGGGTGGCACGAAGATCGAGAGCGGGCAGCCCGTGTTCAATACGGTAAAGGATGCGGTCGACGCGACGGGCGCGACGCATACGATTATTTTCGTGCCGCCGCCGTTTGCGGCGGACGCTCTCTATGAGGCCTACGATGCGGGCATTTCGCTCGCCGTCGCGATCACCGAGGGCATTCCGGCGCACGATATGCTCAAGGTCGTCGCGACGACGAAATCTATGCGCATCATCGGGCCGAATTGTCCGGGGCTCGTGTCGCCCGGGAAAGCGCTCGTGGGCATCATGCCGGGTCACGTGTTCAAAGAAGGCCGCGTCGGGATGATCTCGCGGTCGGGCACGCTCACCTACGAAATCGTCGATATGCTAACGAAGGCGGGGCTCGGCCAGTCTACGTGCGTCGGCATCGGAGGCGATCCGATTATCGGTACGACGTTCGTAGACTGCCTTACGGCGTTCGCCAACGATCCCGAAACGGATGCCGTCGTCGTCTGCGGCGAGATCGGCGGATCGGATGAAGAAGACGCAGCGGCCTTCATTAAAGCTCACCTCCCGAACAAACCCGTGGTCGCCTTCATCGGCGGCCGCTCGGCCCCGAAGGGGAAACGGCTCGGCCACGCCGGCGCGATTATCTCGGGGAATTTTGGAACTCCCGAGAGCAAACTCGCGGCTTTCGCCGCCGCGGGGGTTCCGGTGGCCGATCGGCCGTCGCAGATTCCGTCGTTGCTTCCGAAGGTGTTGATCAATCCGGCTCGGGCTTCGTAGTCGCGGGGGTGTTTGGCCGTTGCCGGTGTAGCCTGCATGGATGCGTTACGGATACCACTGCGAAGAATGTGAAGAAGCGATCTGGCCCGCGACGACGCGTTCCGAGTTGCAATGGCTCAAGAACCGTATGCACGTCGTGCGCGAAGTCTCACAACACATCCAAACCGGTCTCGACATGTGGATCGTCGAGGGTCTCGCGTTTCTCGAACACCACGCCGGGCATAGCGTGATCCTGGCCCGGAAACCC
>Ga0302326_10020278_pt1 | contig 13694 bp, 14 predicted proteins | sample Palsa_T0_3_FD_202264 | JGI IMG/M metagenome (GOLD analysis project Ga0302326, IMG submission 202264) | Peat permafrost microbial communities from Stordalen Mire near Abisko, Sweden - Palsa_T0_3 | ecosystem: Environmental > Terrestrial > Soil > Palsa > Peat permafrost | place: Sweden: Abisko... | reverse complement strand
ATGCCGTTCTTCGAGTTCGTGCCCCAGGACGTGGCCGAGTCGGCACTGCGGCGTGAGCTGGTGGTCGACGAACTCGCGCTGAAGGACGGCCACCTGTCGCTACCCGAGCGTCCCGGGATCGGCGTGGAGCTCGACCGAGACGCGCTGCAACGGTTCAGCGAAGCCGCCCGTCGACGTACGCCGGCGGCGCTGGTATGACCGGTCTGCGCGTCACCGAGCTCGCCACCGCGGCGGCTGACCTGGACCACCCCGAGGGGGTCGCGCTCGGACCCGATCGAATGCTCTATGCCGGCGGTGAGGCCGGTCAGGTGTATCGGATCGACCCGCGGGCCGGCAGCGCCGAGCAGATCGCCGATACGTCGGGGTCGGCGCTCGGGATCTGCCTGGATGCCGGCGGCTCGGTGTATCTCTGCGACCCCGGAAACGCGGCGCTGATGCGGATCGACGCCGACAGCGGCGCGGTCGAGCGCTGGTGCGAGGCCGCCGCCGGGCGGCCGCTGATGATGCCGAACAGCGCCGCGTTCGATACCGACGGCTCGATCTGGATGACCGACTCCGGCACCGAGGCCCTCGGCGTCCGCGATGGACGGCTGCTGCGGGTGCCGGCCGGCGGCGGCGACGCCGAGCTGATCGAGACCGGGCCGCTGGACTTCCCCAACGGGATCTGCCTCGGCGCCGATCGCCGCGTCCATTGGGTCGAGAGCTTCACCCCGTGCCTGCGCCGGCTCGACGAGCGCGGACCCGAACTGGTTCGCGAGCTGCCGGGGGTGGTCCCCGACGGGATCGCGCTCGACAGCGAGGGCGGGTTCGTGGTCGCCTGCTACTACCCGTTCCGGCTGCTGCGGGTCCCGCCCGCGGGCGGCGACATCGAGCTGGTGCTGGACGACGAGACCGGGATCCACATTCCGATGCCGACCAACGTCGCGTTCTTCGGCGACGATCTCGGGCAGCTCGCGATCGCGTGCCTCGGCGGGCACGAGATCAAGGTGGCCGTCGCACCGGTCACCGGCGCCGCGCTCGTGTATCCGTGACCGTGAGCGACATCGCGTAGCCGTCCCAGCCGCCCCGCGTTGCCCACAACGCCTGACCGTGCTGGACCGCCTCGCCGAGGCCGAGCGCGTGCGGCACCGACGCCGGCTCGACGCCGAGCAGCTCGGCACGCCGATCCCAGATCCCGTCATTCCCTCGCAGCTCGTGCCAGATCCATGCGGCCGGAAGCTTCGCCACGTCCCAGTCGAGCCTGACCGCGAGACCGCTGTCCGGGTTGCGGATCTCAGCGGCTCCGTGGTCGAACCCGGTGAGCGCGATGAACCGCGAGCGCGGCTCGTCAAACGGCCAGCTCCCACCCCGCTCGACGCCGCCGTCGAGCAGCCGGCACCCCGGCCAGACGACGGCATCGTCGGGGGGCAGCGGCGGGCCACCGGTGTCGGCCAACTCGTGCGCGCGAGCCCGCGCCTGGATCTCCACACGAGGGTCGAGCAGCGCCGCCCCGAGGCACACGTGCTCGACGGCGATCAGCGGCACCGGCGCGGCAATCGCCCTCCAGGCCAGCTCGACGGTCAGCCTGGCGCCGGTGACCCCGATCGACCGTCGCAGGCGCAGGCCGTGTCCGCTCCAGCTCAGCACCGCGTGCGCGTCGTCGTGCTCGACCAGCGACCACGGGTCGACCGACGCGCGGCCGTGGAACCCGTGGCGCACCCCCTCGACGTCGCACGCGGCACCGGCGTTGGGAGCGGCGAGCTGCCAGCCACCGCGGTATGACGCGGTCCACGCCTCCTCGTCGAGATCCCCGGCACGGGCCGGCGCGGGCACGAACGGCGGCGACCCGAGCAGGGCCGATCCCGACCGCAGCGCCGTCAGCCGCACGATCTCGGCCCCGTGCTCGGGGTCCAGCGTCGCCCACAGCTCGTCCGAGCGCAACTCGATCACGCGACGAGATCGAGCACGACCCGCCCGGCGTGGCCCGAGCCGGTGCGCGCGACCGCGGCGCCGATCTCGCTCAGGGCGTAGCGGTCGGTGATCAGCGGCGACAGGTCGAGCCGCCCGGCGACGATCAGCTTCGCCAGCTGCGGGATGTGCAGCGCCGGGACCGCCGCTCCGAGGTTCGAGCCGAGGATCGTGTGCTCGAACTGCGTCACGTCGTAGACCGGGAAGGCGGCGGTGACGCCGATCGCGGGCTGGCCGATCAGGGTCGTGGTCCCGCCGGTCGTGACCGACGCAAACGCGGCCGCCGCCACCTCCGGCCGTCCGATCGCCTCGAAGGCATGGTCGACGCCGCCGGGGACCAGCTCCCGGATCTGCTGTGCCGGGTCACCGAGGCCGGGGTCGATCACGTGTGTTGCCCCCAATTCGAGCGCCAGCGCGCGTTTGTCGGCCAGCGGATCGACGGCGATCACCGGATAGGCCGAGACGAGGGCGGCGCCCGCGATGGCCGACAGACCGACGCCGCCGCAGGCGAACACCGCGACCGACTCCCCGGGGCGGACCTGAGCCCGTCTCGTCACCGACAGGATCCCCGTGGTGACCCCGCAGCCGAGCAGGCACCCGATCGCGGGGTCCAGCGCCGGTTCGACCGGGATCGCACCGGCGGCGGGAACGACCGTGTGGGTGGCGAACGACGAGACCAACGCCAGATGGTGGACTGACAGGTCCCCGCGCGACAGCCGGGTGGTCCCGTCCCACATGCAGCCGTCGTTCATGCAGCGGTCGGCGACGACGCACAGGTTTGAGCGCCCGGCCAGGCAGAACCGGCAGCGACCACAGGCCGGCGAGAACGTGAGCACGACGCGTTCGCCGACGCGCGGCGACTCGACCCCCGGGCCGACCGCCTCGACGACGCCGAAGCCCTCGTGGCCCAGCACGATCGGCAACGGCGCCGGCCAGGAGCCGTCGATGAACGAGAGGTCGCTGTGGCAGATCCCGGATGCCAGCAGCCGCACCAGAACCTCGTCGCGGCGAGGTCCGGCGAGCTCCAGCTCGGTGTGCTCGAGTCGGGTCCCGACACCGTTGAACAGGGCTGCCTCGATCCGCATCTCGTCGCTTCAGTCGGGGTCCATGGCGGTGTCGGCGGGCGGCGCCGTCGAGCCCCGGATCACCAGCGCCGGCGGCGTCTCGAGCACCAGATCTCGTGGCTCGCCGCCTTCGACCTGGTCGATCAAGGAGTCGGCCGCGACCGACCCGAGCTCGTGCAGCGGCATCGCGATCGTCGTCAGCGCCGCCTCCAGGTACTCGCCGACGGGATCGTCGTCGTATCCGATCAGCGAGAGGTCGCCGGGCACGCGGCGCCCGGCCACGCGGGCTCCCGCCATCGCCCCGACGGCCTGGTTGATGTTGGAGACGAACACCCCGGTCGGCGGTGAGCGGCGGCGCAGCAGCCGCTGCATCGCCTCAAATCCGCCCCGCTCCTCGAACGGCGCTTCCTCCTCGACGGTGCTGGCGTGTGCCGCGAGCGCGGCGGCGACGAAGCCGTCGCGGCGTCGATGGGCGGTGTCGAGCTCCTGGGGGCCCGCCAGGTGGCCGAGCCGGCGATGGCCGAGCGAGAGCAGGTGCTCGGCCGCCACCCGTCCGGCGTCCTCCTCACGCATCGAGACGTTGCGCCCGCTTCCGGGCTGGCGACGATTGACGAACACGCAGGGCACGTCGTCGGACGCAAACCGCTCCAGCAGCGGGCTGCCGGGACGCGTGCTGGCGACGAGGATCCCGTCGATCCGACCCTCACCGACCAGGCGCTCGTAAGCCTCGACCGCGCGGCTGGCGCCGCTGTCCTCGGCCAGCAGCACGACGTATCCCCGCTCCCATGCGCGATCGAACGCGCCCCGGGTGATCTCCGACAGGACCGGGTTGCGCAGTGACGGCACGAGCATCCCGATCGCGCCGGCCGTCGCGGTCTTGAGCCCGCGCGCGATCGCGTTCGGGCGATAGCGCATCCGCTCGGCGGTCTCGAGGATCCGCTCGCGCGTCTCGGGACGGATCGCGAGCCCGCCGGTGCCGTTGATCACGCGCGACGCGGTCGAGACGTGCACGCCGGCTGACCGGGCGACGTCGATCAGCCGCGCCGGACGGCCCGGCAAGCCGCGGGCGGCGGGACTCATCGCGGCGCTCCCGCGCGGTCACGTGAGACCGCCTCCGCCGCCTCGGCGAACCGCGCGAGCGCATCGCGGTCGAGCACCAACCCAAGCCCCGGGCGGTCTGGAAGCTCCAGTCGCCCGTCCCGGAAGCTGATCCCGTCGTCGACGAGCTCCTTCCGTAGCGCCGACTCGCACAAATCATCGGGCAGGAACTCGAAGAACGGCATGTGCGGTGTGATCGCGGCCAGCTGGGCGGCGACACTGACCGAAATCCCCGTCTTCCAGGCGTGTGGCACGACGAGCCGGTTGCGCTCACCGGCCAGCGCACAGATCCGCAACGCCGGTGTCAGCCCGCCGACCCGCCCGACGTCGGGCTGATCGACCGCGACGCCGCCGAGATCCATCAGGTCGCGATGCTCGTACTCGCTGGAGAGCCATTCACCGGACGCGATCGGCACCGGCGAGCGGCGGCTGAGCTGCGCGTAGGCGTCCAGATCGTCGGGCCACAGCGGCGCCTCGAGGAAGAACACGTCGTGCTCGGCCAGCCGCTGGGCGGTCTCGAGCGCACGGTCGACGGTGTCGAACGCGTACTGGACATCGACCATGATCACGACTTCGGGGCCGACCTCACGCCGGACCGCGGCGACGACGTCCGCGATCGCCTCGTCGGGCGCGTCGATCCCTCGGTGGCGGTAGGGGCCAGAGAACGTCGCCTCGAGCTTGACGGCGGTGAATCCCGCCGCGACCGCGCGCCGGGCCCACACCTGGATCGACTCGCGGTACTCGTCCAATGAGGAGACCTCCGGCTGCAGCGACGCGTACGGCGTCAGGACGTCATGCGCGGCGTCGCCCCACAGCTTCCAGCACGGCACGCCGCGGGCCTGGCCGCAGATGTCCCACAGGGCGATGTCGAGCGCCCCGAGCGCGTGGACCACTGCGCCGCGGCGACCCGACATCGCGCTGCCCCGATAGAGCTCGCGCCAGCGCGCCTCGGGGTCCAACGGGTCCGAGCCGATCAGCATCTGCTGCAGGCCGAGGTCCATGGTGTGCGTGCCGGGCGCCTGGATACAGGCGCGGGCGACCCACGCGTTCAGATCGGTCTCGCCGATCCCGACCAGTCCCTCGTCGGTGATCACCTCGACGACGATCGTGTCCTGCGCCGAGCTGGTCGCGCTCGGATCAAAGCCAGGATCGAGCAGCACGTGGCAGCGGACATCGACGACGCGCATGGCGGACGGCCCTCCCTTAGATCCGGCTGTAGGCGCCGTCGATCGTGATGTTCGCCCCGGTCATGAACCCGGCCTCCGACGAGCACAGGAACACGCACGCCTCGGCGACCTCGGCGACGGTCCCGAACCGTCCGATCGGGTGGCGTCCGAGCAGCTCGCGCTCGAACGCGCGACCGTCGTTCATCGCCTCCATCACCGACTCGTGCAGCTCGGTTCGGATCACCCCGGGCATCAGGGCGTTGGAGCGGATCCCGCGAGGGCCGTATTCGACCGAGATGTGGTCCGAGAGCATGTTCAGCCCGGCCTTGGAGACATCGTAGGCGCAGTCACCGACCCAGACCGTGATCGCACAGACCGAGCTGATGTGGACGATCGAGCCGCCGCCGGCCTCGAGCAGATGCGGGATCGCCGCCCGCGACATCAGGAACGGCCCGCGCAGGTTGGTCGCGAGGATCCGATCGAACAGGTCGACGTCCCACTCGTGCACCGGCCTCCAGTCATCGGCGTCAATCCCGGCGTTGTTGACGAGGGCATCCAGCCCGCCGAGCGACTCGACGGCGCCCGCGACGACTGCGTCGACCCCAGCCTCCGTCGAGAGGTCGCCGAGCAGCGCGACGGCAACACCACCGGCAGCGGCGATCTGGTCGCAGGTTCGGCGCACGCGCTCGGGATCGCGGCCGGCGACCCCGACGCGCGCGCCCTGCGCGGCGAACTGGACCGCCACCTCGCGTCCGATCCCACTCGAGGCGCCGGTCACCAGCGCTCTGACGCCGGCGAGCCGGGGGCTCATCGCCGGGCCTCGTGCAGCGCGAGCGGTGGGAACGCGTATGCGCGCGCGGTCGTGCCGCCGTCGGCGACGATCTCGGCTCCGGTGATGAATGAGGCACGATCCGAGAGCAGGAACGCGACGGTCTCGGCGATCTCGTGGGGCTGACCGACCCGCAGCATCGGCGCCTGCTCGCCCTCGCGCCGCAGCGCCTCGTCGCGGTCCAGCGCCGGGTCGAGCGTCTCGTAGGTCATCGGCGTCTCGACGCACCCCGGCAGCACCGCGTTACAGCGGATCCCAAACGGGGCGTAGTCGACCGCGATGCTCTTCGTGGCCATCAGGATCCCGGCCTTGGCGATGTCATAGACGTAGTACCTCGGGAAGGCGGCGATCCCCTGGATCGAGCTGATGTTCACGATCGAGCCGCCACCTGACTCGAGCATCCTCCTGACCGCGACCGCGCCACCGTACACCGCCCCGTTGAGCAGGATCCGCAGACCGTCGTCGATCTGCTGTGGCGTGACCTCATGCGCGGCGCCGACCCAGTCCACGCCGGCGTTGTTGACCCACCAACGCAGCTCGCCGCGCGCCCGGGCGGCATCGGCGGCACGTTCGTGGTCCTCCCAGCGGCCGACGTCGCCGACCAGCGGCTCGTACTCGGTGCCCAGGCGAACGGCCTGCGTCTCCAGGGCCGCGCTGTCGCGGTCGAGCGCGACCACCGCGGCGCCACCGGCCAGCAGTCGCTGCGCGATCGCCAGCCCGATCCCCTTCGCCGCGCCGGTGACGACCGCTACGTTCACTCGGGGGGGATCTCCGAGTAGACGAGGTCGAGGTCGACGCCTTGGCTGCGCCGGATACCCCGCGCGACGAAGTAATAGACGATCGCCGCGCCGATCGTGGCCCCGAAGATCCCGAACATGCGACCGAGATCGGTCAGCCCGAACTGCGTCTTGTAGCTGAAGTACAGCACCCAGATGATGACCGCGACCGCGATTGCGCCCGCGCCAGCGATCGACACCACCGGGATCCCGAGGAACTTCCGCGTCGTCGCCGACGCTCGGTAGAGGTCGGGCTTGGCCCACGGGACGATCAGCGCCGAGAGGCCGACCAACCCCATGGCGATCAACTGCACGAGCGTCGCGTAGACGAGGATCTGCAAGAACCCGGCGGAGTTCACGGCCCACAGGAACACGGCGACCGACAGCACCAGCGCCACGATCGTCGCCACGTACGGCGCCCCGGTCCGGGTCGTCTTGGTGACCCCGTTGGGCAGGATCCCGTCGAACGCGTAGGCGAAGATCATCCTCGTCGGCTGGATCATCGAGACGTAGCAGATCAGCGGCCAGTAGACGACGTAGCAGAGCGTGATCACGATCAGGAAGATCGTGCTGCCGACCGACGCCCCGGTCAGGAAGAAGAACGTCGGCGTCGTCGGCAACTGGCTCGGGAAACTGCCGCCGTTGGCGGCGATCATGAACTGGGTCCCGAACGTGTGGAAGAAGAGCGCGGCGCAGATCCCGACGACGACGATCCCGAGCACGCCCGCGAACGCCATGTTGTTGGCCATCTTCATCGTGCTCGCCTGACGGACCTCGCCGCCGACGAACGTCGACCAATAGCTGAAGATCGAGAACGTGGCAAAGAAGCCCATGATCGGGATCGTGTTCTTGAACGAGAACGGCGGCGTGGTGTCGATCCCCGATTTGTGCGCCGACGCGATCGTGTTCTGGTACGTGCTCGAGCTGTGCGTGTAGCCCCGTGCGAAGTGGTTGAAGTTGTCGACGAAGGCGCCGTGCGACGTGAAGATCGCCACGATCACCGAGATGATCACGCTCGCCGAGACCATCCAGAAGAGCGTGTTCTGGATCCGCAGGGTCCATCGCCAGCCGCTGGCGAGGATCAGCGCCGAGACGCACATCATCGCGGCGCCGAGCCCGAACTTCCAGCCGTTGGAGCCCTGGATCGTCGTGCCCCAGTTGACCAGCGTATGGCTGTGGTCGACGAGGCCCACGCCGACCAGTCCGGGCCCAAGGCCGACCGTGACGAACGCGAGCCCGAAGAACGCATTGGAGAACAACCCGGCGAGCGTCATGCAGAAGGATGAGACGAGTCCGACGCCGGGATGGATCACCCTGCTGACCAGCATGTAGTCACCGCCGGAGCGGGGGATCATCTGGGTCAGCAGTCCGAACGCGTAGGAGATCGCCAGCGACAGCGGGATCACCAGCGCCAGCCCGAGCAGGTAGTTGCCGCCGGGGAACAGCGCGAACACGAAGAAGAAACCCGCGGCGAGCGACTGCGCCGGGTGTCCCGGGATCAGGTTGATGATGATCGAGGACTTCGGCGAGATCCCCCGTACCAGGCCGGTCGCGTTGCGCGCGAACAGCCCTGATGGGTCTGCCGTTGTCGTCTCTACGGTTGGCGGTGCGACCGCTGGTTCGCTCACTGCTGCCTCCGGTTGTCAGCCAATGGTGAATTGATGGGACAGCACCTCGTCCCGGCCCAGCTTCACGACGACGCCGTGGATCCGGCCGCTGTTGTATTCAGAGCCCGAGTTGATCGCGACAGTGCGTCCGATCGTCGTGTCCCCGCGAGATTCGTGAATGTGGCCGTGCAGCGAGATCAGCGGCTGGAACTCCTCGATCGCCTGGCGTACCGCGGTGCTACCAACCGGGATCTCGACCGGCTGGCCGCTGCGATAGACGAGCGTGAGGTCGTCATTGATCTGATTCGCGCGGTCAAGGCCCGAGTCATACGGCGGCACGTGCAGGTTGAAGATGCTCGACGCGGGGTCCTCGAGCTGGTCGGCCAAGCGCTTGATCCGGACATACAGCTGGTCCTCGTCGAGCTCTCGGGGACTGCTCCACGGAGTGTGATTGGCGTAGGACAGCGAGATCATCTCGTGCGGTCCCACGTTGACGATCCGGTCGTCGCAGGACTGCACGTGCTCGGCGGCGTCGATCACGGCGTCGCACGCCCACGGGTCGTCGTTGCCGGCCATCACGAACACGTCGATCCCGTACTGGGCCATCCGTTCGTCGGCCAGCCCGATCCAACGTCCGAGCTCACTGAGCATGACCTCGTCGAACAGCCGCTCACGTGCCTCAGCGTCGTCCCGGTACCCGGCGATCTCCGCCGCGGTCGCCACCCACGGGTACATGCCGTTGTAACGGACCGCCTTGAGCAGTTGGTCGAGCGCCTCGGACCCCTCGGCGACCTTCTGCTCGCCGAGGAACGTCGCCGTGTAACGATCGGACTCACCGTGTGTGATCGGCACGATCGCCTTGCCGGTCAGGTCGCCGCCCATGATCAACGAGCCGACCCCGTAGAACCGTCCGGCGCCCAGGAATTTGCGCCAGCACTGCTCCGAGCCGTGGACGTCGGACGCGTAGTAGAGCGAGGCCGTCAGCTCCGAGGCGATTCGCGACTTCTTTGATTTGAGCTTTGCGAACACGAGAGAACGAAACGTCTGACTCGATGGGCAAACGTTTGTCCGCGGCAAGCTATCGCCACGACATAACGGTGTCAAGCGGCATTTCGACGGGCCCGCGCGAGCCCTGCTGCGCATGCCCGGCCGGTTACGCTAACGTTTGCCTCGATGGGCTCGATCGAACCGGACATCGTCGAGGAGGCCGTTCGGATCACGACCGCCGCGAACACGTCCGGCGTCCCGCTGCGCCTCATCGGTGGCGTCGCGATCCGCCTGCACGCCGGCGACCTGCCGCCGGGCCTGACCCGCGAGTACCAGGACATCGACCTGGTCACGACCGGCAAGGGGTCCAAGCGGGCGGTGCGACTGCTGGCGGATCTCGGTTACACGCCGAACGATCGGTTCAACTCGCTGAACGCCGGTCGCCGCGCGGTCGTCTACGACATCGCGCACGGACGCCAGATCGACGTGTTCATCGGCGCCTTCCAGATGTGCCACAAGCTCGACATCGGTGGCCGACTCGACGTCGACAACCCGACGGTTCCGCTCGCCGAACTGCTGCTCACCAAGCTCCAGATCGTCCAACTGAACCGCAAGGACCTGATCGATATCGCCGCGCTGCTCGACGGACATGAGATCGCCGACCACGACCGCGACGCGGTCAACGGCAAGTTCATCGCTGAGCTGCTGAGCGGCGACTGGGGTCTGTGGCGCACGGCACGCGGCACGGTCGAGTCCTCGCTGGAACATCTCGGCGAGCTCAACCTCGAGCCGGCGGCCGCGGATCGCATCCGGGCGCGGCTCGAGCAGCTCTGGCAGCGCGTCGAGGAGGCTCCGAAGAACATCCGCTGGCGCTCCCGGGCGCGGATCGGCGAACGCGCGCGATGGTATGAGGAGCCCGAGGAGATCGACCACGATCGTGCCGGAGCGAGACTATGACGGCGCCGGTCGGGCACGAGCGGTTCCTGGTCACCGGAGCGCATGGCTGCATCGGAGCCTGGGTCGTTCGGCAACTGCTGGCCGAGCACGCCGACGTGGTCGCGCTCGACGTCAGCGACGACGCCCACCGCCTGCGGTTGCTGATGACGCCTGACGAGCTCGCCGGCCTGCGCAGCGTCCGCACCGACATCACCGATCTCGACGCGGTCGAGCGCACGCTCGACGAGCACGAGATCACCAACATCATTCATCTTGCGGCGCTCCAAGTGCCGTTCTGCCAAGCTGACCCGGCGCTCGGCGCCCGCGTCAACGTGGTCGGCACGATCAACATGATGGAGGCCGCCGCGCGGCGGCTGGCCCGGATGGCACCGCTCGTCTATGCATCGTCGATCGCCGTCTACTCGGAGCTGTCGCCCGGGCAGACCGCCGGAGGCGAGCGCGCGGATGCTCATCAGGGCGTGCCGGGGACGCTGTATGGCGTCTACAAGCGGGCCAACGAGGGCGCCGCGGTCCGGTACTGGCAGGACCGCGGCCTGCCGAGCATCGGCCTGCGTCCTCACACGGTCTATGGCCCGGGCCGCGACCAGGGGCTCACGTCCGCGCCGACAGTCGCGATCCTCGCCGCGGTATCCGGGAATCGTTTCGAGGTCTCATATGGCGGCCGCCTTCAACTCCAGTACGCGCCGGATGTCGCCCGAGCGTTCGTTCAGGCCTCGCGCTCGGGCGCTGAGGCGGCATCGGTCCACAACCTCAAGGGTCAGACGGTTCACATGGCCGACGTCGTGGACGCGATCGAAGCCGCGATTCCGGACGCGGCCGGCCTGATCAGCTTCAAGCCGGCCGGGCTGGCCTTCCCCCAGGAGGTCGATTCGGGCTCCCTGACCGCCACGATCGGCAACCTTAAGGAGACCCCGCTGGCGAGCGGCATCGGCGACTCCGTCGCCCGCTTCCGGGCGCTGCTCGCGGCGGATCTGCTGGCTCCGGCGGGCGAGCAGGCCCGCGATGCCGCGGCGCATGCTTCCCCCGCGCCGTCCGGGATCGGGCCCGCCCAGGCGGATTGACAGCCACGCAAACGTTTGAGTTCGCCACGCGCAAACGTTCGCACGGCTCAGCGCGATCCGGCGCCGACGCCAAGTGGGTCACGCTGGGCGTCGGTGGCGTCATCACGGTCGGTGGACGTGGTCAACTGCTTGAACCGCTCGTCGGAGGCAGCCTGGGCACGAGCTGCGGCGGTCGCGTAGGCGTACGCCTCGCTGCCGAGGATCAGCCGCAGCGGCGGCTCGTCCATCGCGGCGATCTGAAGCACGACCTGCGCGACCTTGACGGGGTCGCCGAGGGCGACCGCGGCGGAGTTGTGGATCGCTGCGCTGGCGCCGACCGTCTGGCGGTATGGCTCGGAGACGGGTGGGACCTGCATCGACGAGCCGGCCCAGTCGGTCTCCATCCCGCCGGGCTCGAGCACGGTCACGCGAATCCCGAGCGGGTTGACCTCGGCGGCGAGCACGCTTGAGAAGCCGCCGACCGCCCACTTGGCCGACTGGTAGGCCGACAGCCCGGGGGTCGCGAGCCGCCCGCCGATCGATGAGACCTGAATGATGTGCCCAGCCCCCTGCTCACGCAGAATCGGCAGCGCGGCCTTAGTGACGTTGACGACGCCGAAGAAATTGGTGCCGATCTGCCTGCGGAAGTCCTCGAGCGTCACGTCCTCGACGGCGGCGAGATCCGCGTAGCCGGCGTTGTTGACGACGACGTCGATGCGCCCGAAGTGCTCGACGGCGGCGGCGATCGCCGTCTGTGCCGCGTCGGAGTCGGTGACGTCAAGCGCGAGCGCGAGGATCCGATCGCCGTGGGTGGCGACCAGGTCGTCGAGCGACCGCGGGTCACGTGCGGTGGCCACCAGCCGATGACCGCCGTCGAGCGCGGCCTCGGCGATCGCGCGGCCAAGGCCACGGCTGGAGCCGGTCAGGAAGAAGACGCTGGACATTTCGAGTTGACCTCCATTTAAAAGAACGCTGTTGCGTAAAGATAACACACCGCCGTTCTCATAGCTACGCTAGGACTCGTGACCACGACCCCCACGTTCCAGCGTGCCCGCAGCCCCGAGCACAAGGCCGAGCGTCGCGAGGCGATCCTCGCCGCCGCCGCCCAGCTCGCCGTACGCGACGGCGTGCGCCAGGTCACGCTGACCGACATCGCCGCCGCCGTCGGCGTCCACAAGTCCGCCCTGCTGCGCTACTTCGAGACGCGGGAGCAGATCTTCCTCGAGCTGACCGGCCGCGCCTGGACCGAGTGGGCCGAGGCGATGCGCGCGGCGCTCGGCGAGATCGCGTCGGTCGACGACGACGGCGACGCCACGGCCGGAGCCCTGGCCCACGGCTTCGCGGCACGACCGCTGCTGTGCGACCTGATCCCGCACACGGCGCTCAACCTCGAGCGCCACGTCTCGACCGAGGCCGTCCGCGCGTACAAGCTCACGTCGCTGGGCGCCGTCGAGAGCGTCGCGGCCGCACTCGGGCGACCGCTGCCCGACCTGTCGATCGACGACCGCCGCCAGCTGGTTTCGACCGCCGCGCTGCTCGCCGGCGCGATGTACCAGATCGCCACGCCGCCGCCACCGTTGGCCGAGCTGTACGCCACCGATCCTCAGCTGGGGCACGCGCTGCTCGACCTCGAACCCCGGCTCGCCCGGGCCGCGCAGGTCGCGATCGCCGGGATGCGAGCGCTGTCTTAGCTAGTTGCGACCCCGGCGGCCGGACTCGTACCGACGGCGGTCGCGCTTGGTCGGGCGTGCGCCTGAGGTCATCGGTCCGGCGAGCCGGCGCAGCTCGGCTTGGCGCTCGCGCTCCGCGATGCTCTCCGCCGTCTCTTCGTAGAGCTGCGCCGCCTCCGCGGCCGAGACGCGACGCTCGGCCACGCCGCGCACGATCACCGTCCGACGCACGGCGCCGGCCGTGATCTCGAGCTCGTCCCCGGGCCCGACGTCACGGCTCGGCTTGACGGCAACGCCGTCGAGGTGGACGCGTCCGCCCTTCACCGCCTCCGACGCCAGCGCCCGCGTCTTGAACAAACGCGCCGTCCAGAGCCACTTGTCGACGCGCATCAGCCTCCGGCGAGGACGGGTGCGTACCCCTCCGCTTTCAGGACCTCGACCACCATCTCGCGGTGGTCGCCTTGAAGCTCGATCACGCCATCCTTGGCCGAGCCGCCGACGCCGCACCGCTTCTTGAGCCGTCCCGCGAGTGCGCGCAGCTCCATGTCATCGA
>Ga0302326_10020277_pt1 | contig 13694 bp, 12 predicted proteins | sample Palsa_T0_3_FD_202264 | JGI IMG/M metagenome (GOLD analysis project Ga0302326, IMG submission 202264) | Peat permafrost microbial communities from Stordalen Mire near Abisko, Sweden - Palsa_T0_3 | ecosystem: Environmental > Terrestrial > Soil > Palsa > Peat permafrost | place: Sweden: Abisko... | reverse complement strand
GATGATCATCATCGACGGCAAGATGGCGGGCTTCGACACGATCAGCCAGCTCCAACAACACAACGCCTACTACCGCTCCGCATCACAAATCGCAACCGGGGGCGCGCTGCCGGAGCTCGAGCTGCTGGGCGAGGCCACGCCGGCGAGCGAACTGCAGCGATGACGGACAGGCTGCCGGACTTCTTCATCGTCGGCCAACCCAAGAGCGGCACGACGGCGCTGTATGAGATGTTGCGCCAGCACCCTGAAATCTACATGTCGAGGGTGAAGGAGCCGCGCTTCTTCGCGAGCGATCTCCCCTCCTCCTTCCAGCGCCATTCTGAGGTTCCGCCGCTGACCTACGAGGATTATCTGGCGCTGTTTCGCGATGCGGGAGCGGATCAGCGCGCCGGCGAGGCATCCACGGCGTACATCTGGTCGCACACGGCGGCGGGGCTGATCGCAAAGGCCAGGCCCGACGCCCGCCTGATCGCGATCCTGCGCGAGCCGGCGAGCTTCGTCCGCTCGATGCACCTGCAGCTGCTTCAGATCCGCATCGAGAAGCAGGCGGACCTGCGCAAGGCTGTGGCGCTGGAAGACTCCAGGCGCGAAGGGCGCGAGCTGCCGAGCACCGTGGCGCGCTGGCCGCAGGTGCTCCTGTATGCCGAGCGCGCGCAGTATCTCGAGCAGCTTCGTCGATACCGCGCCGCCTTTCCCGCCGAGCAGCTGCTCGTTCTGATCTACGACGATTTCCGCGACGACAACCAGGCCGTGGTTCGCAGCGTGCTGCGCTTCCTCGATGTCGACGACACGGTCGCGATCGAGCCGACGCAGGCCAACCCGACGGTGCGCGTTCGCTCGGCGCGCTTCGAGGACATGGTTGGCGCCGCCGACCTGGGGCGTGGCACACTCGCCAGAGCCGTGAAGAGGACGGCGAAGATAGCGCTCCCCAGCAAGCGGTTGCGCAAAGACGCCTTCTGGTTCGTACGGCGGCGAATGGTCTTCGGCGAGCCGCCGCCCCCCGACGAGAGCTTCATGCTGGAGCTGCGCAAGCGCTTCAAGCCGGAGGTCGAAGCGCTCGGCGAGTACCTCGGTCGTGACCTCCTCACGCTGTGGGGCTACGACGCCTTCGATTGAGCGCGCGGGCCAAATGACGCTCTATCCCCCATCGATCGCCTCATAGCCCCACAACTTCACCAGATCGCGGTCCAGATACTCGCCCAGGGCCACCACCTCCGGCTTGAATCTGCGACGAAGCTCGAGCATCAGCTCGGGATCGACCGGCGGCGCCTGCGCGTAGACGGTACGACGCATGAATGGGTAATACAGCGTCTCACGCAGCCGCCGAGTCGTGAGCGCCTTGCCCACGTCCCTCGCCGCCCTCGTCGCCGGGTTGCGCCCGACACGCAGTGAGCGTCTGAAGTCGTCGAGGCGCACGGATCGCACGCCGACCGTCGGGTTGCGCTCCAGCAGCTCGACGGGATGCGTGTCGTCGACCTCGAGAAAGCGCAGCACGCGACGCAGGGTCGCCTCGTTGTCGGCGCGAAAGTCGTCGTAGATCAGCGCCAGGATCTGCTCCGGCGCGAACAGCGCGTGGTAGCGGCGAAGCTGCTCCACGTACTTCACTCGGTCGGTGTAAATGAGCACCTGTGGCCAATTCGCGCTGCGCGGAATGTGACGGTCCTCTCGGCGTGCGGACTCCAGCTCGATCGCCTTGCGCAAGCTCTTCTCTGACTCGTCGTGCGATGAGAGGTGCTGTAGGTGGAGAGAGCGCAGGAAAGCCGCGGGCTCTCTGAAAATCGCGACGATGCGGGCGTCCGGGCGCGCCGCCGCGATCCTCTGCGGCGCTGTCTGAGACCACAGGTAGGAGGACGACGCCTCCCCCACGCGCTGATCGGACCTCGCGCCGGCGAACAGCGCGAGGTATTCCTCAAGCGTTTCGAGCTTTTCCCCGGTGAACGCGATCGAGCGCTTGCCCGAGGCTTGCCGCTTGGGATTCTCGCGGGCGAAGAACCAAGGCTCCTTGGGCACCGACATGAAAATCTGAGGATGACGTCTGAGCATGTCATAGAGCGCCGTCGTGCCACACTTGGCGTGCCCGACGATGAAGAAATCCGGGAACCTGGCGCTCGGCCCGGCTGCGGTGAGCGACGCCTGGGGCGAGCGGCGAGAAGAGAAGCTGGCTCCTGCCATCGTCGTCGTACAGGATAGTCTCTCTACCGTGCTGCACATTGCCACTGTTCATTACCAGTCGCCCCGCTGGATCGACATCCAAGCCCGCTACCTGCGCGAGAACATCGCCGTTCCTTACCAAACGTGGTCATCGATCGAGGCGATCGACCGATCGTATGCCAGTCGTTTCGACCACGTGCTCGAGCAGCGCGGCCCGCACGCCGGCAAGCTTAATCAGCTCGCGCGCGAGATCTGCCACGTTGGCGCGGATGACGACCTGATCATGTTCCTCGACGGCGACGCGTTCCCGATCGCGGACCCGATGCCGCTGATCTCCGAAAGTCTCGAGAGGGCGCCGCTTGTGGCGGTTCGGCGCGCCGAGAATCTCGATGAGCCGCAGCCGCATCCCTGCTTTTGCGTAACCACCGTGCGGACCTGGCGCGGCGTGCGCGGCGACTGGTCACTCGGATATCCGTGGCGCTCGGCCGCCGGGCGGACCATCAGCGACGTCGGCGGCAACCTCCTGCGCGCGCTCGAGCTCTCCGATACGCCGTGGGTCCAGATTCAGCGAACCAACGAGACGGACGTGCATCCTGTGTTCTTTGGGATCTACGGTGACACCATCTATCACCATGGCGCCGGCTTCCGCGACGCGTTTGTCACTCGCGCCGATCGCGAGCGGCTGAGAAAACGTCTCGCCACCCAGAATACGGCGGCTCGGTGGGCCAAGCGCGGCAGAGACCTCGTCCTCAGACGTCCGTGGAATCATGACACCAACGAGCGGATTCGCCTGCAGTCAGAGTCGATCTTCCAGGCGATCGCTCGCGGCGACGAGGCATGGCTGGCGATGATGCGCAGCGACGCTCACGAAGCCAGGATCTCGCCGCGGTAGGCCGCGTCGATCGCCTCGGTGAGCGCGCTCAGATCTCCGGTCGGCAGGATCATTCCCGTCACACCGGGGTCGACCAGTTCCTTCATCCCGGTGTCCTCGCTGACCAGGACCGGCACATTGCACGCCAGCGCCTCGGCGGGAGCGTAGGCGAACCCGTCCTCGTAGGCTGGATGAGCGAACAGCCGTGCCTCACTCAGACGAGGCAACGGATCGCCGGGGCCGATCGTGATCCGCGGATCGCGCGCGCAGGCCTCCTGCAGGAATCGACGCATCCCTCGCGAGCCCCAGCCCCCGACGAGCACGAGCCGCAGATCCGTGTGAGCGAGCCGGCGGACGGCGTCGACCAGCAGCGGAACTCCCTTGGTCACGCACAGGCGGCCGACGAACACCACGTCGAAGGTCTGTGCATGCGTCGGCGGCTCGCGCGGGGTGAATCGCGGATCGGGTATCAGCGGGAACAGCGACAGCCGGTCCTCGGCTACGCCCTCCTCGACGAACGACTCCCAGCTGTAGCGGGATGCGACATAGATTAGCTCGGCCTGCTCGTACTCCTTGAGGTTGCGTGCCAGCAGGTGAGTCGCCCACGTCCCCTCGAGCGGATACTGGCGATGCGCTTGGCGGTGCTGGCGCAGCAGACGTCGCAGGTGCGGATTGGCGGAAACCAGCGATCTCGTTTGGTAGCCGGCTCGTGCGGCGGCCTCGAACTGCTTCAAAGCCTGCCCGTTGAACGCCATCAGATGCTCCGCGCCCGGCAGGCGCCGCGCCGCATGGGAGTCGAAGACGATACTGCGATGGAGGTTCCTCCACGCGGGCGAGAAGCGCGTCAGCCGCGCGAGTGCGCCCGCGCGCCCGGGCGGGCGCAGTTCGTGGTGAAGCGGCGATTGCGTGGGCGTGGAGTGGCGCAGGGCCGCTCCGCACAGACAGGTTGCCGGCTGACCGCGTCGCTCGGCGGCGTCCGCGATCTCCTCGAGGTGACGCCCGAGCCCGCCCACGCCGAAGGGTGCCGGACACGACACGACCAGCTGCCCGGACGGCAGCACCCGCTCCTGCGCGGCTTCGCGCTCGACTCGCCATCTCGCCCCCGGGAACCCTTCCGGGCTCGTCGACGTCGCCTCGGACTCAGTCGATCCCGTCATAGCCCCACAGGCTGACGAGATCACGATCGAGGTACTCGCTGAGCGCGACCACCTCTTCCTTAAAGCGCCGGCGCAGCTCGAGCATCACGCGCTCGTCCGCGCTCCTCGGCTTGCCGTACACCACGCGCTGGCGCGTGACGCGCAGCGCCGAGCGACGGACCCCTCGCGAGGTGACCGCCGTGATCGCGGCCTTCGCGCGACGCGAGAGCGGTCCGCGGCCCATGTACACCGAGCGCAGGAGCTCGTGAAGCTGCGGCGAGCGCACGCTGTAGGAGGGGTTCGCCTCGACCACCTCAACGGGCAGCGTGTCGTCGACGTCGAGGAAGCGCAGGACCTCCCGCAGCGTGGCCTCGTTGTCGCGACGAAACTCCTCGTAGATCAGCACCAGCATCCGCTCGGGCGCGAACACCTCGCGATAGCGCTGCAACTGCTCGACGTATCGAACGTGCTCGGAATACAGCAGCTCGTGCGGCCGGTGTGAGTAGCGCGGGATACTCTTGCCTTCCCGCCTGGCGGCCTCCAGTGCGATCGCCTTGCCGAAATCCTTCTGCGTCTCGACGTGATTTCGCAGGCACTGAAGGTGAAACGACTGCAGAAAGCTCGCCGGCTCCCGCAGGATCGCGATGATGCGCGCGTCGGGCTGGGCATCGCCGATTCGGCGCGCCGCCTCACGGGACATCAGGTACGCGGGAGAGTTCTCCCCCACCCGCTGCTCGGGCTTGGCCGCATCGAACAGCGACAGGTACTGGGCGAGCGTTTCCGGGCGCTGTTCGGGGCGGCGGCGTTTTTCGACGGAGCGCAGCTCGGGGGAGAAATACCACGTCTCTTTCACATCGGGCATGTAAACCTGCGGATGGCGTCTCAGCATTTCATACAAAGCCGAAGTGCCACACTTGTGATGTCCGACGACGAAGAATTCGGGCATCCGTTGCCGCCGTGCACTCGGGAGCGCCGGCGCGTCAGTCGATGCCGTCATAGCCCCACAGGTTAACAAGGTCGCGCCCGAGGTACTCGCTGAGCGCCACCACCTCGTCCTTGAAGCGGCGTCTCAGCTGGAGTGTCAAGGCGGCGTCCGGAGGGCGCGGCTCGCCGTAGAGCAGGCGCCGGCGTGCGAGGCCCAGCGCCCCGCGGCGCACCCGCGCGGGCATCAGCGTCTTCACCGGCGCCTTCACCGCTCGCATTACCGGCCCGCGTCCGGCGGACACACTCTTCACCATCTCATCGAGCTGCCTGGAGCGCAGCCTGACCGTCGGGTTGGCGTCGCTCGCCTGAACCGGAAACGTCTCGTCCACTTCCAGGAATTCGAGGACCGCTCGCACGGTCCCGGGATTGTCAGCACGAAAGTCATCGTAGATCAGCACCAGCACCTGGTCTGAGGAGAACGCGTCGCGATAGCGACGCAGCTGGTCGACGTAGCACGTGTGCTCTGAGTAGTAGAGCGCCGCGGGGCGCGCGCAGTCACGTGGAACATGCCTGCCTTGGCGTCTTTCGCCCTCCAGCGAAAGCGCCTTGCGCAGATCCCTCTCGGTCTCGCTGTGGTCTTGCACAAGCTGGAGATGCAGCGAGCGCAGCAGACCGACCGGCTCGCGCAGGATGGCGATGATGCGCGCGTCCGGCGCCAGCCGGGCGATGTTTGCCGCGGCGTCATGCGAGCACAGGTACAGCGCAGAGGCCTCGCCGGCGCGCTGGCGGGGAGCGGCGGGCGCGAACAGCGAGAGGTAGTCCTCGAGCGTCCGTGGACGGGCGCGGACCGTCGGCCAGCGCAGCCCGGCGAGCAGATCGCTCGCGAGGAACATCGGCTCCTTGAGCTCTGGCATGTATAGCTGCGGGTGGCTTCGCAGCATCTCGTACAGCGCGGTGGTGCCGCTCTTGGGCTGGCCGACGATGAAGAAATCCGGCGGTCGCATCGACGACCAGCCCTACTCGCTCGACGGGTCGACCGCGTCATAGCCCCACAGGGCGACGAGGTCGCGGTTCAAATACTCGCTCAGACTTTCGACCTCTGGCTTGAAGCGCTTGCGCAGCTCCAACATCACGCTCTCCTCGGGCGCAGCCGCGCTGGCGTAAACCACCTTGCGCTGAATGGTGCTGATCGCGCGTCGCCTCATCCGCTGCGGAATCAGCACCTTGGACGTCGTCTTGACACCGCGAGAGAACGGCCCGCGTCCCGTCCTCAGGGCGTGAGACCAACGATCGAGGGCACGCGAGCGCGCGGCGAGCGAGGGGTTTGCGTCCACCGGGCGGATCGGCACCTCTGCGTCGACGTCGAGAAAGCGGAGAACGCTACGTATGGCCGTTTGGTTGTCCGAGCGGAAATCGTCATAGATCAGCACCAGCACCTGCTCTGCAGAGAAGACGTCGTGGTATCTGGACAGTTGCTCGACGTAGCGCACACGACCGAGATACTCGTGCCGACCCTCGCCTCCGCACCCGACGTCCTCACCCGCTATCGCCTTCGCCAGATCTGGCTCGCTCTGTACGTGATTGCGCAGCATCTGCAGATGCAGCGAGTGCAGGAAGCTCGCGGGCTCCCGCAGGATCGCAATTATGCGCGCCGCCGGCTGCACCGCGGCGATCGCGCCCGCGGCGCTTGGCGAGGCGAGATACGAGGGCGACGCCTCGCCGACGCGCTGGTCGGGCTCCGCGGCGGCGAACAGCGCGAGGTACTCGGCATAGCTCCGCGGACGCGACTGCGCGTACGTGGGCGCCCGCCGGTCGGGGCTGGCGGCGGCCGCGGCGCGACGCGAGAGATCCCTGCCGAAGAACTCCGGCTCCTTCATATCCGGCATGTAGATCTGCGGGTGACGCCTCAGCATCTGGTACATGGCGGTTGTCCCGCTCTTGTGGTGGCCGACGACGAAGAAGTCCGGCACTCGCCCCGGAGCGCGCTGCGACTCACTCGACATCGCCATACCCCCACAGCGCGAGCAGGTCGCGCCCGAGATACTCGCTGAGCGCCGCCACCTCTCCCGTGAAGCGGCTACGCAACTCCTGCATCAGCTCCTCGTCGGCCGGGCCGGGCTCGGCGAACACCACGCGACGCTGCGTCGCGTGCAGCACCTGACGGCGCAGTCCTCGCGGCGTGAGCGCCTTTATCGCCTCCTTGGCGGCCCGAGAGCCCGGGCCGTGGCCGACCGAGAGCGCATGAGTCAGCTCGTGCAGGCGCTGCGATCGCGGCTGGGCGGTCGGGTTGGCGTGCGGCACCTCGATCGCCGTCGTGTCGTCGAGCTCGAGGAAGCGCAGCACCGCGCGCACCGTCGCCTCGTTGTCGGCGCAGAAGTCGTCATAGATCAGCACCAGCACGTTCTCCGGCGCAAACGCTGTGTGATAGCGACGTAGCTGCTCGACGTAGCGGACGTGCTCGGAATACAGCAGCGCCTGCGGCCAGTAGGTGTGGCGCGGGATCGATCGGCCGCGGGCGCGCTCGTCCTCGAGCGACAGCGCGGTGCGCAGGTCGGCCTCCGTCTCGACGTAGCTCTGCAGGAACTGCAGATGCAGCGAGCGCAGCAGGCTCGCCGGCTCTCGCAGGATCACGACGATGCGCGCCCCCGGCTGGACCTCGGCGATGCGCGAGGCGGCCGTTCGCGACCACAGATACAACGCGGTCGCCTCGCCGATCAGTTGCTCGGGCTCGGCCGCGGCGAACAGCGAACGATACTCATCGAGCGTGCGAGGCGTGCCTTCCGGACGTGGCGGCGTGCGCTCGTGCAGCTCCGGCGCGAAGAACCACGGCTCCTTGCCGGCCGGCATGAAGATCTGCGGGTGACGGCGCAACGTCTCATACAGCGCCGTCGTGCCGCTCTTGGGTTGGCCGACGATGAAGAAGTCCGGCAGCCTCGGGAGCGGCGCAAGCGCAGCGCCGGCACCGGCGCCGGGGTCGCTCCCAGCACGCGACCGGGCAGGCGAGTCCCGTCTCACGCAAGCCCGCCTGCGGGCGCTCCGGTTGCGATTTGTGATGCGGAGCGGTAGTAGGCGTTGTGTTGTTGGAGCTGGCTGATCGTGTCGAAGCCCGCCATCTTGCCGTCGATGATGATCATCACGCGGTCGCAGATGTTCAGCGTCGACATGCGGTGCGCGACGATGAACAGCGTCAGATCGTGCTGTTTTAGACCCGTCAGAGACTCCTGGATCAACGACTCAGACGTCGGGTCCAGCGCGCTCGTGGGCTCGTCCAGCACCAGCAGCTCGGGTTGCGCCACGAGCGCACGAGCGAGACAGATCCGCTGCTGCTGGCCACCGGAGACAGCGTCCGCGCGGGGCCCCACGATCGTGTCATAACCATCCTTCCAGCCGACGATGTCCTCGTGTATACGCGCCAGGCGTCCGGCGTGTTCCACCGTCTGATCGTCGATGTCGCGAAAGAAACGGATGTTCTCCGCGACCGACGCGTGCAGCAGCCGCGGTTCCTGGGGCACATACGCCACCCGCCGGTGCCAGTCGTCCTGGAGGATCTCCTGCGCGGGCACACCATTCACCAAATACCGGCCTTCGCCGGGCGCCCGCAACCGCAACAGCAGCTGCACCAGCGTCGACTTGCCCGCACCCGAAGGGCCGATCACACCGATGACCTCCCCACCGTCCACCTCGAAAGACACATCAGAGAGCACCGGCACCCCCGGCCGATACGAATAACCCACGTCCTCGAACCCAAGCGTAGCGATCCTCCCCAGCGCCACCGTCCCCCGCACCGGCACACTCTCCCGATAACGCCGCTCCGCCTCCTGCGTACGCTCCAAAAACGGCATCGACTGGACGAGCCCCTGGTAGGCGCTCTGGATGTTCTGCCCGCTCGTGCTCGCACGCACCAAAATCAACACCACCGCGCCCAACGCTCCGACGTGACTGTCGCCCTGTGAGTGGAGAACGAACAACCCGCCTAGGAGCAGCATGTAAACGATCGCTTCGGAGATGTTTGCGCCGATCTGCGACAGCAGCTGCGTCTGGAACAGAAGCCTTCTGACGGTCGACACACGTTCGTCGTTGCCCCTGCGCTGAGCGGCACCGGCGCCGAACACGTGCGTCTCTTCCGCGACGCGGATCGACTCGGCCACGCCGGTCGCGTAATTGACCTGTGCCCGCGACCACGCGCGCGCCTTGCGAACGCCCAAGCCCCGTAGCGGCCGAAGCAGCGCGAACATGCTGACCGCCAGCGCGAGGACGATCAACGCGGCGAACAAGTTGAGCGCGATCGCGCACGCCAGCAGCACGGTGAACGTCAGCATCGAATTGATGAAACCAAGCAGGTTCCCGACACTCTGACTCGCCTGCCCGGCTTGATTGGTCAACGTCTCCTGCATCTGCCCCTCGCGATCGCGGGACTGCACCTCCCAGGACGCACGACTGAAAGCGTTAAACAGCTCCAGGCGTATGCGCGCCCCGACGTCGGTGCCGATTCGCGTCGGCAGGATTGTCGCCGGCACCTGCAGCAGGGGTATGCGAGCCAGGGCGATCGCGAACGCGATGACGATCAGCGTCAGGGTGGATGCGTGTATGTGCACGAGCGAGAATCGCACACGCGTCCCGGGAGGTTTGACGAGCTCTGCGGCGATCTGCGCGATCAGCGCGAGTGATACGGCTTCCGCCAGCGCGGACAGTATCGCGATCAGCCCCATCCCCGCCATCCGTTTGCGCTGGCCGGCTGTGATGTGCCACATCCGCGCGCGCATCGACGGCTGCTCCGGCAGCGCGCTCGCCGATGACCGGCTGGGGTCGAAGCGGAGCAGTGCGTGCTTCATGCCGCCGAGCAAGTCGCTGTCATCGCTGCAGGCTGGGCACCGGTGAGAGCGGCTGTGTCGGAGATCTCATTCATCGGCTGTTCGGATCCGTCCCAGGCCTGTGACGGCGGATGATACCGATTCTGTACTGTCAGGCTTCATGCGCTGAGCAGCGGAGTCTCGGCGGGGCGCGCCTGCGAGAGCCACCTCGCCCGCGCGCTCGCATAGGCATCTAGCAGGGCGGCGACATGGCGCTCTGGTGAAAAGCGCGCGTGCACGGCGAGCTTACCCGCCTCGCCCATCGTCCGCTGCATATCCGGGTCGGCGAGCAGCCGGTTGAGCGCCTGCGCCAGATCGTCGACGTCACCGGGCTTTACGCACAGGCCGCTGATCCCGTCGTCCAGCCAATCCTCGATCCCGCCGGTCGCGCTGGCGATGACCGGCCGCCCGGCGGCGAGCGCCTCGATTCCCACCAACCCGAAGGGCTCGGGCCAAAGCGAGGGCACGACCACGACCGATGCGCTCGCGAACTCGTTCGCCAGATCCTCGGCGCCGAGCCAGCCCTTGAAGTGGACGCGTCGCTCCACGCCGATCCGTCGAGCCAAGCTGCGCATGGCCTGCAGCTGGCGCCCGTCTCCGCAAATGACGAATTCACCATCCACCTCGCGCGCCGCGCGAATCAGGACGGCGACTCCCTTCTGGCTCACGATCCGGCCCGCGAACACGACTCGGCGCCGATTGTCATGGCCGCTGCTGGGCTTGGGGATGATCGTGACGGGAAACGGCACCACCCGCCGCCGTGTCAGGCCGTTCGCGGCCAGGTGGCGGTCGACCGAGCTCGAGTACGAGATGAGCAGATCCGCGCTTGCGAGAGCCTGCGCTCTGCGCGCGGCGCCTCTGTAGCGGGCTGGCAGGGACTTCACGTTACGTGTGTGCGCGCAGCCGCGCGCGAGCATGTTGAACACGCATCCCGGTCCGTGGGCGCGTGTGCATTCGTGTCCGGGCCGGAAGTAGTAGACGCCTGACGGGCACGCCGAGTAGACGTGTGCGCTGATGATAACCGGCGCACTCACGCGCATCTCGCGGATGACGTCTGGCAGATCTACCTGGTGAAGGTGAATCACGTCAGGGACGAACGACAGAGCGTCTCCGATGCGCGCGTCCATTGGAGCGTCGGGGTGAAACAGATCAGGACACCGATATACGGTTACTCCGGGTATCTCCTCGCTGGATTCTATGCGCGCGGCCAGCACCCGCACGTCGAGCCCATGGCGGGCCAGAACCGCCGCGCTCGTCTGGACGTGCGCGGAGACTCCGCCGTCGCGGGTCCAGCGCGGCACTCCCAGCAACACCGAGGCGGGTGCGGGAGGCTCGTGCGCGGAGCGGCTCAGCGTCGATCGGTCGCTTTCGGTCATCTGAGCAGCAACGATAGCCGCTGGATATGCCCGCCACCACGGTATAAGGTGGACTCGTGCTTTACATCGCAACAGTCCACTACAAGTCGCCGCGTTGGATAGAGATCCAAAGGCGCCATCTGCGACGGCACCTCTCGATTCCCTACCAGACGTGGACGTCGCTCGAGGGCATAGACAAGTCCTACGCCGGGTCGTTCGACAGGGTGCTGGCGCAGCGGGGCCCGCACGAGGGCAAGCTGAATCACCTCGCGATGGAGATCTGTCACATCGCCGCGGAGGACGATCTGATCATGTTCCTCGACGGCGACGCGTTCCCGATCGCAGACCCGATGCCCGTGGTCATGGACGCTCTGGAGAGGGCGCCGTTGGTCGCCGTCAGGCGTGCCGAGAACCTCGACGATCCTCAGCCGCATCCCTGTTTTTGCGTGACGACGGTGGGCGCGTGGCGCAGCCTGCGAGGTGACTGGTCGCCCGGGCCGGTGTGGCCTGGCGTCCAGGGCCGGCGCGTGAGCGACGTCGGAGCAAACCTCCTGCGTGCGCTCGAGCTGTCCGAGACTCCGTGGGTGCAACTGCTGCGCACTAACGGATCCAAGCTTCACCCCGTCTTCTTCGCGGTGTACGGCGAGATCGTCTATCACCATGGCGCGGGCTTTCGCGGCGAGGCGTTGTCGCGCTCGGATCTGCAGAAGGTGAAGGCGGAGGCGGCCGCGCGGGCGTCGCTGCATCCGGCGCGGCGCTGGCTGCGGGCCGGTATCGCGCGAGCACGCGGCGGCGGGCCTATGAACCCGCGGAAGGGGCTATCCGACCGCAACAACGAGCAGTCACGCCTGATCTTCGAGGCAATTGCCAACGATGAGTCGGGCTGGCTGGCGCTGGTGAGCGACGAGCAGTCACAGCCGCAACGCTCCGATCGGCCCGTGACAAGAGGCCTTGTGTGAGCCTCGGGCGCGCGATCGTCCTCGGTGCTCCGCGCTCGGGGACGACGTTCCTGATGGGCGCGCTGAACGCGCATCCGGCGCTCGAGTGCGTGACCGGGAACCTGCTGCCGGTCGGCATCGCGCACCTGGCCGCGCAGGATTTGCCAGACGGCGTGCGTGACGCCCTGGAGCGCAGCCTGCGCGTCGCGCTCGGCGATTATCTTGCGAGCAGCGTGTACCACGCGCGAACGGCCGCAGTGCGCAAGTGGTGGCTCGCCAGCAGGCGCCCTTCCACCCTGTCAGCCGCGATCGCGGGCCGACGGATCGAGCAGATGCTCGTGTACAAGGAGCCGTTTCTGGCGTTCGCCCCCGAGCTTGCCTACAGGGCTCTGCCTGAGGCTCGGCTGGTTTACATCTTCAGAGATGGTCGCGATGTCGCCGATTCGCTGGTTCGCACATATGACGTCCTCAGCGACGAGAAGCTCGCCGATCTCGACGCCAACGAGGTGCACATCGGACGCAGGGTAGGTGAGCTGTACGTCCCGTGGTGGGTGAACGACGGCGAAGCCGGCGCATTCGCGGACGCCAGTCCGTACCTGCGCGCGGTGTGGATGTGGCGGGAGATGGTCAGACGCTGCCGCGACTTCTTCGATCGTCCTGACGTGGCCGGCTCCGGGCGGGTCCTGCGTGTTCGCTACGAGCAGCTGATCGAGGACCCGCTGGGGCAGGGCCAGGCGATCGTGGCGCACCTCGGCCAGTCGCTGACGCCCACGGTCAGTGGGCGCCTGCGCAGCGCGCACCCGCGCTCGGTCGGGATCCACGGAGCGCGCCGGCAGTCCGAGCTCGCGGGCGCCGAGCGCCTCGCCGGCGCCGAGCTGCAGGAGCTCGGCTATCCGCTGCTGAGCGGTGCTGGCGTGCGCGCGGGTGCGCTGACCAGTCGCTAGCGCAGCCCCGTTCGCCTCGCCTACGTGGCGGGTGTGACTTCCAGCTTGAACGGTTCGCTCGAGCCGGTCTCGATTTCGGCGTCGCCTGGAACGCTGATCCGCAGGAGCGCACCGCCAGCGGCGGAGAACTCAAAGGTGATCGAGTAGCCCGAGGACGAGGACAACGTGCCGGTCGCGATCACGTGGTAGCCGTGAAGGCCCGAGAGGCTCTCGCGTTCGAGATTCACCGTCTGCCCTTCGTGGGCCGGGGTGACCGTGCCCGTGAACGTGAGCGCTTCGCCCGCAATGGTGCTGGTCGGGGAGGGTGTCGCATCGATGGAGTAGACGGGCGGTGGAGCGGTTGGACCAGTCACCTGCGTACTTCCCGCTCGCACGATCTTGTAGGTGACTGGCGCCGAGGCACTGGTCATGAAGCGCCCGTGGGAGCGCACCAGCGCGCGCAGGGTCACCTCGCCGGGCCTGGAGAAGACGTGGACGATCGAGAAGTCGCCGCCTTCTTGCACGTGGCCGGTGGCGATGCGCTGC
>Ga0302326_10020272_pt1 | contig 13696 bp, 16 predicted proteins | sample Palsa_T0_3_FD_202264 | JGI IMG/M metagenome (GOLD analysis project Ga0302326, IMG submission 202264) | Peat permafrost microbial communities from Stordalen Mire near Abisko, Sweden - Palsa_T0_3 | ecosystem: Environmental > Terrestrial > Soil > Palsa > Peat permafrost | place: Sweden: Abisko... | reverse complement strand
GCGCAAATCATGCCCCTATGACGAATCCCAAAATCGCCCCATGGCAAGCGGTTTTTCGGACAATCGTTGAATCGGGGTATACAAGGAATATCCGAAGGGCCAGGCCCCCGCGCCCCTTGAGGATCTGGCGCAGAAAATTCGCGGTGCCGACGGATTCGTCTTCGTTACCGGCGAATACAATTGGGGCGTCCAGCCTGGACTGAAGAATCTCACGGACCATTTTCTGGAAGAATGGTTCTGGCGACCTGCCGCGATCATGAGCTATTCGGCCGGCCGTCTGTCCGGCGCGCGCGCGGCAACCGCCTGGCACGGCACGCTGTCCGAGATGGGGATGGTGGTGGTCTCCAGCACGATCGCCGTCGGCCTGATCGGTCAGACGCTGTCGGCTGAAGGTGAACCGACCGGTGAGAGCGGCAAGGCGCTTGAAAAGACCTTCCCGCGCTTTGCCGACGACCTCATATGGTGGGTCGAGGCGGCCAACGCGCAGCGACAGCGCAAGCAGCCGCCATATTGATCGCGAGAAGAGGTGGCTCACGCCACGTCCGCCGACTACTCCGAATGTATGGGGTGGTATCCTAGTTATCGCTGCCTTCCTGCGGATCGGGACGGTTCATCTCCTGCGGCGATGCATGCGCCACCGCCGGCGACGGACCGGATTCCGGTCCGATCTCGCGCCCGCGCCCGTGGATCAACCGTTCATAGGCCGAGACCAGCGTGACGTAGGGATTGACCCAGAGCCAGCCGTCGCGCGTGAACACCTGGGTGTCGAAATGCAGATGACGGGTGGTGCCGTTGGGGTGGTCGAGATAGTTCGAGACCACCCCGATCTTCTCGCCTTCTTCGACGTGACGCCCGTTGAGAACGCCATCGGCGTCCATGCTCGCCGGATTCATGTGCATGTAACGAAAGCGGACATGTTCGTTGCGGGTGTTGATCTGCAGCGTGGCCGCCTGTTGTTTCGGCGAGCGGATCAGAACGCCATCGCGAACCGCGACGACGGCCTGGCTTTTGGGGTCGCAGCGATCGGCATCTTCACTGCCGTGGGGCGGACACGGCCCCGGGCGAATATCCTGCCCCTGGTGGCCAAATCCGCTGGCGCATTGTCCGACGCTGAAACTGCGCGCTTCGCAAAAATTATCCTGCCAGGGATAACTGGTGGTGCCGCCGGCCGCTTCGTCGGATCGCTCGCTCGCCCGCCGGTTCCCGAAGGATTGCGAGTGGGCGTAGGCCGGGGCCTTCTCCAGCGGAAATCGAATCTGCGCATAGGCGGTGGGGTCGGCCCGGCCGCCCTGTTTGCGCGAGCCGCTGTTGGCGATGATGTCGCCCGCCGGGCGATAGGTAAAATCCACTGAGGCGGTGAATGGGCGCTCGACGGTATCGGACGTGACGTCCATTCGGGGGCGTGCGGGCAGACCGCCGGTGACGTGCAGCGCTTTCAGGAAACGTTCGGCGACGGGATAGGCCTCGCGGCAGGCCAGCCGCTGCGCGCGCGCGGAACTGTCGAGACACTGGATCGACACCACATAGGGCACGCCGAAGCGCGTGAAGGCGTAGCGCACATATCCTTCCCGGATGAAACGGCGCAGGTCGGGAAATTGCGCGGCCAGCGACTTGACCGGTTCGCCCTTGCCGCCGAAGGGATCGCTGATGTCGTAGACCAGGATCGAGCCGGTGATCTGCACCTCGACGGGTTTGACAAAGATTCGCTGCGGCATGCCGTCGCCGGCGCCGGGTTCGAGTGAAAACATCGCGTCGTAGCCGGCAGGACCGGCGTCGAACAGGTCGACCGGGCGGAAGTCGGCCTGATAGCGCGACAGCGAGAGGCTGACCGGTGCGCCGTTCAATTGGGCGCCGAGAAATGCCGCGGCATCGAACGGCAGCAGCACCGGGACTGGACTGCGCCCGATTCCGGTAAAAATCCGGGAAGTCACTCCGTTCAGTTGCACCAGCGCCGGCATCGAACGCGGATCGAACGCAGGCAGCCGGCGCTGGCCGGAAAAGGTGAAGGCCGGCGCGACCGCCGGCTGGGTGCCGATCTCGGAATGAAGCTGATCGAGAACGCCGTGCCATTCGACCCGGACGGCGGTCACGGCGGGGGTCCGGAATTCATCGGCCGGCAGGGCAGCCGTGCCGGCCAGGAACAGGAAGGAAGATGCCAGCACACGCGAAACAAACCTGGCAGCATCCGTAACCAATGAGCAGCTCCCCGGCGCCAATGCGCGGCTAATCCTTGGCGCGTTCGACGTAAGAGCCATCCTCGGTCATGACCACGATCCGCGTTCCCGTACCGACATGCGGCGGTACGTTGGTGCGAACACCGTTGGACAGGATGGCGGGCTTGTAGGACGACGATGCGGTCTGACCCTTGGTGACCGGTTCGGTTTCCACGACTTCCAGGGTCGCGCGCTGCGGCATCTGGATCGCCACCGGAATGAGGCCGTGCAGCGACAGCTTGACCGTCATGTTTTCCTGCAGATAGGGCGCGGCGGCGCCGATGATGTCCTCGGGCACCTGGACCTGGTCGTAGTTGTCGTTGTTCATGAAGTGGAAGCCGTCGGCATCCTTGTAGAGGTAGTTGAAATTCTGGTCCTCGATGGTCGCCTTCTCGACCTGATCGGTGGTCTTGTAGCGCTCGGAAATCTTTACCCCGTCGCTGATTCGGCGCATTTCGATCTGGCTGACCGGTGTTCCCTTGCCGGGGTGGATGTTCTCGGCGGTCAGAACCACGTAAAGCTTGCCGTCTTGCTCGATGACGTTGCCCTTGCGAATAGAACTGGCGATGACTTTCAAAGCTGTGTTTCCTGATATTCTGGCCCGGGACCCGTCCGGACAAGGGCGTCCCGGGGCCTCTGGGGCGGTTTCGGGCTGCAACATACCCATTTTGCTGGTTCATGCCAGCGTTTTAGGGATTTGCGGGGTGGTTCGTTGAGCTCCGAAAACCATCCGCTTTCGCCGTGGTGGTCCGCCGCGCGACACGCCGACGCCAGGCCGTTTTTGCTGGCGCGGGGCGCCATCATCAAGTCGGTTCGCGCCTGGTTCGACGAGCAGGGGTTTACCGAGGTGGAAACCGCCATTTTGCAGGTTTCACCTGGTAATGAGACCCACCTGCACGCGCCGCGCACCGAACTTGTCGGGGCCGACGGCACCCGCGCGACGCGGTATCTGCGGACCTCGCCGGAATTCGCCTGCAAGAAATTGCTGGCCGCCGGCGAGTCGAAGATCTTCGAGTTTGCGCGGGTGTTCCGCGACCGCGAGCGCGGCGCCTTGCATCTGCCGGAATTCACCATGCTGGAATGGTACCGTGCCGGTGCGAGCTACGATGCCGTGATGGCCGACAGCGTCGTCCTCATCGCCCATGCGGCGCAGGCGACCGGGATCGGACAATTTTCGTTTCGCGGCCGGCTCGCCGATCCGTTTGCCGAGCCGGAGCTGTTGACGGTGGCCGCGGCGTTCGAGCGTTTTGCCGCGATCGATCTGCTCGCCACCATCGCGGACGGCGAGGGCGATCGCGCACTTCTGGCCGCAGCGGCGCAAGCAAAGGTGCGGATCACCGGCGATGACACCTGGTCGGATATTTTCAGCAAGGTATTGGTCGAACATATCGAGCCACATCTGGGGCAGGGACGTTTGACGGTGCTGTTCGAGTATCCGGCCCCCGAAGCGGCGCTGGCGCGCGCCAAGGCGTCCGATCCGCGCGTCGCCGAGCGCTTCGAGATCTATGCCTGCGGCGTCGAACTCGCGAACGGGTTTGGCGAACTGACCGACGCTCTGGAGCAGCGCCGTCGTTTCACCCAAGCCATGGACGAAAAACAACGGCGTTACGGCGAGCGTTACCCGCTCGACCAGGATTTTCTCGACGCGGTCGGGCAGATGCCGCAAGCCAGCGGCGTCGCGCTCGGCTTCGACCGGCTGGTGATGCTGGCCAGCGGTGCGGTGAAAATCGATCAGGTGGTGTGGACGCCGCCGGCCGGTGACGCATGAGCAAGCTCGGTCTCGCCACCACGTTGCGGACACCCGCCGATCTGTTCGCCCACGGCCTGGCGGCCGCCGCCGATCTGCCCGATCTGGAACGGGTCGCGGCGCGCTATGCGGTCGCGGTGACCGCCGATATGGCTGACCTGATCGACCCCAAAGATCCCGACGACCCGATCGCGCGGCAATTCATTCCGAACGCCGCGGAATTGGTGACCCGGGAAGGCGAGAGCGCCGATCCGATCGGCGATGACGTGCATTCGCCGGTCGCCGGCATCGTGCATCGCTATCCCGACCGGGTGCTGTTCAAGCTGGTTCACGTCTGCGCGGTGTATTGTCGTTTTTGTTTCCGCCGCGAGATGGTCGGGCCGGGCAAGGCGAGCGCGCTGCCGCAGGTGGCTTACGACGGCGCGCTCGACTATATTCGCGCCCATCCGGAAGTCTGGGAGGTGATCCTGACCGGCGGCGATCCCCTGATGCTGTCGCCGCGCCGGCTCGCGGAGGTGATGGCGGATCTGGCCGCCATCGATCACGTCAGGATCATCCGGATTCACACCCGGGTGCCGGTCGCCGATCCCGCGCGGATCACGCCCGAAATGATATCCGCGCTGAAGGTAAAGGGCGCGACCACCTGGGTCGCGCTGCATGCCAATCATGTCAGGGAACTGACCAGCAAGGCCCGCGCGGCCTGCGCCGATATGATCGATGCGGGGATTCCGATGGTGAGCCAGTCGGTGCTGCTGCGCGGCGTCAATGACGACGCCGCCGCGCTGGAAGCGCTGATGCGCGGCCTGGTCGAATGCCGGATCAAACCCTATTATCTGCATCATGGCGATCTCGCGCCCGGCACGTCGCATCTGCGAACGACGCTGGCACATGGCCAGGTACTGATGCGGGCGCTGCGCGGGCGGGTGTCGGGATTGTGTCAGCCGGATTACGTGATCGATATTCCCGGCGGCTACGGCAAGGCGCCGGTCGGTCCGACTTACCTGTCACAGGCCGATTCCGGCTCACAGCCAAATTCTTTCTCCCAGGAAGGTGAACAACCCGGGGAAACCCACTATCGTGTCGTCGATTATTGTGGTGACGTTCACCTCTATCCGCCGAAGTCGTGATTGACGGATGATCGGATGCGAGACATGCATTTCTCTGCGATGGGAGAAGCAAGATGCGAAAATTACCGATGACAAAATTACCGGTGACAAAACTACTGATGACCGTGACGCTTCTGGCTCTGGCCTTGGCGGCCGGTCCGGCAGCGATCGCGCAGACCGGAAACAGCCCTGGTATGGCGAATCCGTCGTCGGTCAGGCAAGGGCCCTTGCCGGCGCCGGTCGGGCACCGCCAGCCCCGCGCCGATCAAGTGCCGTCCGAGAAGAACCTGAGCGATCCGAACAATCCGGTCAACCGCGAGGATGCCGCCCTCGACCGCTCGATCAAAAGCATCTGCCGCGGCTGCTGAGCGCCGGTTCTGATCCGCTTTGGGATGGCGTTGTTGCGGCACGTGCCCAACCCTCCCGCATGGAGCTGCGCTCGGATATTAAGCGACCATCCTGCCGCGCCGCGGCTCAAAGATATCGCTTCCGAGATATGGCTTCCGAGATCCGGCTTCTATGAGATTTGGACAGAAAAATGAGCCGTTTCTGGAGCCGCTTGACGCACGAGCTGAGACCCTATGTACCGGGCGAACAGCCCAACATGACGGAACTGGTCAAGCTCAACACCAACGAAAGTCCATTTGGTCCTTCCCCACGCGTGTTGGAAGCGATTCGCGGCGAGGCGGCTGACACGCTGCGTCTATATCCGGACCCGCAGGCCACGGCGCTGCGGGCTGCTTTGGCCACCTATCACCACGTGCGACCCGAACAAGTGTTCGTCGGCAACGGCTCGGACGAGGTGCTGGCCCACATCTTCACCGCCCTGCTGAAGCATGATGCGCCGTTGCTGTTCCCGGATATCACCTACAGTTTCTACCCGGTCTATTGCCGCCTGTTCGGCATCGCCTACGAGGCGGTACCGCTCGATCAGGCCATGCAAATCCGCGTTGCCGACTATCGCCGGCCGGCCGGCGCGCTCATCGTCCCCAATCCGAATGCGCCAACTGGGATTGCGCTGTCACGGGCTGAGATCGTGACCCTGCTGGACGAACATCCTGACGCCCCCGTGGTGATCGACGAGGCCTATGTTGATTTCGGCGCCGAGACCGCGATTCCGCTCGTCGCCTCCCACCCGAACCTGCTGGTCGTTCAAACCATGTCCAAGTCCCGGGCTTTGGCCGGGCTGCGGGTTGGCTATGCGATCGGCGACGCCGACCTGATCGAGGCGCTCACCCGGGTGAAGGACAGTTTCAACTCCTATCCTGTTGGCCGGCCCGGTCAGGCCGGCGCCATCGCCTCGCTGGAGGATGAAGCCTATTTTCAACAGAGCCGAGCGCGCGTGATCGAAGGCCGGGAGCGGCTAAACCGCGGACTGGTTCGGCTTGGCTTCGAAGTGCTGCCGTCCTGCGCCAACTTCGTCTTCGCGCGTCATCCGGCGCATCAGGGCGCGGCGCTGGCCGCCGCGCTACGCCAACGGGCGGTGATCGTCCGCCATTTTTCCGCGCCTCGCATTTGCGACTTTCTGCGGATAAGCGTGGGCACAGACGGGCAAATCGACCGGCTGTTGTCGGCCCTATCGGATATCCTGGGCAGCGAGCCTGCCGCTGACAAATATCGCGCGGCGCTCTGATCGGGATCAGGTTTGGCGCGCGGCCAGCGCCATTCCGATCAGGGAAGCGCCGCCGAACAGCAGATTGATGCCGACCAGCAGACCGACCGCCCACAGCGCCGACCCCGGCAATCCCGTGATGATGATGGCGGCGATCAGCAGATCCATCAGCCCGGAGACCAGCAGCCAGGACCATCGCCCTGACAATTCGCGGCGATGTTCCAGCGCATACATGATGGTCGCGACCCCCTCGGCCAGGAAATAGGCGCCAACGACGATGGTCAGGGTCAGCGTGCCCTGTACCGGCATTGCCAGCAGGATGATGCCGGCGCCCACCGCCAGCACCGCCGAGATCAGCGACCACCAGAAGCCCGGCATCTGCCGGGCCCAGAATGTCAGCGCGAGGCCGGCGATGCCGCTGATCAGAAACATCCAGCCCAGAAAGATGGTGACGGCGAGACTGGCCAGCGGCGGCACGATCATCGCGGCCAGTCCCAGGATCACCAGCAGGATGCCTTCGATCAAAAAGGCCTTCCAGTGTTCGCGCACCGCGGCGCTCATTTTCGATTGCAGGTTGGTGATGTCCTGTGGAAGCGTCATTTGAAATTCTCCAGATGCGGCGCTGCGCAAGTTTCCGAATTATAGCGTGCGCAAACGCGGCGCGCTCAAATATGTTCCACGATGCGATTGAGCGAAATCAAGGACTTCCGCAATTCACCCGATCCAGGTGATGCTCAGCCGCTATGGGGCGCGGATGAAAAGCCCTGCGAGGTCGTGCGCATCCGATCGCGGCCGAGAACATAGATCGTGGTGGTGACCACCAACAACGCGATGCCGACCAGAATGGAGACCAGGCCGACCGGGATCAGAACCAGCGCCATGTTGCGATCGGGATTGAGCAGCCAGTGGTGGATCGACGACAGCACAAAGGCCAGGCCGGCAAATCCGGCGCCGCCGCCGACCACCAATAGCGCCCACATTCGGCGCAACTGGCTCAGCCGCTCGCGGGCGATCTCGGTGCGCGGCGCGTGGTGACGGCCGATCCGCTGGATCAGCCGCACCGCAAATCCGATCGAACTGAGCCCGATCAGCACGCTCACTGTCCCCAGCACCAGCCGGGTGAACGATGCGAGGTCCGGATTCTTCTGCAGCACCAGCAGGGGAAAATCAAAACCCGCATGCAGCGCGACCGGTCCCAGCAGCACCAGGGTCCGGCCTGCGATGCGCGCGCGGTCGCGGTGATAGCGGTGCGCGCCCAGCGCCGTACCGGAGCGCGCGATCGCCAGATAGGCGCCGGCGATGATTCCGAGCGCGCCGTGGAACGGCACAGTCAGGACGCTGCGCAACGCCGCCAGCGATTGCCACATCTCGGCATGCTGCACCAGATAAGCGAGGTTCTCATAGGCGGCAAAGCCGAGCCCTGCGGCGGCGCCATAGACCACGGTGTCCATCGGATCGGCGAAGCGCCGGCGCCGCGTCGAAACCGCGACAATGACCAGGATCTTGACGGCTTCCTCTGGCAGCGCGACGCCGAACAGCGAATGCAGCGCCTGCGCGACCCAGGGATTTTCGGGAGCCGCGAGCATCGACAGGAACGGCGCGCGCAGGATTCCCAACAGCGAAATGCTGGCGGCGCCCAGCACAAACGCGGTCCAGACCTTGAGCGGCGGTCCCGGCCGCTCATCGGCGGCGACCACAAGCCACAAGATCAGCAACGCCGGGGCGACGGCTGCGGTGCCGATGACGGTCGGAAGGGATTCAAGGATGAGCATTGAGGGGGAAAATATACTATTTGTCCCTGTTATCCACCGTTCAAAATACCCAGGCGCGAGATCCAGCTCTCGACCGCCGTTCAGCAACCCCGGCAGATATTCTTCAGTTGCGCCTGCATCCGCGCGTCTTCCGCGCTGATTTGATCGATATAGGTCCCGGGATCGGTCTTCGCCGCGGACGCCCTTGCCGGCACCGGCGCTGAGGGTTTTGTTATCGTCGATTTCTCGTCGGGTGCGTTATTGTCGCTGCAGGCCAGCCGGCCATCGACGTCCGGAGTCCCCTTGCAGTTCTGCGCGAGGGCGGGCGAGGACAACGCGCAAACCGCAACCAGCACGGCCAAGAGTCTCATCGAGAGTCTCATTTCAACCTCATCACGGGCCAATAAACCAAACCGCGAAACGCCGGCGTTTCCCCGCGCGGGTCACGATTATTTAGTTAAATCAAGGAGTTTTGTAGACTTTTCCAACCAAATTGCACGCAATCGCTGGTCGTGTCCATGGACGGTTCTGCAAAGCGGGATTGACCGATGCGGGACATGACGACGCGCGACGCATGATAGGTTCTGTCAACGACAAGTCCAGGAGGCGCGCCGGGTGGTTTTATTCCGTGGAGCAGAGACGCACACACGATCGATTCTCAAGGCCGTCAGCTGGCGGACCCTGGGGACGCTCGATACGTTTGCGATCAGTTGGTTTTTTACCGGCAAGATCGAGGTCGCAGGGTCGATCGCCGGTCTCGAGATCGTCACCAAGATTGCGTGGTATTACCTTCACGAGCGAGTCTGGGCCGCCGTTCCCTGGGGCCGCCGCTGAACGGGCCGGCGATCCGGTGATTGGAGCAAGCGACGTGCACAGGTGCCTGCGATGAGTGAACCCGAACAGGAAAACCGGCGTCCGGCGATGGCCGGACTGGCGATTGCGGTGGTCCTGCTGGTGGTGGGATTGTGGTTGGCGCACGAGCTGACCTCGGCCAGCAAGATGCAGGATTGCCTGATGTCGGGACGCACCAATTGCAATGTGATCGAGCCCGCCCGGTAGCACTCCCGGCGCCGGCGCCGAAGTTCGCGCGGCCTGTTGCGATAAAAAATTTCCGGCCCGATGCCGCCGTGGCGGAACCGTTTGACGTCGATCACGTTCAACGAGTCCAGATTGGCTGCCATGGTCGGGCCGACACATGCTGCATCGCTTACGCTTATGGATTCGACGCAAGTGGGCGTGGCGCAAGCCGGCCGCGGCCTATTCCGATCTGCCTTTCGGGCTCGACGAATTTGCCCGACTGCTCTCCAGCCGCGACCCCGCGACATTAAAGCAACTTGCAAACGACCTGGCCAAACCCGTTGCGGTGATAAAACAATCCGGTGAACTGCAAGCCTGATCGCCGCGCCACAGCACGGCTCATGCCGACAGCAGGCGCCGGCAGGCATCGACAAACACCTTGGCACCGGTGACGATGTCGGCATCGGCGGTGTTTTCGCTCCAGTGATGGCTGATGCCGCCGATCGAGGGCACGAACAGCATGCCGGATGGCATGATGGTGGCGAGAACCTGGGCGTCATGACCGGCGCCGCTGGGCATCCGGATAGATCGGCCGCCGGCGAGGGCGGTGCTTGCCGCCTCGATCGCCTGCTGGAATCCGGCGTCCATCAGGGCAGGGGTGCCGGTGCGAATCCGCTCGATCGCGACACGGCAGCGGCCTTGCGCGCTGACCTCGGCGGCCATGCCCTGCAGCAGATCCTCCAGGCGGCCGATCACCGCGGGATCGTCGTCGCGAATCTGGAACAGCATTTCCGCGCGGCCCGGGATGATGCTGGGCGCGCCGGGATCGAGGGCGATGTGGCCGGTGGTCCATACCGTGCGCGGTCCGCAGGCCCCGGGAAAGCGGTCGTCGATGGCGACGCAAAACCGGGCCAGCGCCAGCCCGGCATCCCGGCGCACGTTCATCCGGGTGGTGCCGGCGTGATTCTGCTCGCCGGTAAAGCTGATCCGGTACTGCCAGATCCCGACGATGGAAGTGACGACGCCGATCGCAAGGTTACCGCTTTCGAGCACCTGGCCTTGCTCGATATGGGCCTCGAGATATCCGATATGCCGCCCGCGTTGCGCCGTCGCGCGCGCCCGGCCGGCGAGGCCGACCTCGCGCAGCGCCTCGCGCATGGTGCGGCCGCTGCTGCGGTCGCGCGCGGCGTCGATATCGGCTTCGGTGAGGCCGCCGACATAGGAGCGGCTGCCGAGGAAGCTTCCGAAATGGCCCTCCTCGTCGCACCAGGCCGCGACTTCGACCGCGCCGTTGACGCCGGGGTCGGGATTGAGCACGCGGGCGGCTTCGAGCGCATAGACGACGCCGAGCGGCCCATCGAGCCAGCCCGCGTAATTCTGGCTTTCGAGATGCGACCCCGCCAGCAGCTTCGCTCCGGATTTTTTGCTGGTGCCGAGCACATTGCCGATGCCGTCGATCTCGGCGGCGAGCCCGGCCTCGGGCAGCCGCTGCGCCAGCCATTCGAGCGAGCGCATATGCGGCTCGGAGAAGGTCGGCTTGTGCACGCCGCTCTGGTAGGCGCCGAAGCCGCGCAGCGTGGTGAGATCCGCCAGCACCCGGGCGCCGTCGGCCTGCAACTGATGGTCAGGCATCAATCCATTCCATTCCTGATGTGGGGGAGTTTGAGGCGATTGCCGCCGGTTGCCAAGCGCCGGGCCGAAAAGTCGATTGTAGGCCGGCGATCGGCCAATTATATTGCCAACATTGGTCGAGGTCGCGTGTATTGATCAGGGCGTCACGGGGAAAAACAATTCATATGTCAAATCATATGTCAAAATTGGCTTCGCTTCTGGCGTGCTGCGCGGTGGCCTCGCTGTTTTCGCTGGACGCGCGGGCACTCCCGGGTTCGCCGGTGCCGGCCCCATTTGCGGCCGCGGCCTCCGACGTCACGCCGGTCAGCGCCTGCGGGCCCGGCTATTACCGCAGCCGCAGCAAGGACCGCTGCTTCGTCAAGGCCGTGCCGCATCCGGAACCGCGAACCTACGGCGGCCCATATGCGGGACCGCAGGCGTTCGGACTGCCCTATGTCGAACCGCCGGCGGTGAAGCTGCCCTATGTCGAAGTGCCCGTGCGCCTGCCGTATGTCGAACCGCCCGCGGTCAGGCTGCCCTATGTCGAACTGCCGGTCCGCCTGCCCTATATCGAACCGCCGGCGGTCAAGCTGCCCTATATCGAACCGCCATCGGTCCGGCTGCCCTATATCGAACCGCCGGTGGTCGGTCTGCCCTATGTGGAATTGCCGGTGCTCGGCACGCCGCATAGCTGCCCGTCGGGTTACTTCTACTCCACCCCCTACCGCCGCTGCGTCGCGATCTAGGCGGGCACTTGGGTGCTTGGGCGCAAACTGTTGCTGCGATCCGCCGCAGGCGGGGGCGCGGCTGATCCGTTTGCCGCGTTAGTCGGCTGCCATGCGGCCGGTCGGGCTTTGGGGGTGGACTTGCAGCGCCGTGCTTTCATCACCCTGCTTGGCGGCGCCACCGTGGCATGGCCGCTCGCGGCGCGAGCGCAGCAGATGCGGCGCATCGGCGCGCTGATGGACATCGGCGAGAACGATTCAAACGCCGGCACCTGGGTCGAGGCATTTGAAACGCAGCTCGGCATGGCCGGCTGGCACAAGGGCAGCAATTGCGAAATCGGCTATCAGTGGGGCGCGTCGAATCCCGAACGTCTTGCCCGGCACGCCGAACAACTGCTGCAATCGGCACCGGACGTCATTCTGGTCCATGGTACGATTGCGCTGGTGGCGCTTGCGAAGATGAAGGCGACAATTCCGATCGTCTTCACCTCGGTATCGGACCCGGTGTCGCAGGGTTTCGTGGCGAGCCTGGCTCATCCCGGCGGAAACATCACGGGGTTTTCCAATTACGATCCGAACATCGGCAGCAAATGGCTGCAAGTGCTCAAGGAGATCGCTCCGTCCGGGACCAGTATTGCGGTGATGTTCAACCCACGCACGTCGCCGTATAACGCGTCGCTGGTCATGCCTTCGATTGAGGCGGCAGCCCCCACTTTCGGGGTTCATGTGACACAAGCGTCGGTGCTCGATGACGAGGACATCCGAACAACGCTTGCCCAGTTGGGATCGAAACCCGGAAGCGGACTCCTGGTGCCGTCCGATCCCTTCACGCTGGAACGCGCCGGGCTGATCACGTCGCTCGCGACCAGCAACCGGTTATCCGCAATCTATGCGTTTCGCGCCTTCGCGAATCAGGGCGGACTGGCGGCCTACGGCATCGACCTAGACGAACAACTGCGCCAGGCCGCGGGGTATGTCGATCGAATTTTGAAAGGCGAGAAGCCGGCCGACCTGCCGGTTCAGGCACCGACCAAGTACCAGCTGGTGATCAACCTCAGGACGGCGAAGCTGCTCGGCCTGAACCTTCCGCCGTCGCTGCTCGCGACCGCCGACGACGTGATCGAATGAAGCCGGAATTATGGTGACCGTGCATTCAACTGTGGTTGTTGTAACGTCTCATTGCAATTACCGTGTGTGTACAGATTCCGTTTGTCGGAGAGGCCGAACGAACGACAATAACGCGGGGGCGAGCAATGGGTGAGATCTGGAAGACTATTCTTACAGTAGTTGTGACGACGATTGTCGGCGGTCTTTTGACGTTCGGCTTCGCCTTTCTTACCAATGGCGGCGTTATTCACGCGCTGGGCGGTATTTCGGCTTCGCAACTCAGTGGTGGTACGACGTATCAAAGCGACGCCAAGTGTGGAGAACATCGCGAAGCCATTATGACATCCGCCAAGAATAGCTTTTGCTTTTTGACTGATGTCTCGGTCAGACCGGGAAGTTCGACCAACAAAGGTCTGTGGGATGTCTGCAGGATTGAGATGACCGGTGGTCAGTTCATATTGACCACGGAAATGCTTCGGAGCTGTACCAAGCCGGAGGAACAACCGGAAATCTCCTGCAAAGCCAAATGTTTGAATTTTGACTAGAGCGTTTTCGAGCGAAGTGGATACCGGTTCGCGTGAAGAAAACGCGTCAAAACAAAAGATTAGAGCCCGGTTCTGATTCAATCAGAACCGATAAGGCTCTAGGCAAGGCTTTCTCGCCGCAAGCTCGGTCTCTCCGTTCGGGTTAGCCCGTCTTCGCGGATTGGCGGATTTTAAAGATACCGGCTCTTTATAACTCAATGGCTTAGGTCGAAAGGTCTTCACTACGGCGGCTGGCCTGATTGACGGCCGCGGTGGTGATCCT
>Ga0302326_10020270_pt1 | contig 13696 bp, 21 predicted proteins | sample Palsa_T0_3_FD_202264 | JGI IMG/M metagenome (GOLD analysis project Ga0302326, IMG submission 202264) | Peat permafrost microbial communities from Stordalen Mire near Abisko, Sweden - Palsa_T0_3 | ecosystem: Environmental > Terrestrial > Soil > Palsa > Peat permafrost | place: Sweden: Abisko... | reverse complement strand
GCGATGAACCCAAGCAAATCGAGCAGGACTTGATTCGAATTCTGCCGCAGGATCGCTGGATCAAGTTTTCCCACCAGTTGATTTGGCACGGAAGACGCGTATGCATCGCCCGCAGGCCACGATGCCCTGATTGCAATCTGGAGCCGCTGTGCTACTCGCGAGATAAAATCATCTGAGCGCCTTCGAAACTTCAGCCAGTAGCCAGGTCCACTCCAGAAAACCGCTTGCATTCCTCGAACAATTTCTCCTGCAACTCCGGGTTTCGCGTGGCCGCTTTCGGCGTTCGAAGCTTCATGTGATAGAAGTACTCTCCGCTCACCGTCGCGGCCGGGTCCTCGCTGACCGCGAGCCAAACTTGGGTGCGGCCTCCGGCGTCCAAATCATCCGGCGCTCCCGGCCCTCCCATCTTGGTCGCCACCCAGCCGGGTTCCAGGGCGCTGGCCAGAACGTCCGGCCAACGACGCGCCACCCCAAACGCCAACAGCACGTCGTGCAGCTTGGTGTCGGAGTAGGCTTGCTGCCCTCGCCACGGCCGCGTTTCCCAGGCGAGGTCTTTCAGACTGGTATCGCCATTCTGGTGCAGACCGGAGCTGAGATAGACGAGGCGCTTTGGTTTATGAATTAGCGCGGTAAGGATGTACGGCGCGAGAGTGTTCACTGCGAAAAGATGAGGAAGGCCATCCTCGGTTGCCATCCGCCGAGGCTCCCGATATCCGATCCCTGCATTGTGAATCACCGCATCAAACGGGCCAAGTCGGTTGACCTGGTCGGCGACGCCGCCAGTTTGGGCTATGCTGGTCAGATCGCCGATGACGACCGCCTGCGCTCCTGGCACCGCCGCCAGAGCGGCCTGCCCCCGTTGCTCAGTGCGGGCGTGCAGCACCACGCTATGTTTTTGATCCACGAGTAGCTGAGCGGCCATTTGGCCAAGTCCGTCGGAAGAACCGGTGATGAAAACGCGCGCCACGATAGCTAGCCCCCGTGTTTCTTAAGATGCATGAGCGATGGTCAAACGGCACCGGTTCAAGGAGCAACACTGAGAATTCGAAGTCACTGTTCCGCGAATGTAAGTTCCGGGAGCGCGACTTGTCATCAGTCTTTCGCATCTACCCATAGGGAGCCTTTGCATGCGCTATTTCTGTCTATGCTCTGATTACGATGGCACCATTGCTGGCGACGGACAAGTTTCAGCGGGCACCATAGCAGCCTTGCAGCGGCTGAGCGCCTCCGGGCGGAAACTGATCCTGAACACCGGTCGGGAGCTGAAGGACTTGTTAAGCGTTTTCCCCGACGTAGGAATGTTCGACCGGGTCGTCGCGGAAAACGGGGCGCTATTGTACCACCCGGCCACCCGCGATCAGAAAGCTTTGGCGGACCCGCCACCCCACGAGTTTGTCGAAGAACTGGAACGTCGGGGGGTCCACCCGCTTTCCGTCGGAAACTGCATCGTTTCCACCTGGCATCCCAACGAAACCATTGTCCTGGATGTTATCCGTACCCTCGGTCTGGGGCTGCAGGTTACTTTCAATAAGGGCGCGGTGATGATTCTGCCTTCTGGCGTAAACAAAGGATCGGGCCTGCTGGTCGCACTCGAAGAACTGAGACTATCTCCGCACAACGTTGTCAGCGTCGGAGACGCCGAAAACGACCATGCCTTCATGGGCATCAGTGAATGCAGCGTTGCGGTGGCCAACGCGCTCGACGCTCTTAAAAATCGCGTGGACTTGGTGACCCAAGGTTCACGCGGCACCGGGGTCGAAGAACTCATCGACCACATGCTGTCCGATGACCTGCAAAGTCTTTCGCCGCGTTTGAGCCGCCACCGAATTCTTTTGGGCCGTACCGAAAAGGGAGAGGAAGTGCGCGTGGACCCTTACGGTTCTCAACTGCTCGTCGCCGGACCTTCGGGCAGCGGCAAATCCACCACCGTATTGGCCATCGTCGAGCGCCTCCTCGAAAAGCAATATCAAATCTGCGTGATCGATCCCGAGGGGGATTACGACGACGTCGAGCAGATGGTGACTCTCGGCGGTCCCGACCGTATCCCCGGGCTTTCCGAGATCCAAGAAGTGCTGAACACCGGCAAACAATCCTTAAGCATCAATCTGCTCGGCATCGCTTTGGCAGACCGGCCATCTTTTTTCCAAACCTTGCTCTCCAGGCTCCAGGAATCGCGTTCGCAAACGGGCCGCCCGCATTGGATCATCATCGATGAAGCCCACCACCTTCTGCCCGCGGGACTAGATTCCGCTGGTCTGACCACTCCCAAGGAACTCGCAAATTTCGCTCTCGTCACCGTCCATCCTGATCACGTTTCTCAGGCCATCCTGAGTCAGGTAAACGGCGTAATCGCCGTCGGACCTGATCCGCGGAGTGTTTTCACTCAATTCAATGCAGGCTCTGGCCAAACTCTGAACGTTGCTCGTTCCGCCGCGCCGAAATCTCCCGATCAAGTCGTAGTTTGGCAATCCTTCGATTCGCAGGAGCCGGTCACCGTGACCATCGAGCCGGCCAAAACGGAACTTCGCCGGCATCGCCGCAAGTATGCGGCCGGCGAGCTCGGCGAAGACAAGAGCTTTTATTTTCGCGGCCCGGACGGCAAACTCAATCTGCGGGCGCAAAATATGAATATGTTCGCGCAGTTGGCCGAAGGGGTGGACCGCGAAACTTGGACCTATCATCTACGGAACTCGGACTACTCGAGATGGCTCCGTGAATCTGTCAAGGATCAGGCCATTGCAGATGAAGTCGGCATCGTTGAACAGGACAAACAGCTTGAGCCCTCGGAAAGCCTTCGCATCGTGGTCGACGCCATCCGTAGACGCTACACGGCTCCGGCGTGATCGCCACAGACGACCGCCGTCGATTTCGCCCGGAATCCATCATGATCACAGCGATACCTAAGTCCACACTTCAGCGAACCGCGGTGCGCGTGGCCGCTTTAATCATCTCCATTATTTTTTTCCCAATGCCGCGGGTTCAGGCGCAGAATCCGGATCAGAGTGTCCTCCGCGTGGACGTCAACCTGGTCATGGTGGACGCTACCGTGAAGACCAAGGCCGGCCGCATTATGGGCGACCTTAAGAAAGAAGATTTCGAACTGCGTGAAGATGGCGTGGGGCAAAAAATAGATGTCTTTAGCCGCGATGAGCTGCCTCTCAACGTTGCGCTGGTCTTAGATTTAAGTGATTCGATTGGTCCATTTCTCGGCCCTTTGCGGGCGGCCGCCAGTACCGCTCTTGCGGCGCTGAAACCCGAAGATGAAGTGGCCCTCTTCACCTTTTCCACCGAGGCCGAGCTGCGCGTGCCGTTCACCAGTGACAAGACCGACATTGCCCAGCAAATCAGCACATTCCACGCCGGCGGCGCAACCAACATCAATGACGGCATCTTTCTGCCAGCCAAGTCTTTCCTGAAGCTGCCCCCGAAGGGCCGCCGGGTCATCATTCTCATCAGCGATGACGTTGGCACCTCTGCCGGCGGACAAGGCACCGGCGACATCGTCACCGAACTGATCGCTTCTGATGCGGTCTTGTACAACCTGAAAATCCCCGGATACAACCCGCAATCCACGATCTTCGCGGCCGGCATGGTTCCCGGCTTGGTGAACATTCGCAAGGTAATGGATCAAACCGGCGGGGAAATCTTCGATGTCCAGGACATAGCGCACCTCGATGAAGTATTTCGCGCGCTAATCGACCGCATCAAGACCCGCTATACGTTGGGTTATTACACGCAGGCCAACGGTGGAGAGGGGAAACCGCACAAACTGGACGTTCGCTTGACGTCCTCCTTCGGGAAAAAAGGAAAAGATTACGTAGTCCTAGCCAAAAGCGGTTACTACGTTCACTGAGGCGATTAGTAACCGTGAAAAAATATTTCATCGAGAGCCATGCGTCGTACCTGCCAGGGCTCGCGCTCCTGCCCCTTAACATTCCATTTGCAATCTCCCTCGTCGCTAAAGCTCAAGGTCATTTCAAACATTTGATCGCCTTTATCGTCTCGCACCACAATCGCATGTTCGGCAGCGCTGAACACCACCGACCTATGTATATCTCCGGCCTCCAGTAAAACCACAAAGTCTGCGCCGCGCTCCACCACGGAAAATTCGTAAGGCGAATTGTCGGGGCGCAAACCGTTGCGAGTTTTAACGTCCACTTCCACTTGCGATCTGAGTTCCTTGTAGACCTTTGGTATGGAACACGATGAACGCTCCTTGACCCAGTCAAACTTCGATACATTCTTCACGGCGTCGTCATTCACGCCTGGATCGTTCTGCAATTTTTCATTCGCACTTTTGTCAGTCACGCTGGCCTCCCGGATGTCCTGCGCTGCTCAAAAAGACTGCACCACTCCCGCGGGCATAGCAAGGAAGTACATCGCCGCACGCCCGTGCGTAATCAGGGCAAAAAGCTCATGCAAATTAGGAGTGCGGTTGCGAAGTGCTTTAGAATAGGCAAAACACTTCATGTCGGGGCCTAGCGCAGCCTGGTAGCGCGCCCGCTTGGGGCGCACGACACTCGACTCCAACAACTCCTTCCATTACTTCTAACTACTAACGTTTCCAACAAATCGGGGAATCTGCTTTTCGCTCAGAGATAACTCGAATGGATTGAAAACGTTGGATTCTTGCACAGTTGGTGCACAAGCGAACGCGCCCAAAGCATTCAGTTAACAGACATGGGTGTTACTTCGTCGTATTTTGCCGGAGCGGATGTTTTCCGAGGACCTAGAACCCCTGCTCACCAGGCAGGCTATTACGCAAAGAGCCTTATGTTGCTTGCACAGAACATTCGAGCATCATCCGACAGCCGCATATCCTCACTTCCCTGTTCCCAAAATTGCCGCGCTGCCTCGCGTGCGTCCTCCCAAACTTCCAATGTATTCGCCGTCGCGTGCGGCAGCGTAAAGTGGCGGGGTGGAACTTGGCCATCGGCACTAGGCGCATACAACATTGAGACTTGATCGAATGCTGGAGCCAGGCGCAAATGAGAACCTTCTGTAAAGAAAAGAATGTTGTACTGATGCCGATCCGTATTTGCGATGAGCGCTCCAAAAGCGTCAAGCCAACAAAGCCGTCGGGTATCTTCATCGCTCAAACGTCGTGCATCTTTCAGTGCAGCGGCAGCGCGCGCCCACGAGTCAGCGAGATCGTCGTGAACAGCCGCAAGACTTAAGACTGCGATCCTCCCGCGCACCCCCACGCGATCGAATCGCTCGCTTTCGAGAAACCAATAGTCGGGTGTTTCGATGACGTTGGTAGGTGCAGCCGGTATTCCGTGCGACGCTACAATTTGCAACGCCATCCCTTCTAAGATCAGCACATCGCACCAGCGCCTAGCGACGCCATCGCCCATTCCTCCCCGTCCAGCAAACTTGACAAGCATATGGTGGTCGTCAACCAGCACTCCGAATTTCGGCCGCTCCCCGCCTGCGGAGGAGCCCGGCGGATGACCTGCGATGGTTGCCTCTGCAAGAGCCGGGTAATCGTTTCGGCTTCGCAAAACAGGCCTGAGTTCCTGCCATCGAGCGAAGGATTCTTCGCCTACAATCAAATCACCCGGTAAATCTTCTCCCCGCCGAGACATCGCGAGTAAAATGTGATGATCGGACCAGTCCGATAATCGAGGTGGTAGCTTGAGATCGGCATTGGCGGCCGCGAAATGTCGGCCCAAGAAACCAGAAGGCCGAGCGTCAGCCAATTCAGCGGGAAGCCCACTCACGACCGTGGCCATAGGCATCCAGGCTGTCTGATGGGCAGTAAGCGTTATGAGTTCCCCCGCGGAGACCGCCGTGCCCGATTCGCTTATTCGGAATAACGGAAACCGAGAGCTGTCCAGGTTCGGCCATGCCTGACGCAAGCCATATTGGGTCGCCCTACCTCGACCTATTCGCAAGATCTCCGGGCCAGCCGCTCTCACCATGCGCATGAGTGTCGCGGGCGACACACCCAGCCGCTCTCGGAGGTCCGCCGCAGGTAAGATCCCACGGTTCAGTTCACTTACGACGCCAGTTTCCATGAAACGATTATATACAAGAAATAGTGCATGTTTTGTGCTTTATTGTCATATCGTTAACACGACTTGTGGAATCTTTATTGAAATGATGTGTGAAACGCTTTTCTGGGGAAGATCAAGACCTCAGGACCTCGAATTGAGCTCTCGTGAGCCCGCGGGGCAAGGGCATTTGCAGCTTCCGCATTGCGTTGCGCGTGGCGGTGAGTCTGACTCAAATCTGGAGAAGTACATATTCGCGAACCGCTCGGCCGCAGCACCTCCTCATGAGGCAGATGGGCTGTGTCCTTAATATATTGCTATTGGCGCGCGAAGAACTGCTCCGGCAGGTGAATTACTCAAGACTCCTGCGCTAGTTCGAGCGCGGCAGTTTCTTTGCTCGTCTTGGGTGTGTACTCAGAAGATATGGAATATATGGAGGTTTTGGAATCCTCCTCAGCAAAAGGAGCGCACCTGCTTTTCGGGCAAGCAGCGCTCCTCCTCTCAACAGTTCTATCGCGAAATGCATTTCTTTGTTTTCAATCGTTTGGGCCAATTGAGCACAGTAACTCAAATGCGTGCGATATTTGCACAGTTCGTGCACAGTCGCTCTTTAGATCACTGGGAGGAAAGCCGAAAAGTACAGTAGAATCATCAACGTGCGTAGTGTCGGGGCGTAGCGCAGCCTGGTAGCGCGCCTGCCTTGGGCGCGGACCGACCGACTCCAACAGCTCCATTCTCTACTTTGACTTCTCTGTGTTTTCAGTAATTTGGGGAATCTGCTTTTCGCTCAAAGCTAACCCCAATGGCATGAAAACATCGGATTCTGGCACACTTTTGGCACAGGGGACGCGCCTGCTTTTGTAACAGGAGCGTGCTGGCGCACATTCGCCAGCTATCCAGTATTGGTAGTGTGCCCGTGACCTAAATGATCGCAGGCTTGCTGACTTCTCGACGGAAGATTCTCCGCTGACGAGAACGTCCGGTAGCGTCGGGATAATCTATTTCGGCAGCTTTGAGTTGATGTGCGTTGCTAGTATCCGAATCTCGTTTCGAGCGATCTGACAGTCTTTTCGCGAAATACAAGGAAACATGTGACCGTACATATTGCGCACGCGCTTAATAAGCTCCATATGCCCAAGGAAGAATTCCAGCGTGGGAAAAACATCCGGGATGCAGTCGGACTGATAGGCTTTCACGACTTCTTCGAGATGACCCAGCGTGACCAAATGTATTGGTAGGACTTTAACCGAAGAAGAGGAGCCGATCCACGGCATTGAATCCATTTTTTTCTGCTGGTTCTCAGCGTACTCGAAAATCTTTTGTAGCTTAGTCCTGAGCGACACTTCCCACCAATCAATGCCATAGCACGTCGTCAAAAACGAATCGATTAGCAGGCGAAGCCCGTTTTCAAATTGATACAGCGCAGGGAAAATGACATTACTCAGGTCCATCGCGGGGAAGTACTCAGCCGGAAGCCTGACGATCCGCTTGGGAGCTCTGATACGCGCCTGCCTACTTGCTCTTTTTGTCCTTCGGACCATGTTTTCTAACGTGATGACGGGCGTTCCTGATTGACTGAACCTTGCTACCGCATACAGTTGCAATCTCCGTATCAGCCAGGGCAAATCTATCAAGTATTTCCACTTTCCTCTCAAGGCTAGCTTCTTTCTCTGTTGCCACGCAAAGGTACGCCAACATCAACCGGATTGAATCCGAATCCGCCGACGAACGATTGGAGTTCATTTTGTCCCCTTAAACTTTTTCCTTTTCAAGCCAGACTTCATCACGGCTACGGTTGGAGGCGTCGTGTCACAAATCACGGCGATTTCTTGATTTCCATAGCCGAGACGAGCCAAAACACGAACGCGATCTTCCAACCTCTGCAATTCTTTGATTGCAATATAGCCAAAAACAAGCGCTAGACTCGGCAGCGCTTGCTGCTCAGCTTCCCTTTCTTTACTTTTCTTCGCCACGAATTGATCCCTCCTTGAGCGTCTGGTAACTCTTAGGCTTCCAGTCGGCTTGGTGCAATCGGGTTAATCTCGACAATGATGTTCCTAATATGGCTGCCATTCGCTGCGACCCTCGCGGGCACACGGTACTTCCGCCCCTGTGGACGGGCATCAAAAAGTATCAGCCATCCCATCCGTCGGGACTCTCTTTTCATGTAATCCCGCAGTTGAGCGGCTCCGTTGTAGCGACCCCTCATTATTTTTAGTTCGATGAGATGCGGAATTCGAGAAAGCACCACCACGACGTCAATAAAGCCAATTCCAGAAAATATTTCTCTCCACACCAACCCACTCTCCGCAAGCACTCCCTTGGCAAAAACCGCAAGCAACGCTTGGCCAATGCGCTCAGGTCTTGGGCGCAGCACTCCGGCCTTTCTAGAAACCCAAAAGCTATCGACCGCCCGTGATTCCACAGCTCTCTTGAATCGATCAAGAAGCGAAGATATCGTCAACCTCGTCCTCTGTTTTAACTCTCGACGCTCTTGTGAGAGCCCACCCGGGAACGATTCAATCTCCCACTTTGCTTTTTTTTTAAACTGGCCGTCCAGAACCGCAAGAATGGACTTTTCGAATTTCAGTCTATTGAGTTCCCGGTTATTTCGGTAGAACACTGTTCGAATTCGATGTATTGATTCTAAGAAAGACTTATCCGTCCGGGGTCGCCGCTTTCTTTCGTAGAGATTCGCGAGACTCACCGCATACTGATCAACATCGCGCAAGCCTCTGCGCGAGAAATAGTCCTCCAAGAATCTCTGAACTGAGAAGATCATGCCTTTGCGCTAATGGCGCTTCCTCCTCGCCTTTTTATTGGCGGACGGGCGACCGTCCCGCTCCAGGTTGAACTCCTCACACACAAATTGGGTGATCCGCAAACTTCGGTCGATTGGAGTTTTCCCCCAGAGGTCGCGTCCGCCGGAAGCCCCTACGATTTCAAGAAGACCTTGGTCCTTTAATTCTCTCAATTCAGGAGTAATGTTCTGCCGCTGCATTTTCAAGTGTCCCGCAATCTCTTGTACGCCCCGACTTCCATCTGCGGCCAGATACACCTGTGCTCGTCTCTTGCTCTTCTTAAAGATCTCCATGGCCGAAGCTCGGTGCTTGCTGGCTTCTGCACGCAGGGCAAACGCAGTAGTCTGCTCCAGAGAATCGACTTTGTGCTCTATCAGCCCCAACCTGTTCAATACCTGCTGATTCCAATCGAGCGAACTGTCTTTGCGCATGATTACCTTACCTTGTAACCTTTCTAGCCGCCTACCTCGCAGCGATTCTCGTCTTGCCGGCCCGCGATAGCGCAGGATGCACAGTTCCTTCCCCGCTCGCATCCAGCAACGGTTTGAGATGCTTTGAAATTCTATTCACCCGCTTCATATCCAACCCCACCACGCTCCGGAGTTCCTGCCGCTTCATCCTTGCGATCGAGGCCTGCAAGATAAAAAGGTCTTCTAGGAGCTCGATAATCCTATCGAGTTTTTCTGTCGTGTTCTCCTCCTGCGGAGCCCTCTTCATTGTTTTTTCTCCTTCCTGAAGAACCTCGCGATGCGATTGACTCTGTGGATGTCGCAACCAACAATCTTTCGAATCTCAAGTTGAGGCACATTCGCCTTCGCCAGCTCAGTTATCAAAAGGTCCTTCAGAACCTCAGTGCCTATTTCTACTTGAGCGCCCGCTCTTTTAGTTGCCATATTCTTTCCACCTCTGCATTTCGCCTAAGACGTGGGAATGAGTGCATGCTTCGCCTTCACTACGCGTTCCCAATCGCGGAAGTTCAAGATAACCCTCTGACGGTCATGCCGCGATATGGGATTCATATGTGCGAGTGGGTTTCGAGACGCGCCAATGCAATTGATGAGTTGACTGAACCACTCTATGTTCCCCAAGATAGCTTTTAACGCTTGCCAGGCATTTTGATTGCGCACGATGGACACTAAGTCCTTGATATCGGTATAAAAGATGGGATGCGCTCCACGCGCGCCGTGCCACGGTATTTCCGTCTCCTGGCGCATTCTCTCACGGACCGTGCGACGGACATTTTCAGACGCACATCGATCCCACCAATCCGGACCAATTGCTTGTCCCAAGACTCGTCTAAGAACTTCTCGCACGGAATTTTCAAAGACATACATAATCGGGTATACCTTTTCAGACATCTCCTTTGCCTCTGCTATCATCCGCGACGGCAAAATCGGGTCAGTAATCGACAATACGCCCCCGATTCGAACCTCACCCACTTTCGTCACTATCTTCGTTCTGACCTTCCTCTCCTCCGGGAACTCCTTCCTTGAGTTGAGCGTTGAGACTAAGCCGCGAACACGAGCAACTGTCTCACCGTCTACGAATCGGTCTAGGCGCAGCCCTTCCTGATGAGCGATGCAGTAAACGGCTTCCTCCGTGCCCATCGGCACCTTCCGAATCAGTGCTTGGACGCGTTGAGAGAGGCGCTGTTTTGTAACGCCGAGCTTCCTAAGCAATGCGGTCCTGAGTGCCTTGTTCGTCATCGCCATCCAGTTCTCCTCGTCAGTCGTTCTCTGTCGCTGGCTTCCGACGTTCTTTCCTTACCTTTCTGACTTCTGCCAACCTGACACTGATCGCATTCGCTGTAGAATTTAGGAAGGCCGCGATTTCCTTCTGGCCATATCCTGCGCGGTCCAGTAGGTCCACTTGCTCCCTCTGCTTCAGCCCTCGGAGCAATGTCAATCCAATCAGACGCAGCGCCTGCAAAATCTGACTGTTCGTGTCCTTCGGGTTATTCATTTAGCCTCCCTGCGCACTCGGCGGTCTCTCGATTTCCGCAAATTGAATAGCATCACTCGCACGGTGTTCGGCGTCGTATTCAGAATCTCAGCGATTTCTTTCGGCTGTAGTCCAGCCACAGAAAATAACCAAATCCTTTCTGTTTGACTCTTCCCCTCCGTCATGCCCATCACGGCGAGTCGGATAATCGCGTCCAGCTTCCGCACGAGTGTGTCCATCTTTTTTGAGATTGCGTCTAGACGTGTATCATCCACGGTTCTTTGCCTTCTTCCTCATCGCCGTTGCTGCCGTGACGTAATTAACGGGTCTGCGCAGGATTTCAGCGACCTGTGCAGGTGACGCCCCCAGCTCCGTGAGTTTCACGATCTTGTCAGTCATGCTGGCCTTAGAACCCTCCGTACTTCGATCAAGGAGCAAGGAGATTATCAGGTCCAGACGTTGCACAATTTCCGTTACGGGGCTCGCTGTCTTTGGTCTCATACAATAATATGTTAGCTCATATAATGAAGAAGTGTCAATAACGTTTTTTGAATCCTACAGCTACATATATGTCATTAGACAAAGGCAGTCGTAGGCGTCATGGTTTCTGTTCCTCGGCCATTCTGATCACAACGTATCCAAGCATGGACGGAGCGGTTTCTGGACACAATCTGGCACAGCTTCCCAACAGCGACAATTCAGTCACGCTGCCATGATCGAGTGGCACTTGGATTTCGGAATGGCTACGTTCACCATTGGTTGGAGTCGATTCTGGAAGTCATCCGGGTCGTATTCTTCCATAAGTGACCAGAAATAGCAGTTTAGGAGCTTATCCAGGCTGAAAACCTCGGTTCGTGACACGAGGCACCGCTCCGTAAGACACATTGCCCGACGCAGGCATTGGGAGAACCGCCAGCGTTTCTCGGTCCAGACGCGTTTGGACGCAGATCTGACAAACGAGTTTCCCGATTCTCTCAAGATCGCCGCCAGGCCCTATTCTCATATCCACGCCGCTGAAGCTAACGATCTAAACTACAACGTCTCGCCAGAGGTTGCATTCAGGCTCCCATTTGAGCCCCATTAGGAGGGCGTCCCGTTGCCACAAGATCGTTTTCACGATGCTTTCTTTAATCAGGGTGTTCCGGGCACGCACGAAGCAGTTTCTGGACACAATCTCGCACAGCTTCCCAACGGCGACAATTCAGTCACGCTTCCATGATCGGGTAGCACCTGGAATTCAGAAAGGCTTAGGACCACGCTGCCCTTGTCTATCGCTCAATGGACCAGGACAAGGTCTCGCGTCAAAACCATCATCATCTTATAATCGCCGAACGTCAGACCTGCCAATCTGTGGCTGAACTTCTCGTTGAAACTCGCTGTTATGAATTTCTCAGATCAGTTTCAGCAATCCCAGCTTCCCTCAGATACGCATCCAAGATCGCAAAAGCACCGTCTATTGCTCCCGACAAGCCGCATTGTTTGGCAAGTACATCGTATGGCTTCTGCCAATCTGTAGGAGGCTCTGGCAGCGGGTTCGGCACGGCGTGAGTTCCTCGGCGATCAAACGTGAGACGAATTGCTTCAGCAACCTTGGCCCTGGCCAAGGTGCCCGACTGAATCAAGAGAACCATGTCCACCAAGTCTCTAACGCGGGTGTTTGCTGCGCCCCGTCGCGGCAGGGTGTAGGCGTGAAGTTTTTCGGCAAACTGTTGCTCACGAGGGATCATGTACAACGACGGGCTCGTGATACCAGCAAAACCCAACCAGTCGCGTCCTTCGATGACTTCCAGCGGCTCCATCACCGCATCGCCTATTCCTACGTCAAGGTGAAACCCCACGAATACGCGCCCATCTAGGCGGGCCTCGACCGGGAACCTCGCGCCACCATAAGGGGCAGCATCTAGATCAGCAATCGGCTCACCGATTGTGTAAACGAAGAAGTCGTCACTACTGAATGCAGCGGCCTCTTGTAACTTCTCCAGCACGGCCAGATTCTTCTTGCCGTCTCTCTTGTCTTCAAACTTAAAGATGCTGCGCATTGTTAGGTCAATATCCTTCGTTGTGCGCGCGGACTTGATCCGCAGCTCCATCGCATAGCCACCTTTCAGTACCCAAGGTAGGGCGAGTGGTTGCCCTACTTGAAACAGTCTCGCCAAGAGCCGGTCAAAAGCAACCTGACGCCGCAGGCGCTGCAAGTCAACGCCCTCCCTTCTAGCAGTATCCTTAAGCCTGTCCTCCAGTGCCCTTCGAAAGGCTGCGGCGGTCGCGTATCTCTTGGATTCCACTAGGCGGCTACCTTCTGGAAAAAGGTTCGCAGTTGTTTGTCGCCCGTGAAACGTTTCCTAGCCCCTGCAATTTCGCTCCTGCGAATCAGCCCTCGCCGTAATCCCTCGCGCAGCGCTTGTCGAAGAGTGGCAAGCGGCACCTCTCCACGTTCGAGCAGATCAAGAATCGTTCGCATAGGCTTAGTTACGCGCACTCCATGAACAGCTTCAGTGTCATTCTGGGGGAGATCAGCGAAATGCAGAACGAGCACGCGGGGGATTTCGCTGTTTCGCCGGAAGTTTTTCGGGACGGTCATGTGCAGCTTCGCAGGCATTACATCGGAAAGGTCGTAAAGGCTCAGAGCAGTTTGATGGCTGTAGACTCCCTGCCCGGCCTCCCCACGATTCCTGGACCAGAGCGACCAAAGTATCAGATCAGGGCGCTCACCTCGCGGAAAGCTGGCCAGCCGATAGATTCCGCGATGCTCACGAATCCAGTTTCCCGCCTGAACGTGGTACGGGTGAGTATTCTCCGCGAACCCCGCAGATTTAGCCTGCTTGGTCGTGAAGAATCCCTGTTGCGTTTCCGCGATCTCGTAGAGTCGCTTGGCGATCTTTCTTCGCTCGTTGCCCATATCACAATACTACAACTTATTTGAGGTATTGTGTAGACCCAGGTCTGACATGGTAGAAC
>Ga0302326_10020269_pt1 | contig 13697 bp, 12 predicted proteins | sample Palsa_T0_3_FD_202264 | JGI IMG/M metagenome (GOLD analysis project Ga0302326, IMG submission 202264) | Peat permafrost microbial communities from Stordalen Mire near Abisko, Sweden - Palsa_T0_3 | ecosystem: Environmental > Terrestrial > Soil > Palsa > Peat permafrost | place: Sweden: Abisko... | reverse complement strand
CGCGCTCGATACCGCAATCCAGTCTATCGTCGGGCAGACCTTTCGCGATTTCGAATTTCTCATACTCAATGACGGCAGCAGGAATGTCCACATTCGAGACCATCTCAACAGGTGGGCTTCGAAGGACGACCGGCTGCGTGTTTTTCACGAACCGCATCGCGGATTAACCCCGATGCTCAATCGCGGTCTGGCACTCGCGCGCGGCGAGTTTATCGCCCGCCAGGACGCCGACGATTGGAGCGAGCCGGACCGGCTTTCCTGCCAACTCCGGTATCTCCGGCAACATCCTCGAATAGCTCTGGCAGGGACGGACACGCAATTGCATCGCGCCGACGGCAAGCCTTTGTGGCGGGTGCGGCCGCCGCGCGCCCCTGCCGATGTAGCGCAGGCGTTTTCGAAAGGCAACCCGTTGGTGCACGGTTCCACCATGTTCCGCCGCGAACTCGCGCTGCAAATCGGGGGTTATCGGGAGGAATTCCCATGCTCCCAGGACTACGACTTCTTCTGGCGGCTGATGGAGGTGGGCAGAGCGGTAAATCTGGACCAGGTTCTCTACCACTACCGTTATACCGGCGGCGCGGTGAGTGCGCATCGGGCGGCCGATCAGGCGCGCGTCCAAAGGGCCGCCCGAACGCTCGCCGCCGCGCGGAAAAGAGGGGAGCCGGAGGATATTCAGGCGGCGCTCGAGGAAGCGTCGGACGAAACCTTGTCGGAAGCGTTCCGAGCGTCGCTAAAGCAGGCCGACCACCTCATGTTGGCGGGGGATTTTCGGGGCGCGCGCAAATCCTATGTGCGCTTGTTGCAGTCTCATCCGTCGAGCGGTTTGGCGTGGGCTAAAATTTTGCGTCTGGCGGTGTTTGCCGCACTCCCTCCAGCGCGGGAGGTCTCGTTCCGATGAGCGCTCCCGCCAGCGTGCCGGCGCTCGCGCCTCAGGCAGGAAAGCTCCGCGTACTGTTCGTGATTCCCGGAGACGGCCAGGGGAGTTCCATGATTTTCGCGCGCCGGCAAGCTCGAAATCTGGCCAGCGTTGGCATTGAGGCGGACCTCTTTTATCTCCGCTCCCGCACCTCCCCCCGACAGCTGCTCGCCGAGTTTCGCCGCTTTCGATCGGAGCTGGCGCGGCTTCGTCCGGCGGTCATCCACGCGCATTACGGCACGGTAACGGCGTTATTTGCGGCCGCAGCGTCAGGATTTCTGCCGCTGGTGATTACCTATCGCGGGAGCGATCTCAACCCGCCGCCCCCGTCTTATGGCTGGCGGGCCCAAATGCGCGCGGCGTGCGGAGTGGTATTTTCTCAACTCGCCGCGCTCAGGGCGCAGAGGATCATCTGCGTCAGCCACTCTCTGGCGAAGCGCTTGTGGTGGAGGCGCAAGACAGCGAGAATTCTGCCGACCGGCGTCGATGCGGGAATTTTTTGGCCCCAGCCTCGCGCACTCGCGCGAAAGCAGCTGGGATGGAACGACCTGGAGACGGTGACCCTGTTCAACGCCGGCCACAACGATCCGGTGAAGCGCCTCCCCCTGGCCATCGAGGCCGTGGAACAGGCGCGGCGCACAGTTCCCTCTTTGCGGATGGAGATTCTTAATGGAAGTGTAGATCCAGATCTGGTTGCGGTGTTCATGAATGCCGCCGATTGCCTGCTGCTCACCAGTGTTTCGGAAGGCTCGCCCACCGTAATCCAGGAAGCGCTGGCCTGCGATCTTCCCGTCGTGACCGTGGAGGTGGGCGATGTGGTCGAGCGTTTAAAGGGTGTCGAAGACGCGAGGGTCGCCGCCGCTGATGCCTCGGTCCTCGCCCAAGCGCTGGTCCACCTGGTCGACCCTCCGCGGCGCAGCAACGGAAGTGAAAAAGTTCCCGAGTTCTGCGCGCGGCGCATCGCGAGAGAACTGCAGGAAATTTACCACGAATTGGCGGAGGTTCCAAAATGACGGCCCCTGTCACCGTGCTGATGCCGGTCTATGATCCGCCTCTCGAGGTGCTCGATAAGGCGGTGTCATCGGTATTGTCGCAGACTTTCGGCGATTTCGAGTTCCTGATTCTCGATGACGGAAGCCCGGACGAACGAGTTCGGGCGCGCCTTGATTCCTGGGCCTCGAAGGACCGTCGCGTGCGTCTTTACCATGAACCGCATCTGGGAGTTCCGGGCACCTTAAATCGCGGACTGGAGATGGCTCGCGGCCAATACATTGCGCGTCAGGACTCCGACGATTGGAGCGAGCCACCGAGGCTCGCCCGACAGGTCGCCTTCCTTAAAGAACACCCCGAAGTCGCGCTGGTAGGCACCGACACCTACTCTCATGGCGCCGACGGAGCTCCGCTGTGGCGTCTCCGTTTGCCTCATCAGCCCGGGGAACTCAAGCGCGCTTTGTGGCAGGGAAACCCGTTCGTGCACGGTTCGACCATGTACCGCCGCGAAAGCGCTCTCGCCATTGGAGGGTATCGTCCGCAGCTCCCTGGGTCCGCCGACTACGACTTCCTGTGGCGTCTGGCAGAAACCGGAGATGCCGTGAATCTGAACGAAGTGTTCTATCACTACCGGTATGCGAGCGGATCGATCAGCGCAAGAAGGGCTGGCGACCAGGGGCGCAGCTACCGGGCGGCGCGCCTGTTGGCCGCTTCGAGACAAAGAGGGGAAGCCGAAGACATTCCGGCGGCGCTCGCGGCCGCGGCGGCATCGCGGCCGGAAACCCTGCGCGCCGCGCTCAAACAAGCCGACCACTTCATGCTGGCCGGGGATTTTGCAGGCGCCCGCCGGGCGTACCTCGGTTTGCTGCGCGCTCATCCCTCCAGCGCCTGGGCCTGGGCGAAGACCATTCGCATGGCAATATTTTGCGCGTGTCCTCCGGTCCGGGAAGCTTGTTTCGGGAAGGTTGGCCGACGGCCGGCGCGATTTTTCGCGGGCCACCGGGAGTTGAAAGCAATCGGCAAGGAATGGGCGGGAATCTGATGGAATTTTTCTCCTTGCTCGCGGTGGCGACAACGGTGATTGCCGTACTCACCCTGGCTTTGTACCGGAAGCGAAATGACGTCGGATTTCTGATCGGCACGGGAGCCCTGTACTACTGGACTCTATACGGAGCCTGGTACATCGTGATCGACAAAACCGGAGGGTTTTCGGGGAAAAACTATCACTATCTGGAATACAAGCTGTTCCCGATTTCGCTTGACGGCAATTATATGCTGACGCTCGCCCTGTACTCGGGCTTCATCATTCTGGTCCAGCTCACGCTGCTGCTGACCCTTTCGCGCGGCCACCGCGTCGAGATCCCTCGCCTGATAATGCGCCATGAGCCGATTCTGATCATCGCGGTGATCGCCGCACTCGCCAGCCTGTACATCATCAAGGACAAGCTCAGCGAGGCGTGGGCCCTCAACACGTCGGCCTATATTTACACCCGCCAGCAAACCGACGAGTGGTTCACGCTGCATCAGGTGCTGAACCGGGTGGCGATGCTCCCTCCCGCCATCGGCTTCGCGACGCTCATTGCGGGGGAGCGTTCGCGCTTTTTCGTGAACGTGGTCCGCCGCTACACCTGGCCTGGCTACATCGCGTTATTTCTGGGCATGGCCGCATTCACCTTCGTGCTCGGGAACAAAAACGAGGTTTTCATGTCGCTGATCGCCGGGCTCCTGTGCTACCTCGCCTCCGTCCGCCGCCCCAGCTTCTTCAAGGCGGCCCTGCTCATCATGGGAGGAATGTGGTTCCTGTACGCCATCGATTTCTTCCGCGGCACTCCTATCTCCGAAATGCGGGAGGCGGTCGTTCAGAGGATCGAAGAAGCCACCGAAGTTGCCTCTTTCGTCACCTCCAGCAATGAAGCCTACGCCGCGCATTTCTCGCTCTACGGAGTGCTCAACACCGGAGCCGAGCCGCGCTTCGGCTACAGCCTCTATTCGCTGGCCTGCTCGGTGGTGCCGCGCGTGCTGTGGCCGGATCGCCCCGCCGACATTTACAACTACTACGCGGACAGCGTCGGCGCGATTCAGAACCAGGGCTATTCGGTGCACCACGCCACCGGCTGGTTTCTCAATTTCGGCTATGCCGGCGTGGCCATCGGCGCGCTCGTCATGGGCTTGGTATGGGCCTATTGCTCGAATGCGCACCAGCGTATCGCGCCCAAAACAGGCCTCGCCTTCCGTTTATTCGCGACCATAGCGCCCTGGCTGTTCGTGGCCTGCCTGCCGCCCCTGATCCGCGCCGGCCCGGAAGGATATAAAGGATTCATCGTCGAAGGACTCATGATTCCGATGGCCACCCTGGCCTTCGCCTGCCGTCCTAAGAAGGCCAAGCCGAAGCTCACCTGGGACGCCCGCAGCGGCTGGCATTTCGCGGAGGCTCCATGAAAACAGACATGCCCTTCGTCTCGGTCATCGTGCCGTGCTTCAACGAAGCCCGGTTCATCGAGCGCTCGCTCCGCTCGATCCTCGCTACCGACTATCCCGAAGGCCTCCTGGAGCTGATCGTCGCCGACGGCCGCAGCACCGACGGCACCCGCGAGTTGCTCGATTCGCTCGCCGCCCGCGATCCCCGTATGCGGGTGATCGATAATCCCGAACGCATCACGCCCGTCGCCCTCAATCGCGCGATCGCCGCTTCCCGGGGCGAAATCGTGATCCGCTTCGACGCCCACGCCGTGATGCCCGCCGACTACATCCGCCGCTCGGTCGAGCTTCTCATCTCCCGGAACGCCGACAATGCCGGAGGCTCGATTTGCGCCCTCCCGCAATCGAGCGGACCATTTTCAGGACCCATCGTCGCCGTGCTCAGCAGTCCCTTTGGAGTCGGCAACTCGACCTTTCGCACCGCTTCTAGCGACTCAGGTCCGCGCCCCGTCGACACCGTTTTCGCAGGCTGCTGGCGCCGCAGCTTATTCCAGCGCATCGGCGGATTCAATGAAAAACTCGCCCGTAGTCAGGACATCGAGTTCAATCTCCGCATCGCGCGCGCCGGCGGAACGATCCTGCTGGATCCCCAAATTCGCTGCGACTATTACGCGCGCGCGGACTGGCCCTCATTTTGGACGCACAATTTCTCGAACGGCGTCTGGGCCGTCCTGCCCTTCGCCTTCAGCGACATCGTTCCGGTCCGCGCCAGGCACCTGATTCCTCTGGCCTTCGTCGCCTCCCTCGCCGCGTCGGCGATGCTCCCTTTTCCCTGGTCGATCGCCGTGATCTCGACATATCTGGCGTTCAACCTCGCCGCCTCAACCCAAATTGCCATCGCCCGGCGCCAAGGGACTTATCTGCTGCTAATGCCGGTCGCCTTCGCCAGTCTTCATGTGGCCTACGGGCTCGGCAGCGCCTGGGGGTGCGTCCAACTCCTCGCCCACTACCTCCGCCGCATCCGAACGCCCGACACCCACACCGTGAAAGTGAAAATCCTATGATCGCCACCGCCGCCCGCTCCATTCCATTTTTCGATTACCCTCGACTCTTCGAAGACGAGGAGGAGATGCTCCTCGCCATCGTCCGCGACGTCGGCCTCCGGGGCGCATTTATTATGCAGCGCGACTTGGCGCGATTCGAGGAAAACCTGGCCGGCTTCGTCGGCGCCCGCCACGCGCTCGGCGTCGCCAACGCCACCGACGGCTTGATTATCGCCCTGCGCGCCTCGGGCATCCGCAAAGGCGACGAGGTGATTTTCAGCTCTCACACCATGGTCGCCACCGCGGCGGCCATTCATTTTGCGCAAGCCATTCCCGTGCCCGTCGAATGCGGCGCGGACCATCTGATCGATCCGGCCTCTGTCGAAAGGGCCGTTACCCCGCGCACCCGCGCCGTCTTGCCTACGCAGTTGAACGGCCGCACCGCCGACATGGCCGCGCTCCAGGCGATCGCCAACCGGCACGGGCTCGCCATCATTGAAGACGCCGCCCAAGCCCTGGGTTCGAAATTTCGGGGCCAGTCGGCCGGAACCTTCGGCGCCGCCTCCGCCCTCAGCTTCTTTCCCGCGAAAGTGCTCGGCTGCCTGGGCGATGGAGGAGCGGTGCTCTCGAGCAGCGCCAACATCTACGGCCGCATGCTGGAGCTCCGCGACCACGGACGCCGTGCCGACGGAGAAATCGTGAGCTGGGGACTCAATTCCCGCCTCGATAACCTGCAAGCGGCAATCCTCGACGCGCGGCTTAAAAAATACGATTCCGTCATCGAACGCCGAAGGTCGATCGCCCGTCTCTATCGCTCGCGCCTCGCCGGTCTCGACCAGCTCCGATTGCCGCCCGGACCGGATGGCGACCCTGAACATTTCGATATTTATCAAAATTACGAAATCGAGGCGTTTCAACGCGACGCGCTGCGCGCGCACCTGAAAGCGTCCGGCATCGGAACCCTGATCCCTTGGGGAGGAAAGGCCGTTCATCAATGGGAAAAGCTCGGGTTCACGGAAAAGCTGCCGTTTACTGAGAAATTGTTTGAGCAAATGCTACTGCTTCCATTGAATATGTCAATTGCGGATGACGAGGTGAACCAGGTCTGCGATGCCATTCACGAATTTTACCGGAGATAAATGAACACCTATTTAGTGGCGCAGCCCTCCCGCGCAGAAAATCGCGACCACGAGCCGCGACCACAGGGAGCGGTCACCCGCGCTCAAAACCCCGCCGAGCCGCGACCGCAGGAAGCGGTTACCAGCGCTCAACACGATGACCACGAGCCGCGACCGCAGGAAGCGGTGCACAGCAGGACAGGACCCCAACCCGTCCATCAGGACATAACATGACCGCACCCTGGCTTCTTAAACAATGGACCACCATCCTCCGCATCCGCCTCGCCGAGGAAGCCGTCGCCCAGATGGTCGAATCCGGCGAAGCCCTCTGCCCCTGTCATCTATGTATCGGCCAGGAAGCCGTTGCCGCCGGCGTTTGCGCCGCTCTCGAGCCTGCTGACACTATCTGGGGAGGCCATCGCTCCCACGGCCACTATCTCGCCAAGGGCGGATCGCTCGAGTCTCTGTTCGCCGAAATTCTCGGCAAATCGACCGGCTGCTCCGGAGGGCGCGGCGGATCCATGCATCTCCTCGCGCCCGCGCAGGGAATTCTGGGGACGGTTCCCATTGTCGCCGGGACGGTGCCTCTGGCCGCCGGCGCTGCCATGGCTTATAAAATGCGCCGGCAGCCGCAGGTAGCCGTGGCCTTTTTCGGGGATGGGACACTCGAAGAAGGGCACGTCCACGAATCCATGAACCTGGCCGCGCTCTATCGCCTTCCGGTCATCTTCATTTGCGAAAACAATCTTTATTCGAGCCACATGCACTGGAGCGAGCGCCGCGTCGCCGACAATCTCGACCGCGCCGGGGACTTTCATTCCATCCCCAGCGGAGGCGTCGACGGCAACGATGTCGAGGCCGTGTATGAGGCGTCCGCCGCCGCGGTCGCCAGGGCGCGAATGGGTCAGGGGCCCTCGTTTCTCGAATGCCGGACGTTCCGCTGGCGCGGCCACGTTGGCGCGAGCTCCGATATCGACGTCGGCGTGAAGCGCCGCGGCGAGTTACAGGACTGGCTCGCCAAGGATCCCCTCCTGCGCGTCCAAGAACAGTTGCGACAACAAGGAGTACAAGAACTCGACGACCGCGAAATTCGTGAAGAAGTTCAAGGCTCGCTTGATCGCGCTCGTGCTGCTTCCTACCCCGCCGCCGAGCGGGCATTAGACCATGTGTTCGCCGAGGCGGCATGCGCCTCCTGAACTACGCGCAAGCGATTCGCGAAGCGCACGCGCAGATTCTCGCGAGCGATCCCCGCGCCTTCGTCATCGGCCAGGGATTGTGGAGCCCGTGGTATGCCGGATCGAGCCTCGAAGGGCTCGACCGCGAGTTCTCACGAGACCGCATTCTCGACTCGCCGGTGTCCGAAAACGCCATCACCGGGCTTGCCGCCGGCGCCGCGCTCGCCGGCATGCGTCCCATCGTGTTTCATCCGCGCATGGATTTCATGCTGCTCGCCGTCGACCCGATCGTGAACCAGGCGGCCAACTGGTCCTATTTGTTTCAAGGAAAAATCTCGATGCCACTCGTCATCCGCGCCGTCATCAACCGCGGAGGCGAGCAAGGCGCCCAACACTCGCAAGCCCTCCACGCCACGTTCATGCATATACCCGGCCTGAAAGTGGTCATGCCCTCGACCGCTTACGACGCCAAAGGCCTGCTCCTTGCCGCCCTCGACGATCCCAATCCGGTTCTCTATATAGACGACCGTTGTCTCTACGGCGCGTCCGATCCCGTCCCGGAGGAGATGTTCCGCGTTCCCATCGGCAAGGCCGCGATCCGCCGCCCGGGACGCGACCTGACGCTCATCGGGATCTCGTCGATGGCACCGGAGTGCGTGAAGGCGGCAGCCATGCTGGCCGAGGAGAACATAGACGCCGCAGTCATCGATCTGCGCAGCCTGAAACCGTGGGACTCCGAAATCGTGCTGGAAAGCGTTCGCAAAACCGGCTTCGCGATTGTGGCCGATCCAGGCTGGCGGACCGCTGGTGCTGCGGCCGAAATCGCCGCCACCATCTCGGAACGGGCATTTCATGACCTCAACGAGCCGGTCGAAAGAGTCACCCTCCCCGATTGCCCCGCTCCCACCAGTCGTCTGGAGGAAGCCGCCTATTACCCCGGCGCCCAGGAAATCTGCGCCGCCGCCCGCAAGACCTTCTACCGCTCCCGACCCTCCCGTCCGGCCGCGCGGGCCGCCGCCGCCTTTCAATCAGTGCGTTCAGAGCCGCGACCTGCGGGAGCGGTCAGCCGTTCAGAGCCGCGACCTGCGGGAGCGGTCAGCCCCGAGGATTTCACACAGACTCGTCAGCGAGGAGACCGCCCATGAAGCGAGCCTTCGATTTTCTAATCGCCCTAATCGCCCTAACCCTGCTGGCGCCTCTGCTCGCCGTCATCGCCGCCGCCATCTGGCTCGACGACCGCCATTCCCCCTTTTTCTTTGCAGCGCGCGTCGCCCGCGGCGGCGGCGCCTTCCGCATGGTGAAATTCCGGACCATGATTCCCGACGCCTGGAAATCGGGCGTCAATTCCACCGCCTCTTCCGACGCCCGTATCACCCGCATCGGAACCGTTCTTCGCCGCTGCAAGCTGGACGAACTCCCGCAGCTATGGAACGTTCTCAAGGGAGACATGAGCCTGGTCGGACCGCGGCCGCAAGTCCGCGCCGACGTCAATCTCTACACCGCCCAGGAATCGCGCATGCTCGAAGCCCTTCCCGGCGTCACCGATCTGGCCTCTATCATATTCGCCGATGAGGGGGAAATCCTCGCTGGAAGCTCCGATCCCGATCTGCTCTATAACCAGCTGATTCGTCCCTGGAAGAGCCGGCTGATTCTGCTGTATCTCGATAACCAGGCCGTGATTCGCGATGTCCAGATTTTATGGTTAACCGCACTCGCTCTTTTCTCGCGGACCCGCGCCTTGCGCGCGACGGCCCTGCTGATCGACGCGTTCGGCGCCGGCACCAAGCTCCAGGCGATAGCCAGCCGCCGGATCCCTCTCGAAACCGGGCCTCCGCCTGGCGCCCGAGCCGTCGTAGACCATTACCCCTCCTCGGCGCACGCATGAAGATAAAGTGGCTGCACTCGTCTTTTCGATCCGCGTTCCTCGGCGTTCATCGGCGGCTGACACCGTCTTCGTTTTGTTTACCGGCCGCGGGGACAGAGCCGTCTGTCCCCCTGCCTTCGCCCGGTCCTCAAACCCTGCCGGCGCGAAGTGTTTTTTCGTTCTCCAGGGTGCCCGTCCCCAGGCCATGCGAGGTTCATCAGCGGCTCCTATCGGTCGCGTTTTCTTTATGAGGGCCATCCTGCTCCAGCACCGGCGATCAGTCTCGGAGGCGGCGCAGATGGCGCTCGCCTCGGGCGCCCTCGCCGGAGCCTTTCTGCTGCGCTTCGAATTCACACTGGACCCTTTGTACGCGGGCCTGTTGCTGCGCGCGCTCCCTCTTCTGCTGCTGGTAAAATTCACGGTATTCCGCGCGTTCGGATTGCGCGATCTCACCTGGCGCTATCTGGGCTTCCAGGATCTGATGCGCATCGCCGTCGCCAACGCCGCAGCCTCGGCCGGCGCAACCATCGTTCTCCGGATTGTCATCGGCTCGGCATTCCCCCGCTCCATTCACATTCTCGACCTGCTGCTATGCCTGACCTTGATGGTCGCGGCCAGAGTGCTCATCCGTCTCGTCCATGAAACTCAAAGGGAAACGCAAAGACCCTCCGAACGTCCTCGCATCCGCCTGCTGATTTATGGCGCCGGAAAAGCCGGCGTCACCGTGCTCTCGGAGATCCGCGCCAACCCGCAATTGGGCTACGAAGTCGCCGGATTTCTGGACGACGATCCCGGCAAACGCGATCTGCGCCTGCATGGCGCCCGCGTACTGGGAGGGCTCGAAACGCTCGAAGAGGTTTCGAAAAAACAACGAATCGAACAAGTGCTCATCGCCCTGCCCAACGCCACCGGCGCCCAGATCGGAGCCATCCTCGAACGCTGCCGCTCGGCCTCGGTGGCCGCCAAGCGTATACCAGCGCTCGCCGAATTGATGGATCACCAGGTGCTGGTCGACCAGATCCGCGACGTGCGCCTCGAAGATTTGCTGGGACGTCCACGCGTGCGCCTCGATTCGGAAGTAGTCCGCACGCGGCTGTGCGGACGCGTTGTTTTGGTGACCGGCGCCGGCGGATCGATTGGCAGTGAACTGTGCCGCCAGATCGCCGTTTACGGTCCCCGCGCATTGGTGGGCCTCGACAACGCCGAAACCGCTCTCTATCAAATCGACCAGGAATTGCGGGAACAGTTTCCGGACCTGGCGTTTTATCCCGAAATCGGCAGCATTCAGAATCGCCGGCGCCTGGACGAAATATTTCGCGATCATCGCCCCTCTTCCGTCTATCACGCCGCCGCCTATAAGCACGTTCCCATGATGGAAGCGCATCTTTTTGAAGCCGTCGAGAACAACGTCTTCGGCACGCGCAACGTAGTCCGCGCCGCCCTGGCTTCCAGCGTCGAAGATTTCGTACTGGTCAGCTCCGATAAAGCAGTCCGCCCCACCAACGTCATGGGAGCCACTAAACGACTGGCGGAATTGATCTGCTGCACCGCGGGACCAAAATTTCGGGCGGTCCGTTTTGGGAATGTTCTGGGCTCGAACGGCAGCGTCATTCCTTTGTTCAAACGTCAAATTGCCGCCGGGGGCCCGGTGACCGTCACACATCCGGAAATCCGCCGCTTTTTCATGACCATCCCGGAAGCAGCCGGGCTCGTTTTGCAGGCTGCCGCCCTGGCCCAGGGCAGCGAAATCTTTGTGCTGGACATGGGACAGCCGGTGCGGATTCAGGATTTGGCTCGCAACCTCATCCTGCTCAGCGGGTTGAAGCCGGACGTGGATATCCGTGTCGAGTTTACGGGCATCCGCCCAGGGGAAAAGCTATATGAAGAGCTGAGCGGCCTAGAGGAGGACACGGTTCCGACAAGTCACTCACAAATCAGGGTTTTTACCGGAAATGGCGCTTCTCAGGAAGCCCTATCCCGCTGTCTCGAAGAATTGCGGCATGCTACCGAAGCGAGGGACGCGGCGGGAGTGGTGCTGTCTCTCAAAGAACTGGCGCCGGACTACAATCCCAGCAGTTTTCTGTTGCGAAGAGCCTTCAAGGCTCGCGTTGTAGTCGCTTAAATGACCATAAACACACCGTAAGGAGCCAGAAATGAGCTTAAATCTACCTAATGGCGTAGTTATGAATGGCAAAACCGGTAGTGACGATTCCGGTGGTCCAGTTCAATTTCGCTATCAGCCGCGCCGAGCGGGGATACCTCCGAACCACCAGGTATTCTGCTCCCACGACAGCACCCGTTACGCCGAGCTTGATCATGGCGCCCTTCATCTCGAAACCGCCGTTGGCGCTGGCCAGCAGAGGGTTCAATTCGCGCATACCGTAGGAGCTTCCCGCGTCGAGGGCCTGGCTTCCCACCAGCGGAACAAGGCTTATTTCCCACGACTTGAGAGAAACCGCACGGGTCGTCGTGTCCTCGATCGACTGATGAGCTGCGGGAAGATCGGCAGCATAAGCCCCGGCAGCGAAGATGAGAGCGGAGAGCATGATTTGTTTCATTAAGGACTTTCCTTTATCACTCGGACTAGTAGGCTAAGGATGAGCGTAAACCTTTCGACGCGCCCCATCAATACATTGGTGGTACGGTTAATTCTGACGGAGGTACGGATTAGTCCTTACCTTTTGTCAGGGGCGGCCTTATTCCTGGCAGCGATCATGACTACGCTCGCCATTGGGCTGCGCGATCCGCGCGTCGCTTCCTGCTATGAGTGCGTCCTATTCGTTCTGGCTGGTGTCTGGTGTTTGACAGTCCCGAATCCAGGCATGAAGTTCATGCCGGGGGTGCCGCTCGCGCTGATTTTAAGCTGGGGCTTTTTCCAACTGGGTCTCGGAGCAACCGTTTACAGTTATGCGACGCTCCAGGATTCCCTGCGCTGCGCGGCCCTCGCGGCGACGGCCTGGGTTAGTTTCCGCACCTTCGGCTCGCGCGCTTTGCGAGTCGAATTTTTGCGCTCCTTTGCCTGGGCCGGAGCGCTGGTCTCGACGATTTCAGTGCTGGCGTACTTCACTTCGCCCGGAAAGATCCTGTGGGTCTTCGACGCTCCTTACCCGGACGTCTGGGGACCCTTTCTGAGCCGGAACAACTTCGCGCAGTTCCTGGAATTGGCGATGCCGGTGGCTCTATGGTTCGGCTTGCGGGGATCGGCCGGCAGCAGCGTCTATATATTGTTGGGAGCGATTATGCTGGCGTCGGGGTTGGCATCGGCGTCGCGCGCCGGCTCGGCGATTCTGGTGCTCGAAGCGATCGCAATATCGTGGATTCACCGCCATTCCCCGCGCGCGCGACGAATGGCTCTGGTGCTGGTCCTGGCCACCATCCTTTTGGGAGCGTTGCCCGGCGTTGCGAATCTCGCTCAACGGCTTCAGGCGGCCGATCCGTATCAAGGAAGACGGGAAATCGCGCGTTCCACATTGGCAATGATTTCCACGCGCCCGTGGTCCGGCTTCGGATTAGGTACATTTTCGACCGTGTATCCGGCCTATGCCGTCTTCGACACAGGCCAAGCGGTGGAGCACGCGCATAACGACTGGCTGGAATGGGCTGCCGAAGGAGGAGTGGTGTACGCCGCCATCTGGGCCGGATTGGCGTTGTGGTGTGTCCGGCCGGCGGTTCAGAGCGGCTGGGGGATCGGCGTTCTGGGATGCTTCCTGCATGGGTTTGTGGACTATCCCTTCGCGCGCTTCGGCATATCGGCGTGGATTTTCATTTTGGTCGGGATGCTGGCGGCGCAATCAGCGGAGAAGCGTACCTTATCTCAAAGCGGTCTGAGAGAAGTGCCCCGGCGCGTCCACTAAGGAATTGGAGAAATAGTTTCGTGAGATTACAAAGGGTCGAGTCGGTAGTAGCGGTGATGATGTCGTTGATAATGTTGGCGTCAACAATGCTGGCGACCGCAATCCCAGCAGCCGCCGCTATTCCTGTGATCGGAACGGTGGTAGCGAAAGGCGTCTTTCGATTGGACAATGCGACCGTGACCGGCAATGCGACCCTTTTTGAAGGGACCACGATCGAGACCAAGAGCGTCGCGTCGCGCGTCGAGTTGGCCAGCGGAGCCAAGATTTTACTGGGGACGGATTCCAAGGGCAAGTTCTACGGCGATCATATGATTCTGGA
>Ga0302326_10020268_pt1 | contig 13699 bp, 8 predicted proteins | sample Palsa_T0_3_FD_202264 | JGI IMG/M metagenome (GOLD analysis project Ga0302326, IMG submission 202264) | Peat permafrost microbial communities from Stordalen Mire near Abisko, Sweden - Palsa_T0_3 | ecosystem: Environmental > Terrestrial > Soil > Palsa > Peat permafrost | place: Sweden: Abisko... | reverse complement strand
GCCCGCTCACCGCCGACTGCTTCAACTGAATCTGATCGATTCCATAATCCGCCTGTGCTAACCGGTTCTCGAGCGGCGCCGAAAACTGCACTTGCAGCGTCTCGCTCGGAAAATCGCGCCGGAATATCTGTCCCAAAGCCTTTCCGTATCCACCGACAAAAACTGGATCCGGCGCAACTCCCGATGACGGTTGATACGTTCCCGCCGACCCGCGGTGATATGCCTGCGCGGTCACGCTCAGCGACGGCAACAGTGGGTTAGTCGTCCCCAATGCCGAAAGCTCGGCAGTCTGGTCCCGGATCTTCGCAATCGCCACGTCCGGACGGTTCTCCATCGCCGCGTTCACCAGTTTGCGCAAGGGCGGGAGATCGTCGGCGGGCGGCACAACGATCCGGTCCAGCGGAACGATCGCTGCCGCTTCCAGCTGCGGATTTTCCTGTCTGCTCAGGGCGTCTTTCAACCGGACCTCCTGCTGACGTACGTTCGCCTGCGCGATCGCCAGATCCTGCTGCCGGGTTGCCACCTCCGCATCGGCACGAGGCATTTCCACCCGCGCCAGCGACCCGATCTCGATCTGTGCCCGCGTATCCTCATCGAACTTTCGCGCCACATCGAGCGCCCGCTGCCGCGCTTTCAGTTCGTCGTTCGCGCTCACCAGATCCCAGTAAAGGTTGACCACGGCGGCCACCTGATCCAGAACCTGCGACCGGAATGTTTCCCGTGCGCCCTTCAGATTGAGCTTTCCGATCCGGATAAAACGGTCGTTGAGCTTCACCCCAAATCCCTGCAACAGCGGGTGCCGAAGATAAACATCGATGTAGGGCCCCACCGCCGGATTGACCACGTCGCTCGGCACATTTTCCTTATCGCTCTGTTCGTAATCGATGAGCTGCAAGATGCCGCCGCTCAGCAGGCCCTGCTGCAGAACCGTATTGTAGGTGTGTTTGCTCTGAATATACGATGTCGTCTGCGTGACGATGGTGTTGGCCTGGGGCAAAGTCTGATGCGAGAAGGTGGTGGCGTTCTGCAGATTGGGGTCGAGATTCGGCGTGACCTGTCCCACCTGCTGTATTGTCGCGCCGCCACTATTTCCACCACCGCCGTTGCCGCCGTTGCCGCCGCTCAACCCGGCGGCTTGCGTGCTGCCCGCCGCGCCCAGCCCGCTGTCCACCGCGGACACCTGTGCGCTTCCGCTGGGAACGCCGCGGATGGGGCCGCCCGCTTCCGCGCGCTTCAGCGCCGAGTCCGCCAGCAAGGGGCCGTAACGATCGATCTCGAGGTCCAGATTATTCTCGATCGCCAGCGCGATGGCATCCTGCAGAGTCAGATACAGATTCCCCGCCCGAATCAGACCTGATAATCGCGTGGAATTGTTCAGGTGGACCGGCGGGATATCGGGTGCTTCGTAAGGCCGAATCATTTTCGGGCCCTGCGCCCAGACCGAGCCGGCCATCAGCAACGCAACCAGCTTCTTCATCGCGCACTCCCCACTACCGAAGCCGGTAAAACAGATTGCCGCGCCACGTGCCCGGAGGCAGCCTCGCTCATCGAGACATGGTTCACTTCCAGCGTCTGCCCGATGGCCTGATCGAATGCAATCTTTGCATGCGTATAATTCGCCATCGACTGCGATTCCGCCGTCTGGTCCGATGCCAGCTGATTTTGCGCCTGGATCACCAGCGTCGCGTCCGTCACCGCCCCGAACTTGAACCGGTTCTGCTCCGCTTCCAGATTCTGCTCCGACAGTTTCCGCGTATTCACCGCCGTTTCATAGCGGGCCCGAGCCTGATCGAGGCCGATCATGTTGGTCTTTACTTCCACGCTCACCTGATTGGCCGCGCGCTTCAACTGCAATTCCGTCTGCCGGATCTGCAGGGCGTCCGTCACGTAGTCGGCCTGCGCCGCCCGGTTACGAAATGGAATGTTCACAGAAAACCCGGCGGAATAATTGGGAAAATTCCGGCGAAATATCTGCGCGGCCAGGTCTCCATAGCCGCCCACGAAATAGGGATCCGGAATACTGGCCCCGTTGCTTAGCGGATTCACCGGTCCCGCGAGCCCGTTATTGGTTAATTCCGCGAACGCGCTCAGAGTGGGCAACAGGCCGTTCCTGTCACCCTTCAGCAATAGCTGCTGGCTGAGCAGATTGATTCTCGTCTGCTCGATCTCGGGCCGGTTCTCCAGCGCGATCTGAATCAGTTCCGCTTTCGGTTTCAGGGTCTCTGAAGCCGGGATATCGATACGGTCGAGCGGCACGATGTGGACGTCGTCGAGCCATGCGCTCTCTGCTCCGTTGCGCGTCAGCGCATTCTTCAGCACAATCTCCTGCTGCGCCACATTGGTCTGCGCGATCAACAAGTTCTCCTTCGCCGCCGACAGCGCCGCCGCCGCACGCGTCACTTCGATAGCCGCCAGCGCACCCAGTTTCACTTCGGCCTGATTATTGTCGTAGAGAGTCTGCGCGGTGGCCACGGCCTGCTCATCGATTCTCGCCGTATCGTCGAATGTCACCAGATCCCAGTAGAGGTTGAGCGCCGCCGAAACTGTTGCAATCACCTGCTGCTTCAATTGCAGGTCGGTGACTTTCTGATTGTTCCTCGCGACTTTGATATCCCGGCTGTTCACCGCCAGACCGAAGCCCTGCAGAAGATTCTGCGTGATGTAGAGATCGGCATATCCGCTGATCGTCGGATTCAGAAAGGGCGACGGACTGTTCGTCAGGCTGTGTGTGCTGCTGTAGGTCAGATAAGCGCTTGTGCCGCTCAGAAACGATTGTCCGTACTGGAATGTGTACGTCCGGTAATCGTTAGTGAGCGCGGAAGTGTTGTTCAGCGTGGTATTCGAAAGCGGCGTCGTGCTGTGACCGATCTGAAAGCCCGCGTACAAATTGGGATCGAGATTGGGCGGATTAGGACCTATTCCCGTCACCACTCCGCCTCCCGAATTCAGCCCCGCACCGCCCGAGAGGCCGCTGGCATTCAGACTGACTCCGGCCGTGCTCACACTCGTCGGCCCGGCCAGCACGGGAGAACTGATGCTGCGCAGCAGGTTGCCGCCATCGGCGCGCCGCTGCACTTCCCGCGCAAGGAATGGCCCGTACCGCTGAATCTCGATGTCCAGGTTGTTCTCCAGAACCAGCGCAATCACATCCTGCACCGTGAGATACAGATTGCCTGCGCGCACAAGAGCTTCGAGGCGCGCGCTGTTCGTCAGGCGTGGCGACGAAACGATCCGCTTCTCGATGTGAAACGGCCGCAGGATCGGGCCCACTGCCCGTAATTCCGGAGGATTCGTGATCGTAATATCGGAAGTCTGTCCCGCGAGCGCCGGAACCACTGCCAGTAACATCGCCGTTAACCTTTTGAGCATGAGATGCGAGCTTTCCCGAGGTGCATGTGCCACTCCAAAGCTGCTGCTTTGTAAGTTGCTGAACGCCAATGGGATGGCCGCGTCCGCAGCCGCTTCTCGGTGTTCGCTTGCGGAAACAAAGTGTCCGATTTCGGGCGATGGCGGAACGCGGCCCTTACACTGGTAGTTGGCTCCGACCGCATTCATCGCGACAAGGGGCACCGGCAGCCGCGCGGTGTTCGGCGTTCTCTTCGCTATCAGCTTCTGCCACCTGCTGAACGACCTGAACCAGTCCCTGCTCACGGCGATCTACCCGCTGCTGAAATCCTCTTTCCATCTCGATTTCGGCCAGATCGGGCTCATCACGCTGACATTTCAAACCACCGCCTCGCTTCTGCAGCCGTTAGTCGGCTTGTACACCGATAAGCGCCCCACGCCCTGGTCGCTTCCCGCTGGCATGGCCTGTTCGCTGGCAGGGCTTCTGGTTCTTTCCGTCGCGCCCGTGTATGGAATGCTGTTGCTTGCCGCGGCGCTCATCGGCGTGGGATCTTCCGTTTTCCATCCTGAGTCGTCGCGCGTGGCACGGCGTGCTTCGGGCGGACAGCATGGCCTTGCTCAATCGGTCTTCCAGGTGGGGGGTAACGGCGGGCAGGCGCTCGGACCCATGCTGGCCGCGCTGGTGATCCTTCCTCATGGCCAGCGCAGCATTGCGTGGTTCTCCCTTGCGGCGCTGGCAGGAATTCTGATCCTTACGAAGATCGGCGGTTGGTATAAGACGCAGCAGGCCGTGAAGAGGGAAGGCGCTGAAGGTGCGCGGCGCCTGCATCCCACGCTGTCTTCGAAGACGGTGATCTTCTCGATTGCCGTGCTGATTGCGCTGATCTTTTCGAAGTACTTTTACCTGGCGAGTCTTTCCAGTTATTACACGTTTTATCTGATCGGCAAATTCCACGTGAGCGTCTCGCAGGCCCAGTTGTATCTGGCGCTGTTTCTCGCATCCACGGCTGCCGGCACGCTCATCGGCGGCCCGGTGGGCGACCGCATCGGCCGTAAGTACGTGATCTGGGGATCGATTCTTGGCGTCCTGCCGTTTACGCTGCTGCTGCCTTACGCGAATCTGTTCTGGACCGCGGCATTGACCGTGATCGTGGGATTGATCCTGTCTTCCGCCTTTTCGGCGATCCTGGTTTACGCTCAGGAACTGATGCCCGGACGTATCGGGATGGTCTCCGGGTTATTCTTCGGTTTCGCTTTCGGCATGGCAGGCATTGGCGCGGCGGTACTGGGGAAGTTGGCCGATATGACCAGCATCACCTTCGTGTACCGCGTCTGCGCGTTCTTACCCGCCATCGGCCTGCTGACCGCCTTGCTGCCGAACCTGGATAAAGGCTCACTGCATAAAAATTAGCTTTCCGAACCGTTCCGGCACATGCGGATTCGGGGTCGGCTGCATCGGATTCGACCAGTTGCTCATGCGCCGGTTCGGTTCCACGCCATCCCAGCGGTTGATGTTCGCCGCCCAGACGGAACCCGCTACGGGCGGCTTCGCCAACCCGTCGAAGTTGGCCCATGGAATCGCCACCTCCAGGCTCCAGCCTTTATCCTGATCGCCGCGCATGTTCATCGTGCCGTCAATGTGAGTCGCCAGTTGCACGCCCTGCATATTGAACTGTTTGAACAGATGCCCCGATTGGACCATCACGTAGTCGTAGAGCACGGCCCGGACGTTCATCTCGAGGCCGTAATAGATGGCCGTCTGCGAAGGCATGGGATTGATGAAGATCTCTACCGCATCGTCGAGGTAAGTGGGATCGTCCCGCTCAGTGTGGAACGCGACGATATCGGTGTCTTCGCATTCATAGAGCACGTAGAGGTTCTTATCGTCCCAGAGCAGCCGCGCGATTGTCTTCTGCTTTGCGCCGGTCTGTGCTTCCCAGGGGAAGACGAGTTCGATCTTTCCCGCGGCGGCCCAGGCCTTGTCATCGCCCTTCCCGTCGACGACGATTGGGGAGGTAGCCCGATGAACGTCATAGGAAGGAATCGGAGGCTGGCCCCAAACCGCTCCCGCCACAAGCAACAGAATTCCGAAGATCCGCATGACACACAGCATATAAAGGTGGGACAGACGGTTCCGCCTGTCCGGACGACCGAAGGTCGTCAGCGGCCACTTACTTCAACTGCGCTGAAGGCGTAATTCGTTCGGCATTCAGATAACCGCGCAGCGCTCCCGGGACAAGCACGCTGCCGTCCTCCTGCTGGTAGTTTTCCACAATCGCGACCCACGTTCTTCCCACCGCGAGCGCGCTGCCATTCAGCGTGTGCGCGAATTCCGATTTCTTCCCCGCCTTGTAACGAATATTGGCGCGCCTCGCCTGGAAGGCTTCGTAATTGGAGCAGGAAGAGATCTCTTTATACGCGCTTTGTCCGGGCAACCAGACCTCGATATCGTAAGTCTTCGCGGAACCGAAGCCCATATCTCCGGTACACAGCACGACGGTCCGAAAAGGCAATCCCAGGCGGCGCAGAATGTCTTCCGCGTCGGCGGTCAGGCGGTCGAGTTCATCGAAGCTCTGTTCGGGTCGCGTAAACTTCACCAGTTCCACCTTCTGAAACTGATGCTGGCGGATGATGCCGCGCACGTCGCGACCATAAGAGCCAGCCTCGCTGCGGAAACAAGGCGTATACGCGCAAAGCCGGATGGGCAGTTTTTCGCCATCCAGAATCTCGTCCCGGTAGAGGTTGGTGACGGGGACTTCGGCCGTGGGGATGAGCCAGTAGTCCGTCTTTTCCAGCTTGAAGAGATCTTCGGCGAACTTCGGCAGCTGACCCGTCCCGTAAAGGCTGGTCGAGTTCACGATGAAAGGCGGCAGAACCTCCGTGTAACCGTGCTCGCGCGAGTGGGTATCGAGCATGAAATTGATGAGCGCGCGTTCCAGCTTGGCGCCCAGATCCCAATAGACCGCAAAGCGCGCGCCGGTGATTTTCGCGGCGCGGTCGAAATCGAGAATGCCGAGTTGCGGGCCCAGGTCCCAGTGGGACTTCGGCTCGAAACTGAAAACCGGCTGTTCGCCGACGGTACGCACGACTACGTTGTCATCCGCCGACTTCCCCACGGGCACGGATTCGTGGGGCAGATTCGGAACACCGGCGAGCATCTCGCGGAACTGCGAATCCACCTCTTCCACCAGCTTGTTCAGTTCGGTGACGCGGTCGCCCATCAGGCGCGAGCGCTGCTGCAGTTCGGTGGTATCGACGCCTTCTTTGCGTAACCGCGGCACGTCGCGGGACAACTGGTTCTGCTCGGCGCGAAGCTGTTCAGCCTCCGTGATAGCCGCGCGGCGGCGCTTGTCCAGGTCGCGAAACTCCTCCAGCGGAAGCGTGGTTCCGCGCGTGGCCAGACGCGCGGCGACGGCGTCCAGATTGGCCCGAAACCACCCCAAATCATGCATATAGACGTATGCTAGCAGGCTGGTTCAAACAGCCCGGAGAGAGGTATTTCGGATGAGATTACAATACTTCGTGCGGCGTTACGCGAAACTTAGTCTTCCTCGGCCTCGACCGTTACCGGTTCCAGGTCTTCTGCTTCGAATATTTGTCTGCAGTCTAAACACTCCACGTAATCGACACCGTCCCGGCGGGCGATGATTGTTGTTTGGTTGTGGTCACAAGCGGTAGGCATACCAAGCTGGGGGATACGACCTATTCTAAACATCCCAAACGCTGTGTCAAGGGGCGTCCGGGGCTATTCTGCCAAAAAATGCTCATGGAGAGCACAGTTTATCGATGGGATTCGAATCCTCGCAGATGAACCTGGAACCACGCAATGGTGCGCTTCATGATGTCCATCTGGTGTTCCGGCTTGTGGACGGCGTGGCCTTCGCCCAGATAAATTACCAGTTGCGTCTCTACGCCAAGCGTGCGGAGTGCGTGCCAGAACTCATAGGACTGCGGGGGAGGGCACTCGGCGTCGCTATCGCCCACGAGCAGCAGCGTCGGTGTTCTGACGTTCTTGATGTAAGCGATGGGCGAACTGCGGGCGTATATGGCGGGGTCGTCGTAAACCGTCGCGCCGAAATACGGAAGCATCCACTTGTCGATGCGATTTTCGCCGTAATAGCTTTGCCAGTCCGCGATGCCCGCACCCGCCACCGCAGCCCGGAAGCGTTGCGATTGCGTGACCGCCCACATGGCCATGTAGCCGCCATAACTCCACCCTGCGATGCCGATCTGGTTGGCGTCGATGCGCAGCCGGGCGGTGACTTGATCGACCCCCGCCTCGATATCGCGCAGATCGCCATGCCCGAAGTCTTTGACGTTGGCTCGGGTAAATTTGTCGCCGGAGCCATAGCTGCCGCGCGGATTCGGGAAGAGAACGAAGTAGCCCTGGCTCGACAGGACCGACATATCGAAGTGACCGAACGGCCAGGCGGACTTTTTGGTGGAAGCCGGTCCGCCGTGAACAGAGACCACCAGCGGATATTTTTTCGCGGGACTGTAGTCGGCAGGATAGAGCAGCCAGCCCTGAATAGACATGCCATCGCTGGTCCAGTGAAGTTTCTCGCTGCGGCCCCACAGGGGCTTCAGGGCGGCATTCACATGGGTCCGCAGGCTCCAGGTGTCCGGCGGACCCGCCCACACTTCCGGAACCATGGTCCACGAATTGCGCACGGTTGCGAAGGTTTTACCGTCGTCCGAAACAGACACCGCTCCGTCGCCTGCGCGCAGCGTTTCGTCGCCTTTCCAGATAGACTCGGATGTTCTGTCGGCCGGATTCAACCACGCCAGGGCGGTGCCTCCGTCGACCGTTTCGGCAAACAGGATTTTCCCGTTCCGCATCCACTGCAGCCAGCTCGGGGAACTCTTGCGGCCGGGCGTCAAGTTTACCGGTGTGCCGCCAGTGGCCGGAACTGCGTAGATATCGCCGCCCGCATCGTTTTCGTCGCCCATAATGCCGGCGATAAAGGCGATCTGTTTGCCATCGGGGGACCAGCGCGGATTCGCAATCTGTGCGGGAGGCTTGTGTACCAGAGAGATCTGACCCGCAGGGACCGTGATCGCGAAAAGCTGCGCGATGTACCAGTTGTTACTGCCGGTGCCTCGGGAAGCTGTATACGCGAGGCGACCGCCATTCGGAGCCCAGTCGTATTCGTAGACGTAGGTGTCCGGTGGCGTGATCTGCCGCACCTGACCCGAGTTGGCATCGACGAGCGAAAGGCGCTGCTCGAAGATGTGCTTGTCTACCGAGCCCAGTTCTTTGATGGCGGGCTCGATGGGCGAGAGATCTCCGGGGGCGTTCTCAGTGAAAAGAATGGCGATCTGCTTCCCGTCCGGCGACCACTGCGGCGTCTTCAGGAAGCCGGTGAGGCTGGTCAGGCGTTTGGGCACGCCGCCGCCGGTTGAAGCCAGGAACAGCTGGAACTGCCCTGACTTTTCGATATCGGAGAGGAATGCGATCTCTTTGCTGTCGGGAGAAAAAGCGATACTGTGCTCGGCGTGCGGTTTGGTTTCCTGCAGCTTTTTGGCGGCGGCGCCGGGCCTCGACAGATCGAGCAGCCAGATTTCGGAATTCCGGGAGGCTGTCTTATCCGGATTGAGCAGCGAGACAGTCCAGGCGAGCCAGCGGCCGTCGGGGGATACCTTCGAATCCTGGAGCTGCCTGGTACCCGTAATGGTTTGCAGTACATCTCGCACGGTCTGGGCCGAGAGCACGGCGGCTGCCACTGCCGGCAGCAGCGCGATTTTGTGCGGTGACATCAGCGTAGATTCTCATCGAACCAGGCAATGGTGCGCTGCAGGATGTCCTTCTGGTGTTCCGGTTTGCGGATCGCGTGGCCTTCCCCCGGATAAATGACCAGCTGCGTCTTCACGCCCAGCGTTCGCAGCGCATGCCAGAACTCATAGGACTGCGGGGCAGGGCACTCGGCATCGCCATCGCCCACGAGGATCAGAGTGGGGGTTTTGACGTTCTTGATGTACGTGATGGGCGAACTGCGGGCGTATGTGGCGGGGTCGTCGTACACCGATGCGCCGAAATAAGGAATCATCCACTGGTCGATCAGATTCTCGCCGTAATAGCTTTGCCAGTCGGCAATGCCGGCGCCCGCCACAGCGGCGCGGAAGCGCTTCGATTGCGTGACCGTCCACATGGTCATATAGCCGCCGTAGCTCCAGCCGGCAATGCCGATTCTGTTCGGGTCGATTGGCAGTTTCGCAATGGCCTGGTCCACGCCGGCGTTGATGTCGCGGAGGTCTCCACGGCCGAAATCTTTCACATTGGCGTGAGTGAAAACTTCGCCCGCGCCATAGCTGCCGCGCGGATTGGGAAACAAAACAAAATAGCCCTGGCTGGAAAGGACCGACATATCGAAATGCCCCGCGGGCCACGAAGATTTTTTGGCTGCCGCCGGTCCGCCGTGAACTGACACCACCATCGGATATTTCTTCGAAGCCGAGTAATCTGCCGGATAGAGCAGCCAGCCTTCCACCGGCGCGTTGTCGCTGGTCCAGTGCAGTTTCTCGCTGCGGCCCCATAAGGGCTTCAGGAGAGCGTTGTCATGCGTGCGCTGGCTCCATTCACCTGCCGGCCCGGCCCACACTTCGGGGGCCATGTTCCAGGAACTGCGCACGGTGGCGAGTGTCTTGCCGTCGTCCGCAACTGAGATGGCGTTTTCGCCGGCTTTCAGCGTTTCATCGCCTCTCCAGAGTGTTTCGGAGACCTTATTCGATGGGTTCAGCGTTGCGATAGCCGTGCTCCCGTCAATGGTTTCAGTGAACAGAATTTTTCCGCTGCGCATCCATCGCAGCCAACTCGGAGAACTCCTGCGGCCCGGTGTGAGATCCTGCGCCTCTCCGCCCGTGTCCGGGACCGCATAAATATCGCCGCCGGTCGAACCCTCGTCGCTCATGATTCCACCAATAAACGCGACCTGTTTGCCGTCGGGGGACCAGCGCGGATTGGCTATCTGTAAAGCCGGCTTGTGAATCGAAGTAATCTGGCCGGATTGTGCGGATACCGTGAAGAGCTGCGCGACCCACCAGTTGTTATCGCCGTTGCCTTTCGATGCGGTGTATGCAAGACGGTCGCCGGAGGGCGCCCAATCGTATTCGTAGACGTAGGTATCGGCTGGCGTAATCTGTTTCGCCTGGCCGGTTTGGGGATCGATCAGCGCCAACCTTTGCTCGTAGACGTGTTCTTCCACCGGACCGGAATCCTTGGTGGAAGGCTCGAGCGGTCCGGCTTCACGGGGCGCATTTTCGGTGAACAGGATCGCGATCCGTTTGCCATCGGGCGACCATTGCGGAGTACTGAGAAAGCCGGTCAGACTGGTAAGCCTCCTGGGCGCGCCCGCCGGAAGCGCCTCGATATAGAGCTCGAGCTGGCCCTTCTTATCGGCATCTGAGAAAAATACGATCTGTTTACTGTCCGGCGAGAATGCGACGCTGTGTTCGGCGTGGGGTTTGGCTTCGTGCAGCTTCTTCGCGGTTGTGCCGGGTTTTGAGAGGTCGAGCAGCCAGATCTCCGAGTCGCGGGTCGCCGTGTTGTCTTTGTTGCGCAGGGAAACGGTCCACGAGAGCCAACGGCCGTCCGGAGACAGCATCGACTCGCCGAACTGTGTGGTGCCTGAGATGGTTTGGAGCAACTGGGGCACATTCTGCGCGCGGAGCGCAGTCGCGCACGCCAGAAAGAGTATGAGTTTCCGGACGGCCATAGTGAGGTAATGTTAGCGCGTTATTTCGCCGGTCGTTATTTGGGCGATCGTTATTTGGGAGATCGTTTCGACCAGTGCAGGTCCGCAAAGGCCAGATATTGATCCCAGTCGAATTCCGTGACGTCGTGTTTGCCGTCGCGCACATGATAGGCGACGTCGTGCATGATGGGCTGATTCACCGGCGGAATCTGGTTGGCGCCAAGGCCTTTTTTGCCGAACAACTCATAGACCCGTCCGACATTCGCGGCGCTCAGGAACTCGCCTTTTGGGTCTGAACCCTGGTCTCCCTCGGCGCTGGCAACGTAAAGCGGCCGGGGCGCGATCAGCGCCAGCAGTTCGTTGCCGTCGACCGGCAGTTTTTCAGGGTGCCCCGTGTACTGTTTGTAGGCCGGATTGAACCAGTGCGGAAAGGCGGTATTGAGGTGATCGATGGTTTCGCCGTAGCCCCGCTTGAGGAGCGACGCGCCGCCTTTGCCGGATTCGTTCGAGATCACGAGACTGAACCGGGTGTCCTGCGCGGCGGCCCACAGGGCTGCTTTACCGAGGCGCGAATGGCCAATCAGTGCGATGTGGTCGAAATCGATGCTTTTGTCGGTGCGCAGGTAATCGACCATACGGCTCAGACCCCAGGCCCACGCGCCCAGCGCGCTCCAGTTTTCCGGTTCGGGGAATAACGGCCGCACTCCGTATTCCATGCCTCCCACGAAATCGGGTTCAATGTCGTCATAGCAAGCCGTGGCGAACCCGTAGCCCTTCGCGAGGATCTTCTCTACCTGCCAGTTCGCGGCGACTGAGCCGTGCGTGCGGTCGTCGGGTGGGAGCCTCGTCCACTTGCCGGAACCGCCCGGATCCTTCAGCCAGACGTCGTTCGACAGAATGCCGGGGTCAGCATCGACAGTGTGGTTACCGCTGAAATTCAGGCCCATGAAGACGGGTGCGGGCCCGATGGATTTCACAGGCAGATAGATGAGCAGATGCAGTTGCGGTCCGTCGTTGCGTTCGGAGAAGTACAGTGTGATCTGCTTGCGGATCGCTTTACCGCCCAGCGCTTTCGGGTCGACGATGGCCTTGTTGGTACGCAGCGGGATTTCCTTCGAGGGGGTTTTTCCGTAGACTTGATCCTCGAAAAGGGCCATGAGCTCCGGACGCCGTTTCTGGTTCCAGGTTTGCTCATCTTTGACTTTGGAACCGTCCGCGAGCGTGAGCGCGTCGGGGATTGTGTAGGGCGGGATTTTGCTTTCGTCGTAGTTATAGCGATTCGCCTGCGCGAACGTGAGCGACAGGGTCAGCGCGGCGAGGACGGGAACGCGAACCATTTGCCTATTTTAAACATCCAACCAAAAGAGGTATCCTCTAAACGGAGAGTGGTTTCATCATGCGCAAATTTGCTCTTATCTTTCTATTCTTAGTATTTGGGACGTTGTGCTTCGCACAACGTGGTGGCGGACATGGCGGCGGAGGAGGCGGTCACGCCATTTCCGGTGGCGGTGCCCGTGTTGGCGGAGGCTTCGGCGGAGGTGCCCGGGTCGGCGGTTATGGCGGCTACGGCGGAGGCTATGGATTCCGCGGTGGTTATGGCGGTTACGGGGGCTACGGTTTTCGGGGCGGTTACGGGTGGGGCTATCCGGGTTTTGGTTTCGGATTTGGCTATCCGTACTATGGTTACGGCTACGGCGGTTACGGGTACGGTGGCTATGGGTACGGCGGCTATGGTTACGGTTACGACGGTTACTCCCCGTATGGTTATGGTGCCCCTTACGCCGGTTATGATCCCTACTACTACGGCGGCCCGGCTGTCGGAGTTGGCGTCGTAGTCGGCGGTGGCCGGTTCTTTAACGACGGCGGGTGGCATCGCTTCGGTCGACGTTAGTTTCTGCCAAACGGCACAAGGCAGGCGACCATTCGCCTGCCTGTCATTTACACTCAACGGATGCTTCTTTGCGCAGTCCGGGACTGCCATTTGCCCCTGACTCGCGAGGAGCGCCGGGTTTTCTGCGCGCGAGGCCATTCCTTCGATATCGCGCGCACCGGTTATATCAACCTTCTTCAACCCCACGACAGGCGGTCGAAAAATCCCGGCGATACCGCTGAAGCTGTCGCCGCACGCCGCAGGTTGCACGATCTCGGCGTGACAGAACCACTGCTGCACGGAATCTCGGACGTCCTCGATGTGCGCCGCGGAGACGTTGTCCTGGATGCCGGCTGCGGTGAGGGGTTTTATACGGGCTCCCTCGCCGAGCGTTGCGGCCCCGATGTCCATGGGGTGGATATTTCGGTTGCGGCGATCGACGCGGCGGCCCGGCGGTATCCCGGATGCGAGTGGATCGTTGCCAATGCCGATCGTTTCGTGCCTTACGAACAGGGGTCGTTTTCGATTGTCATTTCGATTACGGCGCGGATGAATTCCCCGGAATTTCGCCGCGTACTGCGTGACGATGGACGATTGCTGGTCGCACTCGCGGCTCCCGACGACCTGATCGAACTGCGCGGCGTAGGCCGGGATCGCGTGGACCGCACCGCGGAGAGCTTCGCCCGTGAGTATACCCTGGTGGACCGCCGGCGCGCGACGACCACGGCCGATCTGGATGTTCATGCCGTTCAGGATGTGCTGACTTCGATCTACCGGCCCCTGCGATCGCAAC
>Ga0302326_10020266_pt1 | contig 13699 bp, 10 predicted proteins | sample Palsa_T0_3_FD_202264 | JGI IMG/M metagenome (GOLD analysis project Ga0302326, IMG submission 202264) | Peat permafrost microbial communities from Stordalen Mire near Abisko, Sweden - Palsa_T0_3 | ecosystem: Environmental > Terrestrial > Soil > Palsa > Peat permafrost | place: Sweden: Abisko... | reverse complement strand
GATCTCCGATGAAGAGCTCGAGGCGTCCCTCGTCCGCGCCGGGGTGGCATCGCAGGAGCAACGCCTGACAACGTTCGGTCAACGTTCGGCCTGGATGCGCCGAGCCGCTGACCTGTTGGACGCCGAGAGCGAGACGGTCGCCCGGATCATGACGACCGAGATGGGCAAGTCGGTCAAGTCAGCACGCGCCGAGGTCGCCAAGTGCGCTCGAGGCTGTCGTTACTACGCCGAGAATGCTGCCGCGCTGCTAGCCGACGAACGCGCTGACGCTGCTGCTGTAGGCGCTGAGGCGGCCTATGCCCGTTACGAACCGCTCGGCGTGGTCCTGGCAGTTATGCCGTGGAACTTCCCGCTCTGGCAGGTCGTCCGCTTTGCGGCTCCTGCTCTCATGGCGGGCAATGTCGGTCTGCTCAAACACGCCTCCAATGTCCCCCAAACAGCGCTTTACCTTGGTGAGCTGTTCACCCGGGCCGGCTTCCCAGAGGGCAGCTTTCAGGCCCTGCTAATAGGGTCTGCACGGGTCGAGCGGGTGATCCGCGACCCGCGCGTGGCGGGTGTAACCCTGACCGGGTCCGGTCCCGCAGGCGCCGCGGTCGGCGCTATCGCGGGCGAGATGATCAAGCCGAGCGTCCTGGAGCTGGGCGGGAGCGACGCCTTCGTGGTGATGCCGAGCGCCGACCTCGAAAAAGCCGCAGCCGTGGCGACGACAGCCCGTTGCCAGAACAACGGGCAGTCCTGCATTGCCGCCAAGCGCTTCATTGTCCACGAGGCGGTCGCCGACGAGTTCGAGCGAAGGTTCGTCGAGCACATGTCGGCGCTCACGATCGGCGACCCCCTTGTTGACTCGACCGATGTCGGGCCCCTTGCCACAAGTTCGGGGAGAGACGACGTAGAAGAGCTCGTCGCCGATGCTGTGGGCAAGGGTGCCAAGGTGCTCTGCGGAGGCGAGCGGTTGACAGGCCCAGGCTGGTACTACCCGCCGACCGTGGTCAGCGAACTAACCCCTGAGATGCGGATGTACCGCGAGGAGGTCTTCGGGCCGGTTGCCGGGCTGTTCCGTGTCAGCAGTGCCGAGGAAGCGGTCGCCCTGGCCAACGACACCGAGTTTGGCCTCGGCGCGAGCGCCTGGACAAACGACGAGGAAGAGCACGCGCTTTTTGTGCGCGACCTCGCCGCCGGCGCCGTGTTCATCAACGGGATGGTCACTTCTTATCCCGAGCTACCCTTCGGAGGGATCAAGACATCGGGCTACGGTCGGGAGCTTTCGGCACAGGGCATCCGTGCGTTTTGCAACCTGAAGACCGTGTGGGTAGGGCGGAACTAGAGCTAGACCGAAGCAACCGTTTCATCCTTCTCTCCTTGCTCAGTACGGGCCATGAGCATTTCTTCCAACGCTTCCACAGCCAAAGGACGAGCGAACAGATATCCTTGCCCGCTCTTGCATTCTTCGACCTGCAACCGCGTCAGCTGTTCGGGGGTCTCGATGCCTTCCGCCAAGGTGTCCAGGTTGAGATCTCGGCCCATCTGGACGATCGTGCGGACGAGCGCAGCTCCCTCGACGGACGACGCCATTTGCGACACGAACGACCGGTCGATCTTCAACGAATCGACAGGGAACTGCTGGAGATAGGCCAGCGAGCAGTACCCGGTGCCGAAGTCGTCGATAGCCAGCTTGACACCGGCCCGCTTAAGCGCCCGCAACCGCATGGCAGAAAGCTCGGTGTCCTGCATGAGTGTCGTCTCGGTGATCTCGATGGTCAACAGCCGCGGCTGCAAACCCGAAAGCACGAGAGTTCGCTCGACTAGGCCAACGAAATCTTCGCGGTCGAGCTGACGCCCAGAAGCATTGACCGAGACCGTGAGCGACAGCCCGGCCTGCGCCCACTCGGCCGCCTGCCGGCACGCCTCCTCGAGGACGAACCGGCCAACGTCGAGGATCATCCCGGTCGCTTCGAGCACCGGGATGAAATCACCAGGCATAACAAGGCCGCGCGTCGGGTGGCGCCACCGCAACAATGCTTCTACTCCGGTCATCGTCTGGTCTTCGAGACGGAAAATGGGCTGGTACACCAGGAAAAATTCGTTGTTGCGGATGCCTTCGCGGAGCTCGGATTCGAGCCCGACCCGGTTGGCGATCGCGGCCTGCATCTCTGGATGGAAGGAAAGGAAATTGCCATGAGAACGGGCCTTGGCTTCGGAAAGGGCGATGTCCGCGTCACGGAGGAGCTCGCTCGCGGAGTCGCGAGCCCCCGAGGCTATCCCGATGCTGGCAGACACGGAGCTGAGCTGACGGTCCTTGGCAAGGTAGAACGGTTCTCGTAACGAAGAAAGCAGCTCGCGAGCGACGTCCTCAGGGTCTGGCCCACCGTCCGCCGTCTCGACCAGGACTACGAACTCGTCGCCGCCGAGCCGGCCAACGGTATCGGTTTCCCGCACCACCGCGCCAAAACGACCGGAAACCTGGCGTAAGAGCTCGTCTCCGGCCCCGTGGCCGAATGCGTCGTTGACGTCCTTGAACTGGTCGAGGTCGATGAACAAAGCGGCCACGCACGTGTGGTCACGGCGCGCACGAGCCGCCATCTGCTCGGCGCGATCAAAAATGAGGGCTCGATTGGGGAGGCCCGTCAGGGCATCATGGCCCGCCTGGTGGCGCAGCTGGGCGGTGCGCTCCTCGATGAGCTGAAGTCCTTTCAAGCGCGACTTGGACACGGCCCGCGCAAGGAAGTACAGCAGCAGCGACAAGACGACGCCGCCAAAGAGGATTGCCAATCCCTGGTCTGTCGCTGGGAGGCCCGAAACCGGAGGCACGGCCGAGAGTGCCACGACCCAGTCGCCGTCGGTCGATAGGGGGAAACTGTGAGCTAGGGCGTTCCTGTCAGCCGCCCCGACTCTTGCCAGGACGGTTTGAGCCCCTGACGGCTCCACGTACGACAGGGTCGCCGACTCGCCGCGGTGCCCCTGGACGATCGGGTCGAGAATGCTGTCCGCTTGATATATTCCCATGATCCAGCCCGTCACCGAGGCGAGACGCGTTGCTGGAGCCGAGGGCACGGGCCCTCCCGGGTAGATGGGCGTCATCGTCACAAAGAGCCCGCTTTTCGCAATCAACGCAGGGAGCGTGGCGGGGATCGTCGGCACGCCGACCTCGTGAGGCGATACAGCCAGCAACGATGCCAGGGTGACGGCCGCCGTTTCACCCTTGCTCGCCGACGCCCGCAACGTGGCGCCGATAGGTAGGGCGCAGTAGTTGAGCTCCGGCGTAGTGAAGGCCAACAAGCCCGTGAGCGAGGTGAGCGAGATCCCACTGGTCGCGGCGACTTGGACCGCTACGGCGCGCGTTAAGCAGTACGGAGGGTTGGACTTCGGCGGGGACATCGCGAACGGCTCCGTTATCGGGAGGCCAAGCGGCGGGTCGTTCAGGACTTGGCGCGAGAAGTGGGCCAACTGAGCTTGCTGGACGTTTTCGATGTACATCAGCCCGAAGGACCCCGGGTAGCGGTCGCCGGCCCCGAGCAGCCCGAACCAGGTCGAAAACTGTTGGTTCGTCAGAGCGGGTGTCGTTTCAACCAGGGTCCGCGCAGTCTGGCCGAGGTCGTCGTCGCGCTGCAAAGCGGAGCCGACCGCGTCCGCTGCCATCGTCGCCATCGAGGTGAAAGTCCTACTGGCCTGCGTATGGACGTAAGAGCTCCAGGCCGCGCCTCCAAGGACCGAGCAAACCCCGCCTACAAGGAGCATCGCTGCAGCCACGAGGCCCGCGCGACGCAGGCGCGGCGGCGCGCCTCCTCTTTCGGGGCCGTCAGCCAACAAGCGCGTCGAGAGGTCGAGGGCGTCCCTGTCCATCGCCTCTTAACTCGGTAACTCAATCCTCTACCTGAGCGAGTGGCTTCCAACCTCCTCCTCCCACGTTCGACTGGCCAATTTGGCCAGTCGAACGCGTCGCCCGTGCGGAACGGGCCCTGTAGCGGCACGACTGACCACCGCGATGCCCATCAGCATCAGGAGATCGCCGGGGCTCAGCACTGTACGCGCCATATGGAACGGAATGATGTCTCCGAGCAGCCGGAGCCGAGTGAGGTCGGTCATGGCGGTGTGCTTGTAAAAGTGACCTTCCGCTACGTTCATCGTCTTCGGGAACCCGGCGGCGGCGAGGGCGAACCGCGAGACTGGCATGCCGCCGTTGACGGCCATGACCACCGCGTTGAGCACCACCCCGGTGCTGATTAGGCCGTGCCCGTAAGGAAATCGCCGCTCCGGCCCCCTGTTGGCGGCACACCAGCCGACTACCCCCAAGCAGGCCGTGACAGCAAGGACCGTGCGGAGGGGGTCGGACGTCGCGCCGAGGCAAGCTTCAATGACGACGGCGGCGACCAGTACCGGCCAGGCCCGAACCCGAGCGCCGGCCAGGCGGGTCAGGCTACCGCCCGCTGCCAGGCCCGCGACGCAGCCGGCTATCAGTGCTGCTGCCATGATGACCATTTCGCTTCGCTCCCGACTTTTGCTGTTCTATTTCTTGTCCAGAGACACTGGGACGTCGTGTCGGTACGGTCGGGCCCGCGCCAATTGGGGTGCCACACGTACCGCCTAGGCGCCGGTGAGCTCTGAATAACGTAGGCCGGGAAAGACCCGGCCCACGGAAAGGGGTTCACCAAAATGCAAACTGTGCTTGCAAACCGCGCCTTTCGAGCCGGCGCCGTCATCGTCGGCCTGGCCGCCGTCTGGGTAGTAGGCGGCGCACCGGTCTGGGGCTGGCTCTAGTAGTCTCTCGAGACGTGGATGAGGTCCGCGAACTGGTAGAGCGAGCGGCATCCGGGGACTGGGAAGCTTGGTCGGAGCTGGTAGACCGGTTCGCCAGCCTGATCTGGTCGGTAGCGCGTTCCGTGGGCCTCAACGCGTCGGATGCTGCCGACGTGAGCCAGACCACCTGGCTGCGATTTTGCGAGCACCTTTGCGACCTTAACGACCCGTCCCGGGCTGGCGCCTGGCTGGCTACCACGGCTCGCCGCGAGGCGATCCGGGTGTCCCGGCTCGGGGCTCGCCAAGTGGTGGTCGACCCGTGGACTTGGCTGGAGCGTCCCAACCCGGCCGCCGACGGGGTCGACCACCGATTGCTCGCTGGAGAAAGAGACGTGACGGTGCAGTATGCCCTCGCGGTGTTGCCTGACCGCTGCCGTGCGTTGCTGCTTGCCGCCGTCGAGGACCCTCCGGTGCCATACCAGGAACTCGCCGGACGTCTCGGTATGGCAGTCGGCAGCGTCGGCCCGACCCGGGCGCGCTGTCTGGAAAGGCTGCGCCAGGTGATCGAAAACTTAGGACGGGAAATGGCAGAAGACACGACTAGCTCTTGGGCGGCACCATGAAAGCCGAGGGGAACGACATAGAGGACGAGCAGCTACTGGCGGAACTGAGGTCGCTGGCACTCCGGATCGGGCCCACCCCACCTGCGTTGGTTGAAGCGGCCAAAGCAGCGTTCAGTTGGCGCAGTGTCGCCACGGCCATCGCCGGGCTGGAGTTCGACTCGGCTGTTGACGACGATGGCCTGGCGCGGGTGCGGGACGGGGGGCCCGAACGGCGGCTCCGGTTCCGTTGCCCGGACCATGTGGTCGAACTGACCGTTGCCGGGAACAACCGTGCCTTGGCGGGCCGGGTCGACCCGCCCTTTGCCGGCACAGTGGTCCTCCGGCATCCTGACGGTGTCTGGCTCAGCGCCGCGGTCAACCAGTTCGGCCAGTTCTTCTTTGACGCGGTGCCGCGCGGCGCGGTCAGCTTGAGACCTGTCGCAACGGACCAGGCTCTCGCCGACTTCGAAACCGAGTGGGTGACGATCTGAAGACCAAGGCTTCCGCTGTTGCGGACCTGGCGACCGAAGCCGTTCAACTAGCCGAATCTGACCCGCACCGGGCACTTGCCTTGGCTCAACAGGTGGAGTCTCAACACGCGGAAGGTCTGGGCCAACCCGACGACGGCGGTTTGCAGGTACGAGCGCTGGCCAAATGGGCCATAGGCCGAGCCAGCCGCCATTTGGGCATGCACCGGGAGGCGAAGGCCGCGCTGGAAGCGGCCGTTGAATTGTTCGCATCTGCGGGGGACCGGCCGGCGGCCGCGCGGGCGTTGGTGTCCCTGGCCGTTGAGCGGGTCGACGCCGGGCGTTTTGACGAGGCAATCGCAATGCTTCACGAAGCCGAGAGGGACCTGACCGGTGCCGACGCAGCTCGCGCCGCAGTTCAGCGAGCGTTGGTGCTGCAGCGAGCTGGGCGGGTCATAGACGCGAGGGACGACTTTGACCGCGCCGTCGAGGCGTTCGAAACCGCCGGCATGGAAGTCGAAGCGGCGGTAGTGGTACAGAACAGGGCGCTGGTCCATGCCTACCGAGGCGAGCTGGACGAAGCGGACGAGGATCTCGCGGCAGCGGCGAGGATCTTCTCCGAGCGCGGCCAGCCCATCCGGAACGCCGAGGTGCTCCACAATCAGGGTTTTGTCGCCGCCCGCCGCGGAGATCTCCCGCGAGCGCTGTCGCTTTTCGACCAGGCGCAGAGGCGCGCCGCCGAGCTGGGAGCACTGCGGCCCGAGATGCTCGTGGACCGCGTCGAAGTCTGCCTTCAAGCCGGCCTGAGCCAAGAGGGACGGGCTTTGGCTGAGGCCGCCGTCAGGGCCCTCGAAGAAGCGGGCTTTACTGCCGACGTTCCTGAAGCCTGCCTGCTCGCCGCACGTGGCTGCGAACAGGACGGTGACCCATCGGAGGCCAGGGCCTGGGCACTGCGAGCCGTTGCGCTCTTTGGTGATCAGCAACGCCCGCGTTGGGAAATCTTGGCGCGCTATGCCGTCCTTAGGGCAGGAGCAGCCGGCGACAGCCCCCCAGCAGACGTGGCCGACCACCTGGTACCTACGGCCGCAGAACTGCGCCGGGCAGGATGGGCTGGCCCGGCCGTGGAGGCTGAGGTACTCGCCGTCGAGCTGCTTGTCAGAGGGAGCAGGCTCGACGCGGCCAGGGACATCCTTGACCAATTGGCCCCCGGCGTGGCACGGATGCTGCCGTTGAACCGGCTTGGGGCACGGCTCTGCCAGGCACGCTGGCACATGGCGGCAGGCGACGCACACGCCGCCGAGCGGGCTTTGGCCTCTGCCCTCCGAGCCCTGCTGGCCTATCAGGCCACACTGGGGTCGATCGAGCTCCGCGCCGCTGCTGGAGGGCGTGCAGGCGAGGTGATGGCGCTTGGGATCGCCATGGCAAGGGCCAACGGTCAGCCGGCCCGAGCGCTGTGGTGGATGGAGACCGTGCATGCCGCGCAACAGAATGAGCCCGGCGGCCGCGCTGAGGACCCCGAGATGGATGCGTCGCTGGCATCGTTGCGAGACGTTATGACCCTCCTGGCACGCGAACCGGCCAACGTGAAGGAGAGGACAGCCCTTCGCCGGCGGCAGTCAGTGCTCGAAGAGGTGGTCCGGCGCCGTAGCCGGCATGCGATCGGCCTGCGTGCTTTCGGCCGGCGGACGTTCAGCGCCGACGGGATCTCCAAGTCCTTAGGTGACAAGCTTCTCGTTGAGTACGCGCCGGTCGACAAACGCCTAGTCGCGGTCGTCCTTTTCCACGGCGAGTGCCGCCTGGTCGAGCTCGCGTCCCTCCCCGAAGTGCGCCACGCGGTTGCCAGCCTGCGCCTGGCTCTGCAGGCGGCTGTGGGCACGAGCTCGCCCCTTGCTGCCTTGGGAACAGTGAGGGCGGCGGCGAGCGCCGTCCAAGGGCTCGTGCTTGACCCCCTGGCCCTCCCCCGCGCCGATGAGGTCGTCGTTGTAGCTGACGGGCCGGTCGCATCGACGCCATGGGCCCTGCTACCTGACCTGGCGGGGACAACGCTGGTCGTCGCCGCGTCGGCCGACGCTGCGCTACGGCGCCCCAAGCATTTCCCGCCAACGGCACTCAGGGTGCTCACCTTGGCCGGGCCGGACCTGCGTTATGCCGAAGAGGAGGCTGAAGCCGTGAGTGCCCTGTGGCAAGCCAACGCGAGCCTCCTGAAAGGCGCCCAAGCGAGCGTAGGCGCCGCCAAGGACGCTATGAGGCGCGCCGATGTCGTACATGTCGCAGCCCACGGCGTCTTCCGGGGCGACAACCCATTGCTGTCGTCAATCAGGCTGAGCGACGGGCCGATCACTGGCGACGAGCTTGCTCAAGCCACCAAGGCTGCCCGCCTCGTCGTATTGTCCTGCTGTAACAGCGGCATGGCCGATGCCAGCGGGATCGGCCTCAGTCGCCTCCTCACCGGGGCAGGTGCAACTGCCGTCGTCGCCAGCGTAAGCCCGGTATCCGACGCGGGCTCGGTGGAACTGATGATCGCGTTGCATCGTGAGCTGTTGCGGGGGGCCAACCCGGCGAGCGCTCTCACGACCGCGCGCCAAGCGGTGGGAGGGCTATTGCGCTCACCGTCTTGCGCCGGCTTCACGTGCTTCGGCAACGGGTTCGAAAGTGTGGTGGCCCGATAGCTCCGACGGCTCATGGCCCGACCTGGTCGGCCGGCGAGCCCGGGCCCGCCTTTCCAAGGCTTCGGCTAATTCCAAGCAGGTTCGTGCCCTCCGCCTCAGCTCGTCTGCAATCTCGTAAATGCAGCCCAACGGGACATCGTCCAGGTGCAAAACCCCAATGTCGAGCGGAAGAACAGCTCCGGACGATGCAGGGTGCTCGGGAGGCTCCGCTTGCAACCTGCGGACCGCTGCAACCGTCCGGTGCACGGTGGACTTCGCCACGCCTGCAGCTTCGGCCGCCTGCCGGAAGCTGCTTGCAGGATCCTGTGCCAGCGCCTTGGCGACGGCCGCCCGGCCCGCTGCGGGGTCAACCGGCCTGCGCCGCCCGTCCCGACCGGTCCTTGCTCCCGTCCCTAATGCCTCGGCGGCCTGCCGTATGCGGGCCACGGTGGAATGGGAGAGCCCGCACATTTCTGCCACCCAGCGGTCAGAGCGGTCTGGGCACCTCCGAAGGAGCGTCCCGGCCGCCGCTTGCCGCTCGCTACGGCTGAGCGGTTTTCCATGCCTGATGTTGGCCTGGACTGCAACGACCAAGGCGTCGGTCTCGCTTCCTGAGAAAAACACCGCCCTGATCTCGGCCCGGCCCATCCTTCGGGACGCTTCGACCCGGTGCACTCCGTCGATCACCTTCATCGTGCGCTTGTCCACCACTACGGGCGGGAGCCGGTCCAGCACTTCGGCCAGCGCCAGCACGTGGTCCTCGTCCACCCTTGTATCCCTCGGGGAATAGCTGCCTACCAGGTCTGCCACACGCACGGCACGCCCCTCGGGCCAGGTTTGGCCCGGGGGACGCGCCATGCTGCCGTCCGAGACCGCCGCTCGACCATCCACGATGAACAAGAGGCGCGAAAGAGCCGTTGCGTACATCCCACTTACCCCCGACACCTCTAGGTACGGGCCTAGCCGATCAACTGGGAGCGTCGAAGTTGGCACGCGCCAACTCCGTTATGGCCCGACGATGGCACCCTTCGAGATGGTCGTTGACAAGACCCAGGGATTGCATGGCGGCGTACGCGGTGGTCTGGCCGACGAAACGGAAACCGTGGCGGCGAAGCTCGGAGGACAGGGCCTTCGATTCAGGGGTCGACGCTGGTAAGTCGCTCAGGGCCTTGGGCGCCAGGTGGGAACCCGGCTCGTGGCTCCACACCAGAGCTGCAAGAGAGACACCCTGCGCGGCGAGGCGCACGGTCGCCTGCGCGTTGGCGATGGTTGCAACGATCTTGCCACGATGGCGGATAATCCCCGGGTCCCCGAGCAGCCGGGCGATGTCGGCGTCATCGAAACGGGCGACCAGGCGCGGGTCAAAAAACGCAAAGGCGTTACGGAAGGCTTCGCGTTTTCGCAAGATAGTAAGCCAGGAAAGACCGGCCTGGAAACCTTCGAGGCAGAGCTTCTCGAAAACCCGGTTGTCGTCGCCGACCGGCAACCCCCACTCGTTGTCGTGGTAGGCCCGGTACTCGGGCGGCGAAGTGCCCCACGGACATCGGGCAACACCGTCTTCGCTAATAACCAGGTCGCTTGACATTTCTCGGTGACGAGGCCTGCGACGGGTCAGCTGTGGCCTGCGACGGCCAGCTCTTCGTCCCTCGCCGCCGAACTGCTCGCAGGATTACGCGGTGGGTGGCTGGGCCACCAAATCCGGTCACCCAGGTCGAAATTGAGCGCGGTGACCAAGATGGAGCGGACTACGAGCGTGTCGAGCAGCACCCCGAACGCCACTGCGAAGCCGATTTGCGCGAACTCAGTTACAGGCAGCGTGCCGAGAACTGCGAAGGTCCCAGCCAGCACGAAGCCAGCCGAGGTGATCACGCCGCCAGTAGCGGCGAGACCAAGGAGAGCGCCAGTACGAGTGCCGTGCGTGTGGGTCTCCTCCCGCACTCGGGTCATCAAGAAAATGTTGTAGTCGATCCCGAGAGCCACCAGGAAGACGAACACGAACAAGGGGAATGCGCTGTCCTCAGCTGGGACGCCAAAGATATGGTCGAACACGAGCGCGCTCACCCCGAGGGCGGCGCTAAACGACAGCACAACGGTGGCTACGAGCAGCAGAGGGGAGAACAGCGCACGCAGCAAAAGTGCCAGGATGCCGAAGACGACCAAAAGGGTAATAGGAATGATCACGTCGCGGTCATGGTGGGCCGCATTTTCCACGTCGAGGTTGACCGCGCTCGCACCACCTACGAGGGCGTGCGCGCCGGGGACGGCGTGGACCGCGGTTCGGACCTTTTCGACGGTGGTGTAGGCGGCGTTACTGACAGGGTTAGCGGTCGTTGTGCCTTGTAGGTACGCAAGACCGCCCTTCACGATGGGGGGCGCTACCGAAGCGATCCCTGGCGCGGCTTTGAGCGCCGCTTGGACCTGAGAGGTCTCGGCAGCATTGGCGACTACCACCACTGGGCTGCCAAGCCCGGCGGGGAAGTGGCGGGCGAGGACTTCCTGACCGACGATCGAGCTCGGCGTACCCCGGAACGATTGCTTCTCGGTCAGCCCGTTAGCATGCAGGTCGAAGGTGCCGAGAGCCAGCGCAGCCAGGATAAGCGCGGTGCCTATCCAGACCCAGCGAGGGCGGCGGCTGATCTGGCGGCCAATCCGTGCCCACGCTCCTGCCGAGGTCGGCTCGGCTGAACCGACGGCGGGGCGGTAGGGCCAGAAGATCCAGCGGCCCGCTATCACCAAAAGCGCAGGCAGAAGGGTGATCATTGATGCCAAACCGACAACGATGCCGATCGCGGCGACAGGTCCCAACCCGCGCGTGGAATTGCTCTCCGCGATCAAGAGGCACAAAAGGCCCGCTATGACCGTGCTGGCACTGGCGATGATGGCGGGACCGGCTCGGCGTACAGCGATCGCCATTGCCTCATGGCGGTCGGCATGACGACGTAGCTCCTCGCGGTAGCGGGCCACCAGGAGCAGCGCGTAGTCGGTACCGGCCCCAAACACGAGCACGGTTAGTATGCCGGCGCTCTCTGCGTTGACTACGAGCCCGGCGTGACGGTCCAAGAGGTAGATGACCGCCTCCGCGGTCGTCAATGCGATGCCGGCGGAGATCACCGGCAGGAGCCAGACGAACGGGCTCCTGTAGGTCAACAGCAAGATGACCACTACGACAGCGATAGCCGAGTACAGGAGGGTGCCGTCAATGCCTTTGAACGCGTTCTCCGAGTCGGACGCGTTGCCGAGCGGCCCCGTCACATAAACCGACAGCCCATGTGAGCCGCCGGCGATCTGCTTGACCTTGTCTACGACAGTCGGCGTAACGGACCATCCGTCCGCACCGAGGTTGTACGGGACGGCGACCTGAGCCGCCTCGCCGTCCCTGGACCATACCGGGCCGACAATCGGGCCGCCGAGCGGTGCGACGCCCGCGAATGTACGTGCGTTGGCCGCAATTTTCACCCGGTCGGCTGCCGTGAGGCCAGCTGCGCGCTGGTAGACGACAACAGCGACCAATGTGTTCGGGTTTTGGAAGGCGCCCTCCAAGCTGAGGACCTTCGTCGACTCGGCGCCACCGGGCAGGTACGCGGTGGCGTTGTTTTGCTCGGCTCCCATCAACTTCCCCGCCAGAGGCCCGGCAGCTGCCACAACGATGAGCCAAAAGACAAGGACCAGCCACTTCCCGCGCCGGCCTACAAGCGCGGGTATCCAGCGTGCTCGAAGTGATCCCATCGTTGAGATCTTGGCATCAGCTCGAGGGGCCGCGCCAGTGGTTTGTACCATAATGGTTACACCTTCCGATAAGGCGGTCCGTGATGTACGTCCCCGCGCATTTCGCTGTTGACGACGGACAGCTCGGTCAGCTGCTGGCTGACTTCCCAGTCGCAGACCTGGTGACGGTCACCGCGCAGGGCCTCCTCGCGACGTTCCTGCCCGTCCTCTACGAACCGACGACCGGTGAACGGGGCTCCATCATCGGCCACGTCGCTCGCGGCAACGAACAGTGGCGCGGCCCTGTGCTCGCTGAGGCGCTGGTGATCCTTCACGGCCTGAATGCTTACGTTTCACCTTCCTGGTACCCGTCCAAAGCCGAGCACGGCCGAGTCGTGCCTACGTGGGACTACCTCACCGCCCATGTCTATGGTCGTTTGGTAGTCCACGACGACGCGGGGTGGGTGGAGTCGTTGGTCCGACGGCTCACCGCTACGCACGAGGCGGGCCGTCCGCGACCGTGGTCGGTTGACGACGCTCCTGCAAGCTTCACGGCCGCCCAGCTGAAAGGGATCGTCGGCGTCGAGGTAGTCATCAGCCGCGTACAGGTCAAGGCCAAGTGGAGCCAAAACCGCACTGGGCCCGATATCGATGGGGTCATAGCGGGCCTGGAAGCGAGCGGGCAAGGCGACGCGGCCGCAGCCGTGCGGGAAGCTCGTCCCTAACGCTGCCCAGGCACTAGCGCAGGCTGAACCCTCCGTCCATCAAAAGCTCGGTGCCGCAGCAGTAACCAGAATCAGTGCTGAGCAGGAACGCCACCGCCCGAGCCACCTCGTCCGGCTCGGCAAAGCGGTTGAGCACGATCCCGGGCAACCACTGGTCGAACTGGTGCGTTTTCTTCGCCAGCAGCGGCGTGCCCACGTACCCAGGTGAGACGGCGTTGACACGGACGCCGCGTGGCCCCCACTCCACCGCCAGCGACTTCGACAGGGCGGTGACGGCGGCCTTGGAGGCGTTATATGCGCACTGGTGCTGTGGGAAGTTGACGACATGGTTGCCCGACATCGAGGCAATGTTGACGATGCTCCCTCCGCCTCTCGCCAGTAACTGGCGCCCGAAGGCCTGGCAACTGAGGAACAGGCCCCGCAGGTTCACCGCCAGTACGGAATCAAAAAGCTCTATCGGCATGTCCTCGGCTGCAACATCGTCTTCGACGATGCCAGCGCAACAAACCAAGTCCACCGGGCCCGCTGCCGTCTCGTAGACCGACAACGCCGCCGCCTCTACGCTCGACGGGTCCGTGACGTCGACGCTCACAAAGACAACACCGGTTAGTGGCTCGAGCGCGACGCGGTCGAGAGCGAACACCGAGAGACCAAGCGCCGCCAGGTGAGCGCAAAGCGCCCGCCCGATCCCACCGCTTGCTCCAGTCACCGCTACCTGCCCATTACTGAACTCCATCTTCAGCCTCCGTTCCTTGCTCCCGGCCTGTCATCCGGCCGGTTCAGTGGGACTCACGAGCCACCCGGTCCCCGCTTGCGCC
>Ga0302326_10020263_pt1 | contig 13700 bp, 14 predicted proteins | sample Palsa_T0_3_FD_202264 | JGI IMG/M metagenome (GOLD analysis project Ga0302326, IMG submission 202264) | Peat permafrost microbial communities from Stordalen Mire near Abisko, Sweden - Palsa_T0_3 | ecosystem: Environmental > Terrestrial > Soil > Palsa > Peat permafrost | place: Sweden: Abisko... | reverse complement strand
TTTGAGGGAGCCCACCAGACTTCCCGTGTTGTAGCCGGCCGGCTGGTAGTCCCAGATTTGCAATTCGTAACCGGTCTTGTGCGGCGCCCCCTCTTTTGTGGAGCGGAGAAAGACGCCGCTATTGACCTTCTCGCTACCGCGGAACTGCAGTTTGAGCTCGAAGTTCGTGTAGGAATCATTGCTAGCCAGCCACCCGGCGCTGGTTCCCGGGCAAACGATCGCGCCGTCGGCCACGCTCCAATCCCCTGTCGCTTCCGGCTTCGAGGTGCTTAAGGGCTGCCAGCCGTCGAGATCCTTGCCATTGAACAACAGTTTCCAACCGTGAGCGGCTTCGCTGGACGCAAGCTTATTGGGGGTGCCCTGCGCGGTGGCCACGCTGCAGGGCACAATGAGCGACGCCATTCCCAGAATCAGACAGTAACTCGCGATGGTTTTCATTTTGCCTCCCTGGCACGGTGATGGAATCTTTAGGGTGCGGGCGCAGTACGTGCTGGTCGAGGCTTAAGCCTTTCGGCCATGAGCGCATCGAACTCTGAACGCGGCATCTTCAACTTCTCAGGATGTGCATCGATCCACTTGGAAAGACCCTGGTATTTCTCCGGTGTCCATCCACCTTCGAACTCCGCGCCGTTTTTGCCCTCTTTGTTGAGCTCGAAGTTGTAATCATCTTCGAGGCTGGTGAACTCCGCGTGACTGATCGCGTCTTCGGCCAGGATTGCAGGGATAAAAATTACTCCGTCCGTCTTCGCCAGGACAAGATCTCCCGGCAACACAACCGCTCGCCCAATACGAATGGGGGCATTGATCGCCGTCAATTCCATCTGCGCCCAGGCAGAAGGGTCATACCCTTTGTAGAATCCGTTGAAGTTTGGAATTTCGCGATTCTCTTCTTGGTCGCGTATGCCGGCGTAGAAGACAAACCCGGTATGGGTGTGGGCAGCAATGCCGTTGCCCAGGTTGGACCCAATCAACGTGCCTTCAATGATCTTCCCAAAGCCATCGGCCACATACACGTCCCCCAGCTGCAGTTCGTTGATCGGCCAGCTATTATTTCCGCTAACCCGGCCTTCTGCCTTACCTTCCGCGGCAATGGCCTTGGCCATGTCTGCCCGAGTCGGCATATATTGAGCCGTGAGGGCACGACCGGCAAACGGCTTTTCGATGTGCAGAGCTTGCCAATCGCCCTCAAACTGGTTGGCATATCCCTTCTGGCGCAGAAAACCCCAGATATCCTCAATAGTGCAGTCGACGGCCCGCTTGAGCAGATCGTCCGGAACCTTTGGACGCCCATCAGGAAAACGATCGCCCTTCCAGTCAGACGTATAGAACATCATCTGATCCCTGGTCATCTTCACCTGGGAGAAGGCAGCCGAAGCTCCCACCACCGTCCAGAGGATTACTGCAGCCACAATTGCCTTTTTCATGAAAGTCTCCTGCCTCGAAACACTAAATCATGCGAGGGCTGCCGCCAACCTCGCAATGCCTTGACGTTCTCAGGTTCTCTTTTGTTTCCGCTATTCTCAGACATAGCGCTTTGCTTTGTATTTTCGAGTTGAGTCCCGGAAGTCTGTCTGAATTTGGTTCCGCGACGAGATCTTTGCTTTGTATCAAGGCACGGCTTCAGTCGTGCCATCCCCCGGCCAAATAGTCAGGGCTTTAGCCCTGACTATATTTGCGTCTTTACGGCACGACTCAAGTCGTGCACTGATGCAAAGCAAGGATCTTGTCGCAGAGCCGATTTGGACAAGTCTGACTTTCAGACGTCGCTGCGGGACTCGCCCGATCATCTCCGGACGCGACTAGCCAATTTCGTATCCGTCACGGTTGCTTCAGATTGACTACCTCCGCTAGAAGGGCGGTGGGCGGTTGGTGTACTTGCGGCCGATCGCAGCCGTCTCAGGACTCGCCGGCCCTACCATTACGCCTTCCTTGATCATGTCGACCACGTCTTTAGCGTTAAGTGAGTTGAGGAAGAAAATGTGGTTTGCCTTGCAGGCGGCCAGGACCTTGGCGCGCGCAGCAACCATTTTGGGATCCTGAATGGCTGCCTCACCTTGCGCACGGACGCCAAGAGACATCGCCATATCCCCGGGGCCCCATTCCGCCATCCCTATGCCGGGAACCTTCAGGTTTTCGTCGACATTGGCCAACGCGTACTTGTCTTCCTCCTTAACGCCGAGCAACAGCTCGCCATTCGGATTGAGCGGCCAGGGGTCCGCTTTGTCTTCGTACTCCTCCTGAGAGACTCCCCAGATTTGCGCCGCTGTCGCCACCCCGTGAACACCGCGGCGGCCCTCGGGGAGTCCGTCCACTCCTACCCCTTCGTTGTGGATGGGAAAGCGCACAGCCTCGACAAAGGCGCGGATGGCGCCGGGATCGTCCGCATGGGTGAGCATGACCCCGTGCACCCCGGTGGCGAGCACCTGGTTGAACATCCAGGCGTTGGCGTGGACCGCCGCAGCGTCCATGCCATTCACAGGGACGTTGACGATCACCGCCGGTGTGCGATGGCCGCTTCTGTCAGGTCCGCCGGCCACCAATCCACGCATGTACTCCTGCAGTCCTTTTACGTCGTAAGGAGCATGCTCCATGTCGTAGCTGATGTAGTCGGCATACGTCTGAGCGTCCTTGACTCCTTGCTCGTAGGTACCGGTGGTGCCGGAGTGAGATCCGGTGTAATAGATAGGCTGGCCTGCCGCCAGCAGTTCGATTGCCTGGTTGATGCGCTTCGGCTTCGCGGTCTGAGCGACGATGGTGATGGTAACCACGCCCAGCAGAACAGTCGCCAGGACCAAAAGCGTTTGCTTTCCACTTCTTTTCACGAACGCCCCCGATTTATTGTTGATCTATCATCGATAAGTTATGGCAGGCGGATAGTATTCCAACGACCGGTTGGGAGGCAAAGAAAAAGTTTCGGGGGAAGGTGTAACCGCTTACCTGGACAGGCACACAGACGCAGCCCAGCATTCCACGAGCGAAGTACATCGATCATCCATCTGGTTCGCGCGGGATACTATTGCATGGGAAGCACTTGTGGGCCGGCCACGGTGTGGTTCCAGACGGCTTCCCGGGGAGGTGATTCTTGACAGTTGATTCGCTCCAGGGTGTTTTCTCGGTTCCCCCGCTCGCGCGAGCGACCGGGAGTGCCCGAGCCATTGATTTCGAACAGAATTCGCGCATCGTGCGCTACATCGCGGACGGTGGGATTACACGGTTCATCTACGGCGGCAATGCGTTCCTTTACCATCTAACGCTCGGGGAATATGAGCAGTTGCTGGAATGGCAGGCGTCGATAAAGCGGGATGGGCTTTGGCTTATACCCAGCGCGGGTCCTTCCTATGGGCGGTTGATGGACCAGGCCAAACTGTTGCGCCGCTTTGCCGTTCCCTGCGTGATGACGCTTCCCTGCAATGATCCGCGCGATGCTGCCGGACTCGAGCGCGGTCTGCGTGAGTTCGCCGAAGCAGCAAATGTCAGCCTGATGATCTATATAAAAGAAGAAACAAACCTGGGAGCGGACCTCATGGCGGGCCTCGATGTGGTCGCCAGGCTGGTCGACGAACAGATTTGCACCGCTATCAAATATGCCGTGGTTCGCAAACATCCCGAGAAAGATGACTACCTCGACGAACTGGTCAAACGAGTCGATCGGCGCAAGGTGATCAGCGGTATCGGCGAGCGCCCCGCGGTGATCCATCTGCGGCAGTGGGGCTTGCCAGGATTCACTACGGGCTCAGGTTGTCTTGCTCCTTCCCTGAGCGCGGCGATTTTCTCCGCTTGCCGGACCGGTGACTATGAGCAAGCAGAACGCATCCGTTCCCGCTTCCTGGGCGTGGAAGATTTGCGCGATGCGTGGGGACCGGCTCGTGTTCTGCATCATGCGCTGGAGCTCGCCGGCATCGCACCCACCGGACCCATTCCTCCCTTCGTCTCGGAGCTTTCTGCGGAGCAACGGACTCGGGTAAAACCAGTGGTGCAGGAACTTCTGGCGCAACAGCAAGAGTTGGTTGCCGGAGATTGAGAAACCAAATGGCAGGTGAGGTGGGCGACTGGTCACGGCGCAGATTGCTGAAAACTGCCGCCGGCGCTGCCTTGCTTGGTAGGTTTCGCGCGCTCGGCGAAACTGCACAGACGAAAATCAGCGATGTTCAAACCATGACTCTGACCGGGCCTCGTACCTATGTCCTGGTGAAGGTGGTCGCAGACAATGGACACTACGGCATCGCTGAAGCCTATGGCCTCCCCAGCATCGGGGTAAAGGAGCAGATAGAGGCGCTCAAGCCGCTGCTGGTGGGCAAGAATCCTCTGGAGATCGATGCCATTTACACCTTCATGGGGATCGGAGGCCGTGAGCTTTCCGGCACGCGCACCGATGGCTCGGCGCACTCGCTCATGCGCGCGGCCAGCGGCATCGAGATGGCGCTTTGGGACCTGGCGGGCAAGACCCTCGGCGTTCCCTCGACAACGCTGCTGGGAGGAAGGTTCCGCGATAAAGTCCGGGTCTACGACCATGCGGCACCCCGCGACATGCTGGACAAAGCTTCGTGCCGGGAGTGGGCTGCAAAGATCAAGGCCGACCCCAGCGGCTTTACCGCCCACAAGATCGGGTTCCGCCATACCGACCCGGCGACGGACAGTGCCCGGGACCTGGGCAATCGAGTGCTCACAACCAAAGAACTGATGGAGATTGCTCAAGGGTTTGAGAATTGCCGTGAAGCGATCGGTTGGGACCACGACCTGATGGTTCACTGCCACTGGGAGTACGACCTGCGCACTTCCATCCAGTTGGCGGACGCGGTTGCGCCGATCAAGCCACTGTGGCTGGAAGATCCACTTCCCGTGGACTACTCCGAATCCTGGAGAAGGTTATGTGCGAGTTCCCGTGTGCCTATCTGCACTGGTGAGAACCTGGAACGGCGGGCAGGGTTCAAGGATTTCATCATCTACCAGGGATGCGACATCCTGAATCCGGATCTGCGCAATAGCGGCGGTTTTCTGGAGACCAAACGTATTGCGGACATGGCTGACACCTTCGGATTGCCTATGGCGACACACAACACGGGAAGCCAACTGCACACGTGGGCTAACTGTCAGTGGGCTGCATCGATCCGCGACTATATTGCTTGTGAAACGATCACCGGGCAGGGTGGATGGATGGACCAGTTGCTTTTGCTCGATGGTCCCTATATCAAGGATGGGCACATCAGCGTGACCGGCAAGCCGGGACTTGGCGTGGAATTGAATCCGGACGTAGTAAAAGCTCATTTGGCTGAAGGCGAACGCTGGTGGGGATGAAAGGTACAAGGGGACAAATGAAACGTCGTGAATTGTTGAAGTCCATCGGGAGTGCGGGCCTGCTTGGTCTTGCTTCGCGTCTCTTGCAATCGCAGGAGCAGGTTGCGCGTGCCACACGCGGCATGGCAACGCCGCGCATCAAGGATATAAGCGTGATTGAATGTGAGCCTGCGGGTACTCGGCTTACCGTGGTCAAGATCACAACCGACCAGGACGGTCTCTACGGATATGGCTGTGCCACGTTTACCCAGCGTGCTGATCTGGTCAAGCCGGCGGTGGAGAAATATCTGAAGCCGTTTCTGATGGGCAAGACGACGGACCGGATCGAAGATATCTGGCAATCGTGCTACGACAGTTCCTACTGGAAGAACGGTCCGGTGCTGAACAATGCGCTCAGCGGAGTCGATCAGGCGCTTTGGGATATCAAGGGAAGGCAGGCTGGCATGCCTGTTTATCAGCTTGCCGGGGGCAAGTGCCGCGAGGCCGTCGATGCCTACACGCATGCGGACGGTCCTGATTTTCAAGCGGTTGTCGAAAGCGCAAAGGGTTTCATGGCCCAGGGTTTCCGCAATGTTCGAGTGCAGGTGGGGATCCCGGGGATGTCGGGTTATGGCTCCAGACACAACGACGACACCAAGCTGAAGGCGCTCCACGACCAACCGCTGTACGAGCCGGCCTATGACTTCCGCCGCGCGTTGAAGCTGCTGGAGGTGTGTCGTCAGGAGCTGGGCGATGAGGTCGAATTGCTGCACGACATGCACGAGCGTCTCACGCCCAACCAGGCGGTTCAGTTCTGTAAGGAAGCGGAAAAGTTCCACATGTTCTTTCTGGAAGATCCGCTCTCGCCGGAAGACCTCGGCTACTTCCAGCAGATCCGGCAGAACTGCGCCACACCGATTGCCATGGGCGAACTCTTTAACAGCCCGCACGAGTGGCAGCCGCTGATCGAGGGACGGCTCATCGACTATATTCGGGTGCATGTTTCGCAGGCTGGCGGATTTACCCCGGCGCGTAAGATTGCGATCCTTGCCGAACAATATGGGGTCAAGACCGCATGGCACGGTCCAGGCGACGTTTCACCGGTGGGCCATATGGCGAATGCCACGCTGGATATTGTCAGCTATAACTTCGGGATCCAGGAATATACGCCCTTCAACGAACGGACCAGGGAAATCTTTCACGGGTGTCCGGAGTTGAAAGATGGCTACATCTGGGTGAATGAGAAACCTGGGTGGGGCATCGAGATCGATGAGCAGGCAGCGGCCAAGGCTCCGTTTACGCCGGGGAGAAACAACCTGAACGGCGGATGGGGAGAGATACGGAAACGCGATGGCACGGTGATCAAGCAGTAGAACCCGCAGCGAACAGGATTTCCATGAGAGATCCGCTGAGCCGCAGATCCCTCGGCTTCGCTCGGGATGACAAAGGAAAGGGTGACACTTCCATGAAAAGTGGTGGTGGACAGAAGGAGCGTTTCATCGCCGCGCTTGAAACGACGCCGCCACTAGCTGCTCTGAATCGAAAACGCCGCCCTCTCCTTTGTCATCCCGAGCGAAGCCGAGGGATCTGCGGTGCAGCGGATCTCTCTTGGAAATGTTTTCGGGGATGTGGGGCGTCTGAAAAGAGGTGACCGTGTCACAGACGAACGTTAAAACGACCGTTCCGTTGGGTCGCCGCGACTTTCTCAAGCTGCCTGCCCTGGCCGCGGTCTGTGGGCTGCTTCCTACTGCATCTTCTGCTGCCGGCCAGAAAGTGCTTTTCGACGAGGCAGATCCAGAAGGAACGAAGATCGCCATCAAACTAACCGTCCAAAACACTTCGGATGAGGAACTGCTTTTCCTGAAGCAGATTGGATTGCGTTGGCTGCACGCCGACTTCGGCGAAGAAGCATCCTACGATTTCATTAAGGCCACGCAGGATCGTTTTGCCCGGTACGGGCTCAGGATTGACTGCGCGCTGATGGAAAAGTATCGCTCGTTAAAGATTCAGCTGGGGCAACCCGGCAGAGACGAAGATATTGAGAAATTCAATACCTTTCTCACCGATTGTGGACGGCTGGGTATTCGCACTTCCCACATTGATTTCCATCCGGGAAATACCTACACGACGAGCATGATCACGACCGCCCGGGGCTATTCGGCGCGCGAGTTCAGCGTGACCGACTTCCGCGAGAAAGTCGAAAAGAAAATGTTTGACCGGGACTACTCCGCGGAGGAAATATGGGCAAACTATAGCTATTTTCTTGACGCGGTTCTGCCCGTCGCCGAGAAAGCTGGTATTAAGTTAGCCCACCACCCCGACGATCCGCCGATTTCCCCGATGAATGGCGTGGCTAAAGTCTTTATCAACTATGCAGGGTACAAACATGCCGAGGACGTGTTGGCGAAAGGCAGCAAGCATTGGGGACTTTGCCTCTGCCTCGGTACCTGGCTCGAAGGGGGCGACACGATGGGCAAGGATGCCGCCTCGATGATCCGAGAGTTTGGCGGACGAGATAAGCTCTTTACTATTCACTTCCGCAATGTGAGTTCACCTCTTCCGCGGTTCCATGAGACTTTCCAGGACGATGGCTATCAGGATATGTATCTGCTTATGAAAGCGCTGCGCGAAGTGCGCAGCACAGCGTCGCTGATACCCGATCATTATCCCGGCATCGTTAGCGACACCCATCTTCGCATCGACAACGCCTACATGGTTTCTGCGATGCGCCAGATGTTGCGTCGCGCTTATGAAGAAGTGGGATGACGTCTAGGCCAGCAAGAGAGGAATCATGACGCCCATCCCCATGGCGAAAAACCAGAGAGCAGGAGCCGGCGTTCCGACCGGGCGAACGCGGCGAAGCTCCCTGGCTGTCATTCTCGAGTCAAGCATCTGTTTCCTGGTATAGGCTCGCTCCAATATATAGAACAAGGAGGCGGTGCAGTTGCCATAGATCAGGTGGCCCAGGAGAGACGGCAGCAACGCAGACGCGGCGGTTATTCTCCAATCGATTTCTCCGGTGAGTATCAACGGGAGCAGGGTCAACGGACCGACGTACCACCAGATCAATCCGAAAACCCAGCCCCACGCACCAGCCATGGCGAGGTTCGATGCCTCATCGCGAAACAGTATGCCGTAGCTCATTCCAATCAAGGTGCTGACCAACAGATGAACGAGAAGGCCGTTCACACTCGATAGATGGGTGGCCGCACCGGCAACATTCGACAACATATGAGCGGCGAACAGGAATGGACTGGAGACAAGGCCCCCGGCAAAGCCCGCCTTGGCTCCCCACTGCAGAGAACGAAAGAGGCGAAATCCGGGACCATCGGCCTCTCGGTTGAGCGGGTCTGATTCAATGAACAGCCGCACCCAGGCACGGTCAAATGTGGCATAGACCACGCCAAGAATGAGCCCGTAGAGGACGTACCCAACAAGTGGTCCGAACAACGGAACCGCCGCATCCATGGACCAGTTCAATGGCATCCGCTGTGCGAGTGGAAAGAAGGTGAGCGGCCCTGCGAACCAGCAAAAGACCGTAAACCCTAGTCCCCATCCCATGCAGGAGCCGTAGCCGCGAACATCGCGCTGGAAGAGCAGGCCGAAGGCTGCCCCCATCAGAAAGGCGATGCAGAACTGCAAAACCACTCGAACGGCCTGCGATGGGATGACGATCAACCCGGCGATTAACGGAAAAAATCCCCCTTGCCACATCCAATGCCCGAAGATCAGGCCACTGACGATACCGGCCAGGCCGCCGGCAGTAATTGCCCGGCTCAGATTGAAAGGTGGTCTCGAGCTGCCTGGAGAGATGGCTCCTCGAATTCCCAGTGCGAGCCCGACCGGTGCCCCGAGGCAAACCAGATATGCAGCTAACTCCGCAAAGCGGCCGCGAGCATCGTCGAGCATCACGTTGGAATCGTGGGTGCCGAGTTTCAACATGCTTGCAGCCAGTACCAGAAACCAAAACAGGAGGGCGCCGCTCAACCCCCAGATCAGGCCTGCGCCGGCGCTGGATGCTCGTTTCGAAAACACTGCAGTAAAGACGAGGCCAAACACTCCGCCAAGCAAAGCGGCACTAGGCAGCGCGGAGTGAAGAACGATGCCCTGGAGGAATCCGCCTGCTATCCCCACCAGAAGTCCAAGACACATGTCCTTCCATGCAACTACTGGCTGTGCCATGAATGGGTATCCTTTCCTCCGAGGTCAATGGTCTGAATGATGTCTCGAGGGAAGAACAGCTCGAGCGTCCACGCCATCAGTACGCGTATCTTCCGCTCCAGTCCAGGTAGCTTGGAAACATAGATGCCTCGCCAAATAAGCCACGCAAGGAGACCGGAGAAGCGGAGTGATCGTGCCGGCGCGAACGGAACTGTCAACTCCGCGCAGGCGGTTTGGTGACCGACGACGCAGAGGGCGCCCAGGGATTTGAAATGGAAATTGGTTGCGGGAGCCCCCTTCAACACCGCGCAGACATTTCTTGCAATGGTTGCTGCCTCGCGCAGGGCAAATTGCGCCGTGGGAGGGCATGGGTTCCTGGTTTCACTATCGATCACGGCGGCACAGTCACCGAGCGCCCAGGCATTTGAATGCCCGGGAACCGCAAGGGTGCTGTCGACGATGATTGCGCCGCGAGGGTTGGTGGGCAAATCAAGAGTCTTAATGAGTGGATTGGGAGCCGTGCCCGCGGTCCACACCAGCGTTTCTGCTGGAATGTGTCCGTCGCCTAAAGTCACCAGCCCGGGTTGTGCATCGACGAGCCTGGTTCCGAGACGGAATACGACGCCGCGCTGTTTCATTCTTTCCAGTGCGTACGCAGCCAGTGTTTCGCTGAGCTCAGGCAGGATACGGTTTCGCGAGTGGACCAGGGTCACACACAGCTCCTGGATATTGAGATTGCGGTAATCGGGAAAAATGCCATGGGCAAAGTCATTCAACGCTCCCGCCAGTTCCACACCGGCGAAGCCACCGCCCGCAATCACAAACGTGAGGAGTTGCCTGCGAATCTCCGGGTCTGTTTCCCGATCTGCTCTTTCGAACATCTCAATGACGTGATTCCTTATACGAATCGCATCCAGCAGTGTTTTAAAGTCGAAAGCAAACGCCTCGACGTTCGCCAGACCAAGGTAGTTCGAGACCGCTCCCAGGGCAAAAATCACATGATCGTATTCGAGTTCGCGGGCCTTGGTGCCGGTTCCATCAAGAGCAACTACTTTTCTTGCGAAGTCGACGCCCGTGACTCGTCCGCGCACGAAGTGGGTGCGATGAAGGCTGCTGCGTAACGGCACGCTGATATGGCTGGGTTCGAGACTGCTTCCTGCCACTTCAGCAAGCATGGGAGTAAACAAGAGTGCGTTGGTGTCGCTGACAAGAGAGATGGAGACCGAGCCGGCGAGTTCTTCTTCAAGACATTCCGCCACCTTCATTCCCCCAAATCCGCCGCCGAGAATCACGATGCGGGTCAGGTGGGCGGATGGTGCAGACGCCGGCGCGGCTTCTGCACCATAACGAGTCGCTACGACCCCGGTGAGAAGCTGAAGTACGGCGCCGAGCAACGCCCCGAAGAGTATCCACCCAACCAGCGGCGCAAACTGCGCCTGCATCCCCACGGCATCCCAGGCCATGGTGTTTCCCGCGAGCAGGGGAAGAAAGACGACGCTCGTAATTCCCCAGAGCGGGATCCCCAGGGAGGCGCCGCTCATGACATTGTCGGCGTAGACGTCTCGAGCAGGAGGAACGGACGCTCCGTACAGTGAGCCTGCAGCGATCGCGACTACAAATTCAAGGCCTTTCGTCGGGCTAAGAATCAACAGGGGCACGCTCGCGGCGGAAGCTGCGAGTCCACCGAGCAATCCTCTTCGAACAAATCTATTCATAGTTCAACAACGACGATGCTGCTGGGGTCTTAGAGTGCCCGGGCCCAGGAAGGTTACACAACTTATAAAAATCATGAGGAAAGGGGTGATCGTATAAACTTATTGGGTGGTGATGCACGGACACGGAGTATACCTATGTCGACCAAGCCCCTGGAGCCGCTGAAAACTCACGAGCTTCCCCTGGAGCCGTTGCAAGAAATCGTTCCCAAGCAACGGCTGATCGCGTGGTCCAGCTTCTTCTTTGCGCTGCTGCAGAGTATTTGTGGCGCCGTTGTAGGTATCAATGGCCTGCGCCTGGCGATTGGAATAGGATCGCTCGCGCTGAGCACCGGCGCAGGAGCAGCGATCGTCCGATTCCACGCAGACTGGATTCGGGTTCCGATGATCGTCATCGCCCTGCTCGGTTCATTACTGAATCTGGCTATCCTGATGCATGTTCGTCACCTTCGCAGCCGCCCAGCTGCGCAATGGCGGCAAAAGCCGTTAACCCTCCGCCAAAAAAGAGGAGAACTCGCGCAGCTGGTTCTGTCTCTGATGACGCTCGTTCTGATCGGCGTAGAGGAGTATTTGCACTTCAGCTTCCACCACTCGCTCTAGCCGATCATTTCCTGATCGAGCCGCGCATGCAGACGCTCACTGAAGCCGACCCGGAGTTGAAAAACCCGCTCGTCCGCTGTCAGAATCAGGATATTGCGCGTTGAGTCGAGGATCGCAGAACAAATTTCGCAGTGGTCGAGGTGCCTTTGAACAAGCTCTCGCATCTCCGGCGGCAGGGCGTCGTCCAGATACCCGGAGATGCAGTCCCAAACGTGCTTGCAATTTAAAACCACGGGATCCATCTCCGCTTTGGAGTTGCATCTCTCAGTAGGGGCGTCAACTGCCTTTGCAGCACCATACGCGCGCGATGCAGCCGCACTTTCACGTTTCCTACCGTGATGCTGAGCGCAGCCGCCGTTTCCACGACATTCAACTCCTCCACGTCGCGCAATAAAAACACCTCGCGGTATTTTTCAGGCAGGCTGGTAATCGCCTTCTGCAACATTCTCCGCGTCCGCCTCATTCTTCATGTAAGACAAAGCCATCATGTAGACACTGCGCTCGTAAGGGCGGATGAGTTCGTGATAAAGCTGGGTCTCGCCAGCGAGGATAAACGCGATCATCTCCGCCTCGTCCCTGGACCTTGAAGTTCCTGTCGTAGATCCTAGACCTGCACTTGCAGACGCTTGGCTACCAACGCGTCCACGGAAAACAACCCGGCTCCCAGGATGAGCACCATCAATGACGCGAAGAGGAAAGTATAGGGATCGGCTACATAAAACTTCCCAGGATCGGAAAAGATGGAGAGTAGCGCTTCATGATCCGCAGTCCAATAAGCCACGAGCATGTTGAACGCCAGTAGCAGGCCGGTGAAGCGGGATGCGAAGCCGATGATGAGGAGCAGGCCACCGAAGAATTCCAAGCCAGACACGAAGTAAGCGTTGAAGGCGGGAAAAGGAATGTTCAGGCTCATGAAGAAGCCAGTGATCTTCCCGATGTGGTGCATCTTGCCCCAGCCTGACTGGACAAACTGCCAACCCCAATAAAGGCGCACTGCCAGGAGAAACGGTGACCGCAGGGAGGAGACCTTCTCTGCGGCGAGGGAATAGTAATGAAGCAGATGTTTCATGGTGTCTCTTTCTTTGGGGGAACAGGATCTAACGATTCGCGAAATCCATCGCCGCGTTAGAGGGCAACAGCTGCGAATTAGTTACAGAAAGATGCGCCAGGAGAATCCGGAGCCACAAACAGAGAATAAAAAAAGATCGTTGTAACTTCGCGTTCTCTATTCGTTCTAACAGTCGCAAGAGGGAAGCGCGATGACCACGGTTTCTCTCCTGCAAATCTGCTCCCGTGACAAAACGCCCAGCGCACTTGGTGCGCGGCCCAACCAGAAAGGTATTCATCTATGAAGAACCGTTCCGCAAATACCCTCGCCCTCGCCGCAGCGTTTGCAGGTCTGCTCGGCGGCACGACTGCCCGCTTGCATGCACAACCCAGTCAACAGGGCAGCACGCCCACCGCGAGTGCATCGTCACACGCCGGCGCGTTGTTGGTTGCACAGAACAGCCCGACGCCAGATACCCACAAACACTCCTGCAAAGGCAAGAACGATTGCAAAGGACAAGGCGGCGGCCCCGATGCGGGCAAGAACAGCTGCAAAGGTAAGGGCGGCTGCGCTACGGACGGCTCGACCCCTCCAAAGGCCAGCTAGTCAGGCCGATTGTCGGAGGCTTGAGATCGCTCAAGCCTCCAACAATCGCTTTCATTCAAACAGGAGTGCACGATGCCAGCCAATCGCTTCAACGCCTTTACCGACTATGGGGTCGGCATCGGCCTGCGAGTCCCACATTACGACCACATCCTGTCCCGGAAGCCAACCGTTGATTGGTTCGAGATAATCTCGGAAAACTACATGGTGGATGGCGGGCGGCCGCTCAAGACGTTGGACCAAATTTTGGAGCGATACAAAATCGTTCAGCACGGCGTCTCCATGTATTTTGGCTCGGCACA
>Ga0302326_10020260_pt1 | contig 13701 bp, 14 predicted proteins | sample Palsa_T0_3_FD_202264 | JGI IMG/M metagenome (GOLD analysis project Ga0302326, IMG submission 202264) | Peat permafrost microbial communities from Stordalen Mire near Abisko, Sweden - Palsa_T0_3 | ecosystem: Environmental > Terrestrial > Soil > Palsa > Peat permafrost | place: Sweden: Abisko... | reverse complement strand
GCACAATTCAGCCCGTCGAAGAGATTGCCGCGATTGCCGCGGAGAAGGGAATCGCGTTTCACGTCGACGCTGTGCAGGGTGCGGGGAAAATTCCTGTGAATGTGAAGAGCATCGGCGCGCCTCTGCTTTCGATTTCGGGGCACAAGCTTTATGCGCCCAAGGGCGTGGGCGCGCTGTACGTGCGCGACGGGATGCATCTGGACGCGCTGCTATTTGGCGGACGGCATGGACGCGATGGCCGCCCCGGCACCGAAAATGTGCCGGGAATTGTGGGACTTGGCAAGGCCGCGGAAATCGCGCGCTGCGCGCTCGCCGAGGAAGGTGCGCGAATCTCCGCGCTGCGCGATCGCTTTGAGCGCGGCGTGCTGGCGGCTGTGCCGCTGGTGCGCGTGAATGGCGGCGGCGCGCCGCGTACGCCCAACACTTCCAATTTGATTTTTCCGCACACCGAAGCCGAAGCGCTGGTGATCTCGCTCGATCTCGAGGGCATCGCCTGCTCCGCCGGCGCCGCCTGCTCTTCCGGCACGATCGAACCTTCGCATGTGCTCACGGCGATCGGCCTCGGTCGCGACGACGCGCATGCCTCGGTGCGCTTCAGCCTGGGCCGCTGCACCACCGGCGATGAAATCGATTACGCGCTTGAGGTGATTCCGCGCACCGTACAGCGCCTGCGTAGTCTCTCGCCCACTTGGCGGGAAGCGGCGGTGGCGTAATGTCATTCGCGGCGAATATCGACGCGATTCGCGCGGCGGAAATTCCGGTGCCGGCCGAATCGCGCAACGGTCTCACCGTCGTTGCCATGAGCGGCGGCGTGGATAGCTCCACCGTCGCGGCGCTGCTCACACAGCGCGGCGAAGCCGTCGTTGGACTTACGATGCAGTTGTGGGATCAGCGCCGGCTGCCTGGACTGCGGCCGATTGGCGCGCCGCGGCAACGCTGCTGCTCGCTGGACGACGCGCACGATGCGCGGCGCGTGGCGCAGCATTTGGGGATTCCGCACTACGTTGTGAATTACGAGGATCGCTTCGAGCAGTCCGTTGTGAAGCCATTCGTCGCGTCCTATCTCGCGGGCGAAACGCCGGTGCCCTGCGCGCAGTGCAACAATCATGTGAAGTTCGATCCGCTGATTACGACCGCGCGGCAGATTGGCGCGGAGCGCCTTGCGACGGGCCACTACGCCCGCCTGCGCCGCAATGACGAAACCGGCCGCATGATGCTGCTGCGCGCCGCCGATGAATCGAAAGACCAATCCTATTTTCTATTTGGGCTGACGCAGGAGCAGATGGCGCGCACAGTTTTTCCGCTAGGCGAATTCGCCAAGCACCGCGTGCGCGAAATGGCACGCGAGGCGGCGCTGCCGGTGGCGGAAAAACCGGACAGCCAGGAAATTTGTTTTGTTTCGGCGGGGCACTACGTGCAATTCATCGAATCGTATTTGGCGGAGCGCGGCGAATCGATGCCGGAGGATCACGGCGAAGTGGTGACGACCAGCGGCGAAGTGATTGGCCGGCACCAGGGACTGCACCGATTCACGGTGGGGCAACGCAAAGGGCTCGGGTTCGCGGCGGGGCGGCCGATGTATGTTGTGGCGCTTGAGCCGGAGACCAGGCGCGTGATTGTGGGCGAGGACGCGGAGTTGCGGCGCGCGTCGTGCGATGTGCGCGACGTAAATTGGGTCTCGATTGCGGCTCCGGAGCGGCCGATTGGCGCCGCAGTTAAAGTCCGCCATCGCCACGAGCCCGCCGCAGCCACCATTGAAGCGCTGGACGCAACGACGGCGCGCGTGCGCTTTTCTGAGCCGCAACGCGCGGTGACGCCGGGGCAAGCGGCCGTGTTCTACGATGGCGATGTCGTGCTCGGCGGCGGCACGATCGCCTCTACGCAATAAATTTCAGGAAAAAGCGGCTGGATTAGATGAAGAGGTTTTCGTCCGGCAGATCGGACGAGTGCGAGCTTTCGGCGTGACGGCGGCGTCGCGACCGGAAAAACTCCAGGCCGGTTTGAATGCCGCGAATCACGGCGGTGGCCGATTGCACCGGGCCGAGAACCGATTGGCGAACGGTCTTGCCGGCGTCTTCGACGGCTTCCAGCGCGCCGGTCAAAATCTGATCGGCGTGGGCCAATTGCAGGCGCAGGCGGTCGAGCGTTTCGGAGAAAACGCGGTCAATTTTGTAGGCTTGGCTGCGGGCCAGGCGCGAAATGTCGGCGGCATCGGCGACAACGGAAGTGATGCGCGGCTGGGTATCCTCGAGCAGCAGCTGCACCCGCATGATGACAGGCGTGATGCTGGCTTGGACGTCGCTGGCGATGCGCTCGGCACGCTCGGCGGTGCGGCGAACCAGAACGAACATCGCCACCATTACGGACGCCTGAACCACAAACGCCAGCGCTGTCACGGCGATAAAAAATGCCAGCCAGTTCATATATCGCTAAATCTCCCGACGCGCCCGCGTGATCGCGGGCTTAGGCGTTACTGCGCTTTGGCCTTTTCGCGCTGGAAAGCGTCGCGGCCGGCTTCGACCGCGGCCGTGATCGATTCCTTCTGGTTGCGCGCCACGCTCTTGCCGCGCTCGACCAAATCTTCGGCGCGATCGCGCAGTTCGCGCGCTTTGCGTTGCGCGTACTCGCGGCCTTCCTCGGCCTTATCGGCGAGATACTCGCGCGTGTCTTCGCCGGATTTCGGCGCGAAAAGAATGCCCACAGCGGCGCCGATGCCGAGTCCCACCAGGAAAAATGTGACTTTAGAACCTATGTTGTTTTCGCTCATCACTCGACCTCCCTCAATATTGTATTTACGCTAGCACATGCCCGACGCGGTTTCAAGGAAGCGGCGATTGCAGCCGCCGCGCGCGGAGCGTTAAATCTCCATGCCGTTAGATGCAGAAACCGCCATGAATGGACGCTTCCCCCGGGAAAAAGGATCTCTTTGATTCGTGCCGCCGCGGCGAATGCGGATGTATACTGCGCCTGCGTCCGAGGCGTCCGCGCGGGGTGCGCAGGCGGATTCGAGGCGGCGAGCGCTGTGAGAACACGCTAGGAGGAAGACGATGATTACGCGACGGAAGTTCCTGGACACGCTGGCTGTGGGCGCGGCGGGACTGGCGGTGGGCACGACGGCGAAGAGCTATGCGCAGATCATGGGCTCGAACGACCGGCTGAATTTCGCGGTGATCGGATTGAATGGGCGCGCGTATGCGCATCTTGCGGCGTTGGAGGCGAATAAGAGCACGGCGCGCATCTCGCACGTCTGCGACGTGGATAGCAATATTCTGAAGAAATTCGCCGACGCCACGCAGCAGCACATGGGCGAGGCTCCCGCAGCGGAAAAAGACTTCCGCAAAATTCTGGAAGAGAAAGATGTGGACGCTATCACCATCGCCGCTCCCGACCACTGGCATACGCCGATGGCCATTGCGGGATTGCGCGCTGGGAAGCACGTTTACGTGGAGAAGCCGTGCAGCCACAATCCCGCTGAGGGAGAAATGCTGTTGGCAGCGGTGCAGAAATACAAAAGAGTGGTGCAGATGGGCACGCAGCAGCGCTCTTCGCCGCACACCATTGAGATCGTGGACAAGATTCACAACGGCGCGATCGGCCGGGCCTACTTCGCAAAGGCTTGGTACAACAACGAGCGCAAATCGATTGGCACGGGAAAAGAAGCGCCGGTGCCGGCGGAGTTTGATTGGGATCTATGGCAGGGGCCCGCGCCGCGGCGCGCGTATCGCGACAACGTACAGCCGTATAACTGGCACTGGTTCAAAATCTGGGGAACCGGTGAGGCGCTGAACAATGGCACGCACGAAGTGGATGTGTGCCGATGGGCGCTGGGCGCGGGTTATCCGCTGCGCGTGACGGCGTCGGGCGGCCGATACGCGTTCAAGGACGACTGGCAGTTTTACGACACGCTGGTGGCCAGCTTCGAGTACGAAGACAAGATGCTCTCGTGGGAGGGCAAGAGCTGCAACGGACTGAAATACTACGGTCGCGATCGCGGCTCGATCGTTTTGGGCGAGACGGGCTCGGTACTGGTGGATCGCGATGGCTACGAGGTCTACGACCTGAACGGGAAAAAGATCAGCGAATACAAGACGGGCAACACAACCTCGTCGGCAGACCTGGTGGGCAGCGATACCATGACCGATGCGCACTTTGCGAACTTCATCGCGGCCATCCGCACGGGAGAAAAACTCAACGCGCCGATTTCCGTTGGAAATGTTTCGGTGACAACGATGCAGCTATCGAATATCGCGTGGGAAGTGAATCGCGAACTGCACGTGGACACCACGGCGGGAAAGATTCTGGGCGATCCCGCGGCGATGAAACTTTGGGGTCGCGAATACCAGTCGGGTTGGGCGCCGCAGGTCTGACGCGCACGGCGGGCGGATTTTTTCGGCCTCCGCCAGCGCGGCGATTTCAATCCATCGCTATCGGAACTTCGGATTGGAAAGATTCTTCGGCGACCACTGGTTCAGCGTATCCAGCAGCAATTTCGCGCAGGCAGGCGGCTGCTCGGCTCCGTGCAGCACGACGGCCTTGGCATCCACGTGATGACCATACAATTTTGTATTGGCCGGTCCATCGGCGCGGAGCGTTGAGCCGGTCAGCGCCGCCCCCGCGAACAGTCCTTTGGCGCGCGCGAAAGTAATCAACACGGAACGCATCGCAACGTCCTCTTCCGCCGCCGAATCGCGCCCTACTGTGCCGGCGGACGCGGAGGCGCTGCCCCCAACTTTGAATTTCGTGGTGAGCACGGAATTCGCACCATCCGGATTCATCACGAAGATCAGGAAGTCCACCGCCTCGCCTCCGCCCTCAAAGCCCCAGCTCGTGCCTTCCAGCGCCACCATCGTCGGCGCGCCCCACGGTCCATCGAAGTGCGGCCCGGAGCGGCAGGTCATGGCGCCGCGTCCAAACATTCCACCGAATAGGCCGGTGAAGATCCAGCCCGAAGCTTTGATCACACCCGGCAGGACAATGACGCAATCGGCGCGATCCAGAAAAAATTTCGGCGAGGTCTCGGGCACATTCATGATTTCGCCCAGGACTTTGCCGGCGTTCTGAACGCGATCTTGTTCGCGAATATCGTTTGGATTTTGCGACGGCGCGGGCGGTCCTTGTTGGTACGGGCCTTGCGAGGGCTGAGCCTGCTGGGGAGAGGCTTGCGGGATCGCGGCAAGTGGGAACATCGCCATTGCGATCGCCAGTATCACGGCCATCGATTTGATCATCGATCTACTCCTGATGCGGGGAATCCGATGCGTCGGAAATCCCGGTATAGAACGCCAAGTTCGCCCATCGTAAATCTTCCGCTGGGCCTGGGACAAGAAATTTCGGGGCGTAACTGGCTAACTTCCGGGTATGTGGCCGGCGTATTGGGGCCAGTTGGCCAGCAGGGCGTGGATCACAGTGCTGCCGGTGGCGTAGGCGGATTCGAGCGCGGGGATGTAGGCGACGTAGGGAGCGGTGACGCTGGCGACGGCGGTCTGCCCGGGGGCTGGCATACAGTAATCACTTCCGGTGCGCAGGACCATGAGCCGGCGGAAATCGGCGCGATGCATGGCATCCAGGCGGCGCAGGGCCTCGGCCACGGCTGAATCTTCCATTTCGGTCATCACGAACGTGCCCTTTCCACCGGTCCACAACTTCACCCAATCGTCGGCGTACCGCGTCATGATTTTGCCGTGCCAGTAGTAGTCGGACGCGAAGGAGTCTCCCTTCAGCACAAATGGCGGGCGCTGTGCGTTAGGAAAACCCTGCCAGACGGCGCGCGCGGTTTGCATTTCGGGCGTATCGCCGAGTTTTAGATCCTTCGTCAGCTGGAATGCCCAATCGGCTAGGCCAGCGTTTAATGCGTAGGCGCCGATGCGGTCGCTTGCGACCAAGGGCTGATCGGGCAGAGTGTTCGGGCGCAGAGCGCCGATTGCAAATAAGCCGTACGGCCAATCGGCGGGTGCCTCGCGCGGATCGATCTCGCGCGCCACGTCGTTCACCACGTAACTCGCCCAGGCCGCTGACGCCAGCGACGCGACTTCGGGATTCACGCCCGCGATGCCGTTCATGAGCCAGTAGGCGTGCGTGAGATCGAAACGCGGGTCAAGGCCGAGGGCCATTACGGACGCACCGGCGTTCACCAGCGTCGTGCCGGTGACCATGCCGATCACGGTGTGGTCCGCGTTGGAACGCAGCGGGCGCTCGCCGCCGGGGAAATCCAATTTTTCATCGAGATGTTCGCGCTCCACCCAGAACTGAAATTCGCCGGGGCGATCGCCGGTATCTTCGCCGGGCTCGAACGTGGCCAGGATGACGACCCTCACGGGCCACGGCTTGCTCTTTGCGTGCGACGCGGGCGCCAGCGACGCAATCGCAAACAGAACGAGAAGAGGAATTCGCAAAAGAGTGGGAGAGGTGGCGCAGGGCGGCATCGATGCCTCCGGAAAATCGTGCTGGATGATAGGGAGCTTAACAGAGTCCGCTCCTGAGGAAAAAACCGGCGCGCGCTCTGCAATGCTGAAAAAAAATTGAAAACTGTTCTTTACCGTACAGAATCGCTCGCGGCGAGTCTTTACCATGCCGCCTTCGGTGGACATTTTCTGCTCGGATCGAACGGGGCTTCGCAGGTTGTTAGCACGCTACAGGCTGAAAAACACCGGGCTAGTGCCGCCGCTACCGCTGTTAGCATCTAAGTTAGCGCAGGATTCTATTACGAGGCCCCACCCATGACGCTGAGGCATCGAGGAGACGCCACATGACGCTCAGCGGCCGAGACGTGCTCTTGGTGGGACAGACTTTTCATGGCGCTCAGGCCCTGAAGGATCGTCTGCGGGACTGGGGATTCCGTTGCCATCTCGCCCGCGACATGCGCGCCGCGTCGGAGTTGTTGAGCGCGCAGCCGGTTCACCTTGTGCTGAGCAGCACACAGCTTTCCGACGGAACCGGATTCGGCTTGCTGGAGATATTGGCCGGCTTGCCGGTTACTGTGTTTCTTTGCTTGCCGGTTGAAAACGGATGCCATTGGCTGCCGGCCATCGATAGCGGTAGAGAGTGTCTGGGATTGCCGGCGATGCGGCCGGCGGAATTTGCCAGTGCGCTCGAGGAAATGGCGCGATCGATCGCGGTTGAGGCGCCCGTCAATTAGCGCGGCGCGACGAAAGCGTCCGAACCGAATCAGCCTACCTCCACAGGCCAAAGCCTCATTTTCATTCCAGCCGGCTGCGCGCAGGCTAACGCCCCCCACTTAAAAATCTGGACGATCTATTTCGTCTCAATGCGCACGGAAATAGTCGATCAGGCGATCGGCTTGCGGGCGCGTCACGACTTTAGCCAGATCGGCGGGAGCGGCAGCACGGACTCGTGCGACGCTGCCGAAGCGCGCGAGAAGTTTGCGCGCGCTGGCGGCGCCGATGCCGGGAATGTCTTCGAGTTCGGAATGCAGCGTGCGATTTGTGCGGCGTTGGCGATGAAAGCCGACGGCGAAGCGATGGGTTTCATCGCGGATTTGCTGCACAAGATGCAGGATCGGTGAATGGTGATCGAGGCGCACCGGCTCGTCCTCTTGTCCCAGGACGTAGAGAATTTCCTCTTGCTTGGCGATGGCGGCGACGGGTTGATTGATGATCGCGAGTTCGTCTAGCGCGGCCGCTGCGGCATGCAATTGGCCGAGGCCGCCATCGATCAGAATAAGATTTGGCAGCGGCTTGTGCTCGTCTTGCAGGCGGCGGTAGCGGCGCGTGACGGCTTCGCGCATCGACGCGAAGTCGTTGTTTGAAGCAATCCGCTCCGCGGAGCCCGGTGAAGCAATCCGCCCCGCGGAGTCCGGTCCCGACTCCCCTCGGATAATAAATTTACGATAGTCGGATTTTTTCATCTTGCCTTTTTCCCAGACGATCATCGACGCGACCGTGTCCGATCCCTGGATGTGCGAAATGTCAAAGCTCTCGATGCGTTCGGGCGTTTCGGAAAGATTAAGCGCTTGTTCGAGCGCTTCGGAGATCGCGGTGGGGCTGGGTTTTTGCACGCGGAAGCGCTGCTCGAAAGAGTGGTGCGCGTTTTTTTCGACGAGTTCGACGACGGCGCGTTTCTGGCCGCGCTGCGGAACTAGAATTTCGACGCGCGAACGCGGCGGCGTGAGGTGAGTGGCGCGCTCGGACAGAATTTGCTCGAGCAGCGCGCGATCCTCGAAATCGGCGGGCACGTGGATGAAGCGCGGGAGGTACGCCGCGTCCAGATAAAGCTGCTTCAGCAGCGAGGACACGAATTCGGCGGGATCGAAATCCTGCGGCAAATCTTCCCAATAAAAATCGCGGCGATCGACGACGCGGCCGCCGCGGAAGTGGAATAGGTTCACGGCGACTTGCGGCGGCTCGGCGTACCAGGCGAGCGCGTCGGTGTCGTCGCCGCTCGCGGCGGCCATTTTCTGGCGCTCGTCGATTTCTTCGAGCGTGTGCAATAGATCGCGATACTGCGCGGCTTGCTCGAAGCGTTCTTCTATTGAAGCGTCGCTGATGCGCTGCTCGAGGCTGCGGGCCAAATCCTGGCGGCGGCCTTCGAGGAACAGCCGGGCGTCGCGCGCGGTTTCGGCGTAGCGCTCGTCGCTGACCAGGCCGGGGACGCACGGGCCTAGGCAACGGTGAATGTAATATTGCAGGCACGGCCGAGGGTGCGCGCGCGCCAGGTCCACGGTGCAGGACGGGACGCGGAAGCGCTTGTGAATGAAATGGACGATGCGATAGGCGAGGCTGGCAGGGAAATACGGGCCGAAATAAATGGAGCCGTCTTTTTTCAACCGGCGCGTGACGTAAACGCGCGGGAATTTCTCGAACGCGGTGTAGCGGATGTAGGGATAGGTTTTGTCGTCGCGCAGCAGGATATTGAATTTCGGCTGGTGCTGCTTGATGAGATTGTTTTCCAGAGCGAGGGCTTCGGCCTCGTTATCGACGACGATGAATTCGATATCGGCGATTTCGCGGACCAGCGAGCCGGTTTTGGCGTCGATCCAGCGGGATTCGAGGAAATAGGACTTCACGCGCTGTTTCAGCGCGCGGGCTTTGCCGATGTAGAGGATCGTGCCGAGGACGTCTTTGAATATATAGACGCCCGGATCATCGGGAAGAGCGGCGACTTTTTCTGAAAGGTCCATGACGCGGTAGAATCCGAAGCTGCAATCGCCGCCGGAAAACGCGGCGCCGAACTGGGGCAACGTCAATGATAGCAGAGCGAATCTAACTCATGGTGAGAGTGCGCGCACGAACGACGCTAGCGGTGATTTGTGGGTTGGGACTTGCGGTTGCGGCCGCGGGGCATCAGGCGACGCCCGATAAGGGACCACCGCCGCCCCCGCCGGCGGCTGCGCAGCCGCAGCCTGCGCCTTCGGATTCGTCCTCCTCGTCGTCTTCGTCGTCATCATCATCTTCTCCGACGCCGTCGCCGGACGACGCCGCGGTGCCCGCATCTCCGTCCGCTCCCGCTGCGCCCGCCTTCGATCCCTTGCACGCGCAGAAGAGCATCGAAGTGGGCGAGTACTATCTAAAATCCGGCGATTATCCCGCGGCGATCGATCGATTCAAGGAAGCCATCGGCTACCAATCGAATTCGGCGTTGCCCTGGGATTTGCTCGGGCAGGCCTGCGAAAAAGAGCATGAATGGGACGAAGCGGTGGCGGCGGACCAGAAATATTTGGCGCTGTTGCCGGACGGCAAGGAATCTGAAAAGGTGCGCAAGCGACTGGCGAAAGCGCAGGCGGAAGTTGCGCGCGAGAACGCGAGTCCGATGAAGTAGGCGCGATAGCGCGAACGGCGCTAGCGCATGTGCTTCAGATATTGGCGGGCGCGCTCGTAATGGGCGTAACGCTTTTCTTCGCGGCGAAATTCCGAGGAATGAATTTCCAGGGCGCAGCGCGCGACGCGCAGCGGATGTTTCACGTGCAGCATCTCGTGAAACAGGATCGATTCCACCACGTACTGCGGCGTGCCAGGACGGTCCAGGCGCGCGTTGATCACGATTAAATCGAGGCCGGGATCGAAACAGCCCAGTTGGCGGCGCCAAATGCGCGCGCTCCAGGCCAGCGCGGGTTGATGCAAACCCCCATCGAAATAGCGCGCGTTCAGTTCGGCGAAGAGCGGAGCGAGATCGTGCGTGCGTCCGCGCGCGGGCAGCGTGGGACGGCGCGCGCGATCTTGCCGCAGCCTGCGGATGCGCCGCTCGGTGGAGGGTGCGGCGCAAAAATGCCGGTAGCGGTCGGCCAATTCGTGGGGCACGCGCTTGTTGTAAAGGCGTCCGAGCAGAACCGCGGCTGTGGCCTCGAGCACGTCAAGCGGCGCGCCACGCAGTACGTCGGAAAGGCGCGCTGTGGCGTGGTCGTCGCGCAGGCGAATGGTATGAGACAGATTCGCATACGGATAAAATTCGACCGCGAATTGCGGCGGGCGGCCTTGGCATCCAAGCCGCGTGAACATGCGTTGAAATGCAAGGGCGCCGCCGGGCACGGCGGTCGGATGTGCGTCTCGGGCGCCGCGGTTGGATCGCTTTATGCGGCTGCTTGCGTGCGCTGGGCCGATTGGCTGGGCTCGATCGATTGTGGGGAATCCAAGGATCACTGTTTTCGGCGCACCGGCGCTGTGGAATCTTCCGTGGCGGCATCGGCAAGATCCGAGATGGCATCCTGCGTGGCCTCGATGGCGTCGTCGAGATTGTCCTTGTAAGCGTCGAGCAGCGGGGCCTTGGGCTCGAGGCTCTGCAGGTAGGGCAGGAAATCCTTGGCGTCAGCGGTGAAGAGTTTCATGGCGGCGTGCACGTCTTCCTGCTTTTCCACCGCGATGCCCACGATTTCGTCGCCGTCGTCGATGCAGCCGGCGTAGGCGTTGAGCAGATCGTTGATGCGCTCGCCTTGCCTGCGGTCGGCCGGGTCGAGATGCGTCAGTTCGTATTTTATTTTCAAGATGCGGTCGTTGGCGAACTGCGCGAATAATTTAATCTTCAGCGAAGGCGCGTACGCGTCGCGGATTTCGTCCCCTTCGGCGTCGGTCAGGTAATCCTTTTTTTGAGCTTCCACCTGCGCGGGTGCGGCGGACGCCGGAGGAATCGCCAGCGTCATGGCCAGCAAAGCGGCCGGAAGCCAAGCGCAGAGGCATCGAGCGTTGCGAATTGGATTTGCTCTCATGACGGCGATGAACTTTTGGACGCGGCCTTCCGCTGGTCTTTCGGAAACAGAAATCCGATCAATTCATTTTGCGCGTCAACCAGATCGGAACGCACGGCTGTGAACCATGGATGCTTGTCCACGGGCAGCTCAACGATGATCGTATCCATCTGGCGCACGGCCTCGCGCAGAGCGATCTGCAACTCCTTAAATCCGGCGGGGTGGTCCGCGGCATGGTCGCTCACGGTCGCTAGCGAGGCCACCGTGGCCTTGGTTTCGTCGCGAAAATGCTCGAGCTGTTGCAGGGATTCCACGTCGTTGCCGGCGTCCAGCGTTTCCTGGGCTTGCGCGAAGACGCCCGGCTCGAGTTTTGCGAGAGCCTTGGCTTTGGCTACCGGATCGGCCGCCTGATCGTAGGCCGCCTGCATCGCGGAGAGCCGGTCGCCATCGGTGGTCAGCGCCGCCGGCGCCGCAATCGCCGAGCGCGCCGCCGGGCAGGCTGCGCCAAGCGCCAGGCAAATCATCGGGAGGCTCACGCGCCGCAACATGCTACGGCCCCTTGTTCATCTCTCGCTTCAAAGACAGAATTCGCTGCCGCGCCTGGAAATCCTGAGTGTCGTGACTTCCGTGATCGAGATCGAGAAATTTCTGATAGGCGGCAATCGCCTCCGGCTTCTGCGCTAGTTTATCGTAACAGGTGCCGCGTACAAACCACGCCACGGGCTTCAACGGTTCGCGCGCGGAGAGGCGATCGAGCGCGCCCATGGCATCGGGGCACGCGCCGGCCAGATAGTAGGCGTCCACAAGATCGCGCAGCGGGCCAACTGGGCCGGTGTCGAGCGCGAGCGATTTATTGAGCGCGGCGGCCGCGTCGGGATATTGATGCAGCTCGAGCAGCGAATGGCCCAGCCAGGCGTAGAGTTCGGGGTCGGCGGGCGAAAGCGGTATGGCTTGCTCTAACGCCGTCGTCGCGCCCTTCCAATTGCTTTGCTGCATGTAAATTCCGGCGCGCATCTTCAGACTGTCGGCAATCGGCGTCGCGCCGGCATCGGCCAGATCGAGCTCAGCCAGCGCCGCATCGAATTGATTGGTTTGCATCAGGTCGTAGGCGCGATCGAGTCGCGTTGCGCGGTCGTCGGGGCGCAGCTTGAGGTACGCCGCGAGCACGTCGGCGGCCTCGGCGTATTTTTGCTGCGCTTCGAGCGCTTGCGCCAGGCCCAATTGCGCGGGCGCGGAATCGGATTTGAGCGCGACGGCGCGGCGAAATTCCGTTTCGGCTTCGGCGCTGCGAATCAGACGCATCAGCGCGCGGGCCAGGGCGAATGCGATTTCGTATTCGTTGGGCGCGAGCTGCGCGGCCTTTTGATATTGCACCACGGCGTCTTCGATCTTGCCGCTGTGTTCCAGCGCGAAGCCGTACAGAAAGCGCGCGCGGCTGTCGCTGGGCGTCAAGTCTGCCGCGGTAGAAAAGGAAATTGCGGCGGCCGCCGGATCGGAATCGAGCAGAAGCAGTCCGAGATTTAAGTGCGCTTCGGCCATCTTCGGATCGATTTCGATCGCGCGTTGGAATTCGGATTTGGCGTCGTCGTCATGCTTCAATTGCACGTCGGCGTAGCCCAGCTCGAAATGCGCGTAGGACGAATCGGGATAGCGAGCGATGTATTCCTGAAGCGGCGCAACGGCCGCGGCGTAATCTCCGCGCGCAATGGCGTCTTGCGCTTGTTGCAGCACTGACGCGAGCGGATCGTCGTGAGTTCGTTGCGTGGATTTCGGCGTTGGCGCGGATGCTTGTTGCGGCGGGGCCGCGGTGCTTCGCGCCGCGCCCGCCGCGCGGACGGAGATCAAACACAGCGCGATCAGCGCCAGCCGCAAATGGGGCGTGCGCCGCGCTTTCATCGTTTTCGATCGCGAGATGTGGCGGATTTTTCGGCGCGCGCGGCAGTTCCGGCCAGTGCCGGGTGCGCGCCATTCCCGCCGTGTCCATTGTGATGATTCGCCAGAACGCGCGCGAGGAATTTGCCGGTGTGCGAATGCGGATTGCGCGCCACTTGCTCGGGCGTGCCGGTGGCCACGATGCGGCCGCCGCGATCGCCGCCTTCGGGGCCCAGATCGATCACCCAATCGGCGGATTTGATTACGTCGAGATTGTGCTCAATGACGAAAAGCGAAGCGCCGCTTTCGAGCAGTTTGCGAAAAACGATCAGCAGCTTCTGGATATCGTCGAAATGCAGGCCGGTGGTGGGTTCGTCGAGAATGTAGAGCACTCCTTGATTCGCTTGACGCGCGAGATGCGCGGCCAGTTTCAGGCGCTGCGATTCGCCGCCGCTCAGCGTGGTGGCGGATTGGCCCAGGCGCAGATAGCCAAGCCCCACTTCATCGAGTACTTTCAAGCGCGAAGTGATGCGCGGCAGGCCGGCGAAAAATCCCAACGCCTCACGCACGGTGAGTTGCAGCACTTCGTGGATATTTTTCTCGCGAAAGCGCACTTCCAGCACGCCGCTCTTGAATCGCGTGCCGCGGCATTCTTCGCAGACCAGCTCGACGTCGGCCAAAAATTGCATTTACAC
>Ga0302326_10020257_pt1 | contig 13702 bp, 12 predicted proteins | sample Palsa_T0_3_FD_202264 | JGI IMG/M metagenome (GOLD analysis project Ga0302326, IMG submission 202264) | Peat permafrost microbial communities from Stordalen Mire near Abisko, Sweden - Palsa_T0_3 | ecosystem: Environmental > Terrestrial > Soil > Palsa > Peat permafrost | place: Sweden: Abisko... | reverse complement strand
AGTATCCAGCGACTTCCTACGCTCCAAATCACCCTCACCCCTGCCCTGTCCCGGAGTACCGGGACAGGGGGGCGGCGCGCGGAGACGGTCGTGCACCCCCCAACCGGAACCGCGCGAGATCAACTACCGATGTAGCGAGCGTAAATCGACCGCGCCCGCTCCAAGGCTGATGTTCCATGAACGATCATTCGCCCGTCGGTGAAAAGCGTGAGGCGAAGATCGGATGATTCGAGCGCACACCGCAAGAGATACGGCGTCTGCTCTACCTGGCCAACCTTCCGCAGCTTCTCGGCAACCGGCGCCAATCGAAATTCTCCTGCACCGCTTGCAGGCTGCACCTGCACCGCATTGCGACCACACAGCGCAACCGGCGGCCGCTCCCGCTGCGCGAGAAATTCGAAATTTCGTTTCCCGCAGGCCGTGCATCCCTCGCGCGGCCCGTCCAAGGGCGTCGAATGCCATCGCCCGCGCCAACCATCGAACGAGACGAGCTGATTCGGCACGTCCGCTCCGATGAGAAGCTGAATCGCCGCCAGGGCCTGCAGCGAAGCGATCGTCACCGCGACCGGCCCCAGAATTCCCGTCGTATCGCACGTCGGTAAAGTCCCCGGCGCCGGCGGCGTCGGAAACAGGCACCGCAGGCATGGCGTGCGCCCCGGCCGCACCGCCATCATCCGCCCTTCGGTCCCCACGCAAGCGCCGTAGACCCACTCAATCCCGTGCTTGACGGCAACATCGTTCAGCAAATAACGCGTCTCGGCGTTGTCCGTCCCATCCAGAACCAAGTCAGCTCCGATGACTTCTTCCGCGTTGGCCGCGTGGAGATCGACCACCATCGGCTCGATGGTCACCTCACTGTTGACCGCCCCCAGCCGATTGGCGGCCGCGACCGCCTTGGGAAGACCCAGGCTCGCATCCGATTCGTCGAACAACATCTGCCGCTGCAGATTCGTCAACTCAACGACATCGCGGTCGACTATTCGCAGATGTCCGATCCCGGCCCGCACGAGCTGATCCGCCAATGCGCATCCCAGAGCCCCGCAACCAATCAGCACCGCCCGCGCGCGGGCCAACGAGTCCTGAGCCGCCGGGCCGAACTGAGGGAGCAGAGTTTGTCGTTGGTACCGGTTCACTTTACCTGTTCCCCCGCTTGCCGCGATTTCCCATTGGAATATAGTATCGCTTCCAACCAAGGAAACACATGCCCGTTGATACGCAGCAGATTCTTGATGAGGCCGCCAAAATCGGCGAGCTTCTTCTCCAGCATCCGACTATCGCTCGCTACAAGCAGGCCAGGAAGGCCGTCGAGGAGGATCCCGAAGCCACGCGGTTGCTCGGTGAGCTCGATCGCCAGGTGGACGCCATCACGCGCCAGCGCCAATCCGGCATCGCTCCAACTGACGCACAGCAGCAGACCATGGAGTCGCTGCAAAACAAGATCGTTTCCCATATCAAGATCAAGGCGCTCAACATGGCCCAGGTGGAATTCATCGATCTTCTCCGCAAGATCACGCAGACGATCCAACGCCCCCTGTCCGACGCCCCGGCCGCCCCCGCGTCCGGTCCGAGACTCAGCGGCATCGCGGGAGCATGATGGCGCACTGGCTGCTCAAGACCGAGCCCGATTGCTACGCTTGGGAAAACCTCGCGCGCGATAAACGCACCGCGTGGGACGGCGTGGCCAATAACACCGCGCTCAAACATCTCCGATCGATGAAAAAAGGGGATGATGCAGTGGTGTACCACACCGGCGGCGAACGCTGTGCCGTCGGCATCGCCAAGATCGTCAGCGATCCCTATCCAGATCCAAAGGAAGAGGATGATCGGCTCGTGGTCGTGGATCTGAAACCGACTCGCAAGCTGGTCCGCCCGGTGACTCTCGACGAAATTCGCGCCGACAAAGCCTTTGTCGGATGGGACCTGCTCCGCATCAGCCGGCTCAGCGTCGTGCCCGTCCCCGACAAAATGTGGAATCGGCTCCTGGAACTTTCCAACTCTCCCGAGGAAGAATGACACAGATACCCCCCACGCCGCCCGACGACCGACCCCACAAACCCGCCGGCGACGCGGAGGAAGTCTACTTCCAGGGCTCCCCCCTTCTCCGCGGCGAACTGTTCGAAGGATTTCTCTGGCTCCTCGCCGGCGTTGTGCTCATCGCCCTGCCGATCGTCATCCGGGTCTATCATGACGAATGGATGGCTGCCTCTTTCAACCTCACGATGATCATCCTTGGCCTGTTGCTCCTGGCGATCCCCTGGCTGCGTGCCAAGCGCTATCGCTTCCGCATCACCAACTACCGCATCGACTTCGAGCGCGGCCTGCTCAGTCGCAACATCGATACACTCGAACTCTGGCACGTCGAAGACCTCCGGTTCCATCAATCTCTCATAGCCCGCATCCTCGGCGTCGGCACAATCACCGTCCTCTCCAAACATCCCACAACGCCAGTGCTGATCATTCCCAGCCTCCCCAATGCCCAAGCCCTCTTCAAAACGCTCGAGCAGCGGGTAATTGCCGTGAAACGGCAAGCCGGCGTCATTAAAGTCGACACGGGAATTGCGGGGAGTACGTAGTCGCTTGTGGCGGCGAAGACATACCACACGCGTCAGTCCTGATCCGCCCGCATCGGCTGGCTCTTGGTCGCAGCCAATGGCGGCGCGAACACCACTGTCGACGTCTCCATCGCCGGAACCATCGCTTCTCCGGCACCGGCCGCCACCAGTCGGCCGGCAAATGCCTCGGCCTGATCGACCTCGCCGTGCACGACGTACGTTCGTGTCGAGGGCGTCAGCACCGGGCCGAGGAAGCGCAGCAGTTCGTCGCCGTCGGCGTGGGCGCTGAGGCCGTGGATGGTGCGAACCTGGCAGCGAAGATCGTACCAGCGGTCGTAGATCCGTACGCGCTTCTCACCGTTCTGGAGCCGGCGGCCGAGGGTTTCGGGGGGAATCCAGCCGACGAAAACAATCAGATCATTCGGCTGCTCGACGCTCTGTTCCAGGTGATGCAGGATTCGTCCGAATTCGCACGTCGGGCTCGAGGCGATGATGACGCACGGCCCGCGCTGCTGGTTGATCTGCTTGCTCTGGGCGATCGTGGATGCGAAGGTAACTTTCGAGAGGCCAAAGAGGTCTCCCCTGCCGATCATCTTCCGTGTTTCATCGTCAAAGTCCTGGGGAAACGCGCTGTGAACGTGGCTTACTTCGACGCCCATCGGACTGTCGACAAAGACGGGAATTTCCGGAATCTTCCCTTCGTAAATGAATTTCTGCATATACCAGAGAACCGTTTGCGTGCGCCCGACGGCGAAAGAGGGAATGAGGAGCCGGCTTCGGCGTTCGACGCAGAACTTGACCGCGTCGAGAAACTGCGGGGCTACATCGGCGATCGGACCGTGTGAGACGTTGCCGTAGGTGCTTTCAGTGATGACCAGATCAGCAGCGCCGGGTGGCGTGACGGGGTCGCGGAGAATCGGGGCGTCGTAGCGCCCGACATCTCCCGTGAACAGAAGCTTGCGGGGCACAGCCTGCTCTTTCCCGGATTCTTTCCACTCCAGCACAACGCTCGCCGAGCCGAGGATGTGACCGGCATCGAAGAACGTGAAGCTCACGCCGCAGCCGAGGTCAGTCTTCTGATTGTACTCGACACGACGAAAGAGCTTGGTGACGTCCGGCACGTCCGCCGACCCGTAGAGGGGCGGCGGCGCCGGTTCATCCGGACGGCGTGCGCGGCGATTGAGGAACGCCACGTCTTCCTCCTGAATCTTCGCAGCATCGCTGAGGACGATCCGGGCGACCTCCGCGGTCGCGGGCGTGCAATAGATCGGCCCGTTGAATCCCGCGCGGACGGCAACGGGAAGCTTGCCGCAATGATCCAGATGGCCGTGGGAAAGAATGATCGCGTCGGCTGACTTCGCGTCGACCGGAAGGGTCTGGTTGATCTGCCGGGCCTCATCGCGCCGGCCCTGGTACATCCCCATGTCGAGGAAAAGCCGAAGTCCGTTGATCTCGATGAAATGGCTCGACCCGGTAACGGTGCGATCTGCACCGCAGAATTGAATGCGCATGCCCGCAAGCTACCGGCCCGCACGCTCGCGTGGCAAGTGCTCGGTGCAGGAAGAGAAGAACCGCGAACCAGCCCGGCGCGGCGAGCCGCGAGAGGAAGCGTCAGACTGCGACATCAAACCGATTACTGTGGAGGTGGCGCGGGGGCGGTAGGAGCGACTTGCGCGGGAGTCGCTGGCGCCGGTGGCGTGTTTCCCTGGTCGAATACTGACCCCGGTCCAGCGGGAGTTGCCGGAGGCGCGGTGGGGGCCGCGGGTGCCACGGAACCTGCGGTTGCAGGATGAGCTTCGGCCGCAGCCGCAGCCCCGGTTGCGACCGCCGGGGCAAGTTCGGGCGGAAGCGTGGCCAGCGGAACATTGGCGGCTATCGCGTCGTCCCGTACCTGACGGCTCCTGCTCAAGTAATCCTGGGCGCCCTTCTTATCGCCCATCGCGTCGGAAAATTTTGCGTGCGAATAGAGCTCGACCAATTGCACCGCCTGCGCCTCGGCTTGCGCGGTCTTGGCGAGCGGGCCGGTGGAAGGAGCTTTCTGTGCGTCGTCGAGAAGCTGGTCGGCATCATCGAAAGCCGCCTCCGCTTTCTTTTTGGCTTCGCCCAGTTCATCGTCCAGCGACCCGGCCTTGATCGTACTCGGCGCCGTGAGCGAAGCCGCCGAGAGAGCCCCGTCGAGCAACTTAGCCGCGAGCGCTCGACTGGCGGTAGTGGTCGCCCAATCGGAATAGAGCCGTGCCAGGCGAAGATCAACCAGCGCAGTCGCCAGCTTGATATCCGAGGGGTTATGCACGTCGACCATCCCCTGCCACGCTTCGTGCTGGGCAGATTCCCGCATGTTGGGCTCGTTCATGTCCTTGGTGTAATTGCGAACAAGCTGTGCACGGGTCGTGTCGGCAGATTTGAGCGCGGTCATGGCGTCGTTGAGATAATTTTCAGCTAACTCGCGGGATGTTGAATTATCGGTCTTGAGCTTGTCGATCGCCGCTGCGATGCCGGCGATGGTGGTCGAAGCATCGGTGCTCGGGGCTGCCGGCGTGGCGGTCGCATCGGCGGGAGGCGCACTGGCGTCGGGAGCGGCGGCGTTCACCAGCGCCGCGTTCTGATCCGAACGATCCTGAATCACCTTCTGCATGTCCGCCCACCCCTGCTTGATCTGATCGCTCTGCTTGCTCAGCGAATCCAGGGCGGCGTCAATTTGCTTCTGCGTCGCCTCAGCCAGCGCCAATTCCTGCTGAACGGCAAAAATCTGCGCGTCAATTCCATCTGACGAAACCGCCAGATCCGCGGCCTTCTTTGTCAGGTCTGCCGACTGCGTGAAGAGGTCGACGCTTTGCTTACCTTTGGCGGCATCAGACTGTCCGCGGAGCTGCTCTGCCTGTTGAAGCAGTTGGGCGCGTTGCGTCTGCAGATTGTTCTTCTGCGTGGTCAGCTTATCGATCTGATCCTTGAGTTCGGCCGCATGCGCCTTCACGCCAGCGGAGGAGGGAATCGCCCCCCCGGCGTCGGAGGGCATCCAGGGGGCGCCATCGGAGCCACCCTGCGCTGTGGCCTGCAGCTTCGCCAGCGCGTCCTGCGCGGCGGTGGGATCCAGCGCCTTGAGCCCGGCAATCTGCACGTTGTTAGCCTGAATGCGGTTCGCCTGCTGATTGACCATCGAGGTGAGATCCACGATGTCAGCCTGTCGTTGCTCGATCTTAATGATCAGAGCGTCGGCGGCACGCTCATTCGCGTCAGCCAGGGCGAGTTGCGACTGAATCTTGGCCAGCTCCGAGGTGCCGGGGATAGCGGAGGCCTTTTGGAAATAGGAAACCACGACGGCCGGATCCTGCGGCTTGTCCAGCTGCGCGTTGGCAGCAACCAACTGCTGCTGCAGCGCGTTATCCGCCTGTTCGGCCGGTTGCTTGCAGCCGGTGAGGATTGCCGCGGCACACGATGCCGCAAGGGTTATTTTTGCCGCCCGATTCCAAGGTGCTTGCATCGACGAATCTCCTGACGAGATTATCCTATGGTGAGTGAGCCGCATGCGTGAACAACCGCGCCCCCGTCGGCGGCAATGAATTGTGCCAGTGGCGAGGAGAAATGTCAAAATGATCTTTCGCTGCCGTCGGAACGCATGAAGAGCCGCGAGGGTTATCGGGCGAGGCGCGGTATCCGACATTCGGGCAGGCAGGGCTCGATGGCGGCCGGCTCTCCTCAAACAATCGGCGTCAAGACTCGAATTTGCTCTTCCCTCGACGCCTCCCCCGTCTATGATTGAGGTTTGAAGATATTGTCCTTGCTACTTCCAGCGGGAGCCGCCTATGTCCCTGACTGCTGCAACCGAACAGCCTTTTGGAAAGATCGCACGCCAGGCGAATAAGCTGATGGACCAACTTCAGAAGGGGTACTACAACTTCTACCCCGGCGAGGCGTGGACGCCGAACGTCAATCTCTACGAGACGGAAACCGCATACCTCGTCTGCGTCGATCTGTCGGGGGTCGATAAGAGCAAAATCGACATCGAGGTCCGAAACGCCGGGCTCACAATCAGGGGCGCCAGGTCCGTCCCCTTACATGAGAGCGCTTCCGACGCCGAGGCGGGGCGCGAGGGGGATTCTTCCCGCAAGATTCGGGTTCATCTGATGGAAATCGACCACGGCGCGTTTGCCCGTGAAGTGGAGCTTCCGCAGGGGGTTCCCCAGGACCGAATCACTGCCGCGTACCGCAACGGCCTGCTGTGGATCGAGATTCCCAAAAATTGAAAGAAATGTCCGTTTGTCCGCGGGCCCTTTGCCCCGCTAGTGTGATCGGAAGAGAAAATCCAGAACCCCCAAACCTCCATGGCCGAATCTCAGATCATCGAGCGCACTGAAACCGCCACCACCATCCGCACCGGAGGCAACGGCCAGCGGACGGTGCTCCCCAATATTCTGCCGATCCTCCCGATCCGCAACATCGTGGTCTTCCCCGGAACGGTCATGCCTCTCAATGTGGGGCGGCCCAAGAGCAAGGCGCTGCTAGACGAAGTGATGCCCGGCGAGAAGATCATTGGAGTCTGCACGCAGAAAAATGCCGAGGTGGAGGATCCGCAGTATCCCGACCTGCATGCCGTCGGCGTGGCCTGCGTCATTCTCAAGCTCTTTAAGTTGCCGGATGGGAATCAGTCGATCATTGTCCACGGCCTGGCACGGTTCCGCCTGCTGTCGCTGGAGCAGACCGAGCCGTTCGCGACCGGCCGTATTGAGGTGCTCGAAGACACGCTTGTTCCCGGGCCGTCGCTGGACGCGCTGGTCGCGTCGGTGCGTCAGCAGGCCAATCGCGTTATCGAGCTTTCTCCCAATACGCCCGATGAAGCGCAGCAAGTGCTCAATAGCATCACCAACCCCTCTGCACTGGCCGATTTCCTCGCGGCCAATCTGCAGGCGGACACCATCGACAAGCAGCAAATGCTCGAGGAGTTGGATGTTGAGAAGCGTCTGCGAATGATCGCCGCGAAACTGGCGACGCAGCTCGACGTGCTGGAGTTGCAGAGCAAGATCCAGTCGCAGGTGAAGGAAAACATCGACAAGTCGCAGCGCCGCTACTACCTGCAGGAGCAGCTCAAGGCCATCCGCAAAGAGCTCGGCGAAACCGAAGCCGGCGGCGGAAGCGAAGTCGATGTGCTCCGCACCAAGCTCGAAGCGGCCAAACCTCCCGAGGTTGTGATGAAGGAAGCCCAGCGCGAACTTGTTCGTCTGGAGGGCATTCCCAGCGCGTCGCCCGAGTACGGCGTGATCCGCACGTATCTCCAAATTCTGAGCGAGCTTCCCTGGGCCGTCGAGACGACCGACAAAATCGACCTGCCCGAAGCCCGCGCGGTTCTCGATCGCGATCATCACGATCTGGACAAGGTCAAACGCCGGATCATCGAATATCTCGCTGTCCGCAAGCTCAAGCCCGAGGGAGGCGGCGCGATCCTCTGTTTTGTGGGTCCACCCGGGGTCGGAAAGACATCCCTGGGCAAAAGCATCGCAGAGGCGATGGGTCGTAAATTTATCCGCGTTGCCCTCGGCGGCGTGCGCGATGAAGCCGACATCCGCGGCCATCGCCGCACCTACATCGGCTCGATGCCCGGACGGATCATCGCCGAACTCCGAAAGGCCGGCACGCGCAATCCGGTCATGATGCTCGATGAGATCGACAAGCTCGGCGCCGATTTCCGCGGCGACCCCGCGTCGGCATTGCTCGAGGTGCTCGACCCGGCACAGAACCACACGTTCACCGATCACTATCTCGATGTTCCCTTCGATCTGTCGAAGGTGATGTTCATCGCCACCGCCAACACGATGGATACTGTTCCGGGGCCCTTGCGCGACCGCATGGAAGTGATCGAAATTCCCGGCTACACCGAGTCGGACAAGCTCAACATCGCCCGCCGCTATCTCGTGCCGCGCCAGCTCGAAGCCAATGGCATTTCGCCGAAGCAGGCGAAGTTTCTCGACCCGGCGCTGCGCTGGATCATCGAGGGATACACCCGCGAAGCGGGCGTGCGCAACCTCGAGAGGAACATCGGCGCTGTTTGCCGGGCCATCGCCGCCGACATCGTCGGCGGAAACTCCGACAAGGTCACCGTCGATCGCGAGCGGGTGAGCAAAGTTCTCGGCCCGCGCCGCTTCGAGCCCGAGTTGGCGTCGCGCACCAGCGTCCCGGGTGTCGCCACCGGACTAGCCTACACACCCGTCGGCGGAGAGATTCTCTTCATCGAAGCCACCCGTTTCCCCGGGAAGGGCGCGATCACCCTGACCGGGCAGATCGGCGATGTGATGAAAGAATCCGCCACCGCCGCCTTCAGCCTGATCCGCTCCCGTGCTGAATCCCTCGGTATCAACGCCAAGCTTCTGGCGGAGAGCGACATTCACATTCACATTCCCGCCGGAGCCATTCCCAAAGACGGCCCCAGCGCGGGCGTTGCCATGTTCACCGCCCTCGCTTCACTGCTGATGAACCGCCCGGTCCGCCACGACGTGGCCATGACCGGCGAGATCACGCTGCGCGGGCTGGTGCTTCCCATCGGCGGCCTGAAGGAAAAAACGCTCGCCGCCAAACGTGCAGGCATTAAGCAGGTGATTGTGCCCAAGCGCAACGAAAAGGATCTGCCGGATATCCCCGACGAGGTGAAGAGCAGCCTGAAGTTCAATTTTGTCGAGACGGTCGACGATGTCTTGGCCGTCGCATTGGGAGCGGCACGCAAGTCTAAAGCACCGTCTCAGCACAACTGATCCCCCGAAACCATGCTGCGCTTCATTGCCTTCCGCATCCTCCAATTCCCCCTGATCCTCGCTGTCATTTACCTGCTCACATTCCTGCTCGTCTGGGTCGTTCCCGGCTCGCCGTTCGGACAAAACGAGCGGCATCTTGACCCCATCGCCAAAGCGGAGCTGATGACCCGCTTTCATGCCCAGCATTGGTACACGTTCCTGGGCTACTACCCCGGTCACATCCTCCTCCACGGGGACTTCGGGCCGAGCATGAATTATCAGGGGTGGTCGGTGAACGACATCCTTGCCAGCGGCTTGCCGGTGTCGGCGGCTTTGGGGCTGCTCGCCGTAGCAATCGCACTGGTTGCCGGCAGCGCCATCGGCACACTTGCAGCCGTCCGCCGCGGGGGAGTGTTCGACTACCTCAGCCTTGCCGTCGCATTGATCGGCATCAGCCTCCCCAGCTTCGTCGCCGCGGGTCTGATCCTCATCTGCTTTTCGGTCAAGCTCAGACTGCTCCCCATCGGCGGCTGGGGCAGCAACGCACAGATGATCGGCCCCGCCATCGCCATCTCGCTGATGCCGCTGGCTTATATCGCCCGCCTGACCCGCGTCTCCATGATCGACGTGCTTTCCAGCGACTACGTCCGCACCGCCCGGGCCAAGGGTTTATCCGATGCACGCGTTATCTGGAAACATTGCTTCCGCAATGCGTTCCTCCCCGTCTTCACGTACCTCGGTCCCGCCGCCGCCGCCGCGCTCACCGGCTCGTTCGTCGTCGAAAAAGTCTTCACCATCCCCGGCCTCGGCCGCGACTTCGTCAACAGCGTCCTCAATCGCGATCGCACGCTCATCCTCGGAACCGTTTTGGTCTACTCCGCGCTGCTGCTGACGCTCAATCTGATCGTCGATGTCGGGTATGCGTTCATCGACCCGAGGATCGATATCCTAACGAACCCCCGGTGATCACTGGGAAGGGTTTCCCGTTCTGTCGCATTCGACGCCATCTTAAACCAACTCGATCATCACGCGGCGACCCACGATGGCCGCAGCTCGTTGCAAGCTTGACAGAGTGATGTCGTCCTTCGCGTCGAGGAGCCGGTCAACCTGACTTCGGCTCGTTTTGAGCAGCGCAGCCATCTTATTCTTCGACATCTTCCTCTCCCTCATCACATTTGCGAGCTGCCAAGCGACAACTTCCTTGATCGCCTGCGCCTGCGCTTCCTCGAAAATGCCCTCCTCCTTCAGAAAATCATCGATGCTCGAACCCATGTGCTTCTTGCTCATTGCTCTAGCTCCCGCTTGCGCGTCAGCGCCAATTTCAGATCATCATCCGGCGTAGCCCTCGTTTTCTTAATGAACCCGTGCAGCGCAACCAAACGCTTTCGGTGAAGGCAGATCAAAACGCGCGCCGTCCGCTTCGTTGGCATGCATGACAGTTTCACTTCGCTGAAGACCGCATGATTCGCGTGAGCAAATCCGGCGGATGCGCGTTCAGCGCCTTGCACAATCGAATGAACATGGCAACCGTAGGCTGCGATTTCCCCCGTTCGACGTAGTTGATGTATTCCCGCGAAACATTCGCCCTCGCCGCCAGTTTCTCCTGCGTCAACCCCGCCGCCAGCCTGGCTTTTCGCATTTCGTCGCCGAGCACCGAAAAACGGTACCGGTTGACAGGGCCGCAAACAGTGTAGTATGTTACACACCAGTCCAAAGAACGGTCCACCGTACGCGCTCAAGGCAATTTTCTGTTTGTGCTCGGTGGAACCGGCCGTTAGAGCCACGGCTATCATGAGGCGCCTGAAGCTCTTCTGCCTTCGCGCCGGCCGCGTCTCCTGAACATATATATACCGTTGGGTGAGGAGATGTGAGCAGATGCCGTGCTTCGCAGCGATGCTTGGTAAACCGGCACGACTGTCGTAGCGTCCGGGTGAATCGGGTGAGGTGCAACTTGGTGACCGCTGACCAGACATTTCTTGCGAGGCGGGCGCTTCGGTAGTTCGTCAACCCTATTCAAACTTATCAGCTAACCCGGGAGCAATCATGGCATCTAGGTCCTCTAGGGAACCTTGCAGCCGTCGCCGAAGCCGACGGAACTGTAATTCCGCGGCTCTCAAACGAAATTGGACCGCAGTCCGCACAAGTCACATGGCGGAGCTACTCGAGTCACGTGTTTTGCTGAGCAGCATCAATGTGCTGGCGTCGTTCAAAGAATCCACCATGGGGTCGGCTTCCTACGGCGTGATCCTGTCCGGCGGCACCCTCTACGGCACGGCAGTGTATGCGGGCACCGCGATCTCAGACGGGTATCCGTTCGGCGACGTCTTCTCTTTGCCCGTGGCCGGCGGCACACCCACTGTGCTGGCGTCATTCAACGGCGATGACGGCGCTAACGCAGCCGATCCTAACGCTGGCCTGATCCTCGCCGGCAGCACGCTCTACGGCACGGCCGGGGAGGATAATACCACCGGCGGCGGCGAGGTATTCTCTTTGCCCGTGGCCGGTGGCATACCAACCGTGCTGGCGAGCGCGTACGCGGATTTTCCTGCCCCCATTGGAGCCGGTGGGCCTGGCAACGGCGTGATCGTCTCCGGAAGCACCCTCTACGGCACGACATCCGTGGGAGGCGGCGACTTCGGCGAAGGCGAGGTCTACTCCTTGCCCACGGCTGGCGGCACGCCCAACGTGCTGGCGTCGTTAACCAGCGAGGCTGGTGGCGGCTTGACTCTCTCCGGCAGCACCCTTTACGGCACTCTCTCGGGCACCACCCTTAACGACTCGTCTAACAGTGACGGCGCAATCTTCTCTTTGCCCATCGGCGGCGGCACACCGACCGTGCTCGCGTCGTTCGATGGTGCCGACGGAGCCACCCCGGGCGGTACCTTGGTCGTCTCGGGCAGTACGCTCTACGGCACGACATCCGCGGGCGGTGAATACGGTGACGGCGAAATCTTCTCTTTGCCCGTGGCTGGGGGCACGCCCAATGTGCTGGCGTCGTTCGATGATACCACCGGCCCGCCATCCGCCGGCGTGATTCTCTCCGGCAGCACGCTCGACCTGTACGGCACGACGACTGCGGGGGGTGACTACGGTGACGGCGAAGTCTTCTTTTTGCCCGTGGCCGGTGGCACGCCTACTGTGGTGGCATCGTTTGATGATACCACTTCCGGCGGCGTTTCGATGATCCGCTCCGGCAGCACGCTCTACGGCACCGCCGCCGACACCGTTTTTGATGTCTCGCTGGGTCTCAGCGGTGCCTTCACCGGCTCTATACCCACTACCGCCAAAACTGGCCAGACAATTTCACCGGCCTTGCAAATCACCGACGCGCCGGATGCCGCCCCGGTCGTGAGCGGAGACGAAACCACTGATTACTACCTCTCCACGACGCCCGACCTCTCCGGCATTATCACGCCTGCCCTGGCGACAAACGACTACACCTTGAATCTCGACGCTGGTGCGTCATTCGCAGAATCGCAGGACGTGACAATCCCCGCGGATATCGCGACCGGCACCTATTATCTCGTCGCACAGATCGACGCGAATCAGACAATCAATTCCAGCGACACGGATGACTTTGTCGCGAGCGGGAAGATTGAGATTGGCGCGCCGGCGCTGACCGGATCCATCGAAGAACCAATAACGTTTACCCAGACTGGGGATTCGCTCCCGGCGGATGATTCTGGTGATCAAATGGTTCCACTCGGCAGTGAGGAAGCAACGCTTCACGTCGTGACGGACATCACGAACAACGGGGCGGCTACGGGTGATGCATCGATTGAAGTTGACTATTATCTCTCTCCAACGCAGACCCTCGACACAAGTAATGCCAACACCTATTCTCTTGATTCCGACACGGTTTCGTTAAATCTTGATCATCAAGCCTCGACTAATGTGGCTGCGGACCTCGATATACCGCAGGACGAGAACATACAATCAAACAAATACTATATCCTTGCGGTCATTGACCCCCAGAATGCGTTGGACGAATCAAACACCACGGAGGACAGAACGGCGTCATCCAATCAAATTGACCTGCGGCCGCGCCCGGTGCTGGTCGTGCCAGGTATTGGGGGACGTTCCCAGCAATAAGCTCGCCGGGTGACTGGGCCACTTGGTTTGCGAATCGTGGCGTAAATCCGTCCCTACTCCAGATGGATCCACTGACTCACGTCTATGATGATCTGCTGCAGACCCTGCGGAATCAAGGATATGTAGATAACCAGGAGCTGTATTCCGCCGTCTACGATTGGCGGATGGCTCCCGGCCCGGTCGGTCTCCCCGGCGTGACCTCGCAAAGCATTACGGCTGGCTACGTGAACCCCGCAAATTCCAACTCATGGGCATACGGCGTCAATTATTTCGGCTACTGGCTCGCCACCGCCCAAGATAACTTTGAGAAGCTTTATGGGATTCCGTTGGATAACGTCG
>Ga0302326_10020255_pt1 | contig 13702 bp, 10 predicted proteins | sample Palsa_T0_3_FD_202264 | JGI IMG/M metagenome (GOLD analysis project Ga0302326, IMG submission 202264) | Peat permafrost microbial communities from Stordalen Mire near Abisko, Sweden - Palsa_T0_3 | ecosystem: Environmental > Terrestrial > Soil > Palsa > Peat permafrost | place: Sweden: Abisko... | reverse complement strand
GGCCGCCCGGCCACCGGCCGCTTTCGATCCGCTGACCGCGCTCGACGACCTGGTGTCCACGGTCCGCGCGGCCCGGGCCGCGGCGGGCAGCGCCGTATCAATCGCCGGCCAGGATCCCATCCTGGCCGGCGCGCACCGGATGCGTTCCTTCGTCGGCCGGTGTGCGTCTGCGACAGATGCGCATTGGACGTTCGGTCGCTGGGCCCAGCTGCCCCTGCGCCCAGCGACCGGCAGCCCAAACCAGATACCTGCCGGCACGCCATGCCTCGTGCACAATAACGGGCACAGAACCGGCGCCTGGACTGGACGCACACCACGCGTCCAGCGGTCCCCACTTCGCGCCCGGAGGCCCGTCCGCGAACGATCGGTCATAATCCGGGTCTAGTGGAGGCCGGTGACCTGCTCGATGTCGTACCGGGCGCGAAGGTCGGCCACGACATCGGCGTCCGGCCGGCCCTTGCTCGCCTCCATGATCGCCATGAGCTCGTCGAAGTAGTTCTCGTGGCCACCGGGCACTGAGGACTGGAAGAACACTTTCACCGGCTTGTCGCTCGAATTGCTGAACGCGTGCGGGATGCCTGGCGGGACGAACATGAACGTACCAGGGCCGCCGGTGGCGAACGTCTGGCCCGTTGCCGATTCCCACCGATGCCAATCACCGACGGCACGGTCGATCGGCTCGAATACGAGGACGTCGAGCTCGCCTTCCACGACATAGAAGATCTCTTCGCTGACGGCGTGCACATGTGCGCCGACATCAAACCCCGGTCCGATGACGACCTCGAACGTCGATGTCGACGCCGGATAGTCCATGGTCATCTTGACCGTCGCGTCGAGACTGCCCCCGGCTATCCGACGTCCCGCACCCGGAGGCAGTACAGCACCAGCCGACATCAGGCGCGGGTCGCGATCTTGGTGATCGGGCGGGTCGTGACGATCGGCGGGATGGCCCCCGGCGGCATGGCGGGAAGAACGTGAGAAGCAACCCAGGCGCTATGGGCCGCCTCTGATTCCCACAGCTCGGTGACCTGGTAGCCGCCATCGATCGGGCCGGCGGCATGGGCGATGAATCCATCTGTCGCCTGCAGCACGGGCAACAGCGCCGCCGCGAGCTGTTCATAGTCGCCCTGGGTGGTTCCCGGCATGTCACTGGTCATCATGATCGTCATCTGGTTCTCCCCACCTGATCATCTACCGTGCTGGTCAGGAGCGTAGGCCGGCCGGACGATCAAGCACCAACACTCTTTGGCGGCGGCAGCTATTGATGGAATCAATAGATCGTTAGAGTATGTGGATGGAGCCCAGCCGAGTCGATCTCAACCGAGTCGATCTCAACCTGCTCGTCGCGTTCGATGCCCTCATCTCCGAACGCAGCGTCACCCACGCAGCGCGGCGCCTGAGCGTCGGACAGTCGGCGATGAGCTCCACCCTGGCCCGGCTCCGTAAGCTGTTCGACGACCCGCTGCTGTTTCGCGACGGACGGAAGATGATCGCGACCCCCTTGGCCGAATCGCTGGCCAAGCAGGTACGAGACGTCTTGGACCAGATCGAATCCATCCTGGCCGACCGCACCGACTTCGACCCGGCCCGCACCCAACGGACGTTCACCATCACCGCCAGTGACGTCCTCTCAGTCATTCTGCTCAAACCGCTGCGGGCGCGGCTGGCCATCGAGGCGCCCAGCGTCCGCGTGCGGGTTTCGCCCCCTGCCGTTGATGACGCCGAACGGCTCAGGCGCAATCAGGTAGATATCGTCGTCACGCCCCGTGAGGCGTTCACCGACTACCAGAGCTTCCGGAATACGTTCCTGTTCTCCGACCGCTTGCTCTGCGCGGTCGACGCGGACAACGAGGCCGTCGGCGAGAAGCTGTCCCTGGAGCAGTTCATCTCGCTTCCCTACCTGGCCACCACCTGCGAACGCACGAAAACGACCGCCGAAGCGCAACTCGACCGGCTCGGCATTCCGCGAAACGTCGAGTTCAGTACGACGTTCGGCATGGTCCCGAACCTGCTGAGCGGCTCCCGAATGATCGCGCTGGTACACGAGCGCCTGGCCTTGGCCCTAGCCGACCAGACCACCCTCCGGCTACTGGAACCACCGATGCCGCTGCAGCCGATCCACCTGCTGATGCTCTGGACCAGCTCCGCCGAAACCGACCCCGGCCATAGCTGGCTTCGCCGACGGATCCTGTCCCTTGTCGCCGAACTGGACGGGGCAACTGGCGCGCAGCGGTCGCTCGGCACCAGCACTCGGCTCGAAGTATGTGACCAGCCGACCACCGGCGCCGCTTGATTCAGCCCGCACTGCTGCGGGGGCCACGACATCCATGGCTGCCCGGTTGCCGGAGAACCCGTGGGCCACGCTCTGGAGGGCGAGGCTCATCGGCAGTGAGGACAGGCCGAACCGGCGCGAGATATCCGCACAGCGCTCGGCGGCCGCCAACGTCAGCGCCGCCTGCCCGCCGGAGCTAAACGTCGCGGCGATGGCCAGGTGATCGCGCGGACTGCGGTGTTCATCCGGCCCGGTAACCGGCCTCACCCCGGCGGCCTGCTGGCCGGCCTGGGCTGCGAGGTCAACGCGACTGGCTTCGTCACTGTCGATGCCACCGGCCGGACCAGCGCCTCCGGTGGCTGGGCCGCCGGCAACGTGGTCGATCCGCGGGCCCAGGTGATTACCTCGGCCGGCGCCGGATCCGCTGCGGCGATCGCGATCAACGCTGACCTGGTCCAAGAAGACACCGAACGGGCCGTGGAAGACCATGAGGCCGCTGGTGACGTGTTCTCCGCCGCGGAGGCCCGCGTCACCCAGGGCCAGGCGCGCCGGCCAGCAGGACCGCGGCCTCGGCTCGCAGCCATACCCGGGGGCCTCCCGACACGGTGCCATCGGACGCCGGCTGGCCGGTGCCATTGTCAACCGGGCCGTGGGCCTGGGAGTGGTTGCCGGTCATTAGCCACCCCGGTGCGGGCTGGCCGAGTGCCCGGCGCGCCCCGATCGGTCCAGCTGGCGAAGGCCACGACCATACCCCGGACCAGGCGCTCGAAGCTGCGGTCGATGTCCGTCTTGAAGCCGAACCCGCCACCGGCCTCCAGCGCAACGAATCCGTGCAGGGTAGACCGCAGGGCCCGGATGGCATCGATGGCGTCATCGCCGTGAAGCTCGTAGGCGGCCAGGACATCGGCGCAGATCTGCACCACGGCCTGGGAGACGGCTTCGTCGTCGGCGTCCCCTGGTGCCGGGGCGACCTGGGCCGCCTCGTAGCGACCCGGGTGCGCGAGCGCCCAGGTCCGGTAGGCCTGGGACATGGAGCGGATGGCGTCTGCCCCGGACCGGCCGACCGCAGCCCGGGCCAGCACGTCCCCGAGCTCGGCCTTGGCCCGGACCGAGATGCTGCGCCGGAGGCCGGCCATGGAGTCGATGTGCTTGTATATCGAGGGCTGCCGGACCCCGAGCCGTTCGGCCAGGGCGGTCAGGCTGAGCTGGCCCAGTCCGGCGTCGTCGGCCATCCGTTCGGCCTCGGCGACCACGCGGTCCCCGGTGAGCCCTGCTCTAGGCATGCCGGTACACCGAGGCGAGGAACCGGACGATGGCATCGGCGGTGAAGCCGGGCTGCTGGGACTGCGGATAGTGGGCGGCGTCGGGCACCATGACCACCTCGCCGTGGACCGACTCGCCGATCCAGCCGGCCTCGGCGGCGGCGTCGGGAAAGTCGGGGTCGAGCTCCCCCATGATGACCATGGCGGACGCGGCCACATCGGCGAGCCGTGCCTCGGCGGGAGCGTGGTCGGTCCTGGTGGTCAGGGAGAAGGCCCTGGCGTACCCGGGCCGGCGCAGGTTGGCCACCAGCTGGTCGCGGTAGTCCTCGAAGTCGTCGGGGCGCCGGCCGGCGTACAGCTTCGGCAGGTAAGACTTCCACGCGGCGGCGGCCCAGGGACGGGCCATGACCAGCCGGAACAGCGCGCGCTTGAGCGCGCCGTTGGCGCCGTTGCGGACCCATGGTCCGATCAGCACCAGTCCGGAGACTAGCTCGGGGTGTCCGGCGGCTGCCAGCACGGCTGCCCCGGCGCCCATGGAGTTGCCGACGATCACGGCCGGGCCGCCGAGCTCGGCGATCAGGGCGCTCACGTCGCCGGCGGTGTCGGTATCGCCGTAGGAGGCGAACGTGGTGTCGCTCTCGCCGTGGCCCCGTAGATCGGTGGAAGCCACCCGGTAGCCGGCGGCGACGAGGACGGGGGCGAGGTAGCGGTAGGAGCTTCGCAGGTCGCCCATGCCGGGAACGAGTACCACCAGCGGTCCGGCACCGGTGACGTCGTAGCTGACCCGCCCGCCGGGACGGGCCAGGAAGCTGGTGGTCTGGACTGGGTTCTGAGGGCCCTTGTTCATGCTGGGTACTATACATAGCCTGAAAACTATAGGCAATAGCTAAACGGCTATGGTTCCCTGGGCCGGCCGGGACGGACGAGGCCCGACGGGCATGACCCAGCACCGGTGCCCCGGCTCAGCCGTTAGGCCACGCCAGAGAGCAGCCGCCGGATGTCGTCCGGTACGAGGTCGCGGCGCACGATGCCGGCCGCGCGGGCGCGGACCAGCAGTGCTGACACCGCATCCCCGAGTTCGGCCTCCAGAGGGGAGGGTGCCTGCGCGCAGGCACCCTCCCCTCTGAGCACTGCCGCGATACCCGGATCCTCCAACTGAGGGGCTGCGGGCCTGGCACTGGGCGCACACGTATGGGGCGGGTCAGCCCTCGTTCACTCGTGGCGGGCTCTGCTGGCGTGCGTGATCGACCGGCGCGCAAACGCTTGCGGCTCCGGATAATGCCTGCGGGTTCCAATAGCTACCCACCCGCAGCCTGGGCATAGTTATTCGCATGAACGGACGTCGGTGCCGGTGGTTGCTGCTGCATGGCACACCGCTGACGCCGCAGGTCTGGGATGGCATCGTCGGGTACTTGCGGGGATACGGCCCCGTCTGGCGCCCGGATGTCACCCCGGCCGCAGGCAGCCCGGATGCGCAAGCTGCGCTGGCCACGCACCTGGCTTCCGCACTGGAACCGTCTCCGGAGAGGCTGCACGTGGTGGGCCATTCCTTCGGCGGCCAGATCGCGATCGACTTCGCGCTGCTCGCACCGCAACGTGTGCAGGCTCTGACCCTGATCTGCACCCGGGACACGCCATTCCCGGCTTTCGCCGCGGCCGCCGCCCAGCTACGGCACGGCAGTCCCGTCGACATCACCGCCGCGCTGCGCCGGTGGTTCACCGCACCGGAACTCAGCGCCGGCGGCCCGGTCGTCACCTACGCGCGGCGGTGCCTGCGGCAAGCAGACCGGGCCGCATGGGCAGCCGCGCTGGATGCCATCGCCAGTTACGACCGGGTCAACCGCGTCGGCGCCATCGGCGTCCCGTCTACCCTCATCGCGGGCGAACTTGATCAGGTATCCACCCCGGCGGCGATGTCGGCCCTCGCCGGCCGCCTGCCGCGGGCGAGCCTGCACGTACTGCCAGGCGCCGCGCACATGACACCCTTCAGTGACCCCGGCCAGCTGGCGCGGCTCATTTCCCGCGCTGCCCCCGGCTAACTACCCGCAGCCAAACACGCAGGCAACGGCCCCCTCGTCGGCACCAGGCACTGCCGAACGGCCAATTATGCTCAGGCCTTAGCCACTGCGCGCGTGCGACCACACGCGCACAGTCAGCACTCGAAGCGGAACCGGCCACCGAGCGCCGAATGCCAGAGTCACTCTGGCGGACATGGACGAGAGGCGCTTCCGCGCGTCGAAACCTGGCATGCTTGGAGGCTGTGACGGACCCTCATCATGGCCATGACCTGGAGGCGTTCCTTGCCGGCGTCCCCCTCTTCGCCGCACTTGACGAGATGACCCGGCTGCAACTGGCGGAGCAGCTCGAACCAGTGCAAGTGGCCGCCGGCGACGTGGTCATTGCCCAGGGCGATGCGGGCGATGGTCTCTTCCTGGTGGTGAGCGGTCGCCTCCGAGTATCGGTGGAGACAGCGGGGACCGAGCGTGTCCTGCATGACCTGGCACGCGGGGCGGTCGTCGGCGAGATCGCTTTGCTCACCAACCGGCCGCGGTCAGCGACTGTCCGCGCTGTCCGGGACAGCGATCTGCTGCAGCTGCGAGCCGCGACGTTCAATGCCCTGGTCGAGCGCACCCCTGCCGTGCTGGGCCAGATGGCACGGTTGCTCGTGGACCGGCTGCTGGCGGTGGACCGGCCCCGTCTGGAACCCACCGGCAGCCGGGCCATTGCCGTTGCCCCAGCCGGCACGGACCCCAGCCCGGCAGCCAAGGTCGCCGAGGAGCTGACCGACCGGCTGGCGCGCACCGGGTCGGTCTTCCGCCTGGACGCTGATGTAGTCAGCCGGCATCTCGGCCCTGGTGCAGCTCAGCGGGGACCCGGCGACCCCGGCCGCGACGAGTTGACCGGGTGGCTGCATGCCATTGAACGGGGCAACGATCACGTCGTCTATCAGACGGATGCAGCAGATACCGCCTGGAGCCGGCTGTGTCTGAACCAGTCGGACGTGGTGTTGCTCACTGCCGCCGCCACGGCGGATCCCCAGCTCGGTGCGGTCGAGACCCGGGCGCTGGCGGTCGGTACGCTCCGCTGCGAGCTGGTGCTGGTCCACCCTTCGCAGCCATCGGCCACGTCGGCATGGCTGAAAGGCCGGCCAGTGGCCGACCACCACCACCTCCGCGGTGGCCATCCGGAAGATGTCACGCGGCTGGCCCGGATGGTTACGGGCACCGCCTTCGGACTAGTCCTCGGTGGCGGAGGCCCCAGGGGATTCGCTCACCTGGGCGTGATACGGGCGCTGGAGGAGGCCGGTGTACCCATCGACGTCATCGGGGGGACCAGCATCGGAGCAGTCATGGGTGCCATCTGCGCCCAGGGCCTCACCGATGCGGAGCGGGTGGAGATGGCGGTGCTCGCCTTCGCCCGCAGCGGTCGCCTCATCCGGCCGACGCTCCCGCTGGTCGCGTTGTCGTCGGGCCGCAGGGTAGACCGGCTCCTTGCAGAGCACCTCGCGCCCACCACGTTGATCGAGGACCTGCCCCGGCCCTTCTTCTGCATTTCCGCCAACCTGACCCGGGCGGAGGCGGTCATCCACGAACGGGGGGTACTGTGGCGCGCGGTGCGGGCCAGTCTGTCGCTGCCTGGCATCTTCCCTCCTGTCTACGCTGACGGGGACCTGCTCATCGACGGCGGGGCCCTCGACAATGTGCCTGTCGGCACGATGCGGGCGCGGGTGGGATCCGGCTCAGTGATCGCCGTCGACCTTGCTCCCGAGGTAGAGCCGATGACCGCGGCGCCGTTCGATCCCGGCCTGTCTGGCTGGCGGGTGCTCGTGAGCCGGCTCAACCCGCTGGCCACTGCCGCGAAGATGCCGAGCGTGATCGACATCCTGAGCCGCTCCACCGGGTTGTCAGGGGTCCGCCATCAGCGCGCAACGCTGACCGACGACCAGGTTGACCTGCTGCTGCACCCGCCCATCTCCGGGCTCGGTGCCCTCGATTTCAAGGGCGGTGTCGCGCTCATCGAGACCGGCTATCGGCATGCTGTCGAGGTGCTGGGCCGGTCGGATGTCAAAGACCGCTTCGTCAGCAGCGGGCCATGAGCCGGAAAGGACAGGAAACGGGTGCCGGGCAGGCCGCCGCGCCGGGGCGAGCCGCCGGAATTCCTGGCCGAGCTGTGGGGTTGCGGTCCCGGTCCCACGGTGGGCCTGATCATCGGCGCCCCGCTCTGAGGGCCGGTCAGCTTTCGCCGTGCTCTTCCCGCCGGTGGCCACCGGACAGCTCCTCTAGGGCAGATCGATCCAGTTCGCTGGCGTCGACGGCGGCCAGCCGGCAGGGCGTGACCGCGACCAGCGTGGACGTGCGGACGCCTCCCTCGAGCGGAGCCCGCTCACCGAGCAGGGCGCCGGGCCCATACTCGGCCAGCCGGGCCCCATCCCGCTCGACCCGGATGACACCATCCAGGACGAGATAGACGTCGGACCCGGACTCTCCCTGCCGGACGAGGGTCGCGCCGGCCGGGAGCCGGCTGATTGTCGGCTTGGCCCCGCCGTGCATCAACTGCACGGATAGCGCGCGCTCCAGCGCGGTCTCGACGGCCATCACGAGCGCCGAGGAGTTCAGATCGCCCCACGGACTGTGCTGGCCGAACGACTTGCGGTACCAGTCGCGGAAATCGGTCAGCCCGGACTTGTGCGACACCTGGCCGTCGGGGTCGTATATCCAGTGCCGTGGGAACCGGCTCGCCCCAATCATCCCGTACTTGGCCCGGCCGTCGGCGTGCAGGGTGAGCGACAGGGTCGTCCAGACCAGAGGGGCCTGCCACTGGATATAGGGGCGGCGGCGCACCCGCCGGGGCGCGGGCAGCCCGGTCCGCCCTCCCGTGGTCTGCACGAACCGCACCCATCCATCGCCCAGCTCTGGATCATGCTGCCGGTCGGGGAGCTGGACCGCCTGGAACCGGTAGTGGAGGGGGCCGAGCCTGATCGCCGTCGAGCCCATCAGGCCACCCCCGCCGTAGCCGGCGCCCGTGATCCGGCCCGAGCCGTCCACGTCGATCCAGGCGCGGAGAACATTGGCGAAGCGGAACCGGTCCGCGGCCCGCAGTTCCTCCACCGCGCCCAGATCCGCGGGCGGAGGATCGTCGTAGTGCGTGAATCCGGCATCGAAGGCCGCCCGGGCTCCTCCGAGGACCGCTTCCGACGGGATCCAGGAGAGTGAGGTGACGCATTTTTCGTATCGCATACGCTTTATCGTCGCCCTTGCCGCCCCGACCCGCCAGGGTGCCGGCTGCTGTCCCCTGCGAGGTCAAGGCGATGATGGCGGCGCTGCGGCGGCGGGCGGCCCCGGGACCGGACCCGGCGCCGGCACGCACGTCGCAGCCCCTTCGCCGACCATGACGAGTGGCTAGAATACGTAACCAGACCAGTGCGGGCATCCTGTGGCTCGTTCGCGGGGGCGCAGAGTCAGATGGAGCATCAGCGGTCGGCCGTCCACCGGACCATCCTGGTGGTGGATGTGGAGGGGTTCGGGGACCAGCGGCGGACCAACCCGCACCGGCTGGCGGTGCGCGAGGGCATGTACCAGGCGGTGCAGCGGGCGTTCGCTCACTCGGGTGTCCAGTGGGGCGACTGCTATCAGGAAAGCTGCGGCGACGGCGTTTTTGTCCTGATTCCAGCGGAGGTGCCCAAGAGCATCTTCATCGAATCGGTGCCGCGGGAGCTGGCGGAGGGGCTGCGCGAGCACAACGCCGCGCACCGCGCCGAGGAGCAGATCCGGCTGAGGATGGCGCTGCATGCCGGGGAGGTCTACTACGACGACCACGGGGTCACCGCGGCGTCGATCAACCTGGCGTTCCGGTTGCTGGATGCCGGGCCGCTCAAGTCCGCCCTGGCCGAGTCACCGGGTGTGCTGGCGCTGATCGTCTCGTCCTGGTTCTTCGACGAGGTCGTCCGGCACAGCCCCGCAGGCGACGCCGCCACCTACCGCCCGATCCGCGTGGCGGTCAAGGAGACCACCGCGGTCGCCTGGATCTGCCGCCCGGATCACCCGTATCCGCCCGGCCCCGGGTCAGCGCCGCTGCGCGTGTTCCTAAGCCACACGTCTGAGCTGCGGGAACACCCGCAGGACAGGTCGTTCGTGGCGGCCGCGGAGCGGGCGGTGATCAAGGCCGGGGAGACGGTCATGAACATGGCCTACTTCACCGGGCGCGAGGACCGCCCGGCCGGTGACTGCCGGATGCAGGTCCACAGCGCCAACGTATACATCGGCCTTATCGGCTTCCGTTACGGCTCACCAGTCAAGGACCAGCCGTCCCTGTCCTATTCCGAGCTCGAGTTCGCCGCCGCCACCGAGCAGGGCCTGCCCCGACTGGTCTTCCTCCTGGATGAGGATGCGGTCCTGCCGCTGCCCGGAAAGTACCTGTCCGATCCGCGTTACGACGAACAGCAGCGCCGCTTCCGGACGCGGGTCGCGGAAGCCGGGGTGACGGTGCGGCGGGTGGGCTCCCCGGAGCAGCTGGAACCGCTCGTCTTCCAGGTACTGAAGGACCTGCGGCAGCACACTGAGCAGCGGATCGAAAGCGGCCTGGAGCAGCAGCGCCAGCCCGGGCGCAAGCCGGCCACGCGCCAGGCCAGGTTCGTCAATCCCCCGCCGATGACCGCGCCGAGCTGGTTCCAGGACCGGTATGTGGAAAGCCGGCTCATCGGCGAGTTCCTGCGCGACGACGGACTGCGCTTGCTGACCGTAGTCGGCCGCGGAGGGGTGGGCAAGACCGCTATGGTCTGCCGACTGCTCAAGGGGCTGGAAGCCGGGCAGTTGCCTGACGACGGCGGCGAGTTGGCGGCCGATGCGATCGTGTATCTCAGCCCAGTCGGCATTCATCCGGTCAGCTTCCAGAACTTGTTCGCCGACCTGACCCGGCTGCTGCCCGATGCGGCCGCCGAGCGGCTGCTCCAGCTGTACCGGGAACCGCATCAGCCGGGCGGGCTCGTGCTCAGGCTGCTGGAGGAGTTCCCTGAAGGCCGCAGTGTCGTGCTGCTGGACAACCTCGAAGACGTGATCGATCCGGCCACACTGGCGCTGAGCGACCCTGAGCTTGGTGCTGCGCTGGGCGAACTGCTGGCCGCGCCCCAGCACGGCATAAAGGTGATCGCCACCACCCGTCTGGTACCCCGTGACCTGCTGCTCCGGCATCCCGGCCGGCAGCAGCGCCTTGACCTTGACGCGGGGCTGCCGGCCGCCGAGGCGATCAAGGTGCTGCACAGCATGGATCCGGCGGGCGCGCTGGGGCTGCGCGAAGCGGCCCCGGATCTCCTGGCGGCCATCTGCGAGCGGACCCGGGGATTCCCGCGGGCGCTGGAGGCGCTGACGGCGATCCTGGCCGCCGACCGGGACACCAGCCTGCCCGGCCTGCTCGCCGCAGCGGAGAACGTGCTGCCGGGCCAGATCGTGGAGGTCCTGGTCGGGGAGGCCTTTGAGCGACTCGATCCGCTGGGCCGGCAGGTGATGCAGGCCCTGGCCGTCTACGCCGTGCCGGTGCCGCCGGTGGCTGTGGACTACCTGCTGCAGCCAATCGAGCCCGCGATCGACAGTGGGCCGGTACTGTCCCGGCTCGTCAACATGCATTTCGTCCGCGGCGACGGCGGCCGCTACTACCTGCACCAGGTGGACCGGGACTACGCCGTCAGCACCATCGCCCCCGGCCAGGCTGAGGACCAGGGCGGTGCAGAGCCGGTTCCCTTCACCGTGCATGCGCTGCGGGCCCGGGCAGCCGACTACTTCGAGCAGACCCGCACTCCCAGGGATAGCTGGCGGAGCCTGGACGATCTCGGCCCGCAGCTAGCTGAGTTCGAGTTGCGCTGCGCCGCCGCCGACTACGACACGGCCGCGGCCGTCCTGGCCCACATCGATGACTACCTGCAGCGGTGGGGACACTACCGGCTCGCTGTCCATATGCATGAACGCCTGAGCGGCAGGCTCAACCGCCCGTACGGCCAGATGGCCACCGCGAACGCACTCGGTACTAGCTACGCTGCTCTCGGGCAGACCGGGCGGGCGATCGAGCACTACCAGCAGGCGCTGGCCATCGCCCGCGAGACCGGCAACCGTAGCATCGAGAGCACCGCGCTGGGCAATCTCGGCAACAGCTACTCGACTCTCGGGCAGACCGGGCGGGCAGTCGAGCACTACCAGCAGACGCTGGCCATCGCCCGCGAGACCGGGGACCGCGGTATCGAAGGCGGTGCGCTGGGCAGCCTGGGAAACGACTACGCCGACCTGGGCCAGACCGGGCGGGCGATCGAGCACTATCAGCAGGCGCTGGCCATCGCCATTGAGACCGGTCACCGCAGCAGCGAAGGCCTCTGGCTGGGCGGCCTCGGCGGCTGCTACGCCGACCTCGGGCAGACAGAGCGGGCGATCGAGCACTACCAGCAGGCGCTGGCCATCGCCATTGAGACCGGTCACCGCAGCAGCGAAGGCCTCTGGCTGGGCGGCCTCGGCGGCTGCTACGCCGACCTCGGGCAGACAGAGCGGGCGATCGAGCACTACCAGCAGGCGCTGGCCATCGCCATTGAGACCGGCGACCGCGGCATCGAGGGCACCGCGCTCGGCAATCTCGGCGCCCACTACGCGACCCTCGAGCGGACCGGGCGGGCGGTCGAGTACTACGAGCAAGCGCTGGCTATCGCCCGGGAGACCGGCGACCGCAGCAGTGAGGGATCCTGGCTGGGCGGCCTCGGGGCGTGCTGCGCGGACCTGGGCCAGCCCGCGCGGGCGGTCGAGTACTACGAGCAAGCGCTGGCCATCGCCCGGGAGACCGGCGACCGCAGCGGTGAGGGATCCTGGCTGGGCCGCCTCGGGGCGTGCTGCGCGGACCTGGGCCAGCCCGCGCGGGCGGTCGAGTACTACGAGCAAGCGCTGACCATCGCCCGCGAGACCGGCGACCGCCGCAGCGAAGGCTCCTGGCTGGGGGCCATCGGCAACAGCTCCGCGGACCTGGGGCGGACCAACCAAGCGATTGAGTACTACGAGACAGCTGCTGAGATCGGAGCGGACATCGCGAACGCGCAGGTTCAGGCAGAAGCCGGCCTCGGCCTCGCCCACGCGCGCCTGGACCGCGAAGAATGGCCCGAGGCCCGGCGGGCTGCGGAAGCCGCCCGGAGCCAGGGATACGGACCGGCGTTGCCGCAGGTGTTCGCGGCGCTGGGAACGGCCTGGCTGCGCGAGGGTGATCACGTGAACGCCGATGAGGCCTTTTCTGCTGCCCTGTCCGCCGCTGACACCCTTCTGGCGGGGAGCAACAGCATGATCTCTGTGCTGTACGTGAAGGGACTCGCCCGGGCGGGACAGGCCGTCACGGGCGAACGCGATGCGGCGCAGGCCGCCCGTCGCGCGTTCGAGACGGCGCTGGCCGCCGCGCCGCTACCCGGAATCCGGGTGAGAGCCCTTCGCCAATTCGACCTACTGGCTGCCGCCGACACCAGAGGTGTCCTCGCCGGGATCCGGCCGGTCCTCGCCGGGCCCTCGTGAGGTAGGGACCGGGCACGCGCTGCCCGCCGGCGGGCAGCGCATCAATCCCACGGCCGCAGGGAAACCGCAGTTCGCGGAGCCGCTCCGCCGACAGTGCTGGTGGTAGTGTTTTTGCGATGGATAGGGTGGAAGCGAGCCGGTTTCGCGATGCCGATCCCGGCGCGGTGCGCGCGTTGTACCGGGCCTATGGGGGGCTGGTATTCGGGGTGGCACACGATCTCCTCGGCGACCGGCGGCTCGCTGAGGAGGCGACCCAGCAAGCGTTCGTCCAGGCTTGGCGTGGGGCGGGGGATTATGATCTGACCCAGGAACTCGGTCCATGGCTGGCCGTGATCACCTGGCGGGCGGCCATGGATATCCAGCGCGGCTGAAGGAACCGGCCTAGGACGTGCCGGCGGTTCGCTGAGCCGTCAGCGGCTTGTGCCTGCGGATGAACCGGGTCCGGTCGCTGGCCTGGGGCCACGCGGGAGGGGGGGCTGGTGACCAGCGATGACGATTGGATCGCCTACCTGGCAGGCGACACCGCCCGTTCTATCGAGCCCGGCGACCGGGCGGAGCTGGATCGGCTGCGCGCTTTGCTAGCCGATCCGACGGCGTGGGAAAAGCCAGCACCGGCACTCGAAAACCGCGTCCTGACGGCGGTT
>Ga0302326_10020253_pt1 | contig 13703 bp, 10 predicted proteins | sample Palsa_T0_3_FD_202264 | JGI IMG/M metagenome (GOLD analysis project Ga0302326, IMG submission 202264) | Peat permafrost microbial communities from Stordalen Mire near Abisko, Sweden - Palsa_T0_3 | ecosystem: Environmental > Terrestrial > Soil > Palsa > Peat permafrost | place: Sweden: Abisko... | reverse complement strand
ACAGGATTTGCCGCCGGGTCACTCGGAGAGCGTATCAATCTTCTCGGCGACGTCAAAATCGGTTTCGGTCAATCCCCCCTCGCTGTGGGTCGAGAGGAGCAGCCGAACCCGATTGTACCGGATGTCGATGGAGGGGTGATGCTCTTCTTCCTCGGCAATCTCGGCGACGGCGTTGACGAAATCGATGGCCTGGGTGAAGTCGTCGAACTCGAATGTGCGCTCGATGGACTTGTTTTTCAAAAGATCCCACTCGGGAATCCTTTTCATTTCCTGTTTTATTTCGGCTGCGTCGAGAAGGTCCGCCATAGGTCGTGCTGGGCTGCGGTTGAAATTTTGTCAGGCGCAAAATGCGCGGTTTTGTGGGCGGTTGGCAAGGCTTTAGCGGATTTATGATGCCGCGGTTGCGGGATTCAATTGTGAGTCATCGCCCTTGCGTGCAAGGGGCTGCCTGTGTAGAAGCGATTTCCACCGCTGAAACCCCTCTCCTCCTGCCATGAGCAAAATTTATAACAACATCGTCGAAACCGTGGGGCGAACGCCCCTTGTCAAACTGAACCGCGTCACGGAGGGGCTCGAGGCGACCATTCTCCTTAAGTGCGAGTTTTTTAATCCGCTCGGGAGCGTGAAGGACCGGATCGGGATGGCGATGATCGAGGCGGCGGAGCAGGAGGGGATTATTTCCAAAGAGACCGTGATCGTCGAGCCGACGAGCGGGAATACGGGGATCGCGCTGGCATTTGTCTGCGCGGCGCGCGGGTATAAGCTGATTCTCACTATGCCGGAGACGATGTCGCTGGAGCGGCGGACGCTGTTGGCGATGCTGGGGGCGAAGCTGGTGCTCACGCCGGGCGCGGAAGGGATGAAGGGGGCGATCGCGCGGGCGGAGGAGATAGTGAAAAATACGCCGAATGCCTGGATGCCGCAGCAATTTAATAATCCGGCCAACCCGGCGGTTCACAGGCGCACGACGGCGGAGGAAATATGGCAGGATACGGACGGAAAGGTGGATATTCTGGTATCGGCGGTGGGGACGGGGGGGACGATCTCCGGATGCGTGGAGGTGATCAAGCCGCGGAAGCCTTCTTTCGAGGCGATTGCGGTGGAGCCGAAGGAATCGCCGGTGATTACGCAGACGCTCCATGGGCAGCCCGTGAAGCCGGGCCGGCACAAGATTCAGGGGACTGGCGCGGGGTTTGTGCCGAATAATCTGCATCTCAAGGATGCGGAGGGGCATGCCCAGATTACCGAGTGCATCCTGGTGACGGATGACGATGCTTTTGCGATGGCGCGGCGACTGGCGAAGGAGGAGGGGATCCTGGTGGGAATATCGACCGGGGCGAATGTGTGGGCGTCGATCGAACTGGCGAAGCGGCCGGAGAACAAGGGGAAGATGATTGTGACAATCGCCTGCTCGACGGGCGAGCGTTACCTTTCGACGCCGCTGGCGGCCGAGGCGCGTGCGGAGGTGGGGGGGTAGAAGCCATGCGCGTTGCCATTGGTTCCGATCACGGCGGGTATCCGCTCAATGAGACGGTCATTGCGGACCTGGAGAAGGAAGGGCATACGGTGACGGATTTCGGCACCCATGACGGGTCGAAGCCGGATGATTATCCGGATTATGCCCGGCTGGTGGGCGATGCGGTGCAGGAGGGGAAGGTGGACCGCGGGATCATCATTTGCGGATCGGGAGTGGGGGCGGCGATTGCGGCGAACAAGGTTCACGGGGTCCGCGCCTGCCTGTGCCATGATACTTACTCGGCCCATCAAGCCGTGGAGCACGACAATATGAATGTGCTCTGTCTCGGTGCGCGGATCATCGGGGTGGAGCTGGCGCGGGAGCTGGTGAGAGTATTTATGCTGGCCAGGTTTTCAGGCGAGGAACGGCACATGCGGCGGCTGGCGAAGGTGGATGAAATGGAGCGGGTTGGGCATTGATTGCCTCCTTGATGGTTCCTTAATGGTACGGGGACCAGAAGGTGGCGGGAGCGGCATCGGAGAGGTCGTTGTAGGCGGTGGTGGGTACCTTGACGATTGTGTCGACGGTGAAGGGGCCATAACTGTCGCCGAAGAGGTCGGCGCCCGTGTTATACAGGACGCTGCCGGTTTTGAGGTAGTTTCTCAGATCGCTGAAGAGTGGGTTCATGCCGGTGGTCTTGTTGTTTTCGATGGCATATTCATCGGTGGCGCTGTCGATCTGGCGCAGGTCCTCGAGGATGCGGGTTGCCTGGGCGCGCTTCCGGGCACGGAGGAAATTGGGAACGGCGATGGAGGCTAGGAGCGCAATGATGGCGACAACGATCATGATCTCCACAAGCGTGAAACCACGACGGGTGGTTTTATGGGAATGAGTATTCATAAAATATGGTGCCAATAATCAGCAGGTGCCAAACCCGAAAGGGCTTTCCATAATGGTCATATTTTGTGGCGAAAAGCAGGACAACGGCTAAGCCGGGCCCTCCGCTGATTCGCTACGCCGTCTGGAGTTCGTCGATTTCGGCAGGCGCCAATTGAAGGTTGGCTGCGCCTGCGATGCCCTCGACCTGCCCCGGGTTGCGGGCGCCGACAATGGCGCCTGTAATAGCGGGGTTATGGAGTACCCAGGCGATGGCGGCTTCGCCGGCGGTACGGCCGTGGCGCTGGCCGATGTCGCGGAGCAATTGGGCGATGGCGAGGTTTCGAGAGAGTTTGGGTTCCTGGAATTCGGGGTTGCGGGTTCGCCAGTCGTTTACGGGGAGGCTGGCGATGCGCTCGCGGGTCATGGCCCCGCTGAGGAGGCCGGAGGCCATGGGGGAGTAGGCTATCGCACCGATGTGCTGGGAGAGGCAATAGGGGAGAAGCTCGATCTCGGCGTTACGCCGGAGCAGGGAGTAGGGGGGCTGGAGGGACGTGACGGGTGCGATGCGCTGGACGGCCTGCAATTCGTCGAGGTTGAAGTTGCTCGCGCCGATCCAGCGGACTTTGCCCTCGCGCTGGAGGTTCGCGAGTTCCTGCCAGCCCTCGGTGGTTTCAACGAGATCATCGGAGGGCCAATGGACCTGGTAGAGATCGATGCGGTCGACCTTGAGGCGGCGCAGGCTGTTCTCGCATTCGCGGCGGACGGAGGCGGCGCGCAGGCAGTAATCGATCTTGTGGTCCCCGCCCCAGACCATGCCGCATTTGGTGAAAATATAAGGACGCGGGCCGGACCATTCGGCGAGGGCGCGCGCGACTACTTCCTCGGAATGGCCCAGGCCGTACACAGCGGCGGTGTCGATCCAGTTAATGCCGAGCTCGAGGGCGCGGTGGATGGCGGCGATGGAGTCGGTGTCGTCCTGCCGGCCCCAGCCGAATTGCCATTCGCCGCCCCCGATGGCCCATGCGCCCAAGCCGATAGCCGTAATATGAAGGTCGGAATTGCCGAGTACGCGCGTTTTCATGGAGGTCTGGGATTGCATGCTATTTAACGATTCGCACTAGGCGCGGGGGAGGGTTGCCTTGACGGCGGCAATCGTCTCGCGCAGGGCCTCATCGAAATCGATCTCCGGGGCAAAACCGGCGGCGGTGAGTTTGTCGAGGCTGGCCGTCGAATGGCGGACATCGCCGGAGCGGGCTGGGCCATGGAGAATCCTCGAAGTCGAGACGGTGAGGCGGACGATCAGCGCGGCGAGATCGAGGATGGAGAGCGAGCCGCCGCGGGCTACGTTAAAGACACCGGTGTGGGGAGATTCCGTCGCGAAGAAGGCGTTGGCGCGGGCGATATCGCGCACGGAGATGAAGTCACGCGTTTGCGCGCCGTCGCCGTGAACGGTAAGCGGCTCGTTGCGCAATGCCTGGGCGATGAATAGGGGAACGGCCGCGGCGTAGGCGCTTGCGGGGTTTTGACGAGGGCCGAAGACGTTGAAGTAGCGCAACGCCGCGGTCGGCAGGCCGCGCATGGCGGTGAAGAGGTCGCAGTAGTATTCGCCGTCGAGTTTGCTGATGGCGTAGGGGCTGGCGGGCTCGGGGATCATCGACTCGCGCTTCGGGACGGTGGGATTATCGCCGTAGATGGCGGCGGAGCTGCTGAGGATTAGTTTCTTGACGCCGGCGCGGGCGGCCTCCTCCAGGACGATGAGTGTGCCGATGGTGTTGGTTTCGGCGCAGAGGACGGGATGTTCCATGGACTCGGGGACGGAGATCATGGCGGCGAGGTGGAAGACGTAATCGACCCCGCGAATGGCGACGCGGACGGCTTCGCGGTCGAGGATCGAGCCCTCGATGGATTCGCAGTCGAAGCCAGAGAGGTTCGAACGGAAGCCGGAGGAGAGATTATCCAGGACGCGGATATCGGCGCGCCGCTGGAAGTGCTCGACAAGGTGGCTGCCGATGAAGCCGCTGCCGCCGGTGATGAGGATTCGCATTGCGGGGTGGATGCTAGCCTAGTTTGATGAAATGCTGGCCGGGGAGCTGTTTTACCATGCGTTTCAATTCCAGCGTCAGGAGGGTGGAGGAGACCCGGCCGCTGGGGAGGTTGCTGCCGGAGATGATGGCGTCAATCGGAGTTTCAGACTCGCCGATGGCGTCGTAGACGAGTTTTTCATCCGGTTTCAACGTGCCGGTGCGGTCGGGCGGCGTGGGCTGCTCGGCGGGTGTTCGCGGGAGGAGGATGTTCAGGTCATCGAGGATATCGGCGGCGGAGGTCACGAGTTTGGCGCCCTGCTGGATGAGCCGGTTGGAGCCGGCAGCGGTGGGGCGGTCGATCGGACCGGGGACGGCGTAGACGTTGCGGCCCTCCTCGACGGCCTGGGAGGCGGTGATAAGGGCGCCGCTGCCGAACCCCGCCTCTACAATAAGGACGCCGGAACCCCAGCCGGCAACGATGCGATTGCGCATGGGGAAGGTCTGGGTATCGGCGGTGACCTCCATGGAGAACTCGGAGACGACGGCGCCAGCGGCGGTTATTTTCTCGGCGAGTAGTTTGTTTTCACTGGGATAGAGCTTCAGCAACCCGGAGCCGAGGACGGCGATGGTGCGGCCCTGTGCGGCGAGGGCGCCCTGGTGGGCGGCGGTGTCGATTCCGCGGGCGAGGCCGCTGACTACGGTGAGCCCGGCGTACGCCAGCTGGTAGCTGAGCTTCTTGGCGCATTCGAGGCCGTAATGGGTCCCACGCCGGGAGCCGACCACGCCGATGGCGTGGAAGTCGCGGGGCTGGAGCTCGCCCCATACATAAAGGACGATGGGAGGGGAGCTGATCTGGCGCAGAAGGGGAGGGTAGCCGGGTGAGTCATGAGGGATCACTTTTGCCCCGAAGTCGGCAATTCTCCCAAGTTCGGCGGCAAGATCGACCTGTTTTTCCCAATTGACGATGGCTTCGGCGACCTCGGGGCCGATGCCTTGGACGGAGCGGAGTTCCCGCGTCCCCGCGAGGAGGATCCGCTCGGGGCTCTGAAATACTTCCAGGAGACGGCGCAGCCGGGCGGCACCGATGCCGGGGAGCATGTTGAGGGCGATATAGGCCTCGGTGGAGGTCATCGGGGGGATGCTGGCAGAGGGGTGGAATAATTCCAGATGAGAATGGCGGAAGAGCGGTTCGCAAGAATGAGAAAATCCGGGGCGCCCGGATGCAAAGGAGCAGGAATTGCTAGGCAAGAGGGAGGGTTGCTGAAGACCCCAGGCTGGTTTGGAGACATGGCACGGAACTGGCTTATGGGAATTATAGTAATTCTAACATGTATGGTTAAACTAAAGTCTTTCCTCTTCGCTGCCGCGCTCCTCAGCACTCAGCTCTCCGGTCTTGCGCGGACCACGGTCGACCTCGGCTTTCCCGCGACGGCGACTCCTTACGACCCGTATATGTCCCCGGTCAAGCAGGTACTTACCCACCTTCCCAAACAGGACGCGTCGATGGACGAAGTTCGCAACCTGATGCACGAAGGGCGCTCCTTCCGCTACTCCTTTACCAGCCCTTACGTGGCGGCAACGCCCGATGTGACGGCGGCGACCCGCTCGGGCGATTGCAAGGCGAAGGCGCTCTGGCTGGCCGACCAATTGCACGACCAGTCGGTGCGGTTCGTGATCGGCAAGGCGCGCAAAGCCTCTGAGATGTCCCATGCGTGGCTGATGTGGCAGCACAACAACACGTGGTGGATCCTGGATTGCACCAATAACTGGGAGCCGGTCGAGGCGGACCGCGTTTCGCCCAACCAGTACATCCCTTATTACTCTTTCACCAAGACCGGCGAGTTCCGGCACCAAGCCACACAGCTATTCGCGGCGCAGACCGCGAGTGTGAGCGCCAGCCGCGTGGTCATCGCCCAGCGTTAGTCTTCACCGAGAGTCATTGGGCAGACTCAGGAGCACCCGAACCGCGAGGTTCGGGTGTTCCGTTTTTAAATGGGGTCAGGCGAGGCTGCTGAGGATGGTATCGACGGATTCGCCCACGGGATCGATTTGACCGAAAGCGACGGACTGGACGACGCCGTGCAGTGAGAAGGCTTCGATCTTGCCGGAGACGAAGCCGTAGGTATTGGCGGGACCGGGTGTGGGCATTGCGCTTTCGACCTGGCCCTTGATGATGATGGAGGCGATGGTGGGAACGAGGTTCTGGTTTATGAGCATGGATTGGCCGAACGGGCCGTGGATGGTGACCGGCTCCGCGCCGGCGATCAGGTTGCTGGCGGACCAATCGCCGCCAATGACGACCTGGTTGATGCTTGCGGCGCCGTTGACGGGGCTGAGGGTCTGGTCGTAGCCGGCGAGGAAATTAGTGTACGCGACGTCGTGGCCGACGACGATATTGCCGAATGCGAGGTCCGTCTTGCCGGGGGATGACTGGCCGAGAGCGGAGATTTCGACGGGGTTAGAAGTGTTGCCGGCGACGCTGCCGGTTACAACAAGCGTGGCGATGTCGTTGGCGGAGAGGATGGCGCCATCGTCTGTGACTGCATCGCCGGAGCCGACTGTGCCGGATTGAATGGAACCGATGAGGGCGGCGCCGATGTGGCCGGCCTCGACGTATCCGGAGCCGGTGACGGTGCCCGTGCTAGCCGGGATGTCTGCGCCCTGGAGCGTGCCGCCGATCTTGAGGAAGGTGATGTTGCCGCTGGGGAGGGAGGCGGGATCAACGCCGGCGAGGATGGCGCCCGAGCCGCTGACGGCGGAGCCGGTGACATCGCCGCCGATGGAAACGACGCCGGCGTTGCCGGCGACGGAGAGCTGGCCGGAGTTCGGGCCGGCGCCGCCAAGGACGCTGCCGGTGATGTAAACGGCGCCTACGTCACCCTGGATATCGCCAGCGGCCTGGAAGGAGGTGTTGCTGACGATGGAGCCGCTGCCGGAGCCGGAGCCGCCTTTAAGGAGGCCGTTTACTCCGATGGACTTGATCGACGTGCTCGAAAATATCTGGCCGGAGCCGGGGCCGGCGCCGCCGATGATGCCATGAGTGGTGACGCCCGGCGCGGCGCCGCCGACTGTGATTGCGCCGAGATTGCCGTAGCTGACGATTGCGCCGCTGGACTGGCCGCCGCCGCCAATGATGTCACCAATGTAGGCGTGGCCGATGCCGCTGGAGCCATCGAGGCCGGTAAAGATGGAGCCGGTATCGATGCCGGCGCCGCCCCGGAGGGCGCCGGAGACGCCGAGGTATTCGACGCCGCCGCCGATGAGGAAGAGGCCGGTGGAATCGCCTGCGCCGGCGATGTCACCGTGGACGGCGATGGTTTGAGCGGAGCCGGCGATATTGACGACGCCGCTGACGGCAGTGGCGGACGCGCCGCCGGTGATATCGAGGGTGACGAGGTTTCCGCCGGTGGAGAGCTGGCCGGAGCCGCCGCCGCTGCCGCCTATGATCGAGCCGATGCTGGCGGCATAGATGTTATCGGTGGCGAGAATCGCGCCGGAATCCGTACCGCCCGCGCCGGTGAGGGCGCCGCCGTGAAGGTTGATTGCGCCGATGGAGCCGCCGATGGCGACCTGGCCGGAATTGTTGCCCCCGGCACCCGTGATGCCGCCGGCGATATTGAGGGAGCCGAGGTTATCGCCGAAGCCGGAGCCGGAATTGGTGGTGATGTCGCCACTGCCATCGCCGCTGCCGCCGATGATGCCATGGCCGATCGTGACGCTGCCAATCGCGCCGGAGGAGATGATCGAGCCGGTGTTCGCGCCGGAACCCATGAGCTGTCCGGCGATGTAAACGGAGTGAATCAAGGAGGCAGATATTTGACCGGAGGAGGCGCCGGCGCCACCGAGGAGGCCGGCGCCGAATATCGCTACGCTGCCAATCGGGCCGCCGGTGGCAATGATAGAGCCTGAGGAAGCGCCGGAACCCATGACCTCGCCCGCGATGGAAACCGAGCCGATGGCGGCGGCGGAAATCCCGCCCGAGCCGGTGCCGGTGCCGCCGAGCAGAGAGCCGGCCGAGCCGGTCTTGTTCGCGATGAGGGTGGCGTGGCCGATATTGCCGGAGACGACGAGCGAGCCGGATTCGCTGGAAGCATTGCCGACAAGCGAGCCATAGAGGGTAAAGGAATTGATCGAGTCTGCCTGCACCTGGCCGGTTCCGGCAATGGTGGCGCCGGCTCCGGAAACGCCCGCGATATCGCCATGGATCACAGCGGAGCCGATGGCGCCATCCGCGATGACGGCGCCGGAGTCGGTGTTGGTGCCGCCGGTTATGCCATCGGTGGGGATAGAGAGGGAGCCGATGTTGCCATCGGAGAAGATCGAGCCGGAACTGGTGCCGGAGGAACCGGTGAGGCCCTGGCCGACGGAGATGGAACCGATGCCGGCGGCATGTATCTCGCCGGAGTTATCGCCGGTGCCGCCCCGAATCGAGCCGCCGACGGTGACCATGCCGAAGACGCCGGGCGAGTCAGCGGCCTGGCTGATCTCGCCGGAGCCGTTGCCGTCGCCGCCCGTGAGGCTGCCGCGGATGGTGAGCGAGCCGATGGCGCCGGAATTTGGGAAATTGGTCCCGGTCATGATCGAGCCGCTGTTCTGGCCGAGGCCAGCCATGTCGCCGGTCATCGTGTAGCCGAAGACGTTGTTAATGGAAACGGCGCCAATGCCGCCGCCGATATTGAGCGCGCCGGAATTGGCGCCGGCGCCGCCCTGGAGATCTCCGACAATGTGGATGCTGCCAACGGAGCCATCGGTCTTGATGTAACCGCCGTTGGAGTCGCTGCCACCAAACAGCGAGCCGCCGATGAATAGGGAACCGATGCCGCCATTGCCGGAAATGCCGCCGGTGTTTGAGTTTACGACAAACGCGGCGTCGGTCATGTTTTGCTGGATGGCAATCGCGCCAACCGAGCCGGCTATGGTGCTGGTGAATTCGCCGTTCGGGGTCGGGGGGGCGCCGGAAAGCGTGCCCAGTGAAGTGACGGAGAGGCTTGTCAGGCCGATGTAATTCGAGTTTCCGGGCAGCAGGGCGCCAGCCTGTATATAGCCGAGATTCCCCTGGACGACGATGTGGCCGAGGGCTGCATTGGACTCGATTGCGCCGACATTTGCGCCGCCGCCCGCGGCGGCGACGGTGATGTTGTCGCCGAGGACGTTGGTGGTGATCGAGGAAGAGCCGAGGTTTATCGACTCGAGCTGCTGGGTGCCGCTGTTCGTTCCGGCGACGAAGGTGAGGACGGAGTTGAAATTGGTCTTGGTGAAGATGGGCGCCGTGGAGCCGACGAAGGCGGTGCGGCCAGCGGCGTCCGTGTAAGTGACGAGGTGGGGAGTGACGAAGGCCGCCGGGGCGATGCGGGACTCGAGGGGCTCGAGCATGGGACGCAAGCGCGGCGCTGTCGTCGGCTGCGGTTGAAACCATGAGCCGATGCGGGAAAGAAGCCGGAGTAACATGGGGAGTTTCTACTCGATGAGCGGATAGGGATCGGCAAACGCGTGGGGGTAAGCCATGTGGATGGCGATGGGGTCGGAAGTGATCACCTGCATGATGATGAATTTGCCGCGGGTGACGGCATTGGCTGGCAACGTGATTGGCGAGACGGAGCCCTCGAGGGCCGAGCCGGCGAGGATGGAGGGAGTATTATACGTGCCGCCCTTGCCGACCCTCAACTGGATGGCTGAGGCGTCGATGGGATCGGTATTGGCGTTCGGGGAAAGGAAGAACTTGAGGGCGATGGGACCGGAGGGGAGGTTACCAGAATTGACGAGGGTTACTTCCTCGGAGAGGAAATCGCCGTTAAAGCCGGGGTTGCCAATCTCGCCGGTGATGTGGGACTGGGAGTAGGGCGGCTGGCGGGTGGGGACGCCGGTGAGCTGGGCGACGCTCCAGCCGTAGGCGGTGGCGCCGTTCTGCTGGTCGGTGACGGTAAAATCGACAGGGTACAAGGTGCCGGCGGCGTATCTATGGACACCGTAGATTTGGTAATTGGAGCCGAAGCCCCGGATGATCCCGGAGCCGACGGAACCGTCACCCCAATTGATGGAGGCGGTGTAATCGGAGGCAACGACATTTGGGGAATGGTCGACAAAGGTGGCGACGAGGCCGCTGGCGAGCCCTTTGGAAGCAGTGAAAGTACGGCCGCCGGGATAGATGGGACCGGGGGAGACGACGGCGGTGTTTTGCACCTCGAGAAGGCCGCCGTTGGAATCGCTGACGGTGACATTAACGGGGTAGATGCCGGGGTTGGTGTAGGAATGGCCGGCAGGGGCGAGGATGCTGTAGCCGGTGGGATAGTCCGGGGAGCGGGCGACGGTTACGCTATTGGAGCCGGTGGTGAGGTGGCCGTCGCCCCAGTTGATGCTGGCGGTGAAGTCAGCGGCGACGTTGAGCGGATTTTGGGCAAGGAAGCCGCCGTACGCAGAGCCGGTGACTGTGGCGGTGGCGGAGAGGACGGGGCCGCCCGGGGTTCCGCTGAGGAGGGCGGGGAGCGGGGTGAGATTGCCGAGGCCGAGGCCCACGGTGACGGCGGATTCGTTGGAGCCGGAGATGAAGGGCTGGTAGGTGTAGAGGCCGACGTTGACGCTGCCGATGGGCGAGGTGACGTTCGGTGTGACGACGCCGGTCTGGCTCACGGATGTGGCGGAAAAGAAGGAGAGGTCGCCGGCACCTGATATTAAATAGTCGTACTCGAGGTCGACCGGCCGGATCGGCAGAGTGACTCCGAGATGAAGGCCGAGGTTGACGTTGGGATCGGGGATGAGGAAGGGGGGATCGTTGAACGTGTCGTTCTGGCTGACCATCGAGAACGAGAGGCCCGGGGTCTGGACGGTGCCGGAGAGACTGACGGCTTTGTTATTGCCGGGGTCGGTGGCATTGACGGTGAGGGTGGCGCCGTTGGGGAGGTAGCCGGCGCCGCTGACCAGGAGGATGGCGTCGGTGTTGTCCTCGGATACGGTGACGGAATCCATGACCACGGGTGTGACCGGGGAGGTGGGGTTTGAGCCGTCGCTGGTGCTCTTGAGGGGGACGGCCATGACCTTTTGCATCACGTCAAAGCCGGTCAGCAACTGGCCGAAGATGGTGTAGCCGAAATCGAGGGTGCGCGTGGGGCTCTCGGTGATGAAAAACTGGGAGCCGTTGGTGCCGCGGTAGGTGTTCGGGTTGTAGCCGGCATTGGCCATGGCGAGCTGGCCCTGGCCGGTGAATATCAACGACGGGCTGAATTCGTTATCGAAGGTGAAACCGGGATTGCCTGTGCCGGTATTCGTGGGATCGCCCGCCTGCGCAATGAAGCCGCTGCCGCCCTGGGAAGCGAGGAGGTTGGTGATGCGGAAAAAATCCAGCCCATTGTAATAACCGGCCTGGGCGAAGCCGGCGATGTAGCCGGTGGTGACGGGGGCCATGTCGCGAAGGAGTGCGAAGGCCATCGTGCCGCTGAATGCGCCGGTGTTGGGGAAGGGGATTTCGAATACCGTGCCGTGGCCGCCGGTGCCGCTGGTCGTGGTGGTGCCGAAAAGCACGCCGGGGGTCGATTCCGTGAGGGCGGCACGGGGGTTGCCGCCATCGCTGCCGCCGGTGAAGGAATAGAGGGTGGCGAATGAACCGCTCGAGGCAAGCTGGTAGATGGTGCCGGCGCCGCCGGTGCCGCCGGTTTCTGTGGTGCCGTAGAAATTGCCGTCGCTGCCTTGCAGGAGGCCCGCATACGGATTGCCGCCGTCGGTGCCATCGGTAAAGGCGTGAAGTGTGGTGACGGAGCCGCTCGTGCTCAGCCGGTAGACAGTGCCGTAGCCGCCGGTGCCGCCGGTTTCCGTGGTGCCGTAGAAATTGCCGTCGGTGCCGGTGATCAATCCGGCGTAGGGGCTGGCGCCATCGACGCCGGGGTTAAAGGAATGAATGGGAGTCAGCGCGCCGCCGCTGGTGACCTCGAATATCGTGCCGGCGCTGGAGCTGCCGCCTGTGACGGCGGTGCCGTAAAAGTTGCCGTTTGCGGCCTGAATCAGCGTTGACTGGGGGTGGGAGCCGTCACTGCCGCCGGTGAAGGAGTAGAGTGGATTGAACGAGCCGCTGGTGCTGACCGAATAGACCGTGCCGAGGCTATGGGCGCCGCCATTGCTCGTAGTGCCGTAGAGGAGGCCGTCGGTGCCGGTTACCACGCCGCCGTACGGGTTTGCTCCGTCGCTTGCGCCGGGGAAGGAATAAAGCGTGGTGAAGGTGCCGCTGGTGTTTAACTGATAGACGGTGCCGAAGCCGCCGGTGCCGCCAGTCTCGGCGGTGCCGTAGAGGTTGCCGACGGTTCCGGTGATCAGGCCGGCATAGGGATTGGCTCCATCAGTGCCGGTGGCAAAGGTGTGGAGCGTGCTGAAGGAACCACTGGTGGTGATCTGGTATGCGGTGCCAAATCCGCTGCTGCCGCCGGTCTCGGTGGTGCCGTAAAGGAGGCTGTCGATGCCGGTGAGGAGGCCGGCAATCGGGTTGCCGCCATCGTCGCCGCCGGTGAAGGAATAAAGCGTGGCGAGAGTGCCGGTGGTGCCGGAATAGGTGACGTGGATTTTCATCACCGGGTAGCCGGTCTTGACGATGGGGGCGAGGACCGGGCTGGTGCTGGTGACCGTGTAGGTCAGAGGGCCGCTGCCGCTGACGGCGATGGGAACGACGAGGGTCTTGCCGACCGGGACGCTGTTAAAGGAAGCGTAATAGGGATATGGGTCCGACTGGGAGGAGCCGGTGAGGAAGACGGGGGGATTCGCGGCTCGTGCCGGGGGCTGAAGGAGTCCGCAAAGCGCCAGAAGCGGTGCTAAGCGGTTGAGCGCAAGGTTCATGGACTGATCTGGGGCGGTGTGTGAAACCGGGGGGTGGCGCAATATCGCACCGGTGCGGTAGCTAGCAAATGTGATGGGACGAAAGGAGCGAAAAATGGGATGGGACGCGCCGGGATCACGCACGCATCCGCAGAAGCAAATCCTTGCTTTCGATGGAGTCGCCCACTTTTACCAGGATCTCCGCGACGATGCCATCCCCGGGGGCGTAAATCGTAGTCTGCATTTTCATGGCTTCGAGTGTGATGAGCTTGTCGCCTTTTGCGACCTTTCCGCCGGTTGTGGCATGGAGGCCGGTGATCACGCCGGGGATCGGGGCGCCGACTTCCGAGGGCTTGGCGGGATCGGCTTTTGGGCGGGCCTTTGACTTGGTCTGAAGGGATTTGTCGAGGATCGTGCTCTCGCGTGGGACGCCGTTGAGCTCGTAGGAGACGATGCGTTTGCCGTCCTTGTCGGGCAGGCCGATGTTGACGAGCTTGATGAAGAGGGTTTTGCCGGCCTCGATATTGACGACGATTTCCTCGCCAGGGGTC
>Ga0302326_10020251_pt1 | contig 13703 bp, 10 predicted proteins | sample Palsa_T0_3_FD_202264 | JGI IMG/M metagenome (GOLD analysis project Ga0302326, IMG submission 202264) | Peat permafrost microbial communities from Stordalen Mire near Abisko, Sweden - Palsa_T0_3 | ecosystem: Environmental > Terrestrial > Soil > Palsa > Peat permafrost | place: Sweden: Abisko... | reverse complement strand
ATGCAACCGCCCGGTGAACGAAACCGCTTCGCCCTGCGATAACGCCCGCGCGCAGCCGTTATGGGTTTTGCTTCTTGTGGAGTCGGCGGGAAAGGCCGCGATGGAGGAGAGGAACGCGAAACGGATGAGTGTTTACCGGTGAATCGGCATGTACTGGCTCCGATGTTCTCTTAAAGACCGGGAAAGTCGATGAAGCTGGCCGTTGCGGGCGCCCGTCCGGGAGCCCTCCAGGGCTGAGGATTGTGTCCGCCGGGCTATCCTAAAATAAATACGGAGATCGACGTGAGCGTAATGTTGAACTTGTCGGCGGATATCGAGCGCGCCTTCGTTCGGGAAGCTCGCGCCAGAGGACTTTCGCTCGACGAGTTGTTACCGAAGCGATGCGTTCCCGCGCCGAAAAAACTACCGGGCAATCCGAAGCAGGCGGATGTTCATCTGCGCAACTCGAATACGAAGACGGCGTGCCCGTCCTTCGGACCGGTAAGCCGATTTCAATCTCCGTCATTGACGAAACGCTTGACGAAATTCGCCGTGAACGAGACCACTCTATTCTCGGAAGCGCCGATTGAAGCTCTTTCTGGATTCCTCTGTTTAATTGCCAAATGCGCGCTTAATTAAGGTGGGTGCCGATCGAACAATTACCTGGAACGTCCGGCACTATCGGTTGCTCAGGGTCCATGTCGCGTCACGCGTCGGGACGCCGAATCCTGGCTGGTAGTCTTGCCCATTGGTAAGCGGCCTCTCCCGCGCGGCATTACGTGCGCGGCTTCTTCCCGCGATAGCCGCAGATACGGTTATCACAGTAATGTTTCTGGCAAATATGCTGCATGCTCGGTCACTTGACAATTCGGCGGGAAAGAGTGAGACTACCGTCATCCGCCGTCCTGGTCGCCTGCCGGATCGAAAGCTAAACCCGGGTCGTTTAGAGGGGACACATTCGATGACAGAAATCCGACAAGCATTCGTTGCCGTCGCTTATCTGCTTTTAGCCGGCACAGGCAACCCGCTCTTCGCGCAAGCGACCGGAAGTATCTCCGGAACCGTAACCGACCCAACCAGTTCGGCCGTGCCGGGCGCGAAGGTCACCATCACGCTTCCAGCCACGGGACTCACTCGTTCGTCCACCACGAATGAAGCGGGCGAATACATAGTTCCGCTGCTTGGCGTTGGCAACTATAACATCAAGGTAGAGCAGAACGGCTTTCAGGACGCGATGGCTCAGGACATCCGGCTGCAGGTGGACGAACACCGTGAACTGAATTTCAAGCTTACCCCGGCGAATGTCCAGGTTACCGTGGACGTCTCGGCGACAACGGTAGCGGTCCAGACATCCGATGCAACTCTCGGTCAGGTGATTACGTCGCAGCAGGTAGCCGACCTTCCGCTGAATGGCCGCGACTTTGTCCAGTTGGCGACGCTCACTCCCGGCGTAACTCAGGAAACCAATCCCAACAGCTTTTTCAATGGCGGGCCCAGCAGTGAGGCTTCCGCGCGCGGCTCTTATTCCCTTTCCGTGGGCGGATCGCGCGCCAACAGCACCGACTGGCTACTCGATGGAAACGATAATAACGAGCTAACTTCAGGCGCCATCTCCATTCTTTCTTCCATCGACTCGATTCAGGAGTTCAAGGTTCTCACTTACAATTATTCGGCGGAATGGGGAACGCGAGGTGGCCCGACGGTTCTGGTTACGACAAAGTCCGGAACAGATCAGTTCCACGGCAGCGTTTTCGAATTCTTCCGGAACACCAGTCTGGATGCCCGCAGCTATTTTGCGGCTACCACGGAGAAGTTTAATCTGAACCAGTTCGGATTCTCCGCGGGCGGTCCTATCAAAAAGGACAAGTTATTTTTCTTTGCAGATTTTGAGCAGAAAGATCAGCGTCACGGAATTCCGTTTACGGGCGTGGTGCCCAGCGTCGCGCAGCGAACCGGCGATTTCACGCACGATGCTTTCGGGAACCCGAACAGCATCTCTCTGGTTAACCCGTACGCCACGCAGGTGGTCGATGGCAATCCGGTCCCGGTTCCCTTCTACTGCAACGCGGCGGGCAGTTCTCTTCCCGCCGCGGCGGATGGAAGCCAGACCGCGGGAACATCGTGCAACAAGATTCCGCAAAGCCTGATCAATCCCATCGGCCAGAAACTGATCAACCTTTATCCGCCGCCGAACGCGGATAATTCCGCACTCGGCTACAACTACGTGAGCCAGCCGGTCAGAAAGCTGAACGAAGGCAAGTTCGATGTGCGGCTGGACGAAAATATTTCCGCGGCGGACTCTTTGTTTGCCCGGTTCAGTTACGATCAGGCGTCGTCGTATGTGCCCGGCGGCGCGCCCGGACTGGCCGAACAGGGGCCGTTCGCGAGTAACCAGAGCATCATCAATCATGCCCGCAATGCGGCGGTCTCCGAGACCCACATCTTTTCTCCTCATACGATCAATCAGTTCAGCGCGGGCTTCAATCGGATTTTCGATTACATCACCTCACAAGGCAACGGCACTTGCCTTGCGTCCGCGTTCGGGATCCCCGGCGCCAACTTGGGAGGCAATAGCTGCGGTTTGACATCGGTCGAGATGGAAGGGGCCTACTGGTCGCTCGGAGATCGCGGCTACACGCCATTTGTAGGTGGAACGAATGTCTGGATGTATACCGATAACCTGGAGATGGTTCGCGGCCACCACGACATTAGGCTTGGCGGGTCGTTTCGCGCAAACCAGTTGAATACCGTTGCGGTTGGTTTTCCGAACGGTTTCTGGGTGATCAGCGGGCTTTGGACAGGCGATCCGGCGGCGGATCTTCTCACCGGCCTGGCAAGCCTGGCGATTCACGATCAGGAGTTCGATGGCGGCAATACCGGTCGCCGGTGGAAGCTTTACCGCCCCTTTATTGAGGACACCTGGAAGCTCAGTAGCTCGCTGACACTGAATCTCGGTTTAGCCTGGGCGATGGTTACTCCGGTGACTGAAGTGGCCAATCGACAGTCGGATTTCGATCCTGCTACGGGAAAGTTTCTGGTGGCGGGCCAGAACGCCGGATCGAGCGCCGGCATACAGATGGACTGGACGGCATTGGAACCCCGCGTGGGATTCGCATGGAAGCCCTTCGGCCGCACGAACACCGTGGTGCGCGGCGGGTACGGAATCTATCACGATTCCTCATGGAACCAGGGCGCGCAGGGCTTATGGCAAAATCCGCCTTACTACGCGGAATCGGACCAATTTGCATTTGGCGGCAATTGCACCTTCGCCACGGCGGCGTGCGCCACGCGCTCCGGGCTGTCGCCGAGCGCAATCGGCTTCTCCTCCGGATTTCCCACCTTCACCTCACCGCCGAATCCGGCTAGTTTCACCGGGACGATTCTGGCCCAGGACACCAACTTCAAGCAGGGCAGAATTCAGCAGTTCAACGTCAACGTGGAACAGGAGCTACCGGGGCAGGTTGTGGTGACGGCAGGGTACGCCGGTTCGCGCTCGTCCCACATTCTGGAATTCGGAAATAACATCAACGTGGGATCGCCCAGTGCCTGCGGCGTCGTTTCCGGATATACCCTGGGATGCGGTTCGAACGGTTCTGCTTTCGGGGTACCTTACCCCGCTTTCGCCTACTCCACGATCGACAATATCTATGACGCGGGCAAGGCTCACTATAATTCACTCCAGATCAAGGCTGAGACCAAGAGCGCTAAGAACGGCATCTACGCACTGGTTGGATATACGTATGCCCGTGCGTACGATTCGGGTTTCACCGACGGTCTGGGCAGTATTATCGGGGCCACTTACTTTCCTCTTCCGAACTGGCAAAGTCTGGATTGGGGACTTTCGCAGATTAACCTGAATCACGCTTTCACGGCGAGCGTTATTTATCAGCTGCCATTTGGAACAGGCCACAAATGGGGAAGTAGCTGGAACCGGGGGACCAACGCCATTCTCGGCAACTGGGAAGTCACCGTCATTGAAAAAATCACTTCCGGGTTTCCCGTCTTCGTGATCGATACCAATAACTCTTCCGGCGCCAACCTTGAGAACACAAACGATGTCTCGCAGATCCGCCCCAATCAGGTCTGTAATCCCGTGCTGAGTCATCCGACTTTGTCCGAGTGGTTCAATCCCGCCTGCTTTACACAACCTGCGCCCGGTGAGTTGGGAAATGCAGGTAGAACACCTCTCTCGGGTCCCGGTTTCGCGAACACCGATTTCTCCGTCATTAAGCATTTTGTATTCAGCGAACGAATGAGGCTCGATTTCCGGACGGAATTCTTTAATTTATTCAACCACCCGCAGTTTGGGGCGCCCGGCGGTAACGCGGCCGGAGCGGATTTTAATTCGCCAACTTTTGCCGTGGTTAATTACACGGTAAATAACCCGCGACTCGTTCAGTTCGCTCTTAAGCTGGCGTTTTGATGTTCATTCGCGCTGTTGCCGCGCTCGTGCTGGTGGTAAGCCCGGCGGTTGCCGCTTCTTACCGCTCCGCCGAGGTGTGGGACGGAGACAAAGTGCAGAAGAACGTCTGCGTCAACATCCAGGGAGATAAGATCCAGAGCGTGGGAGCGTGCCCGCCGGGCGCGATCGACATGTCGCGCTACACAGCGATTCCCGGCATGATCGACGTACATACGCACATGACCTATGTCTATGAGAACCCGGTGAGCCAGGCGGGACGTGGCGCGGCTGTCGTCTACCTTGCTGCGTCGAACGCGAAGAAAACGCTTGAGACGGGCGTCACCACGGTGCGCGATCTTGGCTCCCAGAACTATTCCGACATCGCGATGCGCGACCTCATCAACAAGAAACTGATGACGGGTCCGCGCATGTTCGTGGCCGGTTACGGCCTGCAGATTCAGCGCGGAGCGAACGTCACGCCCAATACCGCAACCGGTTCGGCAGAGGTGATGCGCGTGGTACGCCTTCAGGTGTTCGCGGGTGCGGATTACATCAAGATGTATGGCTCGACCGGCTCCGGACAGGATGTGACGCAGCTTGAGACGTTCACCTACGAAGAGATGAAAGCCGCTGTGGACGCCGCGCACGCGCCGGGTAAGCGCATCGCGATCCATAGTTACGGACCCGACGACGCCACCATCACCGAGATGGCGCGGCGCAAAACCTGGTACGTCCCGGCGATCGATCACAATCGCTATTACGCAGATAACTACAAGCTGCTCGGCTACCCTGCTAAGGCGGTCGACGGGCTGAACGACTACATCGCGCGCAATCTGGTAACGGCAAAGAAGGCATGGAAAGGAGGTGTCCGCTTTGCCATGGGTTCGGACGCTGTCTCCACCATGTTTGGCGAAAACACGCGCGAACCCGGCTGGTTTGTGAAGGCCGGGATGACTCCTGAGCAGGCGCTCAGGACTGCCACGGTCAATGGCGCGGAACTGCTCGGGCAGGAGAAATCTCTGGGCGCGCTGCGTCCGGATTACTTCGCGGACGTGGTAGCTGTCGAAGGAGATCCCCTTGCGGATATCCAGGTGGCGATCGACAAGGTACGCTGGGTCATGAAGGGCGGAGAAGTTGTTGTCGATAAAACAAAGTAGATGACGTATGAGGCTGAAATTTATTGGAACGGGGGCGCTCCTGATCTCATTCATCTCGAACGGAGCCTGGGCGCGCGTCGTCAAACTCGATGTGGAGCGTCGTGAAGTCGTTCTGAATGGCAAATCGTTCGGATCCGCGGGGGCCTACGAAAAATTGGTTGGGAAGGTCGAATTCGCGCTCGACCCATCGCTGGCCATGAATAAGAACATCGTGGATCTCGGACTTGCGCCGCTCAGTGCGCGAGGGGAAGTTGAATTCACGGCCGATTTCTATATGCTCAAACCGGTCGACCCGGCGCATGGCAATGGCCGCCTGTTCTACGAGGTTGGCAATCGCGGCGGCAAGAGTATGCTGCGGACCTTTCAGAAAGCTAAGAACAGCGGAGATCCGCAAGCGGAGGCTGAATTCGGCGACGGCGCGCTGATGAATCAGGGCTACACGCTTCTGTGGATGGGCTGGCAGTGGGACGTGCCCGAGGGCCAGATGCGCATGAACATGCCGATCGCCACAGATCACGGCAGACCGATCACCGGGCTGGTCCGCGGCAATTTCATTCCGAACAACAACTCTCCGACGCAGCCGCTGGCGGATCGCAATCATCTCGCTTATCCGATTGACGACCCCAACAGCGCCGAAAATTTCATGACTGTGCGAGACCGCCCGACGGACGCGCCACAGCTCATTCCGCGATCCAAGTGGCATTTCGCCGGGGATTCCGGCGTGGCGGCAAACGGCGGCTTCGAACTTGGCCGCATCTACGATGTGGTGTACCGGGCCCGCGATCCACGGGTCGTAGGTACGGGACTTGCGGGCACGCGCGACCTCATCAGTTTCCTGAAATACGATCGGACCGAGGCGAACCCTGGACGCGGCATTCGTATCGCGTACGGCTGGGGCGTCTCGCAGAGCGGCCGGCTGCTCCGCCACTTCCTCTATGAAGGCTTCAACGAAGATGAACAGAACCGGAAAGTATTCGACGGTGTAATCGACGAAGTGGGTGGTGCTGGCCGGGGGTCATTCAATCACCGCTTCGCCCAGGCTTCGCGCGACGCGGAGGAATTTTTCAACGTCTTTTACCCTGCCGACATGTTCCCGTTCACCGATGGGCCGGAGACCGATCCCGAAACCGGCCAGACGGATTCGGTGCTGGGCCGAGCCGAAGCGCGTCACGTTGCGCCCAAAGTAATTCACATCTTCAGCAATTCAGAATATTTCAATCGGGCAGGTTCGTTGATCCATACGGATCCGGCAGGCAAGCGCGATATCGAGCCGCCGGCGGATTCGCGCATCTATTTCGTTTCTTCCGGACCGCACGGCGCGGGACCGTTTCCGCCGGTACAGCCGGTGGGCGCCGCGGCTCTGAACAATCCGGTGGACCGGAGCCCGATCGTGAGGGCGTTGCTGAAGGACCTCGATGCGTGGGTGGTAGACGGGACCCCGGCGCCGGCCAGCCGCATTCCGCACATTGCCGATGGAACGCTGGTGCCCACTGAAAAAGCCGGTTGGCCGACGATTCCGGGGGTGAATTTCCCGGTGCCTTATCTGAAGACCTACCGTCTCGATTTCGGCCCGGAATGGAACAAGGGGATCGTGAGCAAAGAGCCGCCGACGATCGGCAAGGCTTTTGTGGGCCTGGTTCCCGCGGTGGATCGGAACGGCAATAGCCGCGCTGGCATTCGGTTGCCCGCGATCGAGGAGCCGGTGGGGACTTACGGCGGGTGGAACTTCCGTAGTCCGTCGATCGGGTCAAGCGATCAGCTTTTCGGCGAGATCGGGTCGTTCCACCCTTTCGCTCGCACCAGAGAGGAGCGCATCGCGAGCGGCGACTCGCGCCTTTCGATCGGGGAGCGTTATGGCAGCCGCGAGGAATATCTGTCAAAAGCCGGGGCAGTTGCCAGACGTATGGTTGAGGAGCGGTTCCTGCTCGCGGAGGATATGTCGGACGCCGTCAATCAGGCGGTTGCATTGTACGACTGGGCCAATCAGGCGAATCGCCAGTAGCGGCCCTCCGCAATGCCGAAGCCGTCGAGAACATAGGTCCACCCATGATAGGGGCATTGAATCCTGTCCAGAGTCCCTTGCGGGGCCGCGCGCATACGCGTGCCACGATGACGGCAGACGTTAGAGTGGGCGCGCACGGTCCCCGCGGTGTCGCGAACCACGACAATGCTCTCGGCGCCGATCTCGCGGAGGAAGTAGTTACCGGCAGTGGGGATCGCGTCGGCGCGTCCGGCGCAAACCCAACTCGCGAAATAGAAGTTCCCGAGTTCGTCCCGAAGGACACCCGCGTCCGTGTAATACCGCCCCGGCAAGGTTCGGAAGTTCAACGATTACTCCTGACAAATAATCGCTCCTTAAATGTAGGTCTTAACGCCCGCCTCCAACCCAACCTGCTTCAATCGGACATCGAGAGTCCAGAGTTCACAGTTTGAAAGCAGCGCAGACGCGAGCAAGTGTACATCGACCCAGCCAATCCCGCGACCCCAAAGCTTTCGGGTCTCGATAAATTGCAAAGCTTCCTCATGGCTGGAACAAAGAACGCGGGGCAGTGTGTTGAGTTCCGCGAAAAACGCCGTCCGATTCGCAAGATTTCCGCAGGCCAGTTCACCAATAACAAACGAATGCGATGCTACCGCGCCGTCACGAAGCAACCTGGCCAGGCGAGGCTGACCTTTTCGCAAATGGTCGATCCAGACCGACGTGTCGGCCAAAACCACTCAGTTCACTCCCGAACGCCGCCGCGGAATTGGCTGTAGTTCCGGCATGGTTCCGCCAAGCGCAGCAAGGCGCTTACCGGCTTCGCGCGCGATCAACGCCTCAAGGCCCGCTCGGACAAGGGCGGTTTTTTCGTGGATACCGGTTAACTCCTCGGCACGCGCGAGAAGGTCTTTGTCGATGATGATGGTCGTGCGCATATGCATCAGTATGCCTGTTTCCGGCATAAGCGTCAACTTTCCGGGGAAATGGCATCCGCCACGGAAAACGATATCCGCCAAGCTTTCCAGTAGGCATTTATCCGGAGCGCTGCCAATCCAATCGATTCTTCTCCTTTACCGATCATGAATAAATAGATCTGATTAGTATACTTTTTGCTTGACCACCGCCTCCGCAACGCTAATCTCAGACGGCTCCTGTGACCGGGCGAAAGCGACTGAATCCATTGCACCTTAGCGGACCAGCGGTGTGCACCGAGCGAAACCGGAAGACACCGAAAGGTGCGCACACAGGGGGCACACCGATCAGAGTCTCCGTGTTCTGCTTGATCCTTCGCCTTGTGGCACAGTGTATCAGTTTGAAACCTCATAAGCCTCGATCATCGCTACTAAGTCTTTTATTTCCCATAATCTAGCGTCAACACCCGCTGCCATGGCAGGGGTGCAGCGGAGTGTCTTATGGATGCGCACGAAATTGTAGTGCATGAAGAGGGCTACGGCAGCGGCGTGATTCCCGATCTTCTTTGAGAATCCATTCGTCAACCGCGTGAACCGGCGCATCCCCATTCTCATTGAAAGGTTCTGCCGTTCTACATACGATGCGCGCTCAAGCGGAACCGCTGACGCGCTCGCAGATCTGCAAGGCGCGGAAACGTTGCTCGCGGGAATGATCGATAGCGACGGGGTCGTTGTCTTCGGCAGCGACGGCAGCGTCCTCGGGTATCACGTTTTCCTCCAGCCGAACGACGAAGAAAAGCTGAATGTGCCCGAGTTCGGAGGCGGTCGCCGCCGGACGTTCGGGTTGATGAGAATACGCCTCAACGCCGTCTTCAGCGCGGTCTTTTTCAGATCGCAGGATGGCGAGACCCTCCGCGCGAGTGCAACCTAATGTCCGAAAATGATTCCAGTATCCTATTGGAATCGGGATCGTTCTGTTCCCGAACTCCTCTTGGGTCCACTTTCGCGTGTCTCGCAAAACCAGCGTGTCCGCTACAAGGAAGAGCTTCTTTGCCAAGCTCTCGAATGACTGAAAGCTCGAGACGTTAACGATCAGATTCACGCCGCTCTGTGCTGTGAGAGCTGCGGAAAGAGCTTCGCTGTTAGACCGATACCAGAATTCAAGAAGACCGCCGAGTTCATCAGGGTCATGATCGATAAAGTCAAAGAGATCTTGGTGGATCCTTGGAAGCAGCGACGTCATATTTGTTCCTCACCCGCTCCAGTATCGACCACAGAATGAAGTTCTAGCACAGCGCACTCCGCGCTGTGCCAGTCGTATTCACTTGGATCGACTCGGAACCTGGGTTGCCCGATTGCTAAAGAAATTTAGCCAAAACGGGCGCGTACTTTCCCAGCGGAACACGCCACGATTCAATCAGCGGCCCCCCAACCCCAGACTGCAAGAGAGATCCAGAGATGACGGCATCAGCGAAGAAGACACGCGCTTAGTTGGCGGGACCGAGCACACGGACGAAGGCCTTGAGGCTATGAAGACCGGCGAGATCGCGGCCCTCGTGGCGTCGATCCGGGGCGGGAACCCGCCGAAGCGGGCAACCAAGGCGAAGGCCGTCGAGCTGTTTTGGAAAGCGGCCGAAAGCCTCCCAAAGACTCCCGAGCCCGCGCCGGGAGATGCACATGAAGCTAAGCGAATCGGGAGGTACCAGACCCAAGACCGGCCCCCCGGAAGCGACCACGGAGACCCGGGGCACCGAAAGCGGCACCGACGGCCCCGAGCAGGCGGCGAAGATTCAGGCTATGAACCCCGTGGCTCGTCGGCTCGCGGAGGAGATCAGGGACGCGGGAGGGCCTCTCTCGATGGCCGAGTGCTCCGCCATCGTCGGCAAGTTTAGCAAGTCGGGGCGACCGGACAAGCTCGCTGCGCACCCTGCACGAACGCGTGCATGTAACCAGCGTCCTCGTGACCCACGATCAGGAAGAAGCCCTCGAAGTAGCCGACCGCGTGGTGATCATGAATCAGGGCGAATCGAACAGGTGGGCTCGCCCGATGAGGTCTTCCACCGGCCCGCTTCCGAGTTCGTGCTCCGATTCCTCGGCAACGTCAATCTTTTCCATGGAAGAACCTTCGTTCGTCCGCACGAATTCGAGATCGAGAGCCATCGCCTCGACCCCGAAGCCGTTCCTACGCGCATTGTAAGGATTCAATCCGCCGGTCCTGTTGTGCGCATCGAACTGACTTCCGAGGAAGGCGAATCGCTCAACGTCGAGCTTGCGCATGACCGCTACCGTGAGTTGCACCTGTTTGCCGGATCTGCCGTCTACGTACGGGTGAAAACTCCGGCCCCGATTCAGCATCACAGCGAGGCAGTTCGCTGACTTACGGACCGCCAGGCTTACTCAAGACAAGCACTTCTTCAGGAGTCTCCGATTCGATCCCCTCAGTCCGCGCGATCATCGCTCCCGCAATTGAGGCATTAACCGGCCTCGAAAACAAGTATCCCTGGCCCTCATGGCATCCCAATGCCCTCAACTCCGCGGACTGCACGTCAGTCTCAACGCCCTCGGCGACAACCTTCATCTTGAAGTTCTTTGCCAGATCCACGACCGTCCTGATCAGATCGCGATTTTCGGCGCGGCTGCCGAGTCCGGCGACGAATGAGCGATCGATCTTGATGGTGTCGAACGGAAAGCGCTGGAGATAGCTCAGAGACGAGTATCCGGTTCCGAAGTCATCCATGTTCAGACCGATTCCGAGCGCCTTGAGCTGGCGTAAGGTCTTCGAGGCGGCATCCGCATGTTGCATCACGGCGGTTTCCGTAAGCTCCAGATCGAGTGAGCCCGGCGTTATCCCGGATTCGCGCAGTATCTCCGATACTCGCTCGATGAGATCCGCCTCCGCGAACTGCCGGCTTGAAATGTTTACGCTTACGGTAAGCCTGGCTCTTGCACCGCCCTTCTGCCATTGCCGCAGCTGCGAACATGCACGGCTCATGACCCAATAGCCGAGCGGCACGATTAACCCCGTTTCCTCGGCAATCGGAATGAATTCGTCGGGAAGTATCAATCCCCGTGTGGGATGGTTCCATCTCACGAGAGCTTCGAAGCCAGTGATTTTCCGGGAATCCAGGTCGACCCTGGACTGATAAAGAACGATGAATTCCCCCTGCTCGATGCCGCTTCTGATGTCGGCTTCCATTTCCATTCGATTCAGGGCGCGCATATGCATACTGGAGTCAAATATCTTCGCTCGCGCCTTGCCGGATTTCTTGGCTTCGTACATTGCGATGTCAGCATCCCTGAGGATGTCTTCGGGTACAAGGTATTCGGCGTTCCCGACTACCACCCCGACGCTGAACGTGGAAACGATTTCTCTCCCGCCGAGGTGGAACGGCCGGACAGACTCGGCGAGGACGCGGTCCGCGATCGATTGGGCGGTTTCGAGACCGCTGCCGTTCTCGATCAGAATCGCGAACTCGTCGCCTCCCAGTCGTGCAACCGTAGCGTTGCCGGCGAACCGGTTCGGCATATCGGTCCAGCGGACGCACTCTTTCAGCCGTTCGGCGATCTGCCGCAGAAGGCTGTCTCCGGCAAGGTGTCCGATGCTGTCGTTAACGATCTTGAAGCGGTCTACGTCAAGGAAAAGAACCGCGTAATCGACCTGGCATCCTCGGCGCGTTTCGCACAGTATCTGCGACAGGCGTTCGCTGAAGAGCAGCCGGTTCGCGAGGCCGGTCAGGGGGTCGCTGGACTTGTTCCCGGTGATGTCGGTCTGCGATCCGGCCATCCGTTTCGCCTGGCCGTCCGATGCACGCACGGCCATACCCCGGCTCAGCATCCAGCGGTAGGTTCCATCGTTGTGCAGCACGCGGTGCTCGCTCTCGAACACCGGCGATCGGTTTGCGAAATGCTCTTCCCAGTCCCGCTGTACCCGCGCGCGATCGTCGGGATGGAGGCGTTCGATCCAGGTCTCCGGAAGATTTGCAAGCTCCTCGGGAGCGAAGCCGAGCATTTCCTTCCAGCGAGGTGAAAAATACGTTTCACCTGTGGTCAGATCCCAATCCCACAATCCATCGTTGGCCCCTCGCACAGCGAGTTCGTATCGCTCCTGAGCCGTGCGAAGCTGCTTCAAGGTAAGTTGAATGATCTCGTTTGTCGACTGCAGTTCAGTTTTAGCCTGCAGTAATTGCGCATTGGCATCGTGAAGATGCTGGTTGGCCTGTTCAACGACGGTGCGGGACTTCACCAGATTCACGGTCCTGTCCAGGCCGTATCCGAGCAGAATCACGGAGCAAAGATACAGGACGAGCCGGTATTCGCCGTTCATCCAGTGCGCCCGATTGTACGCAATCACGTAGGCGCTGGAAATCGCGTCGATGTCGCGGGCTGTTGGAAGCGAGGTTAACTTTTCGATGATCGCTTCCACCCTGGGCTTAGTCCCGGTGATGGTAATCGCGTGCGCCCTGACGCTCGTGAGAATTGCGCTCAATCGGGGGCGTCGAGCCACATCCGCGGAAAGAAGATCGATTTCAGCGTTTAGTGGGCCGGTTAGACTCGAATGGGGAGTGAGCTCGTACAAGAGGATGTCCCGTAGCAGGTTCGCAAGGTGATTTTGAAGTTGCGGGTCTGCCACTTTCGCTGCGGCAGCGGAAGCATCGGCAATCAATACCGGGAAATACCGGACGGAATTCTTAAGAATCGCGTTGTCGGATTTGAACGTTTCGACAAGGCGCGCCTTCTCATTCACCACTTCCGATTCGCGCCGAAGCAACTGTTCGATCTGTTCTCTCTGGCGCCCGCCAATGAACGAAGGAATGCGTTGCAGATTGGATCCGGTCGTTCGCGTTGCTGCGACCTGTTGGACGAAGGGATCGTACGATCTGAGCACTTCGTACCGGGAACCGAGCAGATCGCGGTTGATTTCGGCATCCAGTTGTTTCATCCGCTGCAAATCGCGCGTAATCCGATCGTGTTCCTGACGATCCGCCGGCCTCTGCTGAATGAACAGGAATGTCAGCAGCAATCCCACTCCTGCGCCCAATGAGGTGTTTCTAATCTGTGCCCTGGTCACAAAGGCTGCCCGTTCAACTTACCCGTCAACGTCTTCAGGAATTCGACGATCAATTCCTCGTCGGTGTCCGCGAGGGGACGGCCAAGCTGGTACTTCGCCATCGTGTCAACTGCATCCGTCAGTGTGGCTGCGGCTCCGTTGTGGAAATATGGTGGCGTCAGCTCGACGTTGCGCAGGCTGGGTACCTTGAACATGTAAAGGTCGC
>Ga0302326_10020250_pt1 | contig 13703 bp, 10 predicted proteins | sample Palsa_T0_3_FD_202264 | JGI IMG/M metagenome (GOLD analysis project Ga0302326, IMG submission 202264) | Peat permafrost microbial communities from Stordalen Mire near Abisko, Sweden - Palsa_T0_3 | ecosystem: Environmental > Terrestrial > Soil > Palsa > Peat permafrost | place: Sweden: Abisko... | reverse complement strand
GTCGCCACGACATCTCCATAATACCGGCAACGAGTGGGATCGCCGCGCGCACGGGCCCAAAAAACCTGCCTACAAAAACGCTCGCCACACCGAACCGGCTGAAGAAAGCATAGCCGCGCCTCAGAATTTCGGGGTGACGCACGAAATACCAATGCCTTTCGACGAGATGGCCGAAGCGTCGGCCGATCGCGAAGGAAATCGCATCGCCCATCACCGCGCCACAGATTCCGCCGATCAGCAAAGGCCAGACATTAAAAATCCCGTGCGGGTTCAGTGGCCAGAGCACAAGCGTTCCGGCGATAACCATAATCGTGGTGCCAGGAAACAGAAGGCTTAAGCCGACGAAGGACTCGCCGAATGAAACGACGAACATGACCGGCCCGGCCCATTCCGAATGTTGCTTGAGAAATTCGATGCAGGTGTTGACGATGTCATGCATGCGTGTGTCTGCACTTCCCTAACCGCTGGGTTCTCCAGGCGCGGGCCCCCTTGGACCGCAAATTCAGAATTTTCGGCGAGCGTCCCTTTGGCGAAAAGTCCTCGACGTGCCTCTCTTCGATAACATGTGGCCTGCCTCGAACGCCAATCAACCGCGCAGGCGCCCGTAAATTGCGCAATCCCGTCTTTCGCCCTCCCGCAAGACGTGACCGCGCAACAGACCTTCGTAAACAAAGCCCAATGTTTCCAGCAGTTTGCGCGAACGCTCGTTGCCCGCGTGGCAACGGGCCCAGAGCCGCTCAAGCCGCAAATCGTTCCAGGCGTGGGAAATCACCGCCATCATGGCTTCCCGTGCATAGCCGCATCCCCATTGCGCACGGTTAAGAAAAAATCCCAGTTCCGCCCGCCTGTGGCGATAGTCGAGTTCCGAGAGGTCACAGCAACCTATGGCCGGTTCCGCCGGATCCAGTGCCATGGCCCAATAACATGCCCGTCCGGCCTCCATATCCGCGATCTGAGCAGCAACTATTTCAGCCGTCGTCTCGAAGTCGCGAATGGCTGGCCAGTCCCAGAATCGCATAGCTTCCGGATCTTTCATTATCGCAAAGACGGACGCTGCATCGCTCGTCGTAAGCGGCCGCAAATACAGGCGTTTCGAGCGTAGGTGCATTGCGTGAGCACCAGAAAAATGGCGTAAGCCCCAAATGTCATGAGGCGGCCGGCGCAATGCGCCGCAGCCGCCTCATGCTGCCCCCTTCAATGCGGACCCTGCATGCCGCCAGGATTTAACCCCCAATATCCTTACCCGGCGTCCCCGGCAGTGTGCCGGGACGCGGCGCGCGCGCAATGGGAGTGAGGCATTTTCCTACAATTTTCGTCGCAGTGTGGATTCGTCGCAACATTTCAAGAGATGTCCTTTGGTCGACTGAACCAACTTCCCGACGAATTAAGCTTGACGGAAATGCTTGGAAAGCTTGAGCCCTTGACGCTGGTAGTTGGAGCCGATTCCCTGTCCGTAGAGTTCCGCCGGCGGATCGGTGAGCCGCTCAAAAATGAGCCGACCGATGGTCTGGCCATGCTCCAAGATGAACGGAACTTCCCGTGAGCGTACCTCCAAGACTGCCCGGGCGCTGGGGGGCTTGCCCTTCTCATAGCCGAACCCGGGGTCGAAAAAGCCGGCATAGTGAACCCGGAACTCTCCGACTAATGGGTTGAAAGGTACCATTTCAGCAGCATAGTCCGGCGGTATGGCCACCTCCTCCCGCGATGCGAGGATGTAGAATTCGTCCGGATCGAGCACGATCGTCCCGGATTTCTGCGCATAGACCGGATCCCAATAGTCAGCAGGGTCCAGTCGCCCGCGCTGGTCAATGTCGATGAGCCCGGTGTGACGCTTGGCACGCCATCCCACGAGCCTATCAGCGTTGCCTTTGAGGTCGACTGTCAGCGCAAGCCCGCTATCGATATCTGCATTGCCGGACACCAGCGGAGATATTTCATGTAATCGTCTGAGTTCCGTATCAGTGAATGGCGGGGAGCCGTGCCGCAGGCGCAGTTGATTGAGTTTCGAGCCCTTGCGTACGAGTACCGGAAACGTGCGTGGCGTAATCTCCGCATAAAGCGGTCCGGAGTATCCCGGTTCCACACGGTCGAAGGATTGTGCGCGGTCGGTGATCAACCGCGTGAAGACGTCAATGCGTCCGGTGGAGCTTTTCGGATTGGCGATTCCCGAAACGCGATGCTGCAATTCGAGCCGTTCGAGAAGGGGAACAACATAAACGCAACCGGTTTCGAGCACGGCACCATCGCCCAGTCGCACTTCATGCATCGCCACTGCATTAAGCTTGTCTTCAACGGTAGCGGAGGGGCCGGGCAGAAAACTGGCCCGTACCCGATAGGCAATGGGGCCGAGACGCAGATCGAGGCTCGCCGGCTGGATCTGAGCATCGTCGATGTCTTCCTGGGTATCGATTCCTGGCAATATCTGGCGCCGGCTGCGGATGAGCCTGCGCAGGATATGCCATGGAAGAATTCCGGTGGAGTTCCGGCCGTATTTTTCGCCCGCGCCGAAGTCGTCGGTGAACAGGCTGTCGCTCGCATCGGTCATGGCGGAAACTATACGGTTCTCGCAGGGGCCGGTCACGGCGTCTGTGACAAGAAGGCGCGAATGTCCACAATCGCCTCGACCAGACCACAGCGCTTGACCGGCGCGTCGGCAGGAAGCGCCGACAGCAGGCGTGAAGGCGTGGCAGATTCCATCACCACAAAACAACCCCTATCGTTCTGGCTTCGAATTAGCCGTCCGAAGGCCTGTTTCAGTCGCAGCCGGGTCAGGAGATCGTCATAGGAACGCCCGAAGCGCAATCTGCGAGCCTTATGCAGAATCGTTGGTTTTGGCCAGGGGACCTTGTCGAATACCACTAGGCGCAGTGATCGTCCTGGCACATCGACGCCGTCACGCACGGCATCGGTTCCCAGCAGACAGGCGTTCTCCTCGGCGCGAAACAAATCTACCAACGCTCCCGTATCGAGTCGGTCGACATGCTGCGCATAAAGCGTCAATCCTGCCGCCGCGAGAGACGCTACGATTCGCTCTTGCACAGCGCGCAGCATCCGCACGGATGTAAAAAGTCCGAGAGCGCCGCCACCCGCCGCCACGAACAATTCGCGATATGCGGCAGCGAGTGCTGAGGGGTCCCGGCGGGCGACATCGTCCACGATGAACACACGCGCCTGGGTCGCATAGCGGAACGGAGAGCCGAACGTAGCTCTCCGCGGCGGTTCCGGAAGATGATGCGCGCCCGTACGCACCTCCGCCGCCTCCCAGTTCTCCGCACCGCCTTCGCCGTCGCGCAAAGTCGCTGACGTGATGAGAACGCCGTGAGCCGGCGCCAGCACCTCGCCAGCCAGGGGGATGGTGGGATCAATCCAGTGTCGTCTCAGGCTGACGTCGAGATCGCGTCCATCCTCGCGCGTCACCTCGAACCAATCGACAAACTCGGGGTGGCGTTTCCCCGCATCAAGCGCATCGAGCATGGCCATCCACGCTGGCAAGACAAGCTTCGCGCGACGGTCGAGCCCGCGTGCTGCTGCCTCAATACGAGCCCGCCGATGGGATTCCAGTTCTTTCGCGTCTAAATCGAGCCGCCGGCGCAGATGTGCGGCGAGGGCTGACAACGGCCGGGCGATCCACATCAAACTGCCGCGCAATCGCCGAGACGCTTCGCGCAACTCCTCGCCCAACGGCTCGATATCGGCTTCAAGCGAGTAAAACGGATCGCGCTCTTCGCTGCGAGCGCGCGCATGCTGAGAGGCCGCCGCGAGAAATATTTCACCGGGGCCGCGGGGAGCAGCGTTCGCGATGCGTCCCATCCAGCCTTCTCCTGCGAGTGCGCCCGATGCTGCCAGCGTGGCCTGAAGGGCCGATTGCGCGATCTCTTCGTCGCCGAGAATATCTTTGAGGCGCTCCTCCAGACCGCGCATCCGGTTGCGCGCCCGCCCTTCCGGCCCCCTGATCCAACGCCTCAGCTCGGCCATTTCCGCACCGGACAGAATCGCTGCAAATCCTGAATCCGCGGCATCGAATAGATGATGACCTTCATCGAACACATAGCGCACGCGCCGTTCGGGCGGAGTGTCGGCAGTCTCGTCTGCGGCCAACCAATCCTGGGCCGCCTGCGAGATGATGAGCGCATGATTGGCGACGACGATCGGCGCCTGCCGCGCGCGACGCACGGCACGCTCTACGAAACAGGACCGATAATGCGGACAGGCGGAATAAATGCATTCGCCGCGTCGATCAGTGATTTCGCGAACCGGAAACGAAGACGCGAGAAAGGCCGGAAATCCGGCGCCGGATATATCGCCGTCGGACGTGGCGGAAATCCAGCGGGCGATAAGGCCCAGTGTAACGGTACGTTGCCCCAGCGCGAGCGCGCTGCGTTTCGCTGCCTCCTCGAAATTGAGCAGGCAGAGATAATTCTCGCGTCCCTTGCGCATGACAACTTTTTCTTCGCGCTCGGCGGGGTCGGGATAGAGGCGTGCCAGTTCCTGCATAATCTGACGCTGCAGGTTGCGCGTATAGGTCGAGAGCCACAGTCCGGCGCCATTTTTCTCCGCCCACAGGCTTGCGGGCGCGAGATATCCCAGCGTCTTTCCGACTCCGGTACCGGCCTCGATCAGAGCGACTTTGGGCGAACCCGCGCATTCGCGCGGACCGAAGGTGTAAGTCGCCGCTTCTGCATACGCGACCTGCTCCGGACGCACCTCTCCGGCACTGCCCACAAGTTGCGAGAGACGATGGCGCGCCTCGCTGCCGGTGACGGGAAACGAAGTAGGTTTGGCAGGCGGTGCGTCATCTTCCCATTCGGAAAGACCACGCCACGCTTCGAGGCCCGACATCGACGACACGGCACCTTCCGGTTCGCCTGTCGCTTCGAGCACGATCCCGCCCCAGCGCCACGCCGCGCGCGCAAGGAGCGCGGCAAGCGGACGCAGACTCGCGCGTTCTGCGTGGCTCTTCGAGCGCAATTCGTCAACCAGCAGAGCGGCTGACTGGCGCAAGACGCGCGCCTGTCCAGCAGCGGTCGTCTGAGGCGGCAGGCCCAACGCAAGAGCTAGACCAAGTGGGCTCGGCACGCAGGGTACACCCGGCCGTCCGAAAGCAAACAATTCAAGCAGGTCGAAAAGCGGCTGGCTCTGCGCCGTCCTGAGACGACCGGCGACGAACCCGGCATGGGCAACCATGACCGCGCCGGAGCGAAACAGGGCGCGCGCTTCCGCGGCATCCACATTTCGGCAGGTGTTATCCGCAAGAGCCAGAATGGCGCCGCCTGGTGCGGGGACCAGCGCGGGAACGGAGGCGATATTGTCCATGGCGCGATGATTTACGCACTTATGTGGCGAATCTGAAATTCACAATATCCAAGGATATCACCCCGGGCGAACATAGAATTCCAACCCGCAACGATACCGTTGTAAGCGAAGATCAGGCGGCGAGATTTGGATAGAGATTCGCCAAAGCACGGCGTACGCGGCGATGCTCGCCGACGATGCCGTCGGCCGCTTCGTGTAGCGCCGGCGGCGCAATCCCGGCTCGCGCCTTCTGCGTGAAGCCGCGTGCTGCACTCGTGAGCGCAGCCAACCCCAGTCCGCCTGCAGCGCCGGCGATGTCCTGCGCGATACGCGCGGCCTCGTCCCAGCTCTCGCCGTTCGCTGCCGATTCCAGCGCTGTGCAGAGCTGCTCAGCAGTGTGTATGTAGGACTGAAGTATTTCGACAAGGGTGGCGACGCCAAGCGATCTCTCGAGCGCGGCGAATGCAGACGCATCGATTGCGGCTCCCGTAAGCGCAACCTCATCGGGGTCAGCGAAGCTTTCATCTGCACGGCGGCCCAAAAGATCGCGCAATGCGGCGTAAAGGTCGCTAGCTCTGGCGGGCCAGCGCAATACATGCGTTGCCGCAACAGGCAGCCGCATGCCCGCTGTGACAAGATTCAATACGGGCGCAGTTACACTTGGCGCTGCGGCAACCAGATCGGCGTCGGATGCGCAAACGACAATCGCATCGAATACAGTTCGGCCGGCGAGCGCGATCGCATCTCTCCCATCCACTGCGAACGACAGCTTATTGCCAAAAGGTTCGAGCGTGGCGGCGATTCGTGATCGCATCGCTTCCTCAGCGACCCATACCAACAGGGAGAGACTCCATGGCGGCGACACGTCGCCCAGCACCGCCGCCGCCTCTGGTTCCGCCGAAACGGTGCAAACCGCAGGAACGGTAAACCAAAATCGCGCTCCTTCCCCAGGCTGACTTTCGAATCCGATTTCTCCACCCAACGCCTCAGTCACGCTCTTGGCAACGGCAAGTCCCAGTCCCGTTCCTTCCTGCCGCCTGACATAGGTCTCGCCGCCTGATATGAGCGGTTCAAATATCTCGCGCGCCATTTCCGGCGGAACTCCGAGCCCTGTATCGATCACCTGAAAACGCAATGCCTGCGCACCGTCATCACGCGCCATGACATCGACGGAGATTTCGACGTTTCCGCGCTGGGTGAATTTGATCGCGTTGTCGGCGAGCTTGAGCAAGACCTGGCGGATGCGGCGGGGGTCAGCGGCAACGCGCGGCAAGTTTGATGGTGCCGTTACCGACAAGTTAATCTGTTTTTCCCAGGCTCGCGGCTGCAACAGGCGTGCAACAGTACGTGCAGCATGAGCGGCATCGCAATCCTCGTTCGACGGGGGACCGCTTTCGCCACCGGAAAGTGCGACCACGTCGTCGAGCAACGTTTTTAATCCGTAACCCGCGTCGAGCAGAACCTTTACATGGCTGCGTTGCAAACGATCAAGTTCGCTGCGTTCGAGAAGTTGCGTCATACCGAGCAACGCATTGAGCGGCGTTCGAATTTCGTGGCTGACGCCAGCTATGAAAGCCGATTTGGCGCGTGTGTTGGTCTCGGCGAGATCGCGCCTCGTTTCGGCTTGCCGCTTTTCACGCGCAAGGCGAGCAACCAGACGGGTGTTTTCGCCGCGCAACTGCAACATTCCATCTATCATCTCGGCGACGCTGCCGCTGTAGCGATAAAGCATGCAGCCGAAAAGGAGCACTACCAGCCCGGATATTTCCGCATAGAGATCGTTTTCCCGGAAGAGCATAGCGGCAAGCGGTCCGAGCGACAGCGACGCATGCGCGAGATAGGCGGGCCGATAGGCACAGCGCCCGATGAACTCTGCGGCCGTCATCCCAAGAAAGCCGAGCGTGAGAAACGCTTCAGGCGGAAACGAGTGGGGGACAAACCAGATGACGGCGCCCAACCCCCACGCCGCCCCCGAAATCCCCGACAATATTGTGAAACGATCGGCCCAAAGGCGAGGATCGCTTTTTTTTCCCGGCCCGCGTGAATAGGCGCGAACCAGAAATCCAGTCGCCAGCGCCGCCGCCACCTGAATCAGAAATGGAACTACAACGGTCCAGTGGGACAGAAAATGTGAATAGAGCAATGCCGAAAGGCTGAGCGCCGCAAAGGGGAGAAAGAGATGGTAACGGCCGATACGAAACAGAATGTCCACTCGCCCCGCGTACAACGCAGGGTCCGTGCCCCCTTCTTCGCGCGCTCCCAAGATGTTATCGAGCAATGGTAGCCCCTGAAACGCGGACATTGACGGCCTCCCCGCGGGCAGCCTAGCTTCCGCGCCTTTCAAAACGCTTAAGGTCATGTTTTTCCAATGGCTTCGGAAATCCCGTGCGAACTCGCAGCCAAAGCCCATGCGTGGCCTTTCGAAGAAGCACGCAAGGTGGTCGCCCGGCTGGAGCGGCGGGCGGCGAAGGGCTGCGCCAATGCCTCGGCGGTGTTCGAAACCGGCTATGGCCCGTCCGGTCTCCCGCATATCGGCACTTTCGGCGAGGTAGCCCGCACCACCTGGGTGCGGCGCGCCTTCGAATTGATGTCCGGCACCAGGGCGAAACTGATTTCCTTTTCCGATGACATGGACGGCCTGCGCAAAGTGCCCGGCAACGTTCCCAATCAGGACATGTTGCGAGCCCATCTGGGCCAGCCTCTGACATCGGTTCCCGATCCGTTCGGCACACATGACAGTTACGGCGCCCATAACAATGCGCGCCTGCGGACCTTCCTCGACCGCTTCGGTTTCGAGTACGAATTTCTGAGCGCTACCCAATGCTATAGGAGCGGCCGCTTTGACACGGCTCTGCTGACGATTCTTGCCAATTACGAAAGGGTGCGCGATGTCGTGTTGCCCACGCTTGGTGCCGAGCGGCGCGCGACTTACTCGCCCTTTTTGCCGCTCTGCCCGCGCACCGGGCGCGTCCTGCAGGTGCCCGTTGTCGAATGGCGTCCGGAGAAAGGCACGATCGTTTACGAAGACGGTGGGCAACGCACGGAGGTGCCAGTCACGGGCGGCGCCTGCAAGCTGCAATGGAAAGCCGATTGGGCCATGCGCTGGCTCGCGCTTGGCATCGACTACGAAATGTCGGGCAAGGACCTGATTTCCTCCGTCGACCTGTCTTCAAAAATACTTCGCGCCCTGGGCGGCGAGCCGCCGGAAGGTTTCAACTACGAATTGTTTCTCGATGAGAATGGCGAACGCATTTCGAAATCGCGCGGCAACGGCCTGACGATCGACGAATGGCTGGACTACGGTCCCGAAGAGAGCTTGGCTCTGTTCATGTTTCTGAAACCTCGCGCCGCCAAACGGCTGTATTTCGACGTCATCCCCAGGGCTGTCGACGACTATATTGACCTTCTGAAACAATATGCGGCCCTGACCAGCGATGAGCAGCGCCTCGAAAATCCCGTATGGCATATCCATGGAGGAAAGCCGCCGAATGAAACCTATCCCGTGAGTTTCGCGTTGCTTCTCAATCTGGTCAGCGCTTCAAACGCCCACGACCGGGACGTCTTGTGGGGGTTTATTCGCGCTTACGCGCCGCAGGCAGATCCGCGCACCAGCCCGGGACTTGATCGGCTGGTGGGGCATGCTTTGCGATACTATGAGGATTTCGTGAGGCCGCAGAAAAAATATCGACAGCCTACCGAAAAGGAGCGAACGGCATTGGAGGATCTCGCGCGGGCACTCGACGCGATGCCGACCGAACGCAATGGCGAAATAGTACAGAACGCCGTCTATGAGATCGGCAAGCGCCATGCCTTCGAGCCGCTGCGCGATTGGTTCAAGGCGCTGTACGAGATCCTGTTCGGCCAGAGCCAGGGCCCACGCTTCGGCTCATTTGCGGCCCTGTTCGGCTGCATGGAAACCGCGGCGCTCATCCGGCGCGCGCTGGCAGGGGAATTCGCGGGCGGCACATGAGGGTGTTGGCGGGCTTCCTTGTCGCGCTCGGACTGCTTTCCACGCCGGCGAGCGCTGCGACCGCCCTCTCCCTGTACATGCAAGGCAAATATACCCAGGCGGTTGATGCAGGCATCGCGCAAAACGATTCGGCCGGACTTGCAGTCGCCGCCCGCGCCGAACTTGCCCTCGAGGTGATGCGCGAAGAACCGTGCCTGGAATGCCTCAAACGCGCGGAAAATTATGCCCGCCGCGCGGTCGCCGACGATCCGAAATCGGTGGAGGGCCATGTCGACATCGCTTTATGCCTCGGCTACCAGGCGCGCATCATCGGCAAATTTGCAGCACATTTGAAACGCTATGCGGAACAGGCCAGGGAACATCTCAATGAGGCTCTTGCCGTCGAGCCCGACAATGAATGGGCCTGGGCCGCCATGGGCGGCTGGAATATCGAGATCGTGCGCGGCGGCGGCAAGACTCTGGCACGCTGGCTCTACGGCGCCAGCGTGGAATCCGGCCTCGCCGATTTCGCGAAAGCATTCACGAAGGCGCCGGACAGCGTCTTGCTGCGCTATCAATATGCGTTGTCGTTGGCCGGCTACGACCGCGATGCCTATCGGGGCGTCATCGAAGACGCGCTTGCCCGAGCGGTCTCGGGCAGACCGCAATCTGCTTTCGAAGCCTTCGTGCAAACCCGCGCGCGCGCTTTGTTGCAGGCGTTTCGTGCCGGCGACTGGCCGGAATTCGACCACCTTGTGCGGCGCGACCAGCAATATCCGTAACGCCACCGATATTGACCAAAGCTGGAAATTCGCAAACTCACGAGGACAGCTTAGGGCAGGGACCGGGTATACTGCCGCGGGAATCAGAGGCGGACACGCGACATAATGCTGACGGATGCCGGCGCCGCGTTGCTGCGATATCTGCCCGCCGAGACCGCACATCGTGCGACGATCAAACTGCTGAAGTTTGCTTCGCCCTTCCTCGCCAACGCCGATGAGGACGATCCGCGATTGGCGGTCTCTACGCTCGGCCTCCGTTTCCCAAATCCCATTGGGCTCGCGGCGGGCTTCGACAAGAATGCCGAGGTACCCGGCGCAATGCGCAAGCTGGGCTTCGGCTTCGTCGAATGCGGTACGATTACGCCGCGTTCGCAGAGAGGTAACCCGCGACCCCGGCTGTTCCGTCTCATGGAGGATCGTGCGGTCGTCAACCGCATGGGTTTTAACAATGAAGGCATGGTGCGGGCTGGCCGCCGCCTTGTCGCGCGTACCCAAACCTGCGTTCTCGGCATCAACATCGGAGCCAACAAAGACAGCTCCGACCGAATCGCGGACTATGCAGCGGCGTTCGCGAAGCTGGCACCCCTCGCCGACTATATTGCGATCAATGTGTCCTCACCGAATACGCCAGGTCTCAGAGGCCTGCAGAACCGCGATGAACTTCAGCGTCTGCTGTCGCTGCTCGTGGAAACGCGCGCGAAGCACGGCCTGCAAACGCCATTGTTGGTCAAGATCGCCCCCGACATCGATCTGAACGCTCTGGACGACATAACCGCCGTAGCGATTCCTTCAGGCGTCGACGGACTCATTGTGTCCAACACAACGATCGCGCGCCCGCCATCTCTCAAAAGCGCTCATGCGCGTGAAACCGGCGGCCTCTCTGGCGCGCCGCTCATGGAACCCTCGACCGCATTGCTCAGGGAAACACGTCTGCGGACGGGGTCAAATCTCGTATTGATCGGCGTGGGCGGTATAAGTTCCGGCGCGAATGTCTACGCGAAGCTGCGCGCGGGCGCCACGCTTGTGCAACTCTATACCGCCCTGGCCTATCACGGCCCGAGCTTGCTCGGCAGAATTAAGCGTGAACTGCTGACACTTCTACAGCGCGATGGTTTTGCCGGCGTGACACAGGCAGTCGGCGCGGATGCACATTGAAAAGATCGGCTTTCACTCTTCCGGCGAATTCGCTGCCAGAAGGAAATGGCCGCGCAACGCGGCAATCGGCTTGTTCTCGTCGTCCTGCCACATTTCCGCATGCACATTGACGACGCGGCGGCCCAGTTTCGCGATGCGGGCCTGTGCGAAGCTGTCGACCGGGCGACCAGAACGCAGATAGTCGATCGTGATATCGACAGGCTTCGGCAAACGCGTTGCGCGCGCTTCCCACAGCACCTGCACGATTGCTGCCGTTTCGAGCAACGAACCGATGACACCGCCATGCAACGCCGGCAGCACGACGTTTCCGATCAGGCGCTCTGCATAAGGCAAGTGCAGCGATATCCGTTCTCCATCCACCTGCGCAGCGATCCCGAGATAGCGGCAATAAGGAATTGCGCCGAGCAGAGCAGCCGGATCGAGATGGTCATCATGCCGGAGGATATCCAAGGTGCTCATTCCGGTGACGCGATCGGGGCCGTCATATGCATCAGCATGAAGGTCCCCGTACACAGCGCTACAGGATCATCGGGATCGCCCTGATGGGCCGAGCCCCTCACAAACGCGATCTCATGGGTGACCTTCAGGCATCTGACTTCCGCCACGATTGCCTGGCCGGGAGCAGCAGGCTTCATGTAGTCGATGCGCAAATCCAGTGTCGCGATAGGCATGGGCGAACGCAACGCACTCATCACCGCCATGCCGCATGTGTGGTCAAGTAATCCGGTAACGACCCCGCCATGTACGACACCCGTCTCGGGATCTCCGACCAGCTCGGGACCGAACGGCAGCCGCGTTTTTGCCTTTCCCCGATCCAGTTCGACGATTTCGACACCGAGCCCGGCGGTAAACGGGGTCTGTTCCATCATCCTGGCAGCCAACGCCAGCCAAGGCGGTTCGCTTTCGCTCATGCAAACGGTTGAAAGCGAAGCCGCCGTGCCTGTCAACGCGACGCCGCAGCCTTCGGCCGCGGCAGAAAATTGACGAAGCGTCACGGATCGTTAGACTTCGATCCCCGTCGCCCTAAAAAGGACGCGCCTTTGGAAACGCACCTCGCCAGGCCTGGCCCTTCGCTCAAATCCGCCGGCAAACGGGAGCAGACCAAAACCCAGAACCGCCACGCCATCCTGGAGGCTGCACGGCATGTTTTCGCTGAACTGGGTTATGGGGCCACGACCGTGCGCGACATCATCCGCGCGACGCCGCTCGCCTCCGGCACCTTCTACAATTATTTCAAGTCCAAGGAAGAGGTATTCCAGGCGATCCAGGATGAAAGCGCATTGCGTATCCGCCCCCGGTTGCGCGAGGAGCGCGCCAAAGCGGATACGATTGAGGAGTTCATCTCCGGAACATTCCACACTTTTTTCGAATATGTCGCGGACGACAAACACAGCTTCCGCGCGATCAGGCGTAATACTGATACGTTGCGTGTTCGTATGGATACGCCGGAGACCATCGCGGGCTTCGAGGAATTGCGCGAGGACCTTGAAACGGCCATCGCGAAGGGCCTTTTCCCGCCGGTGGACGCGGATTTCCTGATGGCATCCATTGTTGGCGTGGCGTTCGAATTGGCCGAACGCATGCTACGGCGCGACACGCCGGATCCTGTTTCCACGGCGGTATTCGCGACGGCCCTTTTTCTGGGTGGCGTGCGCGCATTGCCGCATTGCGCGACCGTCAACGGACAGTATGGCGGCGCATGAAAGCACTCGTTTGCCGCAAAAACACTGACGACCTCGCCGATCTGCGTTTTGAAAATATCGATCTCCCGCCGCCGGGGCCGAACGAAGTGCGTGTCCGTATCCGCGCGGCCTCGGTCAATTTTCCTGATCTGTTGATGGCGCAGGGCAAATATCAGCACCGCCCGGACCTACCCTTCATCGTCGGCGGAGAATTCGCCGGCGAGGTGATTGCGACCGGTCGCGATGCAGCGCGTTTCCGGCCTGGTGACCGCGTGATAGGCGGCGGATTCTCCGGAGCTTTCGCGGAAGAACGCCAGTTGCTCGAAACCGCGTTGCGGCCGATTCCGGGCGCCGCAGATTTTGCGACCGCCGCGTCATTCACTACGGGATACCTCACGGCCTATGTGGCCCTCGTGCGGCGGGGCCGGTTGCAGCCGGCCGAATGGCTGCTCGTCCATGGCGCATCGGGTGGTATGGGGTTGGCTGCCGTGGACTTGGGCCGCGTGCTGGGCGCGACGGTGATCGCCACGGCTTCCACAGAGGAAAAGAGGAATTTCCTCAAAGCCTATGGCGCGGACCACGTGTTGCCTTCGGCGGGATTTCGCGACGGCGTGAAAGAATTGACCGGCGGGCGGGGCGCGGACGTCATCTACGATCCCGTGGGTGGCGATGTATTCGACGAATCGGTGCGCGCTATTGGGTTCGACGGCCGCCTGCTCGTCGTAGGCTTCACGAGCGGGCGCATTCCGACCGTGCCCGCGAACATGCCGCTCATCAAGGGTTTCTCCGTCGTGGGTGTGCGCGCCGGCGAATATGGCCGTAAATTTCCCGAGAAGGGCCGTG
>Ga0302326_10020249_pt1 | contig 13703 bp, 12 predicted proteins | sample Palsa_T0_3_FD_202264 | JGI IMG/M metagenome (GOLD analysis project Ga0302326, IMG submission 202264) | Peat permafrost microbial communities from Stordalen Mire near Abisko, Sweden - Palsa_T0_3 | ecosystem: Environmental > Terrestrial > Soil > Palsa > Peat permafrost | place: Sweden: Abisko... | reverse complement strand
GAGAAGTCGAACGAGCCGGCCCTTCGTTCCTGATTGCCGCGCGAGCGCTGCATCGGGCACAGCAGCAAGAGGGCGCAGCAAGCAGCGCCCCTACGGGAAATTGCTACGGCAATGCGTTTGGGTAAAGAAAGCGGGAGCAAGCTCCCGCACTCCACAGAAGCGCGCTTCGGCTTCATCTGGACTGAGGCAGTTGGGTAGCGTTACTAGGGCGAAGCGGTGGAAATGCGGGAGCTTGACTGCGGAAGGGGCGGGGGTTAGCGTCGGATGCGCGCCGTGTTTCAAGTTGACGCGCAACCACATGAACCCTTCCATTGCGCCGATCACGAGCCGGGACCCTGATTACGGGGCCGCTCAAATCCAATCGAACTTGCGCAAGTTGGAGAGGCGCGACTTATGGGCTTCGGGCAACACCGCGATTATTATTCTGGGGTTGACGGCTCTGGTTGTGTCGTTGTCGATCTCGCTCTATTTAAAAACTCCGAACGCAGTTTTCGGGTGGGATATGAGCCTGGCGGTTTGGGCTCTGGTGGCGCTGGTGGTGTTCTTCACCGGGCACATGGTTTTTCAGCAGCTGAAGCTGCGAACGGTTCAGAGAGAATTGTCGGAGCAGCAAATTCAGGCGGAAGTTTTCAGACGGCTGGCGTTGTTTGATCCCTTGACGGGGTTGTACAACCGGCGTTTCGCGGAAGAGCGGCTGAGGGCCGAGATTGCGCGAGCGGAACGAAAAGGGCTGTCGATGGTGGTGGTGCTGTTGGACCTGAACGATTTCAAGAAGATCAATGACAGGTACGGACATCCAACCGGCGATCAGGTGCTGAAAGAATTCGCGAAGAGTTTGAGCAGCTCGACGCGCGGTTCGGATTTGGCGGTACGGTGGGGCGGGGACGAATTCATGTTGCTGCTGCTGGATTGCGAAATCGATCAATTATCGGTGGTGTTGGGGCGGTTGGTGGGATTTGCAGTGGAGGCGGACGGAAAAGCGTTGGAAGTGTCGTTTGCGGTGGGATGGAAGGCATACGAGCCGGGGGATGAGTTCGAGGGCTTGATCGAAGCAGCGGATCGGAATTTGTACATTCACAAGGCGGCAGCCAAGGTGTCGAAGGAACGGTTGACGGCGCCGGTGAGCAGCTAATCGGAACTGAACCAGCACCCACACGTGACAGAACTGCTCGCCAGTAAAATCGAAAATCAACGATAAATGTCCGGGCGGAGGATTTCCATTTTCGATTCGGGCTTGCTGAGTTCTCGAAAACCGAATTGGCGATAGAGGTTGTGAGCGTCGCGAGTCGCCAGACTGAAGCGACGCAAGCCTTGCAGAGATGGATGGCCCATCAGGCATTGCATCAGCCACTTTCCCAGGCCTTTGCCGCGATGGTCTTCTAGGACGTAGACATCGCAGAGGTAAGCGAAGGTGGCGGAGTCGGTGACGACTCGCGCGAAACCGACCTGAGTTTTCCCTTGAAGCAGGGCGAAGCACAAGGAATTGGCGATGGCGCGCTCCATCGTTTTTCGCGGAATTCCTTCGCACCAATAGGCGCGAACGAGGTAGGCATGAATCGCGTCGAGATCAAATTTTGCGGGATCGGTGGAGATTAGATAGTCGTTGCGTTCGAATGTTTCGTACATGCGGGCCGCCTTCGGAAAGATCGATGGTGAAGGCTCGATTGTACGGCTTTCCTGGGAATGACGAGAGGATATGCGGAGAGATTCTAAGCGAGTATATTGGCAGTTTGGAGCGTGTGGGCGCTGCAAGAGCGGAACTTCAGCGGCTAAAGCCGCTCCGACTGTGGCAAGTTAATGTCGTGGCTGAAGCCACGACCCACAAACCTTTTCAGACCACAAGGCACAAAGATGGCATGCTGCCTCAAATTCGAGACCGCGGCTTCAGGGGTTAAAACCCCTGAAGAAATCGAGTGCCTTACGGCGGGGTTGAAACCCCGCCCTTCCGAAAGAGGTGAGCTGCACAGTCCCGAAAGATTCTAGAGTGGAGAAGATTGGAGGGGGTGGAGATTGAAAGGGCCAGGCTCGCATTTTGTGGCGAATCACAAAATCCGCTACTTTGCTGTGGCATTCGTGTGCGTGATGTTGGGTTTGGCTATGCGGGCGCAAGAGGGGAAGCAAAAGGACGCGGGGCCGGAGCTGAAGCTGAGCAGTAGTTCGTTTGAGGCGGATGGAGATATCCCGGTGAAATATAGTTGCGACGGGGCGAATAGTTCTCCTGCGCTTGCTTGGACTGATCCGCCGGCGGCGACGCAGAGTTTTGGGTTGATTGTGGATGATCCGGATGTTCCGGCGAAGACGGTGGTTCATTGGCTGATTTACGATATCCCCGGGGGGACGCGGTCGCTGCCGGAGGGCGTGCCTACGAAGAAGAAACTGGCTGATGGTTCGGAGCAGGGGCAGAACATTCGGAGGAAGGTTGGGTATACGGGGCCGTGTCCGGAGAAGGGCGGGCCTGCGCATCATTATTTTTTTAAGTTGTATGCGTTGGATGCTAAGACGGGCTTGAAGCCCAACGCGAAAAAAGAGGAGCTTGAGGCGGCGATGAAGGGGCACATTTTGGCAGAGGCGCAGGTGATTGGGAGGTTCAAGCGTTAGCCGGCATTTGTATATCTAGGGTGGTTTTTGCGAAGCCGAGCCGTCAAGAAAGTCAAAAGAGCCGGCGAGACGCCGGCGCTACGAAAGGCAAGGCGAGGACATTGGGTGAGGCTGGGCCGCGCTACGGTGGGCGCAGCGAGCAGCGCCCGTACGGAATTGATTTTGGGGGCGCGAGAACCGAGGCAATGGAGAGTGCGGCGGCTGGCAAAGTTTTTTTTATGGCTCCGATAAAACTTTCTTTTCGGGGAAAACGATTTTGGATTTGACGGTTGGAATTCCTCCGCGATACCCTAGCGCCTGGATGTTTCGTCCCAAAACAATTCAGCGATACAAGAGGGATATTTTCCAACTCAAGGAGATTCATGCCTAACGAGCTTAGAAACTTTCTGTCGATTCCATACGACGAGCTGGAAGATATGAATTTAGAGGCGAAAGAGGGGCGGCAGAATCGCGCTCCGGCCCACAAGATACAGGAGCAGCGAATCAAATATCTTACGGACGAGAAGCGCATCAAGGCGGTGACGGTTTTGTTCAGCGACCTGGAAGGCCGTTTGCATATGCTGGACTACGACAAGAAATTCCTGGTGAAGAGCTGGGACAATTTGACGTTTGACGGCTCGTCGATTCGCGGATTCACGGCGCAACGCGAAAGCGATCTGCGGCTGTCGATGGACTGGAGCGCGTTTTACTGGGCGCCGGCGGATGTATTCGGCTCAGGCAAGGTATTGGTGTTTGGACAGGTGATCGACAAGGATGGCTCGCCTTACAGCGCGGATATTCGCGGCGTGTTGAAAGGGTTTGCCGACGGGCTGCACAAAAGCGACGGGTACACGCTGAACGCGGCGAACGAAATCGAAGGGTTTCTCTTTAACGGCGCGGACGCGGAGCGCGCGTATTACGAAACACGGAAATTCGATTACGTGAACACGGGCGGGTACTACCACTCGCTGCCGGGCGATCCGCTGCGGACGTTTATCGACACAACTGCGGAAGTGCAGCGCGCGATGGGCTTCCAGAATGAGAAGGACCATCCGGAAGTGGCACCCTCGCAATTCGAGATCAATTACGGATACGGGGAAGTGGTGGCTGCAGCGGATCAAATCCAACTTTACAAGCTGATCTGCCGGCAGGTGGCGACCAAGATGGGCCTGACGGCCAGCTTTCTGCCGAAGCCGGTGGTGGGTGTGAACGGAAGCGGGATGCACACGAACGTTTCCGTGAGCAAGGGCGGAAAAAATATTTTTTGGGATCCGAAAGGCGAAGAAAAACTGAGCAAGTTCGGATGGGCGTTTGTGGACCGGATACTTACGCATGCGAACGATATTTGTCTGCTGCTGAACGCGAGCGTCAACGCATATCGACGGCTCGATCCGCATTTTGAAGCGCCGAACCAGATCAAGGCGTCGGCGGTGGACCGCGGGTCGATGATACGAATACCGATCGGTAACGAAAAAAGCATGCGAGTGGAAGTGCGGTCGGTGTCACCGGATGCGAATCCTTACATGGTGATGCTATCGGTGTTTAAGACTGGGCTGGAAGGGGAGACGTCAAAGATCAAGAATTTGCGGCAAGCCGAACGATATCTGCCTGACAATATTTACACGGCGATCGATGACTTTCGGAAAGCCGCTTGGACTACGAAACTCTTGGGCGAGGATGTGAAGAATCGTTATGCGGATTTGAAACAGGCGTCGGCAGATCGGTGTCCGCGACAGCTGGGGACTTTTGTGAAGGCACCGGAAGTACAGTTCCATCACGAAGTGTACAACCAGTTTCTTTGGAATTTGTTTTAGATTGAAGCGCAGGCGAAGATGTCGCGCTGAGGTGGGAGCCAAGCATCTGTGCCGGGCGCAGCATGCTGCGCCCCTACGAAAAAATTCCCGCCTGTATTCTAATCGTAGTATTCGGCGCCTAGGTGGGTGATTAGGTCTTCGCCCATCATCCAGCGCAGGGTGTTTTTCAGCTTCATGGACTGGATGAAAAGATCGTGCTCGGGGTACAGCTCTTTGGCGCACATGGGGGACTTGAAATAAAAGCTCAGCCACTCCTGAATGCCGTGCATTCCTGCGCGTTTCGCGAGGTCGAAGAAAAGAGCCAGGTCGAGAACGATGGGCGCGGCGAGGATTGAATCGCGGCAGAGGAAATCGACTTTGATCTGCATGGGGTAGCCGAGCCAGCCGAAGATGTCGATGTTGTCCCAGCCTTCTTTATTGTCGCCGCGCGGGGGATAGTAGTTGATACGGACTTTGTGATGGATCGTGCCGTAGAGCTCAGGGTAGAGCTTCGGCTGCAGAATGTATTCGAGAGCGCCGAGTTTGGATTCTTCTTTGGTTTTGAACGAGCCGGGATCGTCTAACACTTCGCCGTCGCGGTTGCCCAGGATGTTGGTGGAAAACCAACCGTTCATGCCTAGCATTCTGGCTTTAAATCCAGGGGCGAGGATTGTCTTCATCAAGGTTTGACCGGTCTTGAAATCCTTGCCGCCGATGGGGACACCTTTCGTTTTTGCGAATTCTTCGAGAGCGGGGATATCGACGGTGAGGTTCGGCGCACCGTTAGCGAAAGGAACGCCTTCGCTGATGGCGGCGTAGGCGTAGAGCATGGACGGAGCAATTGAAGGGTCGTTCGTGCGCATCCCTTTTTCGAAGGATTTCAGATCCTTGTGCACGTCCTGGGGTTTTAGAAATGTTTCGGTGGAAGCGCACCAGACCATGACCAGGCGGTCGCACTTGTTCTTTTTCTTGAAGCTGCGGATGTCTTCGCGGAGCTGCTCGGCGAGATCAAATTTATTTTTGCCTTTCTTAACGTTGGGGCCGCTCAAATTCTTCACGTAGTGTTGGTCGAAGGCGGCCTTCATGGGCTTGATGCCTTTGAGAAACTTCTGCACCTTCCCGAGGTCCTTGGCGTCGAGCACTCCGGCGTTCGAGGCAGCCTGGTAGGCGTCGTCTTTGAAAACGTCCCAGCCGCCGAAGACGAGGTCGTCTAGTTTTGCGAGCGGGACAAAATCTTTGATTTTGGGCGTGCGGGCTTCGGTGCGTTTGCCGAGTCGGATGGTGCCTAGCTGAGTGAGCGAGCCTACCGGAACAGATTGACCGCGCCGGACTAGTTCGACGCCCGCCATAAACGTAGTGCTAACGGCGCCCATTCCCGGCATCAGGATTCCCAATTTTCCTTTTGGCGGAGTAACACTTACTGGCCTGCGCATTCGGTTTCCCCCATGAGAACTAAGAGCGTATTTTGACGGCCATTTCCGAGCCGCGAGAAAACAATTCGATGGACAGCGGATTGTTCCGCGTTGCCGCAGGCGCCGGCATCGCCACCGGACCGACTATAGAAACGAAAGCGGCGGCAAGCCGCCGCACTCCATAAGATCTTGCCTGCTTCCGCGCAGGCAACCGCGGAAACGAAATTGTTTTGCGACGGATGCGTTGATAACAGGATGAATGTGCGAAACAAAACAACTTATGATGCGGCAACGCTGTGAGTTTTGCAAATCGAATCAGTCTTCGCGGGAGGGTCGTCGACGCCGGTGAACGAACTATTTGCGTTGTTTGACCAGAGAGAGGGAGCGGGCGTGGGGGTGGGTGTATCGCAGCGCGGTCGGTTCACTATCAACATCGGAGGGCGAATTCGACAGCGTCTTGCGGCGAGCCATGGCGGGGATGGCGTGCGAAATACAGAGGAAAGCAAGGATGGCGAGAATGGCGATCATGATGTACGCGAGCATGGTGGCCTCACTCACTTCAAGAATCGAAGCTGACAACAGAATACGTAAAGCACGAGGGGGACCAAATTCTGGGGCGCGGGATTGTGTTGATTCTAAGGAATTAAACGGTGCTCAATTCCTATTTCTTGTGTCAGGGGCGACCCGTTTCCATGGGTTTTCCACACATTGGAAACTTTTTGCCGCCCGCTCGGAATATCGTCACAGCTTTTCGAGGTGGATTGAGCCGTCTCCGGAACTGATCGAGAGGGTTCCGCCGCCGGCATTCAATTTTCCGTGGACGGAAGAGTGGCTTAAAGAGCCGGCCACGGTGATCGGGATATCGAGCGTGATCGAGCCATCGCCGGTGTGTGCATCCACGTTTGCGTTCAGATCGGCGGGGACGCGCATGGTGATGTGGCCGTCGCCTGAGCGGACGGTCCAGGCGTTTGCCACCTTAGAACCGCCGCCTGCCTGGGCTTCGATGTTACCGTCGCCGGTTTTCAAGGTGAGGGAATCGAAGCGGCCGCTGATTTGGAGATTGCCGTCACCGGTGCTCGCATCCAGGGTGCCATCGAAATTCGTTCCGGTGATGTGACCGTCGCCGGTGTGGAGGCGAATGTCGCCATGGACTCCGGTGGCGGTGACATTGCCGTCGCCGGTATTGAAATGCACGCGGCCAGCGACATTTTGAGCGACAACGTTACCGTCGCTGGTTTCGACCTCGAGTTCGAGCTCGCGCGGAACATGCAGTTCAACTTTGATGGACTTGTGCCTAGAGCCGAAAAAGGAGAAATTAAAATGCGGCACTTTGACGCTGATGACGACGTGGTCGCCGTTCTGGCTTTCTTCGATGCGCACTTCGCTGGAGCTGAGTTTGTAACCCTCGGTGGTGACGCGGGCGTCAATTTGTTTTTGATCGGAGCCGATGATGGTGACGTCGCCATCGTCGGTGGAGACGCGGAGGTCGGCGCGAGCGCTGATCGGGTAGGTTTTGGACCAGTCGTCAGCGCGGGTGCTGGTGGCTGCGAGCGTCGATAGTGCGAGCATCGTGAGGAAAGTGCCTGCCAGGACTGTTCGGTTCATGGGTGTCTCCGTTTAAGTTGTGCGTCACAAAGAGATACGGTGTTCGTACTCTAAATGTTCCGTGACGTCCGTTTTGCCGGGCCAAGAAGTCAAAAGAGCCGGCGAGACGCCGGCGCTACTAAAACCTACGTCCCATTCAAAACTGTGCGTCCGTCGAAATTTCCGCCGGGCTGCAGGGCCTAGGCGGATTTGCTTTTGGCCGCCTTGGGCTTGGCGACGGCGGCGCTGGGCTTGGGCCTTAGGGCGGCTATGAATTCAGCGAGCGGGAGCGTGTTGATGACGTCTTTTTTTTCTAGCCAGCCGCGACGGGCGGTGATTACGCCGTACTTCATGAATCGAAAGTGAGTGGTGTTGTGAGCGTCGGTGGAGATCACGACTTTCATGCCGCGCTGTTTGGCCATGCGAAGGTGAATATCTTTCAGATCGAGGCGGTCGGGGTAGGCGTTGCACTCGACTGCGACGCCGTTTTTCTTGGCGGCATCGAGGACTTTTTCCATATCGTAATCGAAAGCATCGCGGCGAAGGACCAGGCGTCCGGTGGGGTGGGCGATAATTTGAACGTAAGGATTTTCGATGGCGGCGAGGATGCGGTCGGTCATCGCGGCGCGGTCGAGTTGCATGTAGGAATGGACGGATGCGACTACTACGTCGAGCTGCGCCAGGACGTCATTACTGAGGTCCAGCGTACCGTTCTTCAAAATATCGACTTCGATTCCCGCGAGCAGACGGATTCCGGGCACGCGTTCCTGTGCGGCGCGAATTTTTTTGATTTGGGCGAGAGTGCGCTTTTCGTCCATGCCATTTGCGACGGTGACGGCTTTTGAATGGTCGGTGAGGGCGATGTATTCATAGCCGAGGGCTTTGGCGGCTTCGCCCATTTCTTCGATGGAGTTGCGGCCGTCGGAGGCGGTGGTGTGCATTTGGAGGTCGCCGCGAATGTCTTGAAGCTTGATGAGCCTCGGCAGTTTTTTATTTTCGGCGGCTTCTATTTCGCCGGTCATCTCGCGCAGTTCAGGCTCGATGTAATCGAGGCCGAGTTTGGCGTAGATTTCTTCTTCGGACTTACCGGCGACGGCCTTGCCGCCTTTCAGCGTGGTCATTGCGTATTCGTTCAGTGTCCAGCCCATGTCCAGGGCGCGGCCGCGGAGGGCGACGTTGTGAGATTTGGAGCCGGTGAAATAAAGCAGGGCCGCGCCGAAGTTTTCCTTTGCAAGCATACGGACATCGACCTGGAATCCGCTGCCGAGCAGGACGCTGACTTTGTTTTCGCCGTGCGCTAGGGTTTGATCGATTCCGGGGTATTTCAGGATGTGTTCGGCAACGGCATCTACGTTTTTCTGCTTGTCGTGTCCCGGACGCATGGTGACCAGGAGGTCGATGTCGCCTATGGTTTCGCGTCCGCGGCGCAGAGAGCCGGCGGGGGTGACGGATTCGACCGCCGCGGCGGACTTCGACAATTCTGTATTTTTAATATAGGTAGCAAACTTCTCGGCTTCGTCTTCGGCGGCATTGAGTTTGAAACGGCCAGTCGAGCGCTTCGCCGATTCGGTGGCCTTTAGAATGTTTTGTTCGCTCTTTTCGCCGAAGCCTGGAAGCTCGCGGAGCTTGCCTTCACGGGCGAGCTTTTCTACGCCTTCAATTGTGGAGACTTGAAAAGTCTCCCATAGGAACAGAACCTTTTTCGGACCCAGCGACTGCAAATGCAGAAGCTCCAGCAGAGACGCGGGGTATTTTTTTAGGAGCTTTTGACGGAGTTTGTAATCGCCGGTCTGTAGGATTTCGCAGATGTGCTCGGCCATATTTTCGCCGACGCCGGGAAGTTCGCGAAGTTTCTTGGGGTCCTTGCAGATGTCCTCGATGCGTTCGTGAAGGCTGTAGAGAAGCTCCGCGACTTTTTCGTAGCTGCGATAGCGTCCGATTATAGCGCCATCGATTTCCAGCAATTGCGCGGTTTCACGGAGGATTCTGGCGACTTCTTTGTTTTCCATTTCTGTTCCTATTGGTTGGCGGTTACCACGCTTCTTGCCTGCTCGATGTCTTTCAGCACTTGCTCGCGCAAGGCTTCCGGATCCGAAAACTTCCGCTCGTCGCGGAGGCGCTTGAGGAATATTACTTCCATTTTGCCGGAGGTCAATTGCTCCGCGAAATCGAAGAGGTGCGATTCGATTGCTAAATTCCGGCCATTGAATGTGGGGCGGACGCCGATGTTGGTCACGGACCAATAGATTTTCGGTCCGACTACGGTGGCAGTTGCGTACACGCCGTTTTTGGGCAAGGTTTCTTGCTCGGTGGCCAGGTTCAAAGTTGGGACGACGAGCTCTCGCCCTTTTCCGGTGCCTGGGCGAATCTCACCTTTGAGCGAAAACGGCCTGCCGAGGAGCGGCTCGGCGTCAGCAACACGACCGTCGCGCAAGGCTTCGCGGACCGCGGTGCTGGAGACGATCACGCCGTTTTCGATGACCGGCGGCACGATAACGACTTCGAAATCGGAGCGTCTGCCGATTTCCTGGAGCAATTTTACGTCGCCACCTTGACGGTTTCCGAAGCGAAAGTTTTCGCCGACCAGTACAGTCTTGGCGCGTAGGGAGTCCACTAGAAATGTTTTGGCGAAATCTTCGGCGCTGATTTTTGCGAGTTCGGCATCGAATTGTAAAACCAAGGCAGCGTTGATGCCCATGGCGTCGAACGCGGCGAGGCGCTGTTCGAGAGTCATGAGGAGCGTGGGCGCGGCGTCCGGTCTGAGAACACAGGCGGGATGCGGATAAAAGGTGAGGACAGCGCTTTCCAAGTCGTTCGCGCGGGCGCGCTCCACCACGCCGTTAAGAATCTTTTGATGACCCAAGTGCACGCCGTCAAAATTACCGATGGTTACGACGGTGCGCTTGCGCGAGTTGCCAAAGCGCTCGATCCATCCTTCGGCGGAGTAGGCGATATCCAGGCGGAGAGTTGGCGCGAGGCGCATGCGGTGTTTCATTTCATCGCTCAGCATCAAACTTGCACCTCGAATTTCAGGCCGTCGTAGGACAATCGCACTTCCTTGGGCAATTTGGCGTTTGCTTGTTCGTGGCCGAGGTCGTGGCAGATGTGCGTGAACCAGGCGCGTTTCGGTTTCAGCTCGTTCACCAGGGCCAGCGATTGGTCCACGTTTGAGTGCATGGGATGCGGAGTGTAGCGCAAAGCGTCGAGAATAAAATCATCGAGGCCGCGCAAAAGGTCTTTCGAGCTTTCCGGCACGGAGCTGAAATCGGTGAGATAGGCGGCGTTGCCGAAGCGAAAGCCTAGAACGGAGGTTGGGCCGTGGTGCGCGGGGATAGGGATTAATCTTAGGCCGAAAAGTTCGAATGGGCCGTCGATCGTGTGCATTTCGACTCCGGGCAGGGAGCTGACGGTTGGAGCATCGTCGAAGATATAAGCGAATTGTTTGCGCAAGGTGGCTTGCGTTTCTAGCGATGAGTAAAGCGGAACTAGGGCGCGCTGCTTCAGGTTATATGGGCGAATATCGTCGAGGCCAAGAATGTGGTCGGCGTGGCCGTGGGTGTAAAGGACGGCGTCGAGCCTATCGAGTTTTTCGCGCATGGCTTGAAAGCGGAAGTCGGGGGTGGTGTCGATGACTATGTTGTGGCCATTGTAAGCGAGAAGCACGGAGGGCCGGGTGCGTTTGTCGCGCGGGTCGGGCGATTCGCAGACGGCGCAGTGGCATGCGAGCGTGGGGACGCCCATGGAGGTGCCGGAACCTAGAACAGTGAGTTGCAGAGTGGGCATTTAGAAATGGCGCGCAAAAGTGGATTTCGATTCATCGCTGAGAGGCATAACAGCGCCGACATTACTTGTAGCCTGTGCGGCAATTGCAGAACCGGAACTTCAGCGGCTAAAGCCGCTCGGGTTGGCAATATTTTATGTCGTGGCTAAAGCCACGACCCACAAAGAAAATGCGGAGATACCGCGCGAACTCCACAGCCTCCACAATCACAAATGCAGGAGTAAATTCACTCCAACAGATTTATTACTTAGCTTTGGCCTTCTTGGTCATGGCCTCGGCGGCTGCTTTTGAAATTTCCATGAACGTAAGCTTCAGGCTTCCTAGAACTTCGATGAGAAGTTGGTCGTCTTCCTTGGACAAATTTCCGCGGGTCTTTTCGCGGAGCGCGTCGAGCATGTCAATGACTTCGCGGGCGCCTTCGAGATCGACGAAAGGGCGGCCGGTTTGCGGGTCAGCCATTCCGCCGAGCATGGCGGCAGCGTTGCGGGTGAGGAAGTCGACCAGCATTTGAAAACTGCGCGAGGAGTGGCTTTGTTCTCCGGCTGGGGCTTCGGCGGTTTCTGGCAATGGCAAGTCGCCCTGTGCGCTGGGAGTTATTAGACCTGAGCCTGGATTGTCTTTTGGAGCTGAGTGCTGATTTGCGCCGAGGATGTCATATTCCGAGACGGCGCCTGCGGTGGCGGCTTTTGCGGCTGGGTTCGCGCCAGTTTTCGTTGTGGGATTGGGCGCGTTGGCGGCCGGCTTAGAGGGAGTCGCGGCTTTCTTCGCTGCGGCTTCTTTGGCGGCGGCTTCTTCTTCGCGGCGCTCGAGTTCGACGACTTCCGGGCGCAGATCGCCCTCGCCGGTGAAATGCCGACGGTCGATTACTTTAAAGGTTTCTTCTTTTTTGTGGTCCGCCACGGCGTGTCCTTAGGCTTGCTCGGATGATTGCACCACAGTTTAGCACCGGCTTACTCTTGGCTACAAGCGAAGCTGCCCCGGCAAAACTGGCACAAGGTGGAAAAGTGGAAACCATGATGACACTTTAGCATCCAAGCATTTTTCGAGTTGGATGGTCTATTATAGGGGGCAGCGATAGGGGGCCAATGGCCCCAAGCCCGCCTTGCAAGGTCTGCGGAGGAAAAAGTGTCATCGTCAGTGAATCCGATTGGAATTTATTACGAGCATCCGCGATGGTTTACGCCGGTATTTGCGGAGCTGGACCGCCGCGGGATTCCGTACGTGCGGCTGGACGCTGCTCGGAGTCATTTTGATTTGCGTCCAAATGGGAACCAACGCTACGGGCTGATTTTCAACCGGATGAGTCCCTCGGCATGGACGCGCGGGAATGCGCACGCAATTTTTTATACGCTTAACTACTTGGCGCATCTCGAACGGCTGGGGACGCGAGTGGTGAATGGCAGCCAGGCGTTTCGCAACGAGACTTCCAAGGCGCTGCAGCTTTCGTTGCTGCAATCGTTGGGACTGCCGTATCCGCGTTCGGTGGTGATCAATCACGCTAGTCAAGCTCCCGAGGCGGCGCGGGGGATGCGGTTTCCTGTAATTATCAAACCCAATATTGGCGGGAGCGGGGCGGGGATCGTTCGGTTCGACACTCCCGAACAGTTGGAAGCGGCCAGCAAGAATGGAATCGCTCTGGGACTCGATTCGACGGGGATCGTGCAGGAATTTATCCCGGCTCGTGGAGGGCACATCACCCGCGTGGAGACCATTGGTTACAAATATCTCTACGGAATTAAAGTGTTCACATCAGGCGAGACGTTTGACCTTTGCCCGATGGATATATGCAAGACCAATGACGGAGCGGAGATAAAGACGGTCTGCGTGGTGGAAGGGCCGAAGACGGGTTTGCGGCTGGAGGCGTACACCCCGCCTGCTCAGGTGATTGCGGACGTGGAGCGCATTTTCCGTGAGACCGCGATTGAAGTGGGCGGGGCCGAGTACATTATTGACGATCGCGACGGGCAACTTTATTACTACGATATCAACGCGCTTTCGAATTTCGTTTCCGACGGGCCTCGGGTGATCGGATTCGACCCGTTTGAGCGGTTGGTGGACTACTTAGTTCAGGAGAGGCGTTGATGCGCTACGGATATTGGCTTCCGATTTTCGGCGGGTGGCTGCGCAATGTGGAAGACGAAAAAATGCAGCCCACGTGGGACTACGTGTCGAAGTTGGCGCGGCGGAGCGAAAAAATCGGGTTCGATATCACGCTGATCGCGGAACTGAACTTGAACGACATCAAGGGCGTTGACGCTCCGTCGCTCGACGCGTGGTCCACGGCTGCGGCGCTTGCTGCCGTCACTGAGACGCTGGAGCTGATGGTGGCTGTGAGGCCTACATTTCATATACCGGCGCTGCTGGCCAAACAGGCGGCCAATATCGATCAGATTAGCGGCGGGAGAGTTTCGCTGAACGTGGTTTCTTCGTGGTGGGCGGAGGAAGCGAAAAAATATGGCGTGCATTTCGATCAGCACGACGATCGATATGCGCGGACGTCGGAATGGCTGGACGTTGTCGACAAAGCGTGGAAAGAGGATCACTTCTCCTATAACG
>Ga0302326_10020248_pt1 | contig 13704 bp, 13 predicted proteins | sample Palsa_T0_3_FD_202264 | JGI IMG/M metagenome (GOLD analysis project Ga0302326, IMG submission 202264) | Peat permafrost microbial communities from Stordalen Mire near Abisko, Sweden - Palsa_T0_3 | ecosystem: Environmental > Terrestrial > Soil > Palsa > Peat permafrost | place: Sweden: Abisko... | reverse complement strand
CAGGTGTCGCCGCGGTGGCCTGATAGCTGTCGCTGAAGTCGCGCAGGCCGCGCAAGGCGTCCTCGAGGTTGCGCTCCGAGCGCACGGCAAAAGCATTGAAGCCGCATTGCCGCAGGTAGAAGAGCTGATCCCGCAACACGTCGCCGATGGCGCGAAGCTCCCCCGAAAAACCGTATTGGCTGCGCAACAGGCGGGCGATCGAGTAACCGCGACCGTCGCTGAATTGCGGGAAGTCGACGGCGATCAACGGCAGGCTGCCGATGTCGTCGGCAAGCGCCTGCGGGTCGGCGTCGGGCGCGAGCCACACGCCAACTTCGCCGCGGGCGAGCGGCGCGCTTCGCTGCGCGATCCACCAGGGCAGCGGGACGATCGCCGGGTGGTCCGGCGCCAGCGCGCCGTTGGGCTGCTCCCGCCACAGCGTCCAGCGATCCTCGACGATCGCGCCGTCCTTAATGAGCTGCGGCATAGACGCGTTGCTTGAACGGTTCGATACCCAGACGGCGCACGGCGTCGCTGAAGTCCTCGTCCTCGTGCCGGTGCTCGATATAGACCTCGATCAAACCGCTCACCACATCGGGGACCGCGCCGGCTGCAAACGAAGGGCCGATCACCTTGCCCAGCGCTGCGTGCTCGCCCTGGTCGCCGCCGATCGAAATCTGGTACCACTCCTCGCCATTCTTGTCGACGCCGAGCACGCCGATATTGCCGACATGGTGGTGGCCGCAGGCGTTCATGCAACCGGAAATGTTCAAGGCGAGCGGGCCGATGTCATGCAGATAGTCGAGGTCGTCGAAGCGGCGCTGGACCGCCTCCGCAATGGGGATCGACTTGGCGTTGGCGAGCGAGCAGAAGTCGCCGCCAGGGCAGCAGATGATATCGGTCAGGAGCCCGATGTTGGGCGTGGCGAAGCCAAGGGCCTTCAACTCACCCCACAGCGCCGGCAGCGCCGATTGGGGGACGTCGGCGAAAACCAGGTTTTGCTCGTGCGAGACGCGCAGCGTCCCGAAGCTGTAGGCGTCGGCGAGATCGGCGACGGTGTCCATCTGGTCGGAGGTGGCGTCGCCCGGCGGGATGCCGGTCTTCTTGAGCGAGAGCGTGACCGCAGCGTAGCCGGGCACCTTGTGCGGGAAAACGTTGCGCTTGACCCAGTTGCCGAAGGCGCGGTTGTCGGCAACGGCGGCTCGGAAGCCGGCATCGTCGGCGGACATCTCGACATACGGAGGAGGGGTGAAGCATGCCGCGATGCGCTCGATCTCCGCGTCCGGTACCGTGCCCGGACCGCCTTGGCTGCGCTCCCACTCGGCCTCGACCTGCTGCGCGAAAATTGCCGGCGTCATCTCCTTGACCAGGATCTTGATCCGCGCCTTGTACTTGTTGTCACGGCGGCCGTAACGGTTGTAGATGCGCAGGATGGCGTCGAGATAGTTCAAGATTTCCGCGCGCGGCAGATACTCGCGGATGACATGGCCGATCATCGGCGTGCGGCCAAGGCCGCCGCCAACGAGCACCCGGAAGCCGACCTCGCCCAATGCATTTCTGACCGCGTGGATGCCGATATCGTGCACCAGCGTCGCGGCGCGGTCGGTTTGCGCTCCACTCACCGCGATCTTGAATTTGCGCGGCAGGTAGGCGAACTCGGGATGAAACGTCGACCATTGCCGCAGCAGTTCGCAGTAGGGTCGCGGGTCGACGAGTTCATCGCCGGCCACGCCGGCGAAGTGATCGGAGGTGATGTTGCGCACGCAATTGCCACTGGTCTGGATCGCGTGCATCTCGACCTCGGCGAGTTCGGCCAGGATATCGGGAACATCTTCGAGGCGCGGCCAGTTGAACTGGATGTTCTGACGCGTGGTGAAGTGGCCATAGCCTCTGTCATACTTGCGGCCGATGTGCGCGAGCTTGCGCAGCTGCGTCGACGACAGCAGGCCGTAGGGAATGGCGATGCGCAGCATCGGCGCGTACTTCTGTATGTAGAGCCCGTTCTGCAGGCGCAGCGGGCGGAATTCGTCTTCGGACAATTCGCCGCCAAGAAAGCGCCGCGTCTGGTCACGAAACTGGGCGACGCGCTCGGCTAGGAAGCGGTGGTCGTAGGCGTCGTAGCGGTACATACGCAGAGCCTACCGGCTCGTTCATATATGTAAAAGGAATGTCTGGCGATTAGATGATAGCAATCGGGTATATCGGCACGGCTGCCCGTCGGCGACCGAGACGTGCTCCCGATCACGGCGCGGCGCGTGCGTGAAGCACGGCCTGATTTTGTTCGGTCACGGGGCGCGCGATCCGCGTTGGGCGGAGCCCTTCGAGCGGCTTGCAGCGCGGGTCCGCACGCAGACGCAAGCTAAGGTGCGCCTGGCGTTTCTGGAGTTCATCGCTCCCGACCTCAACACCGCCGCAGCGGCCTTGATCGCCGACGGGGTGACCTCGATCCACATTGTGCCGGTCTTTTTCGGCCAGGGCGGGCACGTGCAGCGCGACCTGCCGAGCCGGATCGCAGCCTTGCGCGAGCAGCACCCGACGGTTGATTTCCGCCCGGTAGCGGCCATTGGCGAGGACGCCAAGGTCATCGAGGCACTGGCTGAGTACTGCCTGCGCGCGCTCGAGTAATCGCCCTGGAAGCGCGAGGGCGTCAGTTTGCGCCGGGCAGGGGTGCCGCCCCGGTCCCTGGAGGAACCTGAAGCCCCGGCACCCACGCGGACTTAGCCCGTGGATTGTCCGCCAGCGTCTCTGGCGCGGTCATTGGTCGCATTGGTACGCTCCTTGCGTTTCACCTGGCACGAGGAACGTTAAGCGGACTGTCCCGCCGGTGAGGCGAAGCAAGTTGATCGCGCCCGGCCGGCAAGCCGCCAAGGAGTCGGGTCATGGCTGCACGAGTCGATTTTTCGGGCTACGGCGTCACGCCGCAGACATTCGTTACGGAAGTGCTGGCGTTTCGGCAGCTGGCCGCCGATCCGACGCTCTCCGCAGATGACAAGAAGCGCGCTTACGGCCTGATCGTGCAGCACGCGACACTGCTCAACCCCCAGGATAGGGGCTACGAGGGGGCAGGGGTCGCACTCATGCAGGCGGCGTGCAGCTGGCTCGACGCGCAGACCCATTAGCGCGGGTTAGTCCGAACGGGCAACGCCCGATCAGAGCAAGCGCAGATCGGCTATCAAGCGATTTCTCAGCGAGCCGTTTGAAGCTATTGGTTTTAAATAGCAAACACGAAAGCCGTTACCCGAATCGCGTGCGCTGCCTGTCAGGGCATGCGCGAGGGTAGTGGGAACCCTCCGGAGTGAGAGCTTGGCCAAGCGGCAAGTCGGCGCGTCCTTAGGGTCACAGTGCGTAGCAATAATTTAACATAATAACCATTATGCGTCATTACGCCGGGACTGCTTTTCGAACCATTCAGGTCGACGCGCGCAATTGCGCCCTGTCCTCGGCGAACGCCCGTAACGCCCGATCCCGCTCCCGGGTATCGAAAAATTCGGTTTGTCTGAACCGACTCTCGATGACCGGAGCCGAAAGCAGACCCGCGAGCAGGCCGGCGCGAATCCATTCGCGGTCTCGCGGCTCGCAACGCGCATATTTCGAAACCGCGGCATCGTTGGGCTCCAGGAAGAACACGACGATGCCGTGCTCCAGAGCCACTCGAATGAGACGGTACTCCCACTGTTCGGGCAGCGTGGGAACCCTGGGCGAAATCGGATCCAGGTAGAAGCCGTGACGGGCTTCAAACGGACTTCCTGCTCCCAAGGCTCGTTGCAGCTCGAAGACGCGCTCCGGATCCTGGCGGCTGAAGCAATCGACGTCGATCGACATCAGCATCCGCGTTGGCACTTGGCTCGCAGGCATGATGCCGAGTATCGACAGACTACCGACTACGACGAATTCTGCTTCTCCGGTGAGGCGCCTGGCTTCCTCGAACAGCGTCTGCAAGTCGCCTAGTTCCACACCCAGGTCCAGGGCGAATTCTGGAACATTGCATCCTCCCATTCGCCGAACGATGCCATGGCCTGCCCCAGGCGGCGCGGTGGTAGCGCCAGGATTTCCGACCAGCGTTCAATGTAGTAGGGACTGCAGGAACGCTTGCTTCGCCACAGCGCTACCCTCTCCTGCGCCTTCGCGATCATGCTCGCGGCACATTGCTCGTCAGCGGTAAAGTCGACCGCAAGACGCAAGTGCCGAGCACGCTGTTGCTCCCGCATCGCTTGCTGCTCCAGGCGAGCCTGCAGCCGGGCGGCGTCGGGAGCTGCGCTATCGGACACGCGCGGCTTGAACTCGAGGGCTTCGAAGAGCCTGTCGAGCACGTCGGTTTGAACCGGCAGCGCTTTGCCTCCCTCCAGGCGGGATAGAACGGAACGCGAAACATTGGCTGAGCGTGCAAGGTCTGCCTGCCGCAGACCCTTTCTGGCTCGGTGGGCTCTGATGATCAACCCGAATTGGGTCGCGAGCATGGCAGTTAAGTCTCTTTTAAAATACTATGTACATTATAATGTACATTCATCGCGTTCGCAACCCTCCAACGCTCGGGCATGCGAGGGTACTCGGAGACCAGAGGACTCAGCGGCTGAAAGGATGGCCGGGAGGCTTCATTGCGACCGAAGCCAGCAGGTCCACTGGGTAAGGTCGGCAATCTTGTCCTGGGCGATAACGTAGGCCCCCAGCGGGCTCTTCCAATCTACGGGATCACCGTCGCGCAGACCGGCGACGCTGGGTATGTTATTGCAAGCGCTCTTGATGAGACACGTCGTCGCCGTCTCATGCAGCTCATAGCTCCTCGCTTCCGGGTGATAGAACCGGCATGAGACAAAGCGTGCATGCACGACGTGTGGATCGTCGGGATTTGCGAAACGATCCTTCATTGCCTTGATCTTGGCCGCCATTTTCTGCAATTTGGCCTGGGCCTGATCGCCGTCCATCCAGGCATAGACCGTGCTGCCATTCACGGCCACCCCTTGATTGGTAATCGCGTAGGTTCGGTCTCTGAAATACCACCATGGAGCCTCTCGGCAACGCAGCTCCTCGTTCAGCATGCAAACCATGAAGTCGTAGCCGCGCTTCAATTTGCCGCATTCAGTAATGATCTGGAACGTAAGCGCCCCGGTACTCTCGATGAAATAGCGTCCCTTGCCGGTATAGGCGCAATCGCCGCCGGCGTCGCCCGTGGGAAATTTGATGACGTAGCTGCTGCCGGTGGGCTTCCCGGCAGCCATCGCTTCGGCAAACCGGGGTTCCGGCTGCACCACCTCAATGGTGAAGGGTCGATCCGTCTTGTCGATGGCAACAATGGAAAGTCTTGGCGTGAAGATTCCGTCCCCCGGGTTGGGCAACGAATGCGCTGCCCCACCGGATAACCATGAAGGTGCGGGCAGCGTTTCCACGGCGGATTGCGAAGCCGCCGACGCCGGCGGTGCTGCAGCACCTGCGAGCATCATGGCCCAAGCGCCGAGGCAGGCAAGACGGCGAAGAGAAGGAAGACTCAAAGCCGATCCGACTGCGTTCAAAAGCGCAGCGTGATGCAGAACTGCGTTGTCTCGGCCCAGGCGGTGGGCGCTATCCCGAGGATTGCCCGCAAAACGAGCGACAGCGGGATCCACGCACGCCGGCCGTGATCGTGCTCCGCTGCCACCTGCTTGTCGCGGGCGCGTTCATCGGTCGCCTGTCGAAGGCGACGGCTGCCAGAGTTCGACCTTGTTGCCTTCCGGATCGATGAACCATCCGAAGCGGCCGTACTCGTGTTCCTCGACTTCACCGACGACTTGCGCGCCGCCTAGGTGAACCTGACCGAGCGCCCCGTCCAGATCGTCGACGATGAGGTTGAACATGAACTCGCGCGTCGACGGAGAAAAGTAATCGGTGTTGGCCGGAAACGGGCTCCAGACGGTGAAGCTGCGCGTCGGCAGCGTGCCCGCCGGAAACTCGACCGACGATTTGCCGTCGCCGATGCCGAGCCACTTGGCATACCAAGCCAAGAGGCGCTCCGGGTCCGGCGATTTGAAGAACAGCCCCCCCAGGCCGAGTACGCGTGCCATGTCCTCGTCTCCTCCTACTTCAATACGACGTTCGCGCGCACGGTCCCCGCCCGCTCCTGCCGTGCGACGACGTCAATGCGATCGCCCGGCTTGCCGCGGACGACCCATTCGATCTTGGCGCGGTCGTCGGTGACATGATAATCCGGCCAGAATGAAATGCCGGTGTGCTTGTAGGCTTTGCCCTCGAGCTGGCCAACTTCTTCCCGCCGCTTGCCCGTGACGAGCTCCATGCCCTTGGCCACAGCGATCTCCGCCGTCAGCGGCCGCACGACCTTGCGCTCGAGCGCCCGCTTGCTGCCGTAGCTCGGGAGCCAGCCCGTATTCTGCACGACCAGGCGCACACGCCACAGGCCCTCGCCGAGGGCGAGCGCATCGGCGGTGACGAGCTCAAGCCGCGGCGAGAGCAACGCCTGCCACAGCAGCCACTGCGGAAATCGCGCCAGCTCGCGTTCGAGGAACTTAAGCGGCGGGTTGACGAAGGCGTGAAAGCGATCCCAGCCCCCTATCTCGACGGGCCCCAGCTCCGGGTGATCGAAGCGCTTCCAGTCGACGTGCCCTGCCCCATCGAGCTTTTCTTCGCTCCAGCGAAATAGCCGCAGATCGTCGGCGATTGGGTGATCGCGGTACCAGTCGATGTACTGGTATTTCTCCAGCCCTGACTCGCGCATCGGGCACCAGATTTCCACCACCCAGCTGAACATGCCCAGCTGCTCGTAGATCCATTCGTCAAAGGTCCCGCCGATGACGGACTTCGGGTGGTAGCGAAACTCGTGAAAGACCGAGATGGCCGGGTAGCCCGTTAGCTCCGTGCCCTTGGCCCCGACGCGCTGGTAGTGCCAGAGGTCCTCGGCATGCATGTCCGCGTCGGGCAAGTGATCGAAGGGTCGCAACAAAACCCCGGCCCAGGTGTGAAACGCGACCCCACCGCAGATATTCGGATGGCCCAGGATGAAGTCCATCACGGATTGCGCCTCGGGTTCGGAGGCCGGACGCGGACCGGCGCCGAGCTGCTCGAACTCCTGCCGCCAGTTACCTGGGAAATTGCGATTTAGATCAAGCCCTTGTTTTGGCTTCTTCACTCTAAGGGTGAAGCCGTCGTAGGCCTCAAAGCGGCCTTCAGGGAGGACGCGGTAATAGCTGCCACCGACCTCGGTGGGCTCGCGTCGCACCATCAGCCGCGGCTCCTCCGGGTGCGGCTTCCACAGGCCATTGGAATCGGCGATGCGCATCTGCAGAATGCGCCCGTTGCCGTCGATGTCCTCGACCGTCAGGCCTTCGATCGCATCTTCCTCGTACGGGTAGCTGCGCGTGCTCGAGCGCACGAACTTCGGTTTGTCGGCGAGCGCCCATTCGGCCCCATCGGGATTGATGCGCGGGCAGATGTAGAAGGCGCGGGTGTCCAGAGCCCGGGTCACATCCGGGTCTTTGCCGTAGTTTTCAAACAGGTATTGCAGGAAATAGATGCAGGCTGCCGACGCTGCCACCTCGACCGAGTGGATGTTGCCGTCGACCCAGAACGCGGGCTTCTCGCTCCCTGGCCCGGTGGCCTGGTTGGTGACGGTAAGGAGCCAGATGTCGCGGCCCTCGTGACTGCGGCCGATCGATTCGATGCTGCACAGCCGCGGATGCTCGGCCGCAAACCGGTGCAGCACCTCGGTCAGCTCGGCATAGCGAAAGAAATGGTCGAACAGGATTTTGGGCATCGTGGGCTAAAAACGGGCGAAGCGCGCAGTGTGGCTTTGCCCGGCAGAACTCGTCAACGCCCGCGCCCAAAAAACCATCGGGCCGCGCAGGCGGCCCGACAAGCGGCGAGGGGTCACGCCGGTCAGATACCGGCATACCACTCGTAGCCGTTGTCCTCCCAGTAGCCGCCCTTGCCGCCGGCGATGTGGTGGAACGCGTCGACGAGTTCGATGCGCATGACGTACTTGGCGTGCTTGTAGCCCAGTTGGCGCTCGACGCGCAGGCGGATGGGCGCACCGTTTTTCACCGGCAGCGCTTCGTCATTGAGCTCGTAGGCGAGAATCGTCTGCGCATGGAAGGCATCGTCCATGTCGATGCTCTCGTAGTACAGGTCCGTCCCGTTATCGCCCATCGGATCGGCGCAGTAGAACACGGCAAAGCGCGCCTCCGGACGCACCTGCACCACGTCGAGCAGCGCCGAGAGCTTCGCGCCCTTCCACTTGCCGATCGCGCTCCAGCCCTCGACGCAATCGTGGCGGGTGATCTGGGTGCGGCTGGGCAGTTGCCGCAATCCGGCGAGGGTGAAGCTTGCCGGTTGGGTGACCAGCCCACTGACCTGGAGGCGATAGTCGGCAAATTCCCGCGCGGCCAGTGCCTCGTATTCGGCACTGTCCGGCATCGACGTGCCGTTGCTGCGAAACTGCGGTGAGCGGTCCGCCTCGGTGAATTCCTGCGCCATCGCCCGCCGCGGGGTGAGCAGGTGCTGGGCGGTTTCGGAGATCTTCTCGCCGCTGCCAAGGAGGCGCGGAAACCAGGTCGTGCGCGAGAGCGCGTCGCAACCGGACAGCGTCAGCGCGCCGGCCGCGGTCATGGCGCGGGCGAGAAAGCGGCGTCGCGGCGACTTAGCGCGCAGTTTCATCGCGCGCCTGCACATCGACCCGGTAACGCCCCGTGATCATGGAGCGAAGTTGGTTCCAGAAGCCGCTGACGATCACCTCGAAAACGTGAATGAGTACGAAGGCCACCAGCAGCCAGGCGACGACGAAATGGATGCTCCTCGCCGACTGCCGGCCGCCGACGATATCGACCCAACCGGGAAGGAAGGAATCGAGCCAGGGAGACATGGCGAAGCCCATCAGGATTACGAGGGGGAGGAGAATGAAAATGACCGCGAGGTAGGCGAGCTTCTGCAGCACATTGTAGCGTTTTGCCTCATCGCCTGCGGCATGGCGAAAACGCAGGTGGTCGATGATCGAGGCGCCGATCGAGCGCCAATCCTTTCTTGTGGGTGCCAAGTCGCGCGAAAGATGTCGCGACGCGATTACGTAGCCCAGGTAGCACAGGCCGTTGAGCACGAACACCCAGGCAAAGAACAGGTGCCAGCGGCGCGCCATGGCAAGCCAGCGCGAGTCGGGGATGGTAAGCCACGACGGGAAGGCGCGCGGAACCCGATCGCCCTCGTCTCCCGCGGAGGCACCCAGGACCCCGGTGGTGGTGAAGTTGTGCCCAAAAAGCCGGGTGACGCCCACCAGGTCGCCGTTGGCGTTCTCCTTAGCCGAGATCTCGAAGAACGGTCCGCGTCCGGTGTAGGACGATTTGCCCCAGTAGAGCGCCGGATGGGCGCTGAAGATGTTAAGGCCGCTCAAGAACAGGATGGTCAGCGCGACGACGTTGATCCAATGCATGACGCGCACCGGCAGCGTGTGGCGATAGTAAAGATAGGTGCCGGTACGAACACCGGCTGCAACGTTTTTCGTCGGCATCGCCAAGTTTCCCGTGGTTTGCGGCGCTCTAAGGCGTTACGTGCGCAAACGCCGCGGGCCACTCACAAACGCATTGTCGCGTTCGAAGAAGCGAAGCTTACGCTCGATTTCTCGGCTGATGCCGATCCGCGTGCTGCGCCCCACCGGGCCGACGCGACGAACCGGCGTCCCGAGCCACAGCGGGCCGGGCGCGCACAGATCGCGGCCATCGTAGCGTCGGTCGATGTCGAGCGCCGCCGCCAGGCGGCCCGGGCCGCGCGCGAGGTCGACCGTGCGCACGCTGCCGCGGTGCTCGTGCATCAGCGCGATGCCCTCAAAGGGCTCCAGCGCCCGCAACAGGACCCCTGCCCCCACGCCCGCACGCTCGCCGCTGACGTTGAGCGCATACCAGCAGCCGTAGACGAAGTAGACATAGGCGTGCCCGCGCGCGAGAAACAAGGTGCGGTTACGCGGCGTCGGACCGCGGTAGGCGTGGCCGGCCGCATCGCCGATCACGTAGGCCTCGGTCTCGACAATGCGACCGCTCATGCGTCCGCCCGGGTGGTCGTGCACGAGCGTCTTGCCGATGAGAAATCGCGCCAGCGTCGCCGTATCAAAAGGCAGTTCGGCGCGGCGTAGCCGCTGCAGTACGGCGGGCATGGACGGCGATCATACGGCAGCCGGTCTGACCGCTGCCGCGCCGCGGCGCGCTCCAGCTTAGGACCGACGCCCTACGGAACGCAGGTCAGGATCTGGTTAGGCGCCGTGCCGCTGAGCGTGAAGCTGGTGCAGCTCGGGTCGCTGTAGCCCAATGTCGACGGCTGCGCCGCACCGCCTGCGCAAATGAGCAACTGGTTGGGCGCCGAGCCGCTGAGCGCGAAGGCGGAGCAATTCGGGTCGCTGTAGGTCAAGGATGCCGGATTCGCCACACCGTTGACCGTCAGCGTGAAGGATTGCGCCGCATTGGGGGACACGCCGTTACTGGCGGTGAATTGCAGCGGATACGTGCCCGAGATCGTTGGCGTTCCCGCCAGCACGCCCGTCGCCGGGGTGAAGGTCACGCCATTGGGCAATGCTCCAGACTCGGACAGTGTCGGTGGTGGCGAACCGGTTGCAGCGACAGTGAATGTGCCGGCAGCGCCGACCCGGAAAGTCGCGCTGTTGGCGCTGGTTATGGAGGGCGCGGTGTTCACGACGGCGAACGCGTTCAGGTTGCCGCCCCCATCCTCCACGTACACGACACCGTTGGCGACGACGGGGCTTTGCCAATGAACACCGTTGCCTATGGTGACGTTCCACAGTGGCGCGCCGGTCGTCGGGGCGTATGCGGTCAATACGTTGTTGGCCGACACGTTGCCGTGGAAGTAGAGCACGTCATTGGCGATCAGCGGCGACGTGTCGGCGGCTTGGGATGAGAGTTTCCACTGCGTAACAAGGGAAGGATCTCCGCTGCCATCGACAGCCAGCTGCAAGCCGGAGAGCCCGCCGCCATTGCCGATGAAGATCCAGGTCGAACCGTCGGCGGGATTGACCCATATGCAAGGCTGACTGAGTAATTCGCCACCCTGCGGAATGTTCATGGTAAAGATTTCGCCACCCTGATGGCCGGGACCCGGTGTACCGCTGTCACTCAGGTTGTCGAGATCGAGCAGGCGCAGGATCGAATCCTTGCCTCCGAGTACCCCCAGGTGCTGCACGTTCGAATTCGCCGGCACGGGCAGGATGGCCACCGCCGTGCTGCCGATATCGGTGTCGCTCTGGTCCAGGCAGTTGACGTTGGTCGGCGTGTAGCTATCAAGCGGCTTGCCCGATCCGCCGCCGGTGCCGCTCGGATTGAGCGCGAGCAGCGATTCGCTCCACATCGTGCTGCCGTTCCACGTGCCTGACCCCGGGTTCCCACAGCTGGGCGGCCCGCCACCGTCGGTAGCATTGCCGGTGGCGACGTAAATCTTGTTGTTGGCCGCGTCGTAGACCGCGCTCGGCCGCCCCCAGATCGCCGAACCGTGACCTGCGCAGCCGCTGCCCGTGATCAGCGCGGTCTGATTGCTGCACATCGCATTGAACACGTTGGCAGCCGCCGTGCCCAGATTAATGGCCGACAGGTGCCCCTGGTAGGAGCCCGCGTCGCCGGGGTAACCGCCGTGGGCCACGTAGAGATAGCTCGTTCCGCTGACCGTTGCGGTCGCGAGCGGCGCCGAGGCTTTTTCTATGTTCGTCTTCAGTGTTGTCTGGACGGGCCAACCGCCGGTCTTCACTTCGATACCCGTTCCGACCGGGAATTTATGCGCGGAGCCGTCGAGACCGTAGCTGTAAACGTACAGCCCGTTGGGATCGATGGCCGGCGACGTGGTCATGAAAGGACTGGAACCGGTTAACTGCTGGCTCCAGACAGTCGCGCCGGTCTGCGCATTGAGCGCAACGATCCATCCGTCGGTGGTGTTTACAAACAGGAGATCCTGGACGCCCGCGGGGGTCGTCACGCCGTGCAGCAGCACCGGCGCGCCATCGGCGACATTGGGCAGGCTCACCTGAAACAGCTGGGTCAGGCCAGCAACGTTGGCGGCGCTGATCGTCGTTTCGGACGTATTGTTGCCGCTGTGCGCCGAGCTGCCGTTGAACTGCAGCCAGTCGTAGGCCGTGGCGGGCGTCGCCACGAACGCAACGCCGAAAAGCGCGACGACCCTGAGCAGCCAGTGGAAGCGATCGCTCATCGCGCGGGCTAATGCCAGGTGACGGTGATGGAGGCAGCCGCGCCGGTTCCGCTGCTGTTCGTTCCTTGTACCGTATAGGTGACTGACGTCGCCTTCGCTTTTTCGACGACGCAAGTCGCCCCGGCGCGGGCACAGGTACCACCGGTCCATATGTACTTCGTCGGCGCGTTGCTGCAGTTCGCGGTGATCGTCGCCGATTGTCCGACGCCAGGCGACGGCGGGGTGACCGTGGGCGCGCAAACCGGCACGCCGCCACCACCACCCCCACCGGCCACACAGGTGACTGTCTGGTTGGGTGCGGTGCCGGAAAGGACATAGCTGCTGCAATTGGAGCTGGTAAAGGTCACGTTCGCGGCCGTCGCCAGAGGCGACTGCGCGAGCGCGGCGATCGCCGCTACCGCCGCCCAAACCGCGGATGCGCGCCATGGCGCCAGAAGATCACGTGTGTTCACCATTTCGCCTCCCCGATTCCTGCCCACGCCAAAGGCGTCCATCGCTAACGATGCAACCACCATGCCCGATTCGCCGCCGGCGGCACGCAATGACATTAGCATAGCAGCCCGAGGCTGTGGAAACCATGTCAATCACCAAAGGGCCCACCGCGAGTTCTTCAAGTCAATTCGATTATTGTGTTGCTAAGTTGCTTATTTATAACACATTAAAACGGCGTCAGCGAGGGGCAGAATCGCCCCAAGGGCAGGACTCGACGGGCGCTGATTTCGGGTATGAGTCTGGGCGATCGAGTGCTGGCCGCGCATTCCCAAGACGCGCAGCGCGAACGCGCCGCGGCAGTTATCGACGCGCGAGCAGCGCCGCCGGATTCCGCAATCAGTTGGTTTGCAGCAGGTCACGCGTATGCTGCGCGATCATCCGTTCTTCGTCGGTGGCGATCACCCAGGCCGCAACCGGCGATGCGGAGGTAGAAATGCGCGGTCCATGCCGCAGGTTGGCGGCCGAATCAAGTTCAACGCCCAACCAAGCTCCCTCGCGACTTACGCGTTCGCGAATCGGCGCCGCGTTCTCGCCGATACCGGCGGTGAATACGATTGCATCGAGGCCACCGAGCGCCGCCGCTAGCGAGCCCAGTTCGCGCCCAATGCGATAGCAGAAGAGCGCAACGGCTTCGTGCGCCGATGCGGCATCCGATGCCAGCAGCTCGCGCATGTCACTCGAGATCCCTGAAACGCCGAGCAGCCCTGAGCGCCTGTAGATCAAGTCCTCGATCGAGCGCGCGTCCATGCCATGCTCGTCCAACAGGTAGAGCAGTACACCCGGGTCGAGACTCCCACAGCGGGTACCCATGGGCAGGCCGTCGACGGGGGTGAAGCCCATGGTCGTGGCCATGCTCTTGCCTTCCTGCAGGGCACACATGCTCGCCCCGTTGCCGAGGTGCAGCACGACGGTGCGTCCTCTCGCCGCGCGCGCATCGTACTGTGGCAATACCGAGGCGATATATTCGTACGACAGGCCGTGAAAGCCGTAGCGGCGAACGCCCGAGGCGGAAAGTTCGCGCGGCAGCGCGAATGCCTGGGCCACAGGTGGCTGAGCGCGGTG
>Ga0302326_10020247_pt1 | contig 13704 bp, 15 predicted proteins | sample Palsa_T0_3_FD_202264 | JGI IMG/M metagenome (GOLD analysis project Ga0302326, IMG submission 202264) | Peat permafrost microbial communities from Stordalen Mire near Abisko, Sweden - Palsa_T0_3 | ecosystem: Environmental > Terrestrial > Soil > Palsa > Peat permafrost | place: Sweden: Abisko... | reverse complement strand
CTGGCGTGACCGCAGCTACGGGCTCACCGGCACCGGCCAGGCCACCGCCCTCGCCGCCCTGCGGGCCAGGGCCACCGGCCCGCGAACGATCCCATGGTCCTGACCTGCCACGAGCACAGCATCCGAGGTGCTGGTGCATGTATCGCAGAGCCCGTTCACCGCGCGTTTGCAGCAGGTGTTCAGGGTCGCGCGGTGAACTGGAAGCCGCGGGCCCAGACCGGGCCCGGCGGGCCGCACGGCCCGCGGAGAAGGAGCACGATAGATGAGCCCGCAGACGGATCTACCCGCCGGTACGGGGAAGGCCGGCGTCGGGCCGCGCGACGACCTCGAGTTGCCCCGTCCCTGGCGGCTCATCCTGACCGCGGGCTGGAACCTCGCCGAATCCCTCGGCCTTCCTGTCGCCGGATATCTCGTCGGCGCGACCCTGGGCGGACGGGCCGCCGGGATGGTGGCCGCGACTGGCGTGATCTGGCTGACCGTGGCCGTGCGCAAGGTGGCGACAGGGAGCGTCCCCGGCCTGCTGATCATCTCGGCGCTGGTGCTCACGCTGCAGGCGGCCCTGGTGGTCGCCACCGGGAGCATTCTGGTGTTCCTGCTCCAGTTCCCGCTGGCCAATCTGGCCTTGGCCGTCCTGTTCGCGCGGACCGCACCCACCCGCAAGCCATTGGTGGCTCAGCTGGCCGCCGAGGTGGTGGGGCTGCGCCAGCCGTCTTCTCGTCCTCCCGGGCTGGACCGGTTCTTCCAGGAGGTGACCTGGCTGTGGGCTGCGATATTCGCGGCGTCGACTGCGGGCCTGGCCGTGGCGATGGCCATCGCGTCAGCCCAAGTGGTTGAACTACTCACCACCGCCGTCACCCTAGGCGGCGTCGTCGCGGGAGCCTTCCTGTCCGCCCTCTGGTTCGTCCGGGTGCTGCGCCGTCTCGGCCTGCACGTCCGTTTCACCCAGCGCCCCGTCCCGGCCGCGCCCTGAGCTAAACGCGAGGGAAAGCTAGCTGCCAGCTGCGCGGAACCTGAACCCGTCCATGCGCCGTCTGGGTGCGGAGCTTCCCGGGATGGAAAGCAAGCCGGAAAGGTCAGCTATCAGAATTATCGTTCCCGGCATGTACGAACAGCTCAGCCGGTACAACGTCACCGTCACGGTTTCACGCGACCAGGACGGCGAGCTTCCCGACCCGGTCGCGTTCGCGGTGGCGGCCGACGAGGCGGCATGGCACAAGTCCGCCAGCATCGTCAGCGCGCACACGGACGACAGGATCATCAGCATCGTCACGGTACACGCGCCAGACCGGCACGCGGCGGTGGCCGTCGCCCGCGCCGTCGTATCCGACGCGCTCAGGTATCTGGCCGTAGCCCGCGCTGCCCGCGCCGAGTCGCAGGCTCCACCCCCGTCGGCCGCCTGAGCCAGGAGCCAGCGCGCCATCCAGCCCGCCGGATCGATGTCCGGTCCACTCGGCTAAAGAAGTGCCTTTTTCCGGAACGACCGGTGGTACTTGCCGTCAAGACAGCAATCCCCGGCCGGATACGGTAAGCCAGCCCAACCTTCCGCCCCTGCCCGGCGTCCTAAGGGCATGAGCGTTCGACGTGACACCCGGCCGGGCAGCGGATGGTTCGTGCGAGGGACGATCGGCGTGGCCGCGGCCCTGGCTCTAGCCGGATGCGGTTCCTCACCCAAGGCGGCTCCGGCCAATGCAGCAGCGAAAACGCTCCCGGCGGCGTCCGCGCACGCCACGGCGAGCCAGCCCCCGGTCGATGCGGGGATCGAGGTGTACGGCAACTGCAAGACCCCGAGCGTGGAACCCGCCGAGATCGTCCTGGCGTGCGCCGACTACAACGCGCTCCTGGAGGCTCTGCACTGGACCAGCTGGACCGCCACCAGCGCCACAGCGGTCGGGACCTTGGTGTACAACGACTGCACGCCGAACTGCGCTGACGGGCATTTCCATCATGTCCCGGGCACCCGGGTCACCCTTACCGTCCCGGCCCGAACGGCCGGCGGGCAGCACGTGTGGTCCGAGGTGCAGGAGAATCCCGAACCCCCGGGCTATGAAACGGGCCCGTACCACGGCGGCCCGCAGCCCCTCCCCAAGGGCCCGATCTGACCGCACCAGACGGCTCGTCATGACCCTGGCGAGGCGGCCAGTCCCCGTGGAGGGGCTTCGTGCTGAGCCGTAACGTTCCCGGAACGGTCCCGCCGTAGTCTGCACAATATGAGGTACGCGCTGATGACCGGACTGTTGACGGTGGGGTATGCGGGACTGGTCCTGCTGGCCACCCAGGTGTTCAGTTTCCACACGCCGGTGGCCGTAGCCGCCGCTACGGTGATAGCGGCGGTGCTGTTCAACCTGCCGCGCCGTCGCCTGCAGCGGGCGGTGAACCGGCGGTTCCACCGGCTGGCATGACACGGTCCGACTGTGGCCGCGTTCGCGGCACGGCCTGCGGGCCCGGCGGCGGTCTCAGGCTGCGGCGCGGGACCGGAAGTTTCGCTGGTAGGCGTGCGGGGTCACGTGGTTGATCCGGGTGAAGTGCGTGCGCATCTGGTGTGCCGATCCGAAGCCGCACGAGGTCGCGATGCGCTCGATGGTGTCGTCGGTGTTCTCGAGCAGGTCTTGCGCGCGGCGGACTCGCTCGGCGCACAGCCATTGCAGCGGCGTGGTACCGGTCGTCTCGCGGAACCGCCTGGCATAGGTGCGAGGGCTCATCATGGCCTGGCGGGCGAGGTCCTCGACCGTCAGCGGCAGTTCGAGGTGCTCCCTGGCCCAGTCCAGCGATGAGCCGAGACCCTGGGCGCCGCTGGCGGCCAGCGGCTGCTCGATGTACTGGGCCTGACCGCCCTCTCGGTGCGGCGGGATGACGAGCCGGCGGGCCAGAGTGTTCGCGATCCTGGTGCCGTGGTCATTGGAGACGATGTGCAGGCACAGGTCCAGCCCGGCTGCTGATCCGGCCGAGGTAAGGATCTGGCCGTCGTCGATGTAGAGCACGTTGGGTTCGACCCGGACGGCTGGCCACCGCTGGGTGAGCTCGCTAGCGTGCATCCAGTGGGTGGTGACGGTGCGGCCATCGAGCAGCCCGGCGGCGGCGAGGATGAAGGCGCCGGTGCAGATGGAGGCGATCCGCGCACCACGGTCGTAGGCGGCGCGCAGGGCCTGCAGCAGCGCCTCGGGCACATCGCATTGCCTGTCGGCGCAGCCAGGAATGATCACCGTGTCCGCCTGGCTCAGCTCATCCAGCCCGAACGAACCGTCGAAGAGCAGTCCCTCGGCGGTACGGACCGGACCGTCCTGGACCGCGCACAACTGCAGCTCGTACCACCAGGGCACGGAGAAGTCCTCCCGGCCGGGTTCGAAGACCTCGCACGGGATGGCCAGCTCGAACATCTGCAAGCCGGGCGTGACGGGGATGGCAATTCGATGCATGGCAGTAATCTACCTTAAGTTGTCGATTCTGCCACTCGCGGCGCCGGCCCGGTGGGCCGAGGATGGGAACATGACCAGCAACGGCACCGCAGTCGATACCCGTAGCCCAGTCCTGAGCTGGATCGCGCTGGCCGTCGTCTACCTGGTGTGGGGATCGACCTACCTGGCGATCCGGGTCGGGGTCGGGCATCTGCCGCCGCTGTTGTTCGCCGGCACCAGGTATGTCATAGCAGGCGCGCTGCTCTACCCCATCGCCTTGCGGGCGACGGCGAACAGCCGCGGATCAGCCCAGGACAGGGCAAAGCCCGGTGCCAGGGCGTGGGTCGCCGGCGCCGTCATCGGCATCCTGCTGCTCTTCGCGGGCAACGGCGGCGTGACCGTCGGGGAGACGACCCTGCCCTCTGGCTTCGCCGCCGTTCTGGTGGCTACGGTGCCGCTCTGGATGATCCTCTTCGCCTGGCCCGTCCGGCATCAGCGTGTCACGCTCCGGTCTGCCCTCGCCCTGGCCGTAGGGCTCGGCGGGGTGATCATCCTGGTCGGCGACGGCACGGCGTCGGGCCGCATCTCGGGCGTGATCATCGTGCTCGGCGCGGCGGCCGCCTGGGGCTTCGGGTCAGTCTTGAGCCACCGGCTCGCCGTGCCGAGCCATGCGATGCTGGCCGCCGCCATCGAGATGCTCGCCGGCGGCGTGGTGCTGCTGGCCGTGGGCGCCGGTTCCGGGGAGTTCTCCCGCATCCAGTGGTCCTCGGTTCCGGCCACGTCCTGGATCGCCCTGGCCTACCTCATCGGTCCCGGCTCGATCCTTGCCTTCACCGCCTACGGCTACGCACTGTCCCACCTTCCCGTGACCACCGTCTCCACCTACGCCTACGTCAACCCCGTCGTCGCCGTGCTGGCCGGGATCCTGTTCCTCGGCGAGCAGTTCAGCTGGCGCGAAGGACTCGGCGCCGCCCTCGTCCTCGCCTCGGTCGTCATCACCCTAAACCGATCCCGCAGCGCATCACGCCCGGCCCCCGCTCCTGACGGCGAGATGCCCGAAGCGGAGACGATTCGCCAGAACGCAGCTGCACTCAGCCGACGCTAAGACGGCGCCCAGGGGCAGTTCCTGACGGAAATGCAGAACCTCCTGCACCCCGGGCTCGCCGACGACACTAACTTGCCATGACGCAATCGACTCGGTGATCTATACCGGCTTTCACGGAATCCAGTAGCGCGTGCCGATAATGGCATCTGGTCACTCCGGTCCCTTTAGTGCGCGGCCGATATCTGCGCCGAGCCGACCGAAGCTGTGCCGCAAATCGCAGCCTTCTCCGGGCGATGATCTGTAAAGGCGATCACTGGCGCGACCCGCTGCCGTTAGTTTAAAATTACTATCCAGGACGGCGTGGCATAAGCCACTATTGTCCCGAATGGCCAGATTTTCCGGCAGCGGGGACTAACTACGGGACTCGGGTCAAATAGGGGAGGGTCGGGCCGGTTCCTTGGCGGCCTATTTTATTAATTCCTGGAGGGGTCGCATTGACCAGTGGGAATATCATCTGGGCCGGTGTCACCGGGAAGCGGTAATACCAGATCGGAGAGAGGGGGTTTCATCCTGTGGTGACGCCAGATCTCAGGAAGCTTGCCGCGCCGATGGTCGCGCAAGCCTCCTCATTCGTGGCTGTCCTGGTCATTGGCGCATTCATCGTGCCTTCCCCGCCGGGCCATCACCCGCCCCCGCCGAACGCCCCCGTGCCGGAGGTCGGGCTGACCGTCCAGGCCCACCTGAATGGCAAGCTCCTGCCCGGGAAACACCGGGTGACCGTGCTTCAGGACGGGACGCTGACCAGCGCCGGAGCAAGCCACGTGACCGACGGGGTCGGGACCGTGCGGGTGCCTTCCGGCTCCTACCAGGTCTGCCTCAGCGCACCCGGCCTGCGGAGCGCTAGCACCGGGAGCGCATCCACCCTGCCCGGCTGGATCTGCCAAGCCGCGGGGGTGCGGGCCGGTGTGGGGCCGGTAACGTTCCAGCTCACGGAGGGCCCGTAATGAGGTGGCTCAGCCGGGCGCGAGCCCGGGGCAACCCGCCTCCGGTCGGGTGGTCGTTCCTGATCCTTGCTGCGGCGGTCATAGGCGGCTTGGCCGCGGCCGAGCTCAGGCATGTGCCGCTGCTCGCCGCACTGCTCGTTCCGCTCGCCTTCGGCAGCCTGACTGTCTACGGCCTGGCCCGGTGGCCCGGACGGCAGGGGACTCCGCCGATTCCGCCGATTCCGCCCGACCCGATTCCGCCGAGTCCGCCCGACCCGAGTCCGCCCGACCCGATCTCCCAGCCCGAGGCCCGGGTCTGGCTGCAGCCGATCCAGCCGCCGTCGGCCCCGGATGGGCAGTGGTGGCAGCAGGCCTACGGTCCGGCTGGCTCGCCGGGCCAGGCCGCCCGGCCGATGCCCGCTCCCGACCTGGCCAGTTACCTGGCGTCGACCGTCATCGCGCAGTGCCCGAACTGCGGGGCCTTCGGGCTCGAGGTCAGGCATGCGCCGGGCGGCTCAAGCTGGAGTTTTCGCTGCGACTCCTGTGATCATCGCTGGAATTGGCGGCCAGATACGCCCTGGCCGCCGGTCCACGTCATGCCGGGTCGGCGCAACGCGCCGCGCCCGCCCGCACCCTGATCCGCAGGCCGGTGCCCGACCGCGCCGGCGAGCTAACGGAGGCATTGCCAATGTATGACCGAGTCATCACCAGGAATGAGCCCGGCTGCGTCGTCTTCCTGCTCGATCGCTCCGATTCCATGAAGCAGGCATGGCACGGCGGCCCGGAGACAATGGCCGAGGGGGCGGCCGCGGTCCTCAATGAGATCCTGCTGGATCTGTGTCTCATGGCCCAGAAGGAGCCGGGCCGGGCCCTGCATTATTTCGACATCGGCATTTTCGGTTACGGCCTGCGCTCCGTCGCTGGCGGCGAGGGCGTGGAGTCGGCCTTCGGCGGCTCCCTGCAGGGCCAGGCGCTCGTCCCGCTGCCCGTCCTGCGAGCGAACCCGCTCGCGGTGCAGCAGGTGTCGTCGGTGGACCCGGTCGCGCCCTCGAGCCGGGTACCGGTGTGGGTCCAGCCGGTGCACGGGTACCGGACCCCGATGTGCCAGGCCATCGCGGTCGCAGGAGGCCACGTCTATGACTGGACCGCCGCTCACCCGGACTCGTTTCCGCCGATCGTCATCAACATCACCGATGGCATGGTGACGGACAACCCCTATGAAGGCGCCGACCTCGGTGAGTGGGCGAAACGACTGACCAGCATCCAGACCAGCGACGGTTCCGCGCTGCTGTTCAACGTCTTCCTCTCTCCGACCGGGGAAAACGGGAAGCTGTTCCCGGCGTCGGATCACGGCCTGCCGGAGCCGGGCCCCGACCTGTTCCGCATCAGCAGCCCCTTGCCGCCGCCCATGTGCGCCAACGCGGCCAAGGCGGGTGTGTACATCGAATCGGGAGCGCGGGGACTCGGCTTCAACGCCGATCACCCGATGCTGGCTAAGTTCCTCGAGATCGGCACCAGGGTCGTGGTCGGGAATTGACCCAGGGCGCTGAGGAAGGTGTACATCCAGACCGTCGTGTTCAGCGAGCCCAAGGCCGGCAGCGCGCCGGAGGAATGGGAGGACGGCGCCCTGGCTGGCGTCTCGTTTTCACCGGCCCGGCCCGGACAGGCCCCCTCCCAGGTCCGGTACGTGGTGGCCGACGGCGCGACCGGCGGCTACGCGTCGCGGCAGTGGGTGAACCAGCTGGTGACCTGCTTCGCCCCAGACAACCCCGCCCTGGGACCCAAGCTCGAGCGTGCTTCCATGCACAGCTGGCTCGAGTGGATGCAGGATCTGTGGGCCGAGAATCCGCCCGTCACCCTGGACGTCATCGATAAGCTCAGGTTCGAGCAGGTGGGTTCGTTCGCGACCTTCCTCGGCTTCGAGTTGTCCGGGCTGGACGGCCCGGACCCTTGGTGGCAGGCTGTCGCGCTCGGCGACAGCGTGCTCTTTCACGTCCGGGCGGGCCGGCTGCTGGCGGTCTTCCCTCCGCTCGGGCCCGATGACTTCAACTCGGATCCCGACGGCGTGCACAGCAAGCCGTCCAGGCTCAACTGGATGAGTGACCACCTTCTCCTCGGCCACGGCGTACTCGTCCCGGGTGACCTCCTTTTCGCGGCGACGGACGCGATGGCTCACTGGATCACCCGAGCTGTCATCCGCGATGCGGCCAAGACCTGGACAACCCTGTCCGAGATGGTTCATCCCGCCATCTTCACGCGCTTTGTCCAAGACCACCGCAGAGCCGATAGCGACGCCGAGGCCATGAAGAATGACGACGTGACGCTTATGCGCCTGCGAATACTCGCCGGCCAGCCCTCGTATCTCCTGGTGTGCCTATGAACGAGTACCCGAGCGCTACCGATTACTACAAGGCAGTGCAATCCCCAGCCCATTGCTTCACCATAGAAAGGCTGCGGACCGCCACATTCGCCGAGGACGAACTCGGGCTGCCGATCGCCGCCAAGGGCAGCAGCGCCGTGGTGTTCAAGGCCGAGGTCGACGGCGCGTCCCAGGCGGTGCGCTGCTATATCCGAAGCGATGCCTCGAGCCACGACTGGTACGGAGCGCTCGGCAGCTATCTGGCCAGCCATGGCGACCTGGAGCCGCACCTGCCCGCCACGCTCTGGCTCGACGAGGCGATCCGGGTCAAGGGCGCGGCCTGGCCGGTTTTGCAGATGGGCTGGGTCAACGGCCGGACGCTCGAAGAGTACGTGAAGTTCCTCGTGGAGGGCTCCAATGTCACCGCCCTGACCGCGCTGGCGGCCCGGTGGCGTGAGCTGGTCGCCCGGATGCAGAAGGACGAATTCGCCCATGGCGACCTGCAGCACGGGAACATCATGGTCAACCAGGAAGGACGGCTCTGCCTGGTCGACTTCGACGGGATATGGATTCCCGAGCTGGCTGGCCTGCCCGCGCCGACCGAATTCGGTCACCGGAACTACCAGCATCCGGGCCGTCAGGGGCCGAGCGGCTGGGGACGCTGGGACGACACCTTCGCGGCCCTGGTGATCTATCTCTCGCTGGTCGCCCTGGCCAAGGATCCGGGGCTGTGGCCGGTGCTTTACAACAAGGACAACCTCCTGCTCGAGCAGGCCGATTTCCGCTCCCCGTTCGCCACCCAGGCCTGGGTCAAGCTGGCCGCGCTGCACGACGAGGAGGTCGACCTGCTGGCCGCGCGGCTGCAAGAATGCTGCGCCCTCACCTGGATCCCGGACCAGAGCCTGGAGACGCTGCTCGGGCCGCGGCAGCCGACGGCCGTCCCCAGCCCGGCGACCGCCACCCGGCGCTGGTGGGACAGCGAGACCGCGGTACCCACGGCGCAGGCGCCGTCGTCGTGGCAGTGGGCGGTAAAGTCCGCGGCACCGGCCGCCGCGGCACCGGCACAGCCACCCACGGTGGTGCTGCCCTCGCCGCCTCCGCTGCAGTCGTCGTCGTCATCCCGGCCCACCGCGCCCGGGCCGGCCCGGGTTCCTGCGGCGGGAAAGGCGCGAGCGCCCGCGGGGGAATCATGGTGGGCCCAGCCTGCCGCCAAGCCAGCCGCTGCTCAGCCGTCCCGCCCGTCGGCATACCCGGCGCGGCAGGTCGTCGGGGGCTTGGTGCTCGGCGCCGGGATCGCGCTCGTCATCATCGGGATCATGATCCACGCTGCGGCCGCGATCATCCTCGTGCTGGCCGGCCTGGCCGCCGTGGCCTGCGGGGGAGTGCAGTTCGTGCCCAGGAACACCAGGAGCGGCCAGCCGCCGGGTCCGACCTGACCAGTCAGCCGCTGGTCACGATCCAGTCCATGTCACTCCAGAATGTCACCAGATCGTCGCCATCGGTCCCGTCCATGACGCACATGACCATTTGCTGATCTTCGGTGCTGGCGATGGTCGGATTGCCGTCGCCGTCGCCGTCGCCGACGTACTCGGTTACCGTTCCCGAAATCCCCAGTGAGTTATTGGTATAAGTCGACTGGCACTGCGAGATGAACTCCCCGAAGTCTCCGTTGCTCGCGCACGAGGTCGAGAAACTGTCGTTCTGGAAGAAGGTGCTGTAGCCCTGGTCCAGGGCGCTGGTGCTGGCGAACAGGTAGTACCAGAAGGTCTGCGCGGCCAGTCCCGGCACGGAGGAGCACTCTATCGCCGCGATCGAACCGTACGAGTTGTTGTCGGCGACGCACGTCCCGCTCTGGACGCTGGCAGGAATCAGGTTCTGCAGGGTGGCGCTGGGTGCATTCGCGTCCGGGTCGGGGTCCGGGTCCGGATCCGGGTCGGGGTCGGGGTCAGGGGCCGGATCCGGCGCCGCGTCCGGGGATCCGTCCGCCGCCGCGTCGGGTGATCCGTTCGGGCTCCCCACGATCACCCCCGGCTGGGGTGAGTTCAGGGCAGCAGTCTGGGCACCGGAAAACGGGCTCAGATGCGCGGTCGCCGCGACCACCAGGTAGGCGACGGCCATGGCGACGAACGCGCCGATGCCGAGGACGGCGCGGTTGGGCCCGGTCGGCCTGGCCGGCGGGCTCGGGATTCCGCCCGGCGGCGGGTAGCCCAGCGCCCAGGCGAACTCGCTGACCACCCATCCGCAGGCGGCCGTATCCAGCCCGTGGGCTGCGGCGACGGTCGCGGCGACCGACCGGATCGCCTCGTCCAGGCTCCCGCTGGCGGTCCGCTCCCGGAGCAGCGCCGGCACATCGGACCGGGCCGCGCTGCCGATGAGGATGTACTCGCCGGGCAGGCCGGCCAGCCGGTCCCGGCAGATGCCGTCCAGAGTGGCGGGGTCCGACAGGACCTGCGGCCCGCGCTCGGCCACCGCCGCCTGCAAGGCCCTGCGGGCCTGACCGTCGGGGTCAATTATGTGCCCATTTCCCTCAGTCATAAAGGACCTCCCCGGGCATGTTAAGGCGGCACGGTACCATATCGGGGCCCGGAATCGCGCGGTAGCAGGTGATCGCGAACCTCGAATTCCGCAGCAGCCACGGTTTGCCAGCCGCGTCACAGGAGTAACCCCCGACAGAACCAGGTTTGGCGATCCCGGCTCCGCTCGTTCTGCCCCATTTGCCGCTTCCGGCCACTCCGGAGACTCATTACCCGAAAAGACCGGATAATGGTGATTTCGGTACATTGGCGGGCCGTAGGGTCCGGCCCGGGAAATACTTGCCTACGGTCATCCATTTGGCTGACCTCGCCGGAAAGACACGTTGATCTTGGTGTCCACCGAAAAGCTACCCGGCGCCCGTCTTATGGCGCGGATTCCTGCGCTCAGGAATGGCTTAGATGCATTGTGATAAAAGAATCACTCTTGTAAAGTCGTCGGCATGCATTCCTCTCCCACGCCGGGAGGTTCGGCATGGTGGCAGCAGCCCGGTCAGCCGCAGGCGCCGGCCGCTCCGGCATGGGTGACGGGCGTTCCGGCGCAAGCGACCGCACCCACTGCGCCGCCCGCCGCCGCGCCCTCCACCCAGCAATGGTGGGAGCGGTCGAAGGGCCCGCTGGGGCCGCCGCCCGCCGCTGCGCCCTACCCTGCGGCGCCGGCCGCCCCGCTGGACATCCGCGCGCTGCTGCATCCGTCCGAGCACTCCCGCCTGGTGCTCGCCCTGAGCGTTTCCCTGCTCGTCTTCGCCGTCGTGGCGCTCAGCCTGGTGACCAGCGGCGGCTCGGTCGTCCTGATCGAGATCATCCTGCTCCTCATCGCGCTCGGGGCCACGATCTGGTTGTCCCTGCAGATCGCCCGGTCCCGCCTGCTGGGCGGGGCGGTGCGCGTCAGCGACGCCTCGCTGCCTGAACTGCAGTCGGTCTTCGACGAGATCCGTGCCCGGCTCGACTACCACCAGCACGTCGACGTCTACGTCACGGAGAAGGTCAACGGCGGTTCCGCCATGACGAACTACCTTGGCACCCGGATCATCCTGCTCGAGGGCGGCCTGGTGGCCGAGCTGCTCGAAGAGGGCCACCGCACGGAGCTCATCTACCTGATCGGGCGGCACATCGGCCAGCTGAAGGCCAGGCACCAACGGCTGCAATGGATCCTGATCGTCATCTCGGTGATCGACTCGGTGAAGTTCCTCCAGTTCTTTCTCGCCCCCTATTTCCGGGCCACGGCGAAGTCCGGTGACCAGATCGCCGCCGTTTGCTGCGGCGACATCCGGGCCACCGCATTTATGATGAACCGGCTCCTGGTAGGCAAGGAACTCGGGCCGCGGCTGGACATCAAGGGCGTCCTGGACCAGGCGGTCACCGTGCGGAGCCGGTGGCTGCCGCGGCTGGCGCAGCTGTTCCAGAACGTGCCGCACGCCACCAACCGTTATCTCAACCTGCTGGCGTTTTTCGCGCGAACCGCCCCCGCTGAGATCGAGGCCTGGCGAGCGACCCTTGACCCGGGTACGGCGTACCGGCTCGAGGCGGTGCTCGACACAACTCGCGGTCGGGAGTGGTAGGCCGCGGTCCGCTCGGCTTAAGAAGTGCCTTTTCCCGAACGAGCGGTGGTACTTGCCGTCACGCAGCAATCTCCGGCCGAATACGGTGAGCCAGCCCAACCTCCCGTTCAGCCCTTTATCGCGTACTTGCTTCCCAGTCTTCGAGCTGGCCCGGCAGTTCCTCCGCCGAGGTGAACCTGACTGCCTGCAGCCCCAGCGCCGTGGCCGCCAGCGCGTTCTCGGCGCGGTCGTCGATAAACAGTACGGACTGGGGCGTTGCGCCTAGGTCATCGAGCACTGCTTCGAATACCGCAGGGTCGGGCTTGGCCAGTCCTAGCCGGCAGCTATAGAAACGACGATCGAAGCGGGGAGACCATCCGCTGTGGTCGATTGCGGTGGCGAGCGGTTCGGGGGCATTCGAGAGCAAGGCGAGCCGCACGCCTGCGCGAGTCCCGAACTTGATCAGCGCGGGAAGCGTCCGCGGGTTGAGCGTCATCCCCCCGGCGACGTCCACCCGGACCATCGCCTCCACCAGTTGCGGCTCAGCCTGGAGTTCGTGGCCAAGGACAGCTGACCAGTAAGCACGGTCGGACTGGCCGAGGTCATAGGGCGGGCGGTATTTCCAGTACCGGCCGCGGAACTCGTCCGCCTGCTGTCCGGCGAGATCCGCCAGTTCACCGATGGTCTGAGCAGGCAGAGGGGCCGAGATCACCTCGCCGTAGTCAGCCAGGACCCAGCGCGTCATGGCGCGCCGTCAGATCTGGCTGGAGAGGCGGTGCTGAATCACCAGCGCACGACTAGACACGCCGGACCTCCACCGCGGCGGCCTCGAGCTCCGCTAGCGGCTCGGCCGGGGCGGACGAGTCGGTCACCACGATGTCGAACGCGGCCAGCGTGCCGGCCACCGCCAGGGCCGATCGCCCGAACTTCGCCGCGTCTGCGACGAGGATCCTTCGCCCGCCCGCCGCGAACAGCGCCTGCTTCACCGCGGCATCACCAAGATCGTGAGCCATGACGTGCCCATCGGCGGAGATTCCGCAGCAGCCCAGCACGACCGTGTCGAACCGCAGTGCCGCGATGCTGGCCAGGGCGAGCGGGCCGGCCATCGCCAGCTCGCCCGGGCGGGTTTCGCCGCCCGGCATCATCAGGCGCACCGAGGCCGAGCCGGCCAGCGCCATCGCGGCATGAAGCGACAGCGGCATGGCCGTAAGCCGCCGGCCGGCCAGCACGCGGGCGACTTCCAGCACGGTGGTGCCGCTGTCCAGCCCGACCGCCTCGCCATCAGCAATCAGGCCCGCGACATCGCTGGCGATGCGCTTCTTCGTATCGGGGACGTCGAGTTCCCTCATGGCGAACGGCAACTCCTCGCCGCGCATCATCAGGTTGACCGCACCGCCACGTACCCGCCGTGCGACTCCGCGCTCGACCAGGACATCAAGGTCTCGCCGAACCGTCATCTCGGCGGTACCGAACTCAGCGGCCGCCGTCGCCACGTCGACCCGGCCATGCCGCCGCAGTGCCTCGACGAGCTGGTTGATCCGTGCGGCTGCGTCCATGGTTCTTAACTTACATCATTTATGTTCGTTCGCACGAAAATAATGTGCGTACGCAGCGGGGCCAGCCCCGGTCCGCCCTCCGGGCCACCCCGATCGCGCGCATCGTCCCCGTCATGCATCCGCAGATCCGTTTGGCGGGGGGTCTGCCGGGTAGCCGCCGATCCTGTCAACGTCCGCGTCGCCCCAGTCCCCGGTGACTCAGCCGCTCACGCGCGTGAGCGAGTACCCGGAGATGCCATGACTGCCCGCCCTGAGCCCACGTCTGCTCCGTCGCAACCCCAGGCCCGGGGGGAGATC
>Ga0302326_10020244_pt1 | contig 13706 bp, 14 predicted proteins | sample Palsa_T0_3_FD_202264 | JGI IMG/M metagenome (GOLD analysis project Ga0302326, IMG submission 202264) | Peat permafrost microbial communities from Stordalen Mire near Abisko, Sweden - Palsa_T0_3 | ecosystem: Environmental > Terrestrial > Soil > Palsa > Peat permafrost | place: Sweden: Abisko... | reverse complement strand
GGCCAGCGGAATGGTCAACCACCTCGGCATCGCGTGGCAGTCCACTCCCATCGCCGCGATCGACCCCGATGACTTCTACGACTTCCAGGTCAACCGGCCGGTGATCGACGTGGTGGCAGGGAAGACCGAGCGCCTGGTCTGGCCGACGACGCGGCTCTCCCTCGCCCGGGGCTCGGCCACCGGCCTGTCCCGCGACCTCGTGCTGGTGCACGGCGTCGAGCCGAACATGCGCTGGCGCGGGTTCACCGACGAGCTCATCGGCGGGCTGTCCGAGCTCGGGGTTGAGATGCTCATCCTAGTCGGGGCGCTGCTGGCCGACTCACCGCACACCCGCCCGGTTCCGGTTCAGGTCAGCAGCTCGGACCCGCAGCTGCTGCGCGGGGTGGGGTCGGAGCCGAACGACTACAAGGGATCCTCGGGAATCGTCGGGGTCCTGCAGTACACCGCCGCCGAGGCCGGCATCCCGACCGTCTCGCTGTGGGCCTCGGCCCCGCACTACGTCGCCCAGGCGCCGTCGCCGAAGGTCACGCTGGCGCTGCTCCGCTCGGTCGAGGACGTGCTCGACGTGTCGCTCCCGCAGGGGGACCTGCCGGAGGAGGCCAGGGCCTGGGAACGCGGCGTGGACGAGCTCGCCCAGCAGGACTCCGACGTGGCCGAGTACGTGCGCACGCTCGAGGAGGCCAAGGACGCCACCGACCTGCCGGAGGCGTCCGGTGACGCGATCGCGCGCGAGTTCGAGCGGTACCTGCGCCGCCGCGGCGACACCGGGGACAGCGACGAGTTGTAGGGCGAGGCGGCGCTACCGCGCCCGGGCCGCCACCCACGGCGACAGGCCCAGCAGGTCGGTCAGCGCGGCGACCCGGGTGTCGGCGCCGATGGACCCCGCCCCGGCGTCGCCCTTGTCCGCGTAGCGCAGGTCGCCCCGGCGGAAGGCGACGCCGAGGTTGGCCTGCCCGGCCAGCAGCCGGGCCCACGCCTGGGCGGATCCGGTGAGCGACCAGTCGCACTCCTGCCCGGCCTCGCCCAGGCCCGCCGAGACCGTGCCCGCCGCCAGGTCCAGCCGCCACCAGGCGTCCGCGTCGGCCCAGGCGGGCCCGTTCACGAACAGCAAGACCGATTCCCTCGCGCGAGTCCCGTGGGCCCGGCCGAACCGCTCGTCGACCCGCGCCAGCCCCGCCCTGACCCGCTCGTCGACGGCGAGCGCCCAGTCCGGCAGCGCCGCGGGCGCCTGGCTGGGCTCGCCGGCAGGCTCGCGGCCGGGCTCGCGGGCGGCTTCGCGGCCGGCCGACCGCGGCGGATCGGCCCTCCGCGTCCGCAGATCGGCCGGTTTCGCCCCGGTCCCCCAGCGCTCGCCGACCCGCAGGTAGCCGAGCACGTCGGCCAGCTCGTTGACGCGGGCGAGCAGCGGGGCGGGTATCTTCCCGGCCGGCATCGTCCAGCCTCGGCCGACCGAGTCGGCGCTGACCCGGCCGGTGTTCCAGATCTTGTAGTCGCCGGGGCCGAACCGCTGATGCTCGGGGCCGAAGCAGCGCGCGACGATCCCCGGGTCCGGCGCCGCGCCGATGAACGCGAGGATCCGCGCGATCTGGCCGTCCGGGTCGGTGACGAGATCCTCGTACCTGACCGGGAGGCAGCGGTCGGTGAAGCTCTCCTCGGCCGCGACGATGGACGTCGTGTAGTCCAGCCAGTACCTGGCCAGCGCGGCGACGTTGTTGTCGGGCGGGCTGCCGATATAGGGCTCGAACCCGTAGCTGGTCAGACCCCACGGCGACGCCTCGATGCCGGACGCGATGACATCCATCGGATGCCGGTAGAGGCAGACGAACCGGGCATCGGGCCAGACCCGCAGCAGCAGTCCCGCGTGCTGGGCCGCCCCGAGGCTCTTGTCGCAGTACCGCCGCTTCCCCCGGCGCCGCAGGTAGGACGTCATCATCGGGTCGAGGCTGCGCCGCAGCCCCTCGGCCACCGGCGCCGAGATCGCGGCGTCGGCCGAGTTGCCGTTGGCGGACTGCCCCGACGGCCCGGCGTCCTCGATCACCGTCCACGCGGTCGCCAGCTGCCTGGCCAGCCAGGGCAGCCGGGTCTCGGGCGGGCAGGCCAGGTCCGGGTGGGCGTCGAGCAGGAACCGCAGCAGGGTCGAGCCTGACCGGCCGGCACAGAGCACGAACACGGGGTCGTCAGCGGCCCGGTCCGGCCCCGCCTCGCCGCCGTGCATGCCCGCCTCCGCCTACTGTCCCGCGCCGCGGCCGACCCCGGCGGCTAGCTCGAGCTGTTGCCGGAGGATCCGCTGAGAGGATTGGCCGAGCCCTTGGTGCCGCCGGTGGCGGGCGCGGTGGTCGTGCTCTCCCCGGTGCCCGCGCCGTGCGAGAAATTACAGCCCGCCAGCAGGCCCCCCACACCGAACGCTAGCACCACCTCGCCGCCGACCCGCAGGAACCTGCGCCGCCGCAGGGCGCGGTCCCGTTCCTCGTCATCGTGGTCAGCCAGGTCGTCCATAGGGACGAAAGTACCGCAATCCGGCTAGCGCGAGTAGGGGCCGGCGGTCAGCGAAACGGCAGCTCTCCGACCGCCCGCGGCCGGCGGCGGAGCAGCCAGTCCCAGAAGCCGCGGCGGGGGCCGGTGCGAGCGCCGCGGACGACGAGGTTGCCGTGCCGGAGGCTGCCCGACGCGCTCACCAGCAGCCTGACCGGGACGCCGGCCTGGTGGTGCACGCGCTGGCGGATGACGCCGTGCCCGACCGAGACGCTATCGACGTCGACCACCACCCCGGGCGGCACGATCAGCACGATGTTCCCGTGGCCGACCGAGATCGCCAGGTCGAGCGTCGGCTGGCTGATGACGGCGGCGGAGAAGTCGATGACCACGTTGCCGTGCCTGGCCTCGACCGTCAGCCGCCGCGGGACGACCCAGGCGCCGTCGCGCTTGATGGTGCCGTGGGTGATCGCGAGCGCCACCAGGTCCTTGGCCTCGACGGCGGGAGCGGGCCGGGCGCCCGCGGCGGCGGGCAGGTCGGCCAGCACCACCTCGAGCTCGCCGTATGTGCGCGCGGTGAGCGCGGTCTCCAGCCGCTCGTCGAGCTCGTCAGCGGTCAGGCGGCCATCCCCGGCCGCGACGCGGAGCTGCTCCGCGACCTGGTCGCGGTCCTCGTGCGAGACGCGCAGGTTCCGGTTGTCGGGGGCCAAGTCTCCGGGCATGTTTTGTACTGTAACGCCCGGTCGAAGCGCTCCCCGTCCTCGCGGTCAAAGTTCCCGCCGCAAGTAGTCGCGCAGCGGCGGGCCGTCGTCGCCGCCCAGTGCCGCTAGCAGCAGCTGCAGGCCGTCGAAGGCGCTCTCCCCCAGCTCTTCGCGCAGCTGGCGTTCGATGCCGCGGGCCGCCTTCCGGTGCGCCGCGAGATACTCCCTGGCCCGCGGCGTGAGCCGGACGACCTTCTCCCGGCCGCTCACCGCTGAGTCGCTGACCTCCAGGTAGCGGAGATCACGGAGCTTGGCGACGACCTTGGCCGCTCCCTGGCGGGTGATCCCGAGTTCCCGGCCGATCTGCGCGATTGTCACGTCGGCGGAGGCGGAGCAGATGCGCAGCACCCGCCCGTCGGGAAACCCCCGGTCATCGAAGCCCGCCGCTGCCATCGCCGCGTCCAGACGGCGGTGGTAGCCCACCCACGCCCGTCGCAGGGCCGGGCCGAGGCCGACGGCACGCGGAAGGGGCCCTCCGGTTTCGGCCGACCCGAATCCGCCTGACGGCTCGCCTGGTTTCATCGACGCCGATCTCCTATAATGACAACCATGGTTGACAATCTAGCAGATCGCAGGATGGCGGTGCTCGCCGCGGTGCTGCTCGGGGCGTGCGGGCTGGCCGCGTGCAGCAGCGGGGGCGGGGGCGGGGGCGGCGGCACCGACTCGGCCGCCACCGGCTCCGCCCGCCCCGCTGCCGTCATCCCGGCCGCGGTCTCCCCGGCCGCGGCCCGCGCCGCCGTGTTCACCTTCGGGGTGGCCGGCACCCAAGGGCCCGTTCTGCAGACCCGGCACGAGGCGCCCGCCCCGATAGCCGGGATCGGCGCCAGCGTGACCCAGATCGCGACCTCCAACTCCGATACCTACGCCCTCACCTCGGCCGGCGCCGTCTGGGCGTGGGGCGTCGGCAGTTACGGGGAGCTCGGCAACGGCACCACGCCCCTCGACACGCTCACGGCGGTGCGGGTGGACTTCCCCCCGGGGGTGACGATCACCTCGCTGCCCGACCCGATGCCCTTCGACGGGGGCCTGGCCATCGACGCCGACGGCAACGCCTGGGCGTGGGGGCTCGACGCCACCAACGATCTGTGCCTGCCGGGCGGGACCGCCGTGCTGTCGCGGCCCGAGAAGATCCCGCTGAGCGACGTCACCCTCGGCACCGGGGCGCGGACCCATTCGCTGTTCGTCTCCCACGGCACGCTGGACGCCTGCGGCAGCGGTGAGTTCGGCGAACTCGGCAACGGCTCGACCACGTCGAGCGCGGTTCCGACACCCGTCCGCGGGCTGCCCAAGGGACCGGTCAGGGCGCTGACGTCGTCGTGGGGCGGCTCGGGGGCCCTGATGGCCGACGGCTCCTACTACGACTGGGGCTACAACCAGGCCGGGCAGCTCGGCAACGGGACCGCCGCCGACAGCGCCGTCCCGGTCCGGGTGGATCTGCCGACGGCGGTCAGCCGGGTCTTCCAGGGCGGCAGCGGCCCGAACAACGGCCAGACGATCGCCCTGCTCGCCGACGGCTCGCTCTGGACCTGGGGGAACGGCGCGTACGGCCAGCTCGGCGACGGCCGCGCCGACAGCTCGACCGCCCCCGTCCGCGTCACGCTGCCCCGGGGGCACCAGCCGGTCGCGGTCGCCTCCGGCGGCTTCGCCTGCTACGCCATCGACCAGTCCGGGCGACTATGGGCCTGGGGGCGTGACGACGACGGGCAGCTCGGAACCGGCAGCAGCGGGCCTGACCAGCTCAGGCCTGTCTCCACCGGACTCATGCTGACGCAGATCTCCTCGACCGCGCAGAACGCGGCCGGCCTGGCCGTCGACGCAGGCACGAGGGCAACGGGCGGATGAAGAGTCGGCCGGGCCCGTTCGGGATGACAGGCCGTTGAATTTTAATACGGGGGCCACGGGACGGCGGGCCAGTCCTGCGGCGGGTAGGGGTGCGCCCGGCTGGCCAGCAGGACCTCGACCCGCGAGAGCGTGGCGGCGATCTCCCCCCTGGTCAGGTGCTGGCCCAGCTCCTCCCCGAGCCAGCCCCCGGCCATCTCCTCGGCCAGCCGCCGCAGCACCTCGACCGACCGGGCGGGCAGCGCCTTGCCCCGCCACTGCCAGAGCACGGTGCGGAGTTTGTACTCCTCGGCGAAGCAGATCCCGTGGTCGCAGCCGTACAGGTGCCCGTCGGCGACCGGCAGCAGGTGGCCGATCTTCCGGTCCGCGTTGTTGATCACCGCGTCGAAGACGGCCATGTCCCGCAGCCCGGGGTGGTCGAACCGGCGCGACAGCGAGATCAGGTCGGCGTCCGGCTCGATGTCGATCCAGAGCTGGCACATGCCGGGGCCGAACGGGCCGTCCCGCATCACCGTCGGCGGCACGAAGTTCCACCCGGCGGCGCGCGAGACCAGGTAGGCCGAGACCTCGCGGCCCGCGAGGGTCCCGGTCGGGAAGTCCCACAGCGGCCGCTCGCCCGCGATCGGCTTGTAGACGCAGGTCGCCTCGGTGCCCGCTTCCTTGATCGTGCACAGCAGGGTCGCGTTGGACGCCTCCACGATCCGGCCCTGCACGGTCAGCGTGCCCCGCTCGAGCAGCTCGAGCGCCTCGCGCTCGCCCTCGGGGAGGTCGGTGTCGCCCGCCTCCCCGGCCGTCGCGTTGTCAGGCACGGCTGGCCCGATGGCCGTTCTGCCGCGGGCAGACGTGCCCGGAGGCGTCCAGCGGCAGGCCGCACAGCGGGCACGGCGGCCGACCGGCCGCGACCAGGCTGAGCGCACGGTGCGCGAACGCCCTGGCCGCGCTCGGCGTGATCCGGACCCGAAGCACGCCGGGGCCGTCGACCGGGATGTCCTCCGACAGCGGCTCGATTGGCGCCTCGCTGTCCTCCTGGGCCTCGATGACCACCCGGTCGCCGTCGCTGTCCCAGGCCAGAGCGATCGCGCCGACCCGGAAGTCCTCGGTCAGCGGCAGGTCGAGCGGGCCGTCGTCGCGCAGCGACGGCGGTGCGTTCTCGGGGATGTCCTCCGCCGCCCCGGTGCGTCGTAGCACCTCGTCGAGAAGCTCGTCGAGGCGTTCGGCCAGCAGGCTGACCTGGAACTTCTCTAGGGCGACGCTGGTCACCCGGCCCGCCGAGGTGGCCTGCAGGTAGAACGTCCGGTCACCCGGCTGCCCTACCGAACCGGCCACGAACCTGTCCGGCGGGTCATAGTAAAAGACCGGCATGAGTCCTATCCTTCCGCACTACCTGCAGTACTACCCGCGCCGCCGCCGATCACGGCATCGCTGCTGTCACTGGCAGCCGGTCGCGGCAGCAGATCGGCCACCCCGCCGCCGGTGTCGTTCAGCCGGAGCACGAAGGGGCGCAGCGGGGTGTAGTTGATCACCGTCAGCGAGCACGGATCGGCCACAATGCGCTGGCACTGGTCGAGATGGAGGCCGAGGGCGTCGGTCACGATCGCCTTGATCACGTCGCCGTGCGAGCAGACCAGGTACGTCGCGTCCTTGCCGAGCCGCTCGTTCCAGTCCCTGATCGCGGTCACCGCCCGGTGCTGCATGTCGAGCATCCACTCGCCGTCGGGGCCGGGGAACCTGACCGCGCTCGGGTGGTTCTGGACCACCGGCCAGAGCGGCTCCTTCGCCAGCTCCGCCAGCGGCCTGCCGGTCCAGTCCCCGTAGCGGCACTCGCCGACCCGGTCGTCGACCACCGGCTCGGCCGCCGGGGCGTGCCCGTTCCCGGCCGCGATGAGCTCCGCCACGGTCTGCCTGCACCGGTCGAGCGGGCTGGTCACGATCGCGGCGAGCGGCACCGGAGCGATCCGCGCGCCCAGCGTCCGCGCCTGCGCGCGGCCCCGGTCGTCGAGGCCGATGCCTGGCGTCCAGCCCGTCAGGAGCTGCCCGGTGCTAGCGGTCAGGCCATGCCGGACAAGCAGAACAGTCGTCACGTATCCCGACTTTAGAACATCGCAGAGGCGGCGTGGTCTTTACGCCGCCTGCCTACATCGACGGAAGGACCCTAACCTTAGCCACCGCATGCGGGTGCCGCGCCCTTCGCGGCGCCCCCGACAGCAACCACAGGGCTTTAACCCCCGGCCGCAGCACACGGGGGTGCCGCGCCCTTTGCGGCACTCCCTGCCAGGGGGTATGGGGGGGCGGGAGCCCCCCATGCCGGGGGGTTGGGGGGGTCGCCCCCCGGGCTAGCAGAGCTAGCAGAGGTTGTACTCGCAGTTGCCAAAGCTCACTAGGTCGCCGGGGGTCACGCTGACCTTTCCGCGGACCCGCCAGCCGTTGACGCGGGTCCCGTTGGTCGATTCCAGGTCGGTCAGCAGCCAGCCGTCCGCCGTCCGCTCGAGGGTGGCGTGCCGCCGGGAGACGGTCATGTCGGCGATCGCCAGATCGCAGCTGGCGTCCCGGCCGATGCTGAACTGCTCGGCGCTGCCGCGCGGGAACTGGAGCGGCAGCGGCCGCCTGACTCCCACCGCCTGCAGGCTGGTCGTGACCCGGGCGGGCGCGGCGGCCGGGGTCACCGTGCGCGGCCCGCCCTCGTGACTGTCGCGGGCGGGGGCGCCCAGGCCGGCCACCCGGGACCAGGCGCCGCGGAACCAGCCCGCCACCGAGCGGCCGCCCGCCTGCAGGGCCGAGACCCGCGGCGGATCGCTCGGCAGCCCCTCGAGCAGCGGGGACAGCTCATCGTGCTGCCTGGCCTGGTAGGCCGCGTCCATCCGGTGCAAGAAGGTGTCGTGCGACAGCCGGCCGGCCACGAACTCGTCCTTTAGACGACTCGCGACCTGGTCTCGATCGGCGTCGGAGGCGCGCAGGCCGCCGGGCGTCGGTCCCGCCTCGGCCGGCGTTGGGCCCTCGGCCGCAGAACCTCCCATGAAAGCGAGTATCAGGATCAACCGGCCGCTGCGCAAGGTGAACAGTCGTAACCGTCGCCGCCGCCGCCCCGGCCGGCTACACGCCGACCGCGTGCACGCCCCCGTCGACGTGCACGATCTCCCCGGTGGTGGCGGGGAACCAGTCCGACAGCAGCGCCACGCAGGCCCGGGCGGCGGCGTCCGGGTTGGCGATGTCCCAGCCCAGCGGCGCGCGCTGCGCCCACACGTCCTCGAACTTCTCGAAGCCGGGTATCGACTTGGCCGCCATCGTCTTCAGCGGCCCGGCCGCGACCAGGTTGACCCGGACCCGCTGCGGGCCGAGGTCGCGGGCGAGGTAGCGGGCGCAGGACTCGAGGCCGGCCTTGGCCACGCCCATCCAGTCGTAGCCGGGCCAGGCGACCGATGCGTCGAAGTCCAGGCCGACGACCGAGCCGCCGTCCGGCATCAGCGGCAGCGCCGCCATCGCCAGCGACTTCAGCGAGAAGGTGGACACCTGCACCGCCTTGGCGACGTCCTCCCACGGGGTGGCGAGGAAGTTGCCGCCGAGCGCGGACTGGGGCGCGTTCGCGATCGAGTGGACCACCCCGTCGAGACCGTCGACGTGCTCGCGGACCCGGTCGGCGAACGACTCGAGCTGGGCCACGTCGGTCACGTCGAGCTCGATCACCGGCGCCTCGGCGGGCAGCCGCTTAGCGATCCGCGCCACCAGCGTCGGCCGCGGGAACGCGGTCAGCACCACCGTCGCGCCCTGCTCCTGCGCTACCCGCGCGACGTGGAAGGCGATCGAGGCGTCGGTCAGCACCCCGGTCACGAGGATCCGCTTGCCGTCGAGAATGCCCATCACGAACCAGCTTTCGTGGTCATATACAGGGAGATTTGCATCATTTAATGGCCCATGCCGAGGCCGCCGTCGACCGGGATCACGGCCCCGGTGACGTAGGCGGCGTCCGGGCCGGCCAGGAACGCGACCGCGCCCGCGACCTCGTCGGCGGCGGCGTACCGGCCGAGCGGGACGGCGCCGATGATGGCGGCCTTGCGCTCGTCCGACAGCACCGCGGTCATGTCGCTGTCGACGAACCCGGGCGCGATCACGTTGGCGGTGATGTTGCGCGAGCCGAGCTCGCGGGCGAGCGAGCGCGCCAGCCCGACCAGGCCCGCCTTGGACGCCGCGTAGTTGGCCTGGCCGCCGGAGCCGTAGAGCCCGACGACGGAGGAGATGAAGATCATCCGGCCGCGCCGCATCTTCAACATCGGCCGCACCGCGCGCTTGGCGACCCGGTAGGCGCCGGTCAGATTGGTGTCGAGCACCTCGGTGAAGGACTCCTCGCTCATCAGCGCGAGCAGCTGGTCCTTGGTGATGCCGGCGTTGGCGACCAGCACCTCGACCGGGCCCTGCTCCTTCTCCACGGCCGTGAAGGCCGCGTCCACCGACGCCGCGTCGCGCACGTCGCAGCCGACCACCGCCAGCCCGTCCACCGGCTCGCCGGACCTGGAGGTCACGGTGACGCTGTCCCCGTCGGCCGCCAGCCGCCGCGCGATCGCCAGCCCGATTCCCCGGTTCCCGCCGGTCACTAGCACCGAACGTGCCACGTCTACCCCACATCCGAGATCGATCAAGTTGCCAGCCGAGGGTACCGCCATCGGGCCGGCCGCACGCTGCTAACCCTGCCCGGCCGACGCCGGGCCGCCCCCGCGAGCCAAAGCGCGCGCCGCTGCCGGCGGACTGAGGAGGGCGGGAGGGTGGGAAGAGGAAAAGGAGCGCAGCGACTGACCGACGAGGGAGCAGGCAGTGGCTTCAAGCGTGCGGCGGCGAGCGGGAAAACACAGTGCCGGACCGTACGAAATGTCCGGCCGGACCTTTGTAGCTATCCGCCAGATAGGACCGGTCGGGGCTATGCGCTAGGGCATGCGGCGCAGGGTGAGATAGGTTTCCTTGTTGTGGATGATCACAATGGACAGATCGACGCCGAGTTCGCCGCGCTGCCGCTGCGGAACCTGGCCGACGCCGCGCTCGACGCGGCCAGAAACCTCGGCGCCGACCACGCCGACTTCCGGGTCGAGCGGGTGCGGGGACAGCGGATCGCGCTGTCCGACGGCCGGCTCCAGTCGCTCTCCGACGGCGACGACAGCGGCCTCGCGGTCCGCGTCATCGTGGACGGGACCTGGGGCTTCGCGTCGGCGGTGGACCTGACGCCGGAGGCGGCGCGGGACGCCGCGCGGCACGCGTTCGAGGTCGCCAAGGTCGCCGCGGCGATGAACACCGAGCGGATCGAGCTCGCCCCCGAGCCGGGCTACGGCGACGTCAGCTGGGTCTCGGCCTACGACGTGGACCCGTTCGCGGTCTCCCCCAAGGAGAAGACGGACCTGCTCGCGGCCTGGTCGGCCGGCCTGCTGGCGCACCCGGCGGTCACGCACTCTGACGTGAGCCTGTACCAGGTCAAGGAGTGCAAGTTCTACACCGACGGCGCCACCACGGCCACCCAGCAGCGGGTCCGGCTGCACCCCGAGGTCACCGCGACCGCGGTGACCGAGGCCGGCTTCGACGACATGCGCACGCTGGCCCCGCCGGCCGGCCGGGGCTGGGAGTACCTGACCGGGACGGGCTGGAACTTCCAGGCCGAGCTGGCCGAGCTGCCCGAGCTGCTGGCGGAGAAGCTCAAGGCCCCCTCGGTCGAGGCCGGCCGTTACGACCTGGTGATCGACCCGTCCAACCTGTGGCTCACCATCCACGAGTCGATCGGGCACGCCACCGAGCTCGACCGGGCGCTCGGCTACGAGGCCGCCTACGCCGGCACCTCGTTCGCCACCCTCGACAAGCTCAACACCCTGCAGTACGGCTCGCGGGTGATGCACGTCACCGGCGACCGCACCCAGCAGCACGGCCTCGCCACCGTCGGCTACGACGACGAGGGGGTGGCCGGCCAGTCCTGGGACCTGATCGCGGGCGGGGTCCTGGTCGGCTACCAGCTCGACCGGCGGATGGCGCAGCTGAAGGGGTTCGGCCGGTCCAACGGGTGCGCGTTCGCGGACTCGCCCGGCCACATGCCGCTGCAGCGGATGGCCAACGTCTCCCTGCAGCCGGCCGAGAACGGCCCGTCGGCCGACGGGCTGATCGCCGGCGTCGAGAACGGCGTCTACATCCTCGGCGACAAGTCCTGGTCGATCGACATGCAGCGGTACAACTTCCAGTTCACCGGGCAGCGGTTCTACCGGATCAGGAACGGCCGCCTCGACGGCCAGCTCAAGGACGTCGCCTACCAGGCGACGACGACCGACTTCTGGAACTCAATGGAGGCGGTCGGCGGCCCGCAGACGTACGTGCTGGGCGGGGCGTTCAACTGCGGGAAGGGCCAGCCCGGCCAGGTCGCGCCGGTGAGCCACGGGGCGCCGGCCGCGCTCTTCCGCTCGGTCCGGGTGCTCAACACGGCGGAAGAAGGGAACTAAAGGCATGACTGCGAACGGACCCTCCATGACTCCGCAGGACACGGTTGAGCGGGCACTGGCGGCGGCCAAGACCGGGGGCGAGACCGTGGTCATCGCCGACGAGTCCTCCACCGCGAACCTGCGCTGGGCGGGCAACACGCTCACCACCAACGGGGTCGCCGCGACCCGCTCGCTGACGGTGATCGCGATCGACCGGCGCGCCGACGGCACGGCCGGCGTCGGCACCGTCTCCCGCTCCGGTATCACCCCGGACCAGGTCGAAGACCTCGTCCGGGAGGCGGAGAAGGCGGCCGAGCAGGCGTCCCCGGCTGAGGACGCGGCGGAGCTTATTTCAGGCGAAGACACGGTCCGTTCGAAATCGGATGATGGTTGGTCTGTGCCTTCGAGCGCCACCGATTTCGGAGTCTTCCGCGGCTTCGCGGCGCAGCTCGGGGAGACGCTGCGGGAGGCCGAGGGAGTCGGGCGGAAGCTCTACGGGTTCGCCGAGCACGACGTGACCTCGAGCTTCGTCGGCAACTCGGCCGGGCTGCGGGCGCGCTACGACCAGCCCGGCGGGCGGCTGGAGCTGAACGCGAAGTCGGCCGATCTGTCCCGGTCGGCCTGGGCCGGCGCGTCGACCCGTGACTTCACCGACGTGGACGTGGCCGCGCTCGACGCCGGGCTGGCCGAGCGACTGTCCTGGCAGGAGCGGAAGATCGAGCTGCCGGCCGGCCGGTACGAGACCCTGCTGCCGCCGACCGCGGTCTCCGACATGCTGATCTACCTGTACTGGTCGGCGGGCGCGCGGGACGCGGGCGAGGGCCGGACGGTGTTCTCCAGGCCCGGCGGCGGCACCAGGATCGGCGATCGGCTGTCGCCGCTGCCGGTCGACCTGTTCAGCGACCCGGCCTACCCGGGGCTCGAGTGCGCGCCGTTCGTCGCGGCGCACTCCTCCGGCCGCGACTCCTCGGTGTTCGACAACGGGCTGCCGGCCGGGCGGACCGCCTGGATCTCCGAGGGCACGCTGTCGGCGCTGCACTCGAGCCGGTTCTCGGCCGCCGCGGCCGGGGTCGCGGTCGCCCCGTCGGTCGACAACCTGATCATGACCGCGCCGGGCGCGTCGCAGTCGCTGGCCGAGATGATCGCCTCGACCAGGCGCGGGCTGCTGCTGACCTGCCTGTGGTACATCCGCCAGGTCGACCCGCAGACGCTGCTGCTGACCGGGCTGACGCGGGACGGCGTCTACCTGGTGGAGAACGGCGAGGTGACCGGCGCGGTGAACAACTTCCGGTTCAACGAGTCGCCGGTCGGGCTGCTCGGGCGGGTGGCCCAGGCCGGGGCGACGTCGCGGACGCTGCCGCGGGAGTGGGGCGACTACTTCAACCGGGCGGCGATGCCGCCGCTGCGGGTGGAGGGGTTCAACATGTCGTCGGTGAGCCAGGCGAACTAGCCGATTGCTCGACTTTGCTCGACCGCGGTCGGCCGCGCGTGGGCGATCGTGGTGCTTGCGCTGCGTGCGGCTAGGGTGGTATTCGCGGCGCGTTCGGCGGCGTAGCTTGGAGGCATGAGGATGGTTCACGGCGGGCGCGGGCAGCAGGTGCACCTGGTCACCCAGGCGCGTCGGCCGATGTCCGAGGACATCACGTACAGGCAGCACCGGTACCTGCTGATGATGGCCATCAGGACCCTCTGCTTCGCGATCGCGGTGGTGCTGTTCGTCGCCCACATGCGGTGGCTGATCCTGATCCCGGCCGTCGGCGCGATCATCATCCCGTACATCGCCGTCATCTTCGCCAACGGCGGACGCGAGCCCGACAACCAGCGCGGGTTCCTTGAGCACCGGCCGAGGCGGACGGCGGTTGGCGCCCCTTCCGACTCCGGCCCCGAAGATAAGCGCTAAGTCATCAATCGAATACGCTAAGTGTTCATAAGCGCTCCCGTGCGGCGGTCAGGCGAGTGACAACGGTGAATTCCTGGGATCCGGTTGAAATTAGGTCTTGACACATAGGGGGGGCTCTCCGTGTACCATTCATATCGGTGCCCTGGTCCCCCGTCGGGGTGCCACTGCCGGCGTTCCGGGCCCCCGTCGGAACGCCGATGAATGCGACGCCGGGTGGTTTGCCCCCGTAGCCACCCGGCGTCGCTCATTTTTTCCCTAAATCAGACTGCGCGCCGCTTTGCCAGCGATCGGGCGAAT
>Ga0302326_10020242_pt1 | contig 13707 bp, 10 predicted proteins | sample Palsa_T0_3_FD_202264 | JGI IMG/M metagenome (GOLD analysis project Ga0302326, IMG submission 202264) | Peat permafrost microbial communities from Stordalen Mire near Abisko, Sweden - Palsa_T0_3 | ecosystem: Environmental > Terrestrial > Soil > Palsa > Peat permafrost | place: Sweden: Abisko... | reverse complement strand
GCAGCGGCCCGGCTTCGACCTCGGCCATGCGGCCGTCGTGACGGCGAAAAATGATCGGCTGCTTGAAATTCTTGACGTTGATGAGCATGCCGGCTGAAAGTTGATCGGCTGCGACCGGTTTTGCAACGGTGACCGGGGCGACGCCCAAATCGGCTTGCGACGAGGCAAGCGTTTCGACGATTGCGGCGTTGGCGTCGGCGCGCGCGTCCGCTGAAAATTTCGCGATGCGTTTGCCGGCTTGTTTTTCGAGTTGGGCCTGCAGGACGCGGTCATGAACATCCGCCGTGACGCGTGCGACCTCACCCTCGAGGCGTTTGACGGTTTCCTGGAAATTTTGCTCCAGCCCGGCGATGCGCTTCTTCTGGCGATCGACCCACTCGCCTTGCAACGCGCGGCGCTCGGACTCGAGTTGCGAGAGTTCTTCGCGGGATTGGCGCTTGAGCTCCTCCATTTCGTCGCGGCTACGGTGGAGATAAACGATCAGATCGCGCGCCTCGCGCGATTCCGGCGAAAGGCTGGCTTGCGCGCAGGCAACGACCCGTTCGGGCAGGCCGAGGCGGCGGGCGATTTCGATTCCGCTGGAAGTTCCGGGAATTCCTACGAGAAGACGGTACGTGGGCCGCAGATGTTCTTGATCAAATTCCATGGCGGCGTTGACGATGCCCGGGGTGGTCAAGGCGTAGGATTTTAGGCGGTCGTGGTGCGTCGTGGCGATGGTCAAAGCGTGGAGATTCCGAAACTCTTCGAGCAATGCGACTGCGAGGGCGGCCCCCTCCTCCGGTGCCGTGCCGGTGCCCATTTCGTCAACGAGGATCAGGGAGCGGTCCGTCGCGGTTTCGAGCATGGATTTCAAATTCGCGATGTGCGCGGAAAAGGTGGAGAGGTCGGCGGCGATGGACTGCTCGTCGCCAATGTCAGCGAGAACGTGATCGAAGATGGGCATTTCCGCCCGGCCGGCGGCGACCGGAATTCCGGATTGCGCAGAAAGCGCGGCGAGGCCCACGGATTTCAGAGCTACCGATTTTCCGCCGGTATTGGGGCCGCTGATGACCATCACGGTTTCATCGCCGCCGAGCGCGAGTGAAAGCGGAATGGCTTTTCGGCCAAGCGGTCGAAGTTTTGCTTCGAGGACTGGGTTGCGGGCGGAATCGAGCCGCAGCAAATTTCCCGCGGTGAATGAGGGCACGACACAATCGAGCGCGCGAGCGAAACGGGCACGCGCGAAGACTGAATCGAGGTGGGCAATCTCGAGCGCGGCGGCGGCAAGCGGACCGCGATCTCCGCGCAGGCGCGCGGTAAGTTCCGCGAGAATTCGCGAAACTTCGACCAGCTCCCCTTCGGAGAGCTGGACCAGACGGTTGTTCAGGTCGATGGCTTCGAGAGGCTCGACGAAAACAGTCTGGCCGGTGGCGCTGGCCCCGTGCACGACGCCCGGAACGGCGCGGCGGCCGGAAGCGCGCACGGGAATGACGAAACGGTCGCCGCGCAGAGTTACGTAATCTTCGGGTGTAGATCCGCTGCGCGCGAGAATGCCTTCGAGCGAGCGGCGAATTTTGTCGCGGCCCTGGCCGATACTGACGCGGATGCGGCGGAGTTGCGGCGAAGCGTCATCGCTGATTTCGCCATTTGGGAGAACCGCGCGGCGGATGGCGGTGGCGAGGTGGCGAAAATCGGCAAGCGCAGCGGCACACGCGGCGAGTTGCGGATAATTGGGGACGTCGGACTTGAAGGTTTCGCGAACGGACTGGACCGCGTCCATCAGAGAGGTCGCGGCAAGAAATTCTTCGGCCGCGAGCACCGAGGCTGGAACAGAAAGGCGCGTGAGCCAGGTATCGGGGTCTACCAGCGAGCCAAAACCGAACTCGGTGCCGGGACGCAGATACCCAACCGCTTCGCGGACCAGATTGAATTCCGCATCCAAAACGGCGACATCTTGTCCCGGGGCAAGCCCTTCGATGGCACGATGACCCGGCGCGCAGGTCGAGTATCCGGCGAGAATTTCTTTGAGGCGGTCAAATTCGAGAACTTGAGTTGCGGTGCGGGACACAATGACCTCGGCAATCTGCAAACAGTATTGTATCTGGTTTGGGTATTGAAGGCAGCGCGACACGCCTACTGGAGCGCCTGGATTATTTTTTCTTTTTCTGAGTTAGCGCGGCTGGTTTGGCCCCAAAGGTTTCGATCATGGCCACGGCAATCGAATCGATTGCGGCTACCGAATCGTGGCCGCGCTGCGGATTATTATTGCCAAACATCGAGAATACGAGGCGCTTGCCCCCGGCAGTGGTGGCAAATCCCGACAGCGCCTGCACATGTTCGAGGCTGCCGGTCTTCGCCATAATTCGGCCGGCGGCGGTGGTGCCGTGCATGCGTGCCTCGAGCGTTCCGTCGACACCAGCTAGCGGAAAAGTGGAAATATAATCCGGTCCCCAAGGCTGACGATCATCGTAACGAAGCATCTGCACAGTGGCACGCGGAGTTACGAGATCGTCGCGGGCCAACCCAGAGCCATCCGACAACACGACGTCGCCATCGGCGATTCCGACGGATTTCAGGAAATCCTGTTCGACCCACAGGCCCGCATCGGTAACACCGAATCCCTTTTTTTCGTAAGCGACGGCACGCAACAGCATCTCGGCGTGAAGGTTCTGACTGACTTTGTTGGTCAATCCAACGGACTCGAGCAACGGTAAAGACAGGTGCTCGGCAAGAACGATCGTGTTCGGATCGTTCGGAGCGGGCAAAGGCCCCAGAACCACCGGCGCGTCCGGATAAATTTCCGGCGCGGGAGCGTGATGCACCCGAACGGTTCCGGTGAGCCGCACGCCGCGCGATTCGAAAATCTGTTTCAACGCGAGACCGGCGGTCTCCGCAGGCTCAGGCATCGCCAAGTCGAGTTTGACGGCCGGATGCGCGAACGGAATCGATCCGTGCAGAAGCAAGAATTCGGGTCCGGGTTCGCGCACAACGCCAAATTCAGGTTTGGCGCCGGGATCAGCAGTGGTGATGTTGCGCGCGAAAAAGTCCGCCGCGGCGGCGGGTTCGACCACGATGTTCGCCGGGCCACCGACCTTGGTTCCCGGAAGCACGGTCACGGAAATGCAGTTGTCGTTAAATGCGATCGCGCCGATCGGCGCGCCAAACGTGAAAAACGCGTCGCCCATGCTCCAGCCGGGAGGGTATGGGTCGTACGGGTAATAGCTGTCGTCGGCCACAATATCGCCATCAATTTCTTTCAGACCTTTAGCGACGGCTTCATCGGCCATTTCGGCCAATATTTTTTCGGCGGGGCCGTCGCGCTCTACCTTTCCGGCGTAGGGAAACTTGCGGTTCGAGAGGTCGGGATCGCCGCGGCCTACCAGGACGAGATCGCCGGAAAGATGGCCGTCGACCGCAAGTTTGCCGCTCGTTTCGAGAGTCGTGCGAAAACGAAAATTTGGACCGAGCGTGGCCATCGCGAGAGACGTGGTAAAAATCTTCGCATTAGAGGCCGGCGTGAAAAAATGGTCGGCGTTCAATTCATAGAGAGTGTCGCCGGTATCGCGATCCACGACGAGAATCCCCCAGAAGGCTTTTTGCGCGTGGGCTTCGTTGAGGACGGTTCGCACACGAGCGGCAAATCGCGAGGTGTCCTGGCGATTCTTCGAAGACGTAGAAGCCGCGCTCTTGCCGTGCGGATTCGAACCCGGCGACTGCGCAGATGTGGGCAGTGCAGAGCTGCCAAGAAACCACAAAAGGGAAAAAATAATTCGCAAAGAACGAATTCGCGTGTGGACTGTTGAGAGATTTGACATTCGACTCGTGAGCGCCAAGGGCACAAGGAAGGCCCAATTATATGACAAAGCGCGACGCGAGACGGGCCGGTTGCGCGAAGAGATAAGTTTGCGCTCGGGGCGTTAGGCCAATTATGATACGCCTACCCTATAGGAGGGTAAACGCTCATGAAAAAGATGCTGTCGGCGCTGCTGATCGCGGCGCTCGTTGGACTGCCGACTCTACTGATTGATCCTCCGCAGGTTCGCGCGGACGACACGACGACGGATCAAGACCGGATCAAGACTGCCGGAACAGTTCTGAAAGAAATCATGGATATTCCCGATGACATCCCGCAAGACGTAATCGACAAAGCGGATTGTGTCATCGTGTACCCGTCCGTGCTGAAAGCCGCGTTCATCGTGGGTGCAAGCTACGGCCGCGGGGTGATGACCTGCCGCAAGGGTCCGAACTTCCAGGGACGCTGGGGAGCGCCGAGCATGATGGCGCTGGAAGGGGCCAGTGTGGGATTTCAAATCGGCGGCCAGGCGACCGACTTCGTGCTGCTGGTAATGAACTCAAGCGGAGCGAGTTCGATTCTAAGCAGCAAGGTCAAGTTGGGCGGCGATGCGTCCGTTTCGGCCGGGCCGATCGGACGAACCGCTTCCGCCGAAACCGACGTGGCGATGCGCGCCGAGATCTTGAGCTACTCGCGATCGCGCGGCGTGTTCGCCGGGATTTCACTTTCCGGATCCACGGTCCGACCCGATAACGATGCAAACGAGCGAATTTACGGGAAGAAAATTCCCGCGAAGGACATCGTCCTGCGGGCGGCGGTTCCGCCACCGGCGGAAGCAAAGCTCTTGCTGTACACGCTGAACAAGCACAGCCCGAAGAACCTTTCCAAGTAATCGGTCGGTTGTCGAAAGCGCCGGAGGCGAACCGTCTCCGGCGCTTTTTCGTTTTCAGCCGCTTTTCTAGGTCCCTTCGGCCGGGCTAGAAATTACGTCCGTGGTGACTTCTGTCCAAAATTGACTTTGGGTCGGATATGCCTTAAAGTCATTGTTGGAGATGTTCGATCATGGGCAACGCATTGAGACTTCCCGTAAGGTCGCGCGGCGAGAAGCGAGGCAATCGCCGCGAACGCCACCGCGCAGAAACGCGCGAGCGGCTCTACCGCGCGGCGTTGGAGTTATTCGCCGAGCGAGGATTTCTGGAAACCACCGTAGAAGACATCACGGAATCCGCCGATGTAGGAAAAGGGACGTTCTTTAATTATTTTCCCACCAAGGAGCACATTCTGGCGGAATTTGGGGGCGAGAGGACAGCGGCGGTCGAGCGCGCGCTGGACAAAGCGAAATGCACCGGTGGCTCGGTGCTGGACGTGATTGGCGAGCTGGCGGCTGACGCAGCTGGACAATCGAACCTGAACGCGGCCTTGTTACGAGCCATTTTTGCGGCCCACGCGTCGTGCGCGCCAGTGCGGGCTGAACTGCAGAAGCGCGCACAGATCAGCCGCCGAATGCTTGCGGAAATGTTTCAGATTGGACAGGAGCGTGGGGAGATTCGCAGCGACATTTCAGCGAACGATCTGGCACGGATGATGCAGACAACGTTCATGGGTGTGACCATGAGTTGGGCCATCAACCCCGAATTGTCGCTACGGAAGAATGCGAATGAATTATGGGAATTGCTCCGTCCCAGCCTCCGGCGGGCAGAATCGGAAACAGTCCGGAGGTCTGGTTCGGCGCGCAATGCTGGCTGGCAAGCGGGTTCGCCGCGGATCAAATTAAGGAATTAACTGAGTCTTTGGTGGCGTATTTTTCATCCATAGCTTAATCAGGAGGGCCCACGTGATACCCGGTTTTCGTCGTGAGACAAGCTTGCAGTTGCTGCTGGCGCTGGCGGCCGCGGCTTTGCCTGCATACGGACAAGCAACGGCGGGCCCGGTGACTCCGGACAGCACCACGCAGTCTTCATCGAGCTCGATCGCCTCGCCCTCCGCCCCGGCGCAGAGCACAAGTCCCTATCAGGGAAGCGTTCCGGGGAAGCTAGAATTGGGAGTTGTGCCGATTTCGCTGCAAGATGCGATCAATCGCGGACTGAAAACAAATCTTGGGCTGTTGCTATCGAGCCAGGATGTGCAATCGGCGCGCGGGGAGCGCTGGAAACAATTGAGCGCATTGCTGCCAAATGTGACGACTACCAGTTACGTCGACGGATCCCAAGTGGACCTCGCTGAGTTTGGATTTTCCTTCAAGTTTCCGGGGGTCACGATTCCGACGCTGGTTGGACCGTTTGGATATTACGACGCGCGTGCTTACGTGACGCAATCGATGCTGGATTTGAAGGCGTTGAATAAGACGCGGGCTGCGACGCAAGACCTCAAGGCCGCGCAGTACACCGCGAAGGATGCGCGCGATCTCGTGGTACTCGCGGTCGGCTACAATTATCTGCTGGCGATCGCGGACATTTCGCGAATCGAAAGCGTTTCCGCGCAGGTGAATACCGCGCAGGCTCTTTACAATCAAGCATCGGATCAGGTGCAAGCCGGCACCTCGCCGGCGATCGACGGGCTGCGCGCGCAGGTAGAACTGAAAACGCGGCAGCAGGAATTGATTCAGGCAAAGAACAACCTGGCCATTCAAAAATTGGCGCTGGCGCGGGTCATTGGGCTTGCACCTGGGCAACAATACGAACTCACCGATAAGTCTCCTTACGAACCCTTCGCGGGAATGAAACTCGAGGACGCGGTGCAGCTTGCGTACGATTCGCGTTCGGATTTTCAGGCGGCGACCGCGACGGTGCGTTCTTACGAGTATTCCGCGAAGGCCGCGAAAGCGGGCTATCTCCCGACGATTGCATTTAGCGGCGATTACGGGTTGGCAGGAACGACCGACACGCTGGGAACTCACGGAGTATTCGATGTTCGCGGAACATTGAATATTCCCATCTTTCAGGGCGGGAAAGTTCATGGCGACGTGACTGAAGCGAATGCCCAGCTGGAACAGAGCCGCCAGCGCCTGGAAAATCTGCGGGCGCAAATTGACGCGGACGTGCGCACCGCGTTTCTGAACCTGGAATCGTCCGCGGAACAAGTGCAAGTGGCGAAAAGCAATATCGACCTGGCGCAGCAAACGCTGGATCAATCGCGCGACCGGTTTTCGGCCGGCGTGGCGGATACGGTGGAAGTGGTGCAAGCGCAGGAGCAAGTGGCGAGCGCGAACGACAGCTATATTTCAGCCTTGTACAGCTTTAATTACGCAAAAATCTCGCTGGCCCGGGCGCTGGGCCTGGGCGAACAAAGCGTACGCGAATATTTCAAAGGAAAATAAGACATGGCACAACCGACGGACGTCGAAACTCCTGTAAGTCCCGCAGCGGGAAAGCCCGCGCCGGCGGAAACCCATTCCGCGTCCCCGCCGCCCCCGGCTCGTTCGGAAGGCTTTCTTAAGAATCGCCCTGGAGCGCGGATCTTCTTGATTATCGCCGTCATCGTCCTGTTGATCGGCGGATTTTTCGCGTATGAATATTTTCAAACGTACGAATCGACGGACGACGCGGAAGTGGACGGGCACTTGATGCCGCTGAGCGCGCGCATTTCGGGATACATCGTCAAGGTAAACGTGGACGACAACCAAGAAGTGAAAGCCGGAGACGTGCTGGCGGAAATCGACCCAAAAGACTATCAGGTCGCGCTGGATCAGGCGAAGGCCGAACTGGCGGATGCGCAAGCCAGCGCGCAAGCGCTGAACATTAACGTGCCCATCAGCACCGTAAACACGGAGAGTCAGGTTTCGGTATCCGAAGCGGACGTGGAAAATTCGCGGGCCGGAATTGCCGTCGCCGAGGATCAATTAGAAGCCGCGAAAGCCCAGCTGGCGCAGGCTCAAGCCAATGACGTAAAGGCGCAGAACGATCTGATCCGCTATAAGCAGCTTGTGGATAAGCAGGAAATTTCGCAGCAGCAGTACGATCAAGCGGTGGCGTCGGCGAAAGCCAGCAGCGCGAGCGTGGCCTCGGCACACGCCACGGCAACCGCGGCTGCGCAACAGGTAACGCAGGCACGCAGCAAGCTGGTGCAGTCGCAGGCTAATTTGCGGAACGCACAGACCGGACCGCGTCAGGTAGCCTCGACGCGAGCGCGCGCGCTTTCCGCGGACGCGACCGTGCAGCAGAAAGAAGCGGCCGTGGAGCAAGCCGAGTTGAACCTGCAATACACAAAGATCGTGGCGCCGGTCGACGGCATCGTGAGCAAGAACGCGGAAATGGGAATGAACGTAACGCCGGGACAGCAGTTGTTCACGATTTCTCCGCTCAATGATGTTTGGGTTACCGCCAATTTCAAAGAAACGCAGTTGAAGCGGATGAAGCCGGGACAGACCGTGGAAATCAAAGTGGACGCGAATGGGCGCACGTATCGCGGCAAAGTCGCTAGTATCGCCGGATCGAGCGGCGCGCGAACCAGCTTGTTGCCCCCGGAAAACGCGACGGGAAACTACGTGAAAGTTGTGCAGCGCGTGCCGGTGAAAATCGTGCTCGATCCGGGGCAAAATAGCGACGACTACTTGCGATTGGGCATGTCCGTCGAGCCGAAAGTCATCGTCAAGTAAATGAGCGCGGCGGCGGCTATTCCGGCGGATTCGGCGTGGAAGCCAGCGGTAAATCCCTGGATTATCGCATTGGTGGTAACGCTGGCGACGTTCATGGAGGTGCTCGATACGAGCGTCGCCAACGTCGCGTTGCCGCACATCGCCGGTGGCTTGTCGGCCGGACAAGATGAGAGTACCTGGGTACTGACTTCGTATTTGGTTTCGAACGCGATCGTCCTGCCGATGAGCGGGTGGTTTTCCGAACTGATCGGACGCAAACGCTTCTATATGTCCTGTGTGGCGTTGTTCACGATCAGTTCGTTCCTCTGCGGCCTCGCTCCAAATCTCACCACGCTGATTATCTGCCGCATTCTGCAAGGCGCCGGGGGCGGCGGCTTGCAGCCCAGCGAACAGGCGATTCTCGCCGATACATTTGAACCGAGAAAGCGCGGAATGGCCTTTGCCGTGTACGGCATGGCGGTGGTACTGGCTCCAGCGATCGGCCCGACGCTGGGCGGCTGGATCACGGACAACTTCAATTGGCGCTGGATTTTTTTCATTAATATTCCGGTTGGCATCATCTCCCTCCTGCTGACGAATATGCTGATCACCGATCCGCCGTACATGAAACAAAACAAGAGCAAGACGTTTCGCGTGGATTTCGTGGGCCTGGGCCTGTTGGCGCTAGGACTGGGATCATTGCAAGTGGTGCTGGATAAGGGACAGCGCGACGATTGGTTTGGGTCGCACTTTATCGTGATCATGACCGCGATTTGCGTGGTTGCGCTCGTCGCCGTTGGTTTCTGGGAGTGGCATCACGAGAATCCGATCATCGATCTGCACCTGTTCAAGGACCGGTCGTTTGCAGTGGGCAACATGATGATGTTCATGGTGGGTTTCGCGCTGCTCTCGAGTACGGTGTTGATCCCTCAGTTCGTGCAGGAATTGTTGGGATACACGGCGCAGCAGGCGGGGTTGGTGTTGATGCCCGGGGGCGTCGCAATTATTCTGTGCATGCCGTTGGTCGGCTATTTATTGGGGCACATCGACGCGCGCAAACTGCTGTTCTTCGGGTTCACCGTGCTGGCGCTTGCTCTATTTCACATGACGGGTTTCGACACGGCGATCGACTTTCGCACGGTGGCCACGGCTCGCGTGTTCCAGGCGATGGGACTGGCGTTTCTGTTCGTTCCAATCAACACGACTTCCTACGCATTTCTGCCACCGGGAAAAAATAACGCCGCTTCCGGGTTAATCAATCTGGCGCGCAACGTCGGAGGCAGCATCGGAATTTCTTTGGTAATCACCATGCTAGCGAGGCGCACGCAGGTGCATCAATCCGATCTGACGCACAACCTGACAGCAGGCAGCAGTCAGTATCAATCGATGATCAGTGGTGCGACGAGGATGCTGGAGGCGCACGGTTCGAGCGCGACGGAAGCGGCGCGGCAAGCCCAAGGCTTGGTCGCGAGCACGCTGAATCAGCAGGCGACGATGCTGGCCTATATCGATAATTTCTGGATGCTTGGAATCGCAGTTTCGTGCATGATACCGCTCGTATTTCTAATGAAGCGAGCTAAACCGGGGGGCCCGATGGCGGTACATTGAGGCCCCGGAGGCCTCATGCCGGTCAGGGTCATCACGATTGAGCGCGAATACGGAAGCGGTGGCGCGAACATCGCAAAGCAAGTTGCCGAGCGGCTGCGCTGGAAACTGTGGGACGAAGAAATAACGGCGGAGATCGCGCGCGCCGCGAACGTGGATCCGGAAGTCACACAGCGCTGCGACGAGCGGGTGGACACGCTGTTGTACCGCTTGTTCAAGGCGTACGCGCGCGGGAGTTACGAACGCGCCCTGTCGTTTTCCGATTCTCGATCCTTCGATACCGATTGCATGGTCGCGATGCTGCATACCGTGGTCGAGGACGTTGCGTCGCGCGGGAATTGCGTGATCGTCGGGCGCGGATCACCTTACATACTTCGCAACCGGCCGGACGCGTTTCACGTTTTTATTTACGCGCCACCCGAGGAGAAAGTCCGGCGGCTGAAGAGCATCGGGAAATCGGAAAAGGAAGCCATCCAGCTGGTGGAAGAAGTGGATCGCGACCGCAGCGACTTCATCCGCCATTATTTCAAGAAGGAATGGCCCTATCGACCTCTGTACAACCTGATGGTCAATTCGAAGTTCGGCGACGAGTTCGTCGTGGACTCCATCTTGAGCAACGTGAAAGCGCTGGAAGAGCATCAGGCCCATTACCAGCTGACCGTCTAGCGGGAGACCTCGACCTTTCGGCGAGAGGAGCAGGACGAGAGCTCGCGCGCCCGGCCTGTCCTCGTAATGTTTTTGCTGATCGCCGAAATGCGCTATTTCGTTTCGCCAACTTTAAAATGCGGGTTGTAGATGACTCCCAGAACGTTGCCGAAGGGATCGCGCACTTCGGCAACGAGAATTCCGCCGCCGACATCCTGAACGTCGCTGACAGAAGTGGCGCCAAGATCGAGCAGGCGTTGGTAAGAGGCGTGAATGTCTTCGACACCCCAATAGGCCACGCCCGCAGCATCGCGTTTCGCTGATGCTTTCGGCTCGGGAACCAGCCCAAGTTCATACCCTCCGACGTTGTATCCCACGTAATACGCCGGTTCATCGAAATACGGTTGGACGCCGAAAACCTTGCCGTACCACTCTTTGGCTTTGGCAACGTCCTGCACTTCGTATTTTACGGTACGCAATCCCAAGAACATGAGGGGCTCCTTTGTGTCATCAATGGGGTTAGCTTCGAGCGACGCGCGCTCTCTACTGCTCGCGAGGGCGGCCGTGGACGTCGCCGCCGAAACATCTACGCGGCCCGCCAAGTATGCAAACAAACACACGAACGCAGCAAGGATGGTGAATGTCGAGACGTGTTTCAGCTTCACGCCGCGCTTGGGCGCGACTTCGGCTACGACGCTGGCGTGCGCCGCGATTGCCGGCGATATCCGTTTCCCGCTACCAGTAAGGCGCGTGCCGATTCTCGTTCGAGGCATCGTGTTCTCCATTCGTGAGACCTAGCTGCAACTGCGGGGACTTCCAGGACTTTGCGGACGCGGTTTGCGGGCGCGAGCCAAGCCCGTGCTTTTTTCGCAGACCTTCGACCAGCGCCGAAATCTCCTTGCGGTAGGCATCCGGCGCGTTACCGTGGCGCACATACCAGGCGTCGTACTGGCGAACGAGCTTCGGGAATTGGCTGCCGATAAAGTCGATGAAGTGCTTCAGAGCCGCTGAACGGAGATACAGGACGTTTCCGGCAAACCATTGCGCGCCAGCATCACGCGCGGCTTTCGCCAGGGCATCCAGATCCTCGGCGGCATCGGTGATGCCGGGAACGATCGGCATGGCCAGCACACCGGCGGCGATTCCTGCATCACGCAACTCGCGGACAGCACCGAGGCGTAGATCGGGACGCGGAGCGCGCGGCTCCAGAGCGCGCGCCAGGGGCGCGCGCACGGTGGTGACACTCATATTAACGGCTAGGGACGAACGTTCGCTGATGCGCTTGAGCAGATCGATGTCACGCACGACCTGGTTCGATTTTGTGGTGATGGAAAGACTCAGGCCTTCGCGCTCCGCCATTTTCTCTAGAATTGCGCGGGTTGCGCCAAATTCCCTCTCCGCCGGTTGGTACGGATCGGTCGCGGCGCCTATAGCAATGTGCTCGCCCCACACCGGCTCGGTGGCAAGGTCGCGTTCGATCAAGGCGCCTGCGTTTTGTTTCACGTAAATCTTGGATTCGAATTCATCGCCTGGAACTTCCATGAATTCGTGGGTGTAGCGGGCATAGCAGTAGTGGCACCCGAATTCACAGCCGCGATAAGGGTTCACGGTGAAGCGAAATGGGACTCTCGCGGAGTTGCAATCGTTCAGGATCGATCGAACGGGCAGTAAAAAATACTCCGTTCCGCGCTTGGCGTCGGCGAGAGGGGAGGAAGCGGCGAGGCGTGCAATGCCGACCAGCTGCGTACTCGGCTTCGTTCTCTCGCCGGGGGCGAGAGGGGGCGCGGAAGCGTTGTACAAAGGCTCACAGGTGCCGTGGCGAGCGGCTGTGGGGAATAAGGTGAGACTGGTCTCGTTCGCACGCTTCCGGGGACGGGTAAGCGTCCTGGGTGTCGCACGAAAGATAGGAGAAGTGGCCATTGATTGCCTCGCCGCACAGGAGAGGACTATATTCGCCTTTTGTTCGCTATGTCAAGAGAATTCATTCGCCTTTATTTCGCCTATTTTCGGCTGCCCTGTACCAATTGACAGGGTGGCGGGGTGAAAACCCGCCTTCGGGCCAGCATCCTTCGCTTTGCCAGCTGCCTATACTGACGGTGACAGGTCCTGGCGGAGTAGCTTTGGCGGAAGTTGGAATACTGATTGTCGACGATGATGTCGTAAGCCAGCGGGCGCTGAAAAACATCCTCGATTCGGAGGGTTGGCGCGTGCGCGTCGTTCCGCTCGCCTCCGCGGCAATGCTGGAACTAGCCAGCGGAGAATGGAGCTTGGTCATCGTGAATGTGGCGATGACGGATGTGCGCGGACCGCTCTTCAGCATCCTGAAAGACCTGGCACAGGGCGCGGCAGATGCGCCCGAAGGCGCGGCCGTCGATGAGGCACGCCCGAAAAAAATCCGGGTCCTATTTTTGATTCCGATGCTGGCGGTGCGCCATGCCCAGCCGATTCTGGAGCAGGAATCACTTCCCTACCTCATCAAACCGTATCACCTCCACGATTTTCTGGGAAAAGTGAGCGAGTTGCTGGTCGAAACGGGCACGCTGGTGGATCCCATCCGCGGCATCGGCGATTTTTCAGGGGCGGGACGCCGGCAACGCGAGGCGCGCAAACGACGGAGCTCGATGTTCGCCGCCCGCGATGACTATCAAATGTCCGAAGAAGAGATGTTGGAGTGGGAGCGAAGCGAAGAAGAGGAGCGCAAGAAGCGCGAGAAGGAAATCTGGGATCGCGAACATTTGTGAATCACGCTTTATGAAGCAACTCGCCGCGCAGCTTCAAACGCGGCGGACCTCGCTTCGATCGGAAGTTTCTTTGAGCAATTGGCGAATTGTTTTCTTAAGGGCGGGATGAACTGCATCCGGAGCGATTTCCGCGAAAGGCACGAGAACGAAACGGCGACGGACCATGCGCGGATGCGGAATCTCCAGATTCGATTCGTCCACGGTGGCAGAGCCGAAAAGAAGAATGTCCATGTCGATGACGCGAGGGCCTTTGGGAACGAGGCGTTCGCGGCCCATCGAGCGCTCAATTTTGAGAAGGGCCTGCATCAACTCCCGCGGCTGTAAATTCGTTTCGACTTCCACAACACAGTTTAGAAACCAATCCTGCGCGC
>Ga0302326_10020238_pt1 | contig 13708 bp, 12 predicted proteins | sample Palsa_T0_3_FD_202264 | JGI IMG/M metagenome (GOLD analysis project Ga0302326, IMG submission 202264) | Peat permafrost microbial communities from Stordalen Mire near Abisko, Sweden - Palsa_T0_3 | ecosystem: Environmental > Terrestrial > Soil > Palsa > Peat permafrost | place: Sweden: Abisko... | reverse complement strand
GTCGGCGTGGCAGGGCTACGGCGCTTCTACGCCAACCCGCAGCGCCACTCCTGGCGCCTGGGCACCGAGGCCTCCGGCGGCGTCTTATCCGTCGGCTCCCGGCAGGTTGGTGGTGACCGCCGAGGGCGCCGGCGAGGGGATGACCCTGCGGGGGAAGACGGAGTGGATGAAGTGGGGGAAGGCGTGGGTGGCGAGCGGGGGGCCGACCAGGAGGACGGCCGACAGCGTGACAAGGATGCCGCCCGCTATCAGCTTTGCGCCGGTGGAGATGCGTTCCGCGCTGATCCGGATCTTTCCATCGCGCACCTTCCGGCCGAAGTACAGGCCGGCCATGAGGGCCAGGAACGACTGGACGACGATGGCGATGATGGCCTCGGGCGCGGTGAAGTACTGGCTGTAGCCGATTGTGAAGCCCACGATCAGTTCATCCACGCTGATGCTGATGCCGAGCGCGATGATGGCGCGACCGCGCGCTGCCACCAGCGCCCTCGCCTTCTCCGCCTCGTCGTCGTCATCGTCGTCGTTGAAGGCCTCGTCCAGCATCAGGATGCCAAGGACGCCGACGACGACCGGGACGACGAGCGGGACGATATACCGGCCGACGAAGGTCAGGTCGATCACGTCGGCTAGGTGGGAGCGGTAGGCCAGCTGAAGTGCTTTGAGCTCGGTAGGGCTACCGAGTTGGTAAGGGTCGATGGTTATATGCGGGGGGCCGGCGATCAGGTGAATCAGGGGCGTCCCCAGTGCCAACCCGATCAGCGGCATTATGGCTTCGAATCCGATGAACACCACTGTGACGCGCAGCAACTGTGCGCGCGTCAGCCGAATTTCCCCCAGGACGGCGAATGCGATAGCAAAGTTGTCAAGGCACAAAGGCAGCGTAAAAGCCAGCAGCCTAAGCATCTTTCCAGCCTTTCGCTACCCGGAGTGACCACCGCGTCTACGGCGGGTTGACCTCGCATCACGAGGAGGTAACACCCATCTAACAGCGGATCGGCCCGGCTGGTTCAACGATCCGGAAAAAGACCGGCTACCTGGACTTAGGCCTCGTGCGGACGAGGGCCTGACAAGACGTCGGCCAGCGTGGTCCCACTAGGCAAAGGCGAACGCAGGCTTGTTACAGATGCGTAATTAAATAAGCGCGTTCGGCCACCAGAGGATGAGTCCCAGACGTTTGCCCGGTGTATCTCAGGACCATCACTCCACTATCACCCAACGATCACGCATTCCAGCTGAGACGTTAGAAGTAGAACTTCCGAATTTCCCGCGTCATGCCGCCTGGCTCGTCTAACCTATGCCTCCGAGAGTGGATGCGCGGGCCGGGAGGTGGAGCGAGTGCGCAACGGCCGCTGGTCCGCATGGCGGCGCCGCATGCGGGAAAGGGGCATGTCGCGTGTTGCGGGGCAGCTTGCCGTTGCCGCGGTGCTGGGGCTGGTGATCGGAGTGGTGCTCGCGTTCCAGTCGGGCACGAGCAACTCAGGTCTTACCCAGATCCCTCTCGGCACTTATGTGACCCCGACTGCCTCCGATGCCGCTGCGGCGTTGGCGACGGCTACTCCAGCGGCGAGCATGAAATCCAATACCACCTGCGACATCATCGTTCCGGCTAACCCGCTGAGCGCGCAGGGGCTGGCTACTCCCTATCAGCTCACCGGTCCCAACGGGATGACGCCGGCGCGGTCGGGGTGCGAGATGAGCAACGGGGCGAAGCTGGGGGCCTTCGTCCAGGCCACGATCCTGGACCCGGCCACCGGGGCACTGTCGGTCTATGAGCCGCTCGTGATCACGCAGGGCACCAGGCCGGACACGCCGGGCATGAGGCTCAATCCGCCCATGATCCCGGCGGACGCGGTCGTGACGATCGACTTCGGGTTCAACGGTACCGACCTGGTCCACGTGGGGGCGACCCCGACCACGCTCGCGGATGCCCACTGCGTCAGCGGCCAGGCGGGGTCGGCCTTCGGGCAGACGTCGTTCTGCAACGGGGTCAACTTCTTCAACGCGGTGCGGCAGGCCGAGCGGAAGGGACTGCTCAAGGTGCCGTCCCCGGGTACCTCGAACGCGATCGTCCCGTCGGGCGGCGACCTGGGCACGGGCCGGTCGTGCCCGCTCATCAGCAACTTCGAGGTGGCCGGCCTGGACCCGGGCGAAAGCGTGACCACCACCTACCTGCTCAACCCGCTCACCGGCCAGACGGCGCAGGACAACACGACGTACCGGGGTTACGTCGCAGGGGCGAGGCTGCTGCACGGCAACAGCGCAAACGCCGTGCTTGACCAGTACGTCGACCCGATCCTCGGGTGCACCCCCTTCGAGGCGCCCGACCTGTCCAACGCCAACGTGCCGACATTTTCCGAGGCGCTGGACGAGACAGCAGCAGGCGCGTATCAGCCGAAAACCGCGGCGCTGGTGCCGGAGAACGACAAGGCGGTAATGGACGGCGGCAAGTCCGACCCGGCGAAGACCGACCTGTACCGGGAGGAACTCGGCCAGGCCCCGGTCAGCGCGGCGACCAACAAGTCCAGCAACCCGGCGATGTATTGCCAGAACATCGTCGACATCCAGACGCCGTTCCTGGCGGCCAACCAGAAGTTGCTCGCCACCGACCAGTCGCCAGTGACGGCGACCGCTGGCAACTTGCTCACCTTCCTGGCGAACGACCTGAGCGCGTCCTTCACCAGCCTTCGCTGCCAGCAGTTCCACCTAACGAATCCCGTCACGCTCAAGCGGAACAGCGCTGGCGTGGCGATCGCGGCGACCTTCGACACCGCCGTGCAGACGGCACGGTGACAAAGGAGTCAGGCGATGGATGTTCAGGAAGCAGGCGAAAGCGGACAGCACATGCGCTCGGACGACGACGATGACGACGTGAGCACACGTGCTGCCGAGGACTCCGACGACGACGATGACGACCGGGGCGTCCCGGAAGCCTGGCGGAGCAAGCCCTTCAGGCTCACCGTGATGGCGGCCGTGGTCATCCTCATGGCGGGGATGGGCTTCGGCGTCGGCAAGCTGACCGGGGTCGGCGACAACGTGGTTCGCTCGGACATTCCCAAGCCGGAGATGACCGCTGACCCGTTCATCGAGGGCTCCGGCTCCATCGCCGACAACAGCCAGGCGAACATTCTGGCGACGACGGCGCCTGGCATGGTCCACATCCTGTCGGGCGGGAAATCGGCCGGGATCGGCCTGGTGCTCACGGAGTCGGGGAAGGTACTGACCACGTACCAGCCCGTCAAGGGCGCGCAGAACCTGTCGGCGAAGTACGTCCTGTCCGGTGCGACCTTCAAGGCCACGGTGATCGGGACGGACCCGGCGGCGGGCCTGGCGCTGGTTCAGATGGCGAGCCGTCCGGGATGGCCGTTCGTGACCGTCGAGGTCGGGAACTCGGACAAGCTCGTTCAAAACGCGAAAATCTCGGACTTCTCGTCCTACCATGTGCCGGGCAAGGTCTACGACACCGCGGTCGGCACCACAGGCACGACGCCCAAGGTGACCATCGATGCCGGCACCCTGACCGCCATGAACGTGACCGTCGACGTCGCCAACACCCACAAAAGCCGGAGCGGGCTGATGGCGTCGACGCTGCAGTCTGACACGCTGTCGGTGCTCGGCGGCCCGCTGGTGGACCTGAACGGCAAGGTGATCGGCATCACCATCGGGGGTTCGGGGAGCCGCCTCAACGTCACCGGGTACGCGATCCCGATCAACACGGCGCTCGCGGACGCCCAGCAGATAGCTGACGGCAACTCCTAGCAGTGCGAAGTGCAACTGCCGAGCACCAGTCAGGTACGGCTCGGACCTGTGGTGTGTGCCCGGCTGGAAGCACTGAGGAGATCACGGGCCAGGCCGGCATCACGACGTCCCACAAGCCGAAGACCGCGGCCACTTTCAATCCGGTCAGCCGGTCCACGCCGCTGACCCCGATGGCGATTGCCGCCCCGAAGTTGTTCAGCCCGAGCGCGAGGGCCACGACCAGCTGCGGCACCACAATGAAAGAACATCTCGCGAACGGATCATGGTTCTTACCCCAGGCCCAACAATCCTTTGATCACATGAATAACCCGGGTCTCGCCAACTCAATGGCGAGACCCGGGTCGTGTACTGGGCTGGGTCAGCCGACGGCGTGCAGGACGCCGGCCCCGACAATCATGAGGGCTCCGGCGGTTGCGTTGGCCAGCCACATGTGGCGCCGCAGCGCCGGGATCGAGTACGCGATTCCGACGCCGATCGCGAGTCCGACGCCGGCCTGGATGGCGCTTGACGCGAACTGCTCGAAGGCCGAGAGGTAGATCGAGGCGCCGTGGGAAGCGCCGTCGACCGCGCCGTAGGTGATGTTGTCGAGGCTCAGCAGCCACGGCAGGATCCACACGCCCCACCGCGCCTTGGGATTCTCCTCCGCTTTTGCTGCTCTCCTCGAGATGATGGCGACCACGATCCAGTAGGCGCCGAGGAGAGCGACGACCGTGGGCGCCAAGTTGCCCCAGCTGTCCGGGTACGACCAGTGCAGAGCGCATCCGAGCAGGTAACCTAGCCCGTCACCGACGCCGAAGAGCAGCGCGAGCGGTACGAGCACGGAGATTCGTCGGGACATGATCGGCCCGACCGCGATACACGCGATCAGGCTGTCGGTGCCTAGTAGTAGCCAAGCGCCCACTTCGACCTCCTTGTTCTTGTTTGCCTTTTGGGTAAAAGCGTGGGGGTGGGTGAAGGAGCGGCGGTCCCGGTGAGGCCGGGACCGCCGCTCCCGCGAGGAGAGCAAGCCAGTGGAGCGGCTACATCCCGGAGGGGTTCATCCACTGATGGTGACGACGGCCCCGGCGGTGTCCCTGCGGCGGCGCCGTCGTTGCCGTTGCCGATGGCGCTGGCGCTGCCGTTCCCGTTGGCGTTGCCGTGGGCGTTGCCGGTGCGTTTGTTGCCGTCTGCACCGTGGTGTTGAAGGTCGCCGCGACCGCCGCGCCGTTGCCGTCCAGGGTGACCGTGACCGGGTCGGTCAGGCCGAAGTTCTGGCAGTTGAGGTTGGTGAAGGACATGCTGAGCCGGTTGGCCAAGAAGGTGAACAGGTTGTTACCCACCGCGGTCACCGGCGCCTGGCCGGTCGCGAGCAGCGTCTGGTTGGCCGCCAGGAACGGGGTCTGAATGTTGACCATGTTCTGGCAGTACATCGCCGGGCTGCTGGACTGGTTGGTCGCCGCGTCGACCGGGGCCTGGCCGACTTCTGCCCGGTACATGTCGGTCTTGGCGGCGTCGAACTGACCATTGCCGTTCAGCGCCATCTCGTCGTTCTCTGGGACCAGCGCCGCGATGGCCGGCTGGTTCTTCGCGGAGAGGAGCTCGTCCATCGCCTGGGAGGACGTCGGCTGGTTGTTGTTGGCCAGGTCAGGCGCCTGGAACGGGGTGCAGCCGAGAGTTGGATCCATGAACAGGTCGAGCAGGGTGTTGTCACTGCCGTTCAGCAGCAGCGTGGAGCCGGCGATGTTGGCCGTGTTCGACGTGGTGTCCTGCGCGGTCTGCCCGGTTGCCGGGTTGAGCAGGTACTCGGTGGTCACGTTGTCCGACGGGTCCTGGTCAATCATGTCGAAGTTGCGTGTGACCGGGCAGTCCTGGCCGGTGCCAAGCTGGCCGCCAGAGGCAACGATCTTGCCGGAGGTTCCCTCCGACGGCACCGTCAGCTTGCCCTCGCGCTCAAGCTGGAACGCTTCGTTGAAGAAGTTGGTCCCGTTGCAGAACGACACCTGGCCGAACACCGAGCCTGCCTGGCCGTTGACGCAGTCGCCCTGCCGAAGCGCGTTCGCCGTGGCGCCTACCTGGGTGAGGTCCGTGCCGTTGAATCCGAAGTCGATCGTGGCCACGTAGTGCGCCGGCAGGGTCGGCACCGTCGGTGCGACGGCCGGCGTCGTGCCCTGCGTGATGACCAGCGGGTCGTAGACAGAGAGCTGCCCGGTTTGCGTGTTCACAATCGTCGCCTGGACGAACGCGCCTAGGTTGGCCGCGTTGGCCATGGTGCAACCGGACTGCGCCGGGGTCATCCCGTCCGGGCCGGTGAGCTGGTACGGCTCGGCCAGGCCCTGCGCCGACAGCGGGTTCGCCGGGACGATGATGTCGCAGTTGACGTTGGCCGCCGCGACCGCCGCGGGGGTGCTGGTCGTCGCCGTCGCGCTCGGGCACGGTGTCGCCGGCGCCGAGCTGGTCGGCGTCGCGGTGGCGGCCGTGGTCGGGGTGGTCGTGCCTGTGGCGGCCGTGGTCGGGGTGGTCGTGCCTGTGGCGGCCGTGGTCGGGGTGGTCGTGCCTGTGGCGGCCGTGGTCGGGGTGGTCGTGCCTGTGGCGGCCGTGGTCGGGGTGGTCGTGCCTGTGGCGGCCGTGGTCGGGGCGGTCGTGCCTGTGGCGGCCGCCGCTACAGACGCGGTCGGCGAGGCGCAGTTAGCCAGCGCTGAGTCGCTAACTTGCGAGGTGGGGCCGTGAGTGACGGCGACGATAGCGCCCACCACCACAGCCAGTGCCACTGGAATGCCGATGGTGACTGCCGTACGCCGTCTCGCCCGCCTGTCTTGTCGGCGGCGCCACGCGGACCGATGCCTCCTCGGCATGCAATCCACCTCCATAGCCATAGGGAATATGTTGTGTTCCTCTTGCTCCCGACTGGAGAGGCTAGACCTCACGCGGGCCGCATATAGGCAGTTACTGAATTCGTAAGCTATGCGGCTGCACTTGCCGCCAGTCCAGTGAAGTCCAGCGAAATTCCTACCAGAAAATAACCTCGCAGGAGCGTGAAAGCGCGTCGGCCGTAAGATCTCTTACTCATCGAGCCCGGCCGCTCACATAACGTTGCGATAAATCGCGCACGAAAGATATCGGACGAACACCGCGACATCGCCGCGATCACAGCTCTCTGGCGAGAGCACGAAGGGCAGGCATCCGCAGGTCAGAGCCCTGCGGACTGCCGTTCCTGCCAACAGGGTCTTACAAGCCCTACTGGCAGAGTCTTACGAGGTTATTACGGGCCCCCGTTACCGGTTGGTGATGTACCGCGACTCGCCATTCGCTGGTGTTCCCTCCACCAACACCCCCAACAGCACGAGGACAGCGACCGCTCGACCAGCCCACGGTGCGAGATGGCCAGGTCCCGGCTGGCGTCCCGGCCAAGAGCGCGATTACTCATCGCCGGGGTCGCCCTTCGGCGGCCCGGGCCCCGGGTAAGAAGCTCTGCCGGTTCCGACCCAGGGCTCCGGTGTGTTCCGTGAATGTCCGCATCTGTCTTAATCGAGGCCGTGGAGGTGGAGAGTTTCGACGGGGGTGGTGCGGTCGCGCCGGCCTTCGGGGACGTGCAGGTAGCCGGCGTCTTTGAAGGCCGCGATGACGGCGCGGATGGTGGCCAGGTTGACGGGGCCGCGGCCGGTGCGGCTGGTGGCGGCGTCTTTCTGGTCGAGTTCCATGCCGACTGCTGTTATGGCTGGCATTTCGAAGCTGCCGAACTGGTCGCTGGGCCGGTTAAAGGTGAAGTGGGTTGCGCTATCTGGGCTTTCCCAGATCATGGTGTGCAGCGGCGCGCACAGCATGACGGCTGGCTGGTGCCGGTACATGCGCTCGGCGATGGTGTGGTTGCCCATGAGGTAAAAGGTCCCCTTCGCGGTGTCGCCCGCCAGGCGCATGACGCTGTGCGCGTCGTTTTTCCAGTAGATGAGGAATCCGAGCGGTGCCGCGCCGGCGATGAGGGCGTTCATCTCGCTCCACGGCGCGCCGCGTGCGACGAGGGCATCGACCTCTTCCCTGGGCATCGGCGGGGCGGCCTGCTCGTAGTGTTCCTGGAAGTCCTCGAACGTGCGCGGGACATCGACGGTGAGCCGGGTGACCGAGTAGGGCGTGGCTTGCGTGATGCTGGTGTTCATCGGAGTGTTCCCTTCCGAAGCGTCGGGACGATGAGCGCACCGTCCAGGGTCTCTCCTGTTGTCTGCGCATGGCACGGTGCCGCAGGTGCACTTGGTGCACCCGCGGCAGCGGTGCCATTCGCTGCAGGCGCCCGCGGTGGCTGGTGAGTGATGGGCCCTGAAGTGGTGGCGGCCTCTGGTTGCCGCCGGGCGGAGCTCATAGTGCCGGGAGGTGCTCGCCGAGGTTGAGTTCGAGGTCGTCGTTTTGCTGGCCGCCTTTTTCCATGAACCGCTGGATGCGGGCTTTGACTTCGGGCCGGGCGAAGGCTTCCAGGAACCTGGCGTTGGTGGCTGCCTGATCACTTCCGACGGCTACGTGGCTACGGGTGTTGAGGATTTCCTTGGCTGTCTTCGTGGCGAGCCGGTCGAAGCTGGCGACCCGGGTGGCGAAACGGTCGGTGAAAGCGTCGAGCTCGGTGTCGGGGACTGCCCGGTTGATCCAGCCGTAGCGTTCGGCGGTGTCGGCGTCGAAGTCTTCTCCTCCGAGGATGATCTCCATCGCGCGGGACCGGCCGGTCACCAGCGGCAGGCGCTCGAGGCCGCCGCCACCTGGGAAGAACCCGAAGCCGATCTCGGGCTGGCAGAAGATTGCCTCCTCCCGGCTGGCGAACCGGATGTCCAGGGCGAGCAGGAACTCGCTGCCGACACCCCGGGCGCGGCCGCGCACTGATCCGACGGTGATGTAGGGCGCGTGCTCGAGGCGCGTGAGGATATCGGGCCAGGGCGGCAGGCCGGTCGGCCCGGGTTCTTGGCTGACCTCGTAGCGCCGTACCAGGTCGATGTGTGCCATGTAGAAGTCATGGTTGGCGCTGTCGAAGACGACTACCTGCACTTCGGAGTCGGATTCCAGGCGGTTGACCAGGTCGGTCAGGCCCGCGACGACCTCGGCGTCGTGCAGGTTGACCGGCGGGTTGTCGAAGGTGACCCGCCAGTAAGCGGGGCTGTGCTGGCGGACGCGGACCGGCGATGCGGTGGTGGTCATCGGAATGGCTCCTTTCGGTAGGCGGCCGGCAGTGCCCGGCCGCGGGGTGGTGGCTGGACAGCAGGTGGCGGGTGGGCGCCGCGCTACGGGAAGGACGGCTGTCGATGCCCGCCACCTGCCCAGGATCAGCCGGTGGCCCGGGCCGCGGCGATGATGACGCGGGTCACCGCGCCGGGGTGGGAGATCAGGGACAGGTGCCCGGAGTTGATCTCAGTGATATGGGCGCCGGCGCGCTCGGACATGAACAGCTGCTCAGCGGGCGGGATCACGTGGTCGGCGGTGCCAATCAGCGACCAGGACGGGATCGTCTTCCAGGCGGGAACGCCGGAGGGATCGTTTCCCGCGCTGTAGGCGATGGGCCGCTGGGTTGCGGCCAGCACGGCTACCATGCTGGCGGGCAGGCCGTTGGCGAAGCACTGGGCGAACCCCGGGTAGGGCGCATCGGGACCCGTCTTGAGATACGCGTCGAAGTCTTTCGCCGGGGCCCCCGGATAGGGCACGGCATTGAACGCATTGGCCGAGCCCAGGCAGGACCCGGGCTGGGCGCCGGTGAGCCCGAACGCGGTATCGCCCTGGGCCGGGATGTAGGCGTCGATGTAGACCAGGGCCTTCACGTTCGCGTTGCCGGTAGCGGCGTTGGTGATGACCATCCCGCCGTAGGAGTGCCCGACCAGGACGATCGGCCCGCTGATGATCGACAGGAAGTCGGACAAGGTGGCAGAGTCGTTCGCCAGCCCGCGCAGCGGGTTGGGCGGGGCGTAGACGGTGTAGCCGTCGGCCTGGAGCAGCCGGATGACTGCGTCCCAGCTAGAGGCATCAGCCCACGCGCCGTGCTCGAGCACGATGGTGGGCTTAGGCCCACCACCACCGCCACCGGCGGCGTGAGAGGCGGCGGCCCCGGCAGGAGCGATCTGGCCGGCCAAAGCCAGCAGACCCGCGACGGCTAGGACCATGGCGACCAGCGCGATCCGCATCCTCGAGAGACGCAGGCCTTGGACGATATTCACTGCAGTCTTCCTTCCTGTTACTGCGACGTGGATCGGTGTTGTTTCTGTCAGGGCCAGCAGTGCTGGCCCTGGATCGGAGGTGCTGGTATGAGGCTGATCAGCGGCGCTCTGAGCGGGTCCTTGCCCAGCGAGCCGGGCCTGCGTGCCATCCCCGCTGACCGCGGGCGTGAAGATCGTGGCGGCCAGCACAGCGCTGCGGACATCGCGATCAGGCGGGTGCGGCCCGGCATGCTCCGCCCGATTCAGGTCGTCGCTGTTGTCGTTGCCGGCTAGACGAATCGGCGGATGAAGTTGAGGCAGGTTTCGGCTACTTCCTGCCATCCGCTGTCGATGGTGAGCGAGTGCCCACGGTTGGGGATCTCGGCGATTTCGGTGACTCCACCGTTCTCGCTCTGCTCTTTGTAGGTGGCGTTGGCGATCGCCCAGGGAACCTGGTGGTCTTTCTCTCCGCCGATGATCAGCATGGGCCCGCGGTCGGGCTTCTTCTTGTCGGCCTTGGCCTCGGTGCGGGGGTTGAAGTTAGCGAAGGCGGCCTGGAAGATCGGTATCCCGGAGCCCGCCACGTGGTACTGCTCGTACAGCTGCCGGGCTTCTTCCTCGGTGACGGCGTTGCCGAAGCCGTAGCGGAACTGCTCGAAGGTCAGCGCCACCGCCCGGTGCCGGTTGGCGGGGTTGGTGAGCACCGCGGCCGAGGACTTGATCGCGGCCGGCGGCAGCGGCAGGACACCGCGCGAGGGTGCCGGGTCGACAGCTACGGTGGCGGCGGACAGCCCGCGGCCGGCCAGGATCTGGGCGAGCAGGCCGCCGAAGGAATGGCCGATGACGGCGGGCTTCGTATCAAGTTGCTCGATGATTTCCTGCTGGTAGGCGGCGATGTCGCCAATACTCTTGCCGGCGAAGACGCTGGGGTCCTCGCGGGCCAGCTCGACGGTGGGCGGGTCGTCGGGCCAGCTGGGGGCGACCGCGCTGTAGCCAGCGTCCTCGAAGAACTGGACCCAGTGGTTCCAGCTGCTGTCGAGCAGCCACAGCCCGTGCACGAAGACGATGGGCTGGCTGCCTGATGCGTTGGCCTTGGCGACCTTGTCCAGGTCGGCTGCGCTGGGCGAGTATTCGTGTGCCATGACGTGTGCTCCTTACGGGATGATGCCGGGACGGTGGGCGTCTCAGCTGGTGATGAAGGACAGCAGGTCGGCGTTGAACTCCTGTTCGTAGGCGCCGCACAGGCCGTGCGGTGCGCCCGGGTAGACCTTCAGGGCCGAGTTGCCGAGGATCTGCGCCGACCTGATGGCCGCCGCCTGGATCGGCACGATCTGGTCGTCGTCGCCGTGGGCGACGAAAACCGGAATGCCGATGCGCTTGAGATCGTCGGTCAGGTCGGTCTCGGAGAAGGCCTTGACGCAGTCGAGCGCGCCTTTGAGGCCGGCCTGCATGCCCATCAGCCAGAACCAGTCACGCATCCCTGGGGATACGGCCGAGGCTGGGCGGTTGGCGCCGTAGAAGGATGCGCTCAGTTCCTGGTAGAACTTTGACCGGTCGGCTGCCACACCGGCCCGGATCGCGTCGAATGCCTCGATCGGTGTCCCCTCCGGGTTCGCGTCGGTCCGGAGCATCAAGGGCGCGACGGCGCCGACGAGCACGGCCTTGGCGACCCGGGCGGTGCCGTAAGTGCCCATGTAGCGGGTGATCTCGCCGCCACCGGTCGAGTGGCCCACGAGGATCACGTCGGTGAGCCGCAATGCTTCGATCAGCTGAGCGAGGTCGCTGGCGTAGGTGTCCATGTCGTTGCCGTGCCATGTCTGCGTGGAGCGCCCGTGCCCGCGGCGATCATGGGCTATGGCCCGGAAGCCGTGAGAAGCGACGAGGTTCGCCTGGACATCCCACGCGTCAGCGTTCAGCGGCCAGCCGTGGCTGAACACGACCGGCTGGCCGGATGCCCAATCTTTATAGAAGATGTGAGTGCCGTCTTTCACGGTGAAGCTAGGCATGGTTACCCGTTCTCTCCTTTTGGCAATCGGCGGCGTAGGGCATTTCCAGTGCCGGGCACCCCCGGGGGTACACGGGGCGATATTCCGCGCGGATCGGGTAGCCGGACCAAGCCGGTGCGAGACCTGTCCGCCGTCGGCTTCGTACCGGAGTTTCCTTTTCGGTTATGGAATTGCCTGGCTAGATGGTGCAGCCGAGTCTGCCCGGAAGCCGCGACGGACAGTGTGACCACAGCGCCCAGTTCTGGTCCCTGACTGCCCTGTCCCGCGTCCCGGCTGGCCCCCCGCCATAGACTGGCAGTGACTGAGCAGGCTGCCGGAAGCGAGCCGTGCGATGCTTCTCCTGGACACTGAGACTCTCGATCCGTCCGAGCGCGCTGACGCCTTTCAGGCCGCCGTCAGCGGCGCCTCGTCCTCGAACCTGGCCAGGTGCGAGGACCCGGCTGCGGTGCGGGCGCGCCTGGACCTCTTTGACTTCGGCCCGGGACGTGTCTTCAACGTGCGGGCCACCGGCAACACCCTCCTGCGCACGCAGAAGATCGCCCGCGGCGAGACCGAGCAGGCCATTGCCCTTGCCGTGCCGGTATCCGGTCAGAACAGGCTCCGCCGGGACCGGGAGGAACGCCTGCTAGATCCCTGCGACATGCTGCTGGTGGACCTCGCGTCACCGTATGAGTACGGGTGGCACGGCAGCGGGTCCTCCTATGCCTTCCAGGTCGGCTTCGACCGGCTGGGGCTCGGCATGGATACGATCCGGGCCGCCTGGCCGAGGCTGGACGCGACCCCGCTGTACCCCGTGGTCCGCGACCACATCCTGCACGTCACAACCTGCGCCGAGCAGCTCAGCGCCGACCCGGCCGCCAGCCAGCTAGCAGCGGCGACCGTCGATATGATGCGCGCCCTGATCGTGTCGGCCGCCCAGGATCAGCGCCTGCTCGGCGACGCACTGGCGACGTCGCTCATCCCCCGGATCCTCGCCTACGCCCGGCACCACCTGACCGAGGACGACCTGGGACCGGCGCGCATAGCAGCCGCCCACAACATCTCCGTCCGCTACCTGTACAAACTGCTCGAAAAGGAAGGCATCAGCTTCGAGCAGTGGATCATCGAACGCAGAATTGAAGGTGCCCGCACCGACCTTGCCTCACCAGCAGGCCGGGGCCGGCCGATCGAGTCAGTGGCCCGCGCGTGGGGCTTCAGCGATCCCAGCTTCTTCTCCCGCCGATTCCTCCGCGCCTACGGCATAACACCCCGGCAATGGCAGCAACGCATGCCGCCTCAGACCGATCCGCCCGCTCGCCTTCGCTAATCACGCCGGCCGGGCCGGCAGCCGCGGCGAACGCCCGCGGCCCGTGAGCCCTAATGACGACAGCGTCCTCATCAATGCGTGCTTTGATCGCGTCCATCGCGAATCTGCGCGCGCAAATAACCATCACCCGTTCCACGGCTGCGCTCACTTTATGTCCGTGCGGAAATCCGACCTTCGAGACAAGCTCGTCGACGCCATATCCACGTGTTCGGTGCGCGGAGCTCGTGGCGCGGTCAGCAGAACGTATGCGCACCGATCGGCGGCGATGCGCGCCTTATCTGAGTCCTGGGTCGGTTACGCACCGTTAATAGAAACGCCTGGTGATCCGCAGGTATGATGCTCAGCCGCCAGGCGCTGGCGATGACTTTGGGCCAGTGGATCGTCCTCACTGGTGGCGGGCCGCGGCAACCGGTCTCGGAGCCTTTGAAGAGTCGTGGTCTCCGGACAGGAAGTCATAGAAGTGCCAGGCGCCGGTCACGTAGTTGCCGGCGATGTGGGGAACG